>Ga0105048_10018559_pt1 | contig 10691 bp, 12 predicted proteins | sample MAT05_FD_78382 | JGI IMG/M metagenome (GOLD analysis project Ga0105048, IMG submission 78382) | Freshwater microbial communities from Lake Fryxell liftoff mats and glacier meltwater in Antarctica - MAT-05 | ecosystem: Environmental > Aquatic > Freshwater > Ice > Liftoff microbial mat | place...
AACTGATATCCGCCCAAAGTGGCTTGGATCAGTGCGGCAAGAAACAGGACACAAAAAAACGTGAGCCGGGATTTGGCCGATGTGGCCGTGGTGGCAAAAACAAGATAGGCCACAAAGCAAGCGAGCACGAGTTGGAAGAGAGACTCCGTTTCCAAGGTGGGGACCGCCGAAGCGATGCGCCAAAGCAGCCACCCAGCGAACCCGAGCGTCAGCCCAAAAGCCAAAACCCTTGGAGCCAACCGATCCCGCTGGAAAATCATCCAACCCGCAAAGAGACCGGCAATCCCCACCGCGACCAAGCCGGGGATGGCAAACACCTGACGGAAGAGCCCTCCATAAAAAAATTGCGCAGCCAGAATTCCCAAGGCACAGAGCACAGCCGCCGCGTATTTCATAGTGCGGGGGGGAGGAGCCCGATCAGCTTCCGAGACCGAAGGCTTCGTGGGCAAGGTTGGCCGCCAGCTCGATTTTGTCCTCATCGATGATCACAGCAATTTTGATTTCGGATGTGGAAATCATTTGGATGTTCACGCCGCCGTTCCCCAAGGCTTCAAAAAGCCGTGCGGCCACGCCCGAGTGGGAGCGCATGCCAATCCCGACCACACTGAGCTTTGCGATGCCTTCCCGCTTGGTGATCGTGCCCGCGCCGACCTCGGCCACCACCCGATCCAGCACGGCCCCAAGTTTTTCCAATTCATCACGATTCAGCGTGAACGAGATGTCGGTTGAGCCGCTGACCGAGACATTCTGCACAATCACATCGACGACGACATGGGCTTCGGCGAGGGCTGTAAAAATGCGGGAGGCCGCGCCCGGCTTGTCGGGCACATGGGCAATGGTGACTTTGGCTTGGTTGCGTTCCACCGAGACGCCGCGAACGACGACGGTTTCGAGTCCGAGTGTTTCTTCTTTCACGAGGGTTCCACGGTTGTTGTTAAAGCTGCTGCGCACCTCAAACGGTACGCCAAATTTTTTTGCGAATTCCACCGAGCGTGATTGCATGACCTTCGAGCCCGAACTCGCCATCTCCAAAAGCTCGTCGTAAGCAATGTGCTCGATCTTTCGCGCGTTGGCAACAATCCGCGGGTCACAAGTGTAGATTCCGTCCACATCGGTATAAATCTCGCAGTTGTGGGCACGGAGCGCTGCCGCGATGGCAATGGCGGTGAGATCTGACCCGCCCCGGCCAAGCGTGGTGATCTGACCTGACACGGTCTGCCCCTGGAACCCCGCCACGATACATATGTATCCCTCCCGCAGGTGGGCGCGGATCTGGCGGGGGGAAATGTTCGCAATTTTGGCTTTGGTGTGAATGCCATCCGTGCGTATTCCTGCCTGGGCTCCGGTGAGAGAGATCGCCCGTCCGCCCATCGCGTTGATGGCCATGGCAACCAAGGCAATGGTGGTCTGCTCCCCCGTGGCAAGCAGCACATCCATTTCCCGATCCGAAGGAGTTTTTGAAACTTGTTTGGCGAGCTTGATTAATCCGTCTGTAACCCCCGACATGGCAGAAACCACGGTGACGACGTCATGACCTTCCTGCTGGGTGGCAAGGATTCGCTTGGCAGCACTCAAGATTTTTTCGGGTGTGCCGACCGAGGTGCCTCCGAATTTTTGAACGATGAGCGGCATAGTTAGACGCGGTCCAAAAGCTTGCGGATCGCGTCACTATGGGCCTCCGATTCCAAGGGGTTCACGGAACCGCCCCGCTGCACCGCTTCGGGATCTTTGAGGCCATGTCCGGTCACCGTGAGGACGATCTTGCCGCCTTTGGGGACCGATGGCAGCGGACAGGCCGCACAACGGTTGGGGCCAAGGCAGCGAAGGAGGCCTGCCACTGACGCGGCGCTCGCAGGCTCCACAAAAATTCCTTCATGGGATGACAGCCAACGTTGGGCGGAGAGGATTTCCTCATCGGTCACAATATCAATCGAACCATGGCTTTCCGAGATCGCGTCCCGGGCTCCCTGCCAACTCGCAGGATTTCCAATGCGGATGGCGGTTGCGAGCGTGTCCGGCTGCTCAACGATGCGGCCATGATAAATCGGCGCGGATCCCGCCGCTTGAAATCCCGCCATGCGCGGCAGCTTGGTGGAGCGGCCGAGATCCTGAAATTGACGATATCCTTTCCAATAGGCGGTGATATTTCCTGCGTTGCCGACGGGCAGGATGTGGAGGTCGGGGGCATCTCCGAGTTCATCGATAATCTCGAAAGAGGCGGTTTTCTGACCTTCGATGCGATAGGGATTGATGGAGTTCACGATGGCCATGCCTTCCATTCCGCCCAGCTCACGGACAAGCCGGAGGGCATCATCGAAATTCCCACGGATGGCGATCACCTTGGCCCCATAAGCAAAGGCTTGCACGAGTTTGCCAGAAGCAATTTTGCCGGCGGGAAGGAGGACAGCACACGCCACGGAAGCACGGGCCGCGTAGGCAGCGGCAGCCGCGGAGGTGTTGCCAGTCGAGGCACAGAGGACGGTGTGGGCCCCCTCCTCTACCGCTTTGGACAAGGCCATGGTCATTCCCCGGTCCTTGAAGGAACCTGTCGGATTCAGCCCTTCATATTTGAGATAAACCTCGGCCTCGGCCTTCTCGCTCAGCCGTGGCGAATAAATCAGAGGCGTTGATCCCTCATTGAGAGAGATCACCGGCGTGTTTTCGCCGACTGGCAAATAATCGCGATAGCGGCTGATCACGCCACGATCATGAAGCGGGGAAAGACTCATGAGAACGTCTCCACGTGCAGAAGCACCGGGGTGGCCTTGACGCTTTCCAGCGCTGAGATCGTCTCCAACGCGGAACGCATAGCCGCATCCTGGGCATCGTGGATCATCAGAATCAGGGGAACCGGCCCGTTCTCATGGTCTCCGGGTTGGATCACGGAAAGAATGCCAATACCGGCTTTACCAAGAGCCCCGGCAATTGCAGCAAGGACTCCCGGACGATCCTCCACGGCCAATCGCAAATAGAATTTGGACACGGTCCGGCCCTGCGGCAGGCACTTGCCGTAGAGTTCATGACTCTTAAAACCATAACAGCGAGGGGTATTGCCCAAGCCGCAAGCCGCCTCAACCAAGTCCCCGAGCACAGAACTGGCGGTGGGATCCTGACCCGCTCCCCGACCATAAAACAGCGTATCTCCCACCACATCCCCGCGAACCGCGATGGCATTAAAAACACCACTCACCGAGGCCAGCACGTGGGTCTTAGGAATGAGCGTAGGAGCCACCCGCACCTCAATAAGCCCTTCATCGGCTGACTGAATTGTCGCCAGAAGTTTGATACAATAGCCGAGTTCGTCAGCAAACCGCACGTCTTCCCGGGTCAACGAATCAATGCCGGCCACCAGCACATCCTCCGGCGAAATCCAGAATCCGTAGGCCAGGGAGGCCAGAATGATCGCCTTGTGCGCGGCATCCCAACCATTAATATCCAAGGTCGGGTCCGCCTCGGCATATCCAAGCGCGCGGGCCTCTTCCAAGGCTTCGGGATAATCAAGACCCGCTTCGGACATTCGCGTGAGAATGTAGTTGCTGGTTCCATTCAAGATCCCATGAATCTTTTCAAATCGATTGCCAACAAAGGCGTCTTTGACGGATTTGATGATAGGAATTCCACCCGCAACGGCGGCTTCATAATAAATCGGAACCCCGCGCTCCGCAGCACAGGCGAAGAGTTCTTTGCCGTGCTCGGCCAAAAGCGCCTTGTTTCCAGTGATCACGATTTTCCCTTTCGCAATGGCCTCACGCACAAACGTCATAGGAATCTCAATCCCACCCATCAGCTCAACCACAATCTGAATCTCGGCGTCCTCCAATAAGTCCTGAAGATTTTCTGTCATCACGCCTTCGGGAACGGGAAGTCCACGATCCTTCGTCACATCCCGCACGGCGATTTTACGAATATCAAAAACCACGCCGGCCCGACGCTCGATGACATCAGCATTGCCAAGCAGGTGTTTATACACACCGGCCCCCACCGTGCCGAATCCGGCCAATCCGATACCAACTTTGCGACTCATGAAAAGCTGGTGATTCTGGAAGACTCACGGGCCGTTGACCAGAATTTTCTGGTGGCTGCACCGATTGCCAGTGTGATTAAAACCGGGGGAAGGAAGGGGGACCGCACGTCTCGACCGTTTAAAGTTTGATTATCCCATCGACGCCATGACCCACTCGGGCGAGTCACTCAATGCCCCCGGCCAGCATGGGCCTCCGTGAGCAATACCTGAAATTGTTGATATTCGGATCTCGTGCGTTCATAGATCACCTCAGTGAAATTTTCTCTCCCACAAATGCGGCTGATCGCCACTGGTGCGCTTGTTTTTTGCGCCGTGATGATGACTGTTTGCCGACTTCTTGAGCCGGTGCAGCCATGGCTGGTTTGGCCTCGGGCATTTTTTGAGGCGGCCACGGTGGGCGCCATGGCGGACTGGTTTGCCGTGGTGGCGCTATTTCGTCATCCCATGGGTCTCCCCATCCCCCACACAGCGATCCTGCCAAAAAACAAGGGCCGCGTGGCCGAATCTCTCGCGACGTTCATGGAAACAAGTTTTCTGACCGAGCAGCAATTGGGTCCAAAATTCCGTGGAGTAGATTATGCGGGGTTGGCATCCCGGTGGCTTGCGGAACATGCCGGGATGCTTGCGGAAAAGGCCTCGCATTTTGTTCCGCATATTTTAAGCGGGATTTCCGATGACGAAATATTGTCCCTCCTTGGCGAACGGGCGAGGGACTGGATTCGCAAAGCCGACGTCGGGCCAATTGTTGGTGAGGGGTTGGAGGTGGTTATTCAAAATGGCCGGGACCGTGAGATTTTCGTTTCGGTGCTCAAGGCATCCCATCAGCTCATTGAAGACCACCGCAGCACGATCCAGTCAAAGATCAGCAGAGAAATTCCGCTTTCCAGCGAGATGCTCGGATCTCTTCCTTTTGGCAAAGATTTGGTTGGCCCCTTGCTGGATCAATGGCGTGAAAAAATTGCGTGCGCCGTGGCAGGAAAAACTATTGAGAAAGTGCAGGCCGCGCTTGACGAGGCAAGTTGCGAACCGGACAACCCGCTTTGGCGATCTTTTGATGAGCGCCTGCAAAAACTTATCACCAATTTAAAATCCTCACCGGAAATGGCAGCCAAGATTCGGAGCCTGCAAGGATCCTTCGCAGACAGCCAGGTCGTTGACGATTTTGCCATCAAGGCCTGGCAGGAACTTAAGGCGTTTATCCTCCGCGACTGCACTTCCAAAGATTCGGCTACCCGCCAAAAACTCGAAGAGGCCATCCTTTCGGCCTCACATCAGTTATCCGAAAACCAGACAGCGCGCATGGACATCAATGCCTTCCTTGGCGAGCAAGTGCTGGCTGCGCTCCTTGCCGCAAGGCCCCACAGCCGCGAACTCATCATCTCGACCATTAGCGCCTGGGACGAAAAAGAGATGGCCGACAAACTTGAAGGAACGGTGGGCCGCGACCTGCAGTTCATCCGCCTGAACGGCACCATCGTTGGCGGCATCATCGGGGTCCTCATCCATGCGACCTTCGCGCTCGTGGGCTGAGTGATGCTGCATCTTCTTGTCTCCAAGAAGACAAATGTCGAAGCAATAGGGATCGAAAAAAGAAACGACACTGTTCGTTTTTCAGGGAAATGAATTTCAAAACCGCAGCCGCGCAAATCCAGTTTCGCGAGATCTTCGGCAGGGATGGAGCTTTCCCAGAGGGTGGTGACCAGAGGAAAGCTTGGGGGAAGAAACAACCACAGGTCAGCGGGTGTTGGTGAAACCCAATATTGGTTAAGATGTTCCCCCGGGCCGTGGTGCCAACACGCATCCTGATCTGGTCGGGCATCTTGTGGGGATGTGATCTGGTGGGGCAGGAAGCGGTTGGCACCGCGGCGTCTGCACTTTGTCCAGGGCTCGCGATTTGTCCGCTATGGCGTGTTTCTGCTGGCGACAGAGTTGGCTTTTGCAGGGGTGTGTGTCGGGGTGGCATGGCTGGACCCTTTACAGCCTTTTTGGGCGCATCGCCTCCGGGGTTTTCCGTCCGCTGGTGATCGGAGCAAACAATATCTTTTCGCCAGTGGGAAATGCCTTGGGGTTGCACGTTCTCTACCGGGTCGCTCAACCTCCGCTCGTCATCCCGTCGTTCATCGCACTTGGGGTTTTGGTTGGTTTGGTCGCCGTGGCGGCATGGCGGAGACGCTGGTATTGCAACACGATTTGTCCGGTGGGCACCTTGCTCGGTGCGTGCTCGAAGCACGCGCTCTTCCAGCTTCAGATTGACAAATCCCTTTGCGAAAAGTGCGGCGATTGCCTTCAAGTCTGCAAGGCCCAATGCATTGATCTCATAAACCAGGAGCAACTCACACATCTTGGCAAGGCACATTTCCACAAACGTCTGTGCATTGTCCACACCGACGGAACTGATTGTGCGGCCTGCTCGGAACACTGCCCGACCAAAGCCGTTTATACGGTTCCTTATCACAGTCATTTGCTCCGGCCTTATGTGAATGAAGACCTCTGCATCGGCTGCGGTGCCTGTGAGTTTGCCTGTCCCGTTCGCCCGGAACGCGCGATTAGCGTGAGCGGATCCCCCATTCAGACCTTGGCCGCTCCAGCGAAATCAGAAGCCCCCGCGCCTCAACCCGACAACAACGAGTTCCCGTTCTGATGCCACACATGCGGACGGTGGAAGGCGATGACCGGAAGATCACTGCTTTACGATGAGCCCGCAGCCATAACGTCTAAAAGTGTTTTGATTCGCGAAAAGTGACACTCTGACATCACCAAACGCGTGTCGAACTGGTCACCATCTTAAAAAGAAAAGCGACGGATCTCATAACTCAGCTTTCCAAAGATCAGGAACTTGTTCTCATCACCCAGCACGGTCTCCCTGCCGCGTATCCCGTTGACGTACGGACATTTTCGGCAAGCATGGTATTCAGCACTTCTCATTTTGAAAAAACCCTGTGCGCGGCACGGCTGCGATCGGCGATCTTCAGTCGCCGCTCTTATTCTTCCCGGGCTTCGCCCGGCACTCTTTTGGCCCGGCGAATAAATTCGCCGCGCCCGGTAAAGATTCCTCCCCACTTACCAAAAATGAGAATTGCTGCTTTGTATTCCAGTTCGCACGTTCTTTCAGAACGCCGAATCGAGCTTATCCAGAACGGCCAGTCCTTTCTTTGCTGCACCTCGGGCCGCCATGGCGTGGAAGCGGCTCTCGGCATCGAACTCGGTGAGGCTGATGGTGGCGAGTTCTTCGATGAGCTTGTTCACACTCATTTCCCGGTGTTTCGCCAGTTCGCGAAGCCGGGTGTGTTTGTCGTCGGGTAGGCGGATGGTTAAGGTGCTCATTTCAGTGTCCTCAAGAATTGAGATGGAGTCATAATATGGAGTTGTGGGAAGTGGAGTTCACCTCCACGCAAATCGCGAACGTTGTTGGTCACAATCGCACTGGCGTTTCCGGCGAGGGCCAGTTGGACGAGATGATTGTCGCCCTCGTCGGGCAAGTTTGGGCGCCAGAGATAATACACTTTCACCCAGATGCAAACCGAGAGAACGGCCTCAAAAAGCGTCTGGCGCTCAGACGCTGGGATCGGGCATTTTTTCATGACATCGGCCCGGTGTAGCAGTGCTTCATACTCATTGAAAAGCGAGAGACCCATCAGCGGAATCGCCTCGCCCGAGAGGCACACCCGCAGGACCGAACGATTGCTGCCGGTCGGAGAGATCAAGGCAGCGGTAAAAATATTGGTATCCATGACGATTTTCAGAGCCATGTCCTTATGATAGCGTATGTGCTGTCAAAATGTCAACTCCCTCATAGTTGCAACTCAACTCGGCACGAATCGCAAGCACGCCAGCCTTCACAGTCCCTTCGGCCCATTCTAACATGGATACAGGCTGTGATGCCGATAGGGTCGGGCCTATTTTATAGGCCCGACCTCATTTGCTGTTGCGACTGCTTCAGCTGTTGCTTGTTGCCAATCTGGATGATCCAGAATAGCTTAATATTATGAATCCAGTGATCAACTGCAAAGAATTGATCGGCAAAACGGTCGGGCGGCGGATGATACCGGCTGATGCGATAACGTATGCTGACGGGCTGCAGCGGACTTTGGGGCGATTGATGCACTTCCCGATCAAGCGCGGAGTTTACAAGTTCCACTCTCACGAGGAGGCGGACCAATGGCTGATGGACCATTTGACCCGGAAACCGGGGAACTGATTCCGCGCCCTCCGGAAAAGGAGGATTTCCTCGGTTTATGCCATGAACTGAACCAACGCGGTTGTTCTTACATGATCGTAGGAGGTTTCGCCATCATTCAAGCTGGCCTTCCAAGGACCACCGGCGACGTGGATGTGCTCATGGATGCCTCCTTGGAAAACGAGCGCCGCGTCTTGATGCGCTCGCGACGCTATCCGATGGCTGCGTGCGCGAGCTAGAGCCTGGCGATGTGGCCAAATACACAGTCGTCCGCGTGGCGGATGAATTCCTCGTCGATCTCATGGCCAGTGCTTCTAGCATCACTTGCGAGGAAGCGGCGCGGAGCGTCGTGGTTCATGAGATCGATGGCATCCGCATCCCCTTCGCGAACCCTGAACTCCTCTACCGCATGAAAAAGCGGGCCGGACGTGAGAAAGACCGTGGAGATATCTACTTTCTCGAACAACTCTTCGCCGCCCATGGTCGCCCCTTGCCGGAGGTTTGAGAGTATCTCACAGCCACTAAGAACTCAGGCTTTCCAATATTTCGCTAGGGTTTGCCCTCAAAGAGCGGACCTAACGGTGGTCGGGCCTTGTGGTCCTCTGCTTCTCCATTGGACGGATTATGGTTGTTGATGTTTGGCAGTTGGAAACCATCTACCGCATCCTCAGCTTCCTGGTGCTGGGTGTCATTCTGGTGGCCATCGGTTTTCTTTATAACCGTTTCGCCGATGCGTTGAGGGAGTGGATGTGATCTTCTGCAATGTTCGGGCCATGGGCGAGCATTGGGCGATCTTCATTTTTATCTGCCTTCAAGCAGGACCAAGTCTAAACCATCGGACACGTATTGTTGGAATCCGCTGTCGAATGTTACCAGTCGTGTGCTTGCTCTGCGAGCACACGCACTCAGGTACGCATCCATCCATCGCTTGGGGGATGGTGATTTCAGCGATGCGGATGCAAGCCATAGATTTTCCAGCCCTGACGGTTCATCCAACCATCCCACACGAGGGTCTTTACGGAACTGACGATATCCTTTGATGGCCTGCTCATTTGTCAATGTGTCTTCCTGAAATATCGCCTGAGAAGAGGTCAGCCGCAGGAAGGAATTTTGAGTCATCCGACAGAAACAGGCCGACCTGTCGTTGGGTGCTTTGTTGAACCATTTGAGAGCCTCTTGATGGTGTACGTGGCGATCAAAGGTCAGCGCCACCCACACATTGCTGTCGAGCAAACTAAGCTTCACGGCCTGAGTCAATTTCGGCCTCGTATTCGGCAATCATCTGGCCGGTCAACTTCAGTGTCCCGGGTTTCCGTGATTTCACGATTGGCAACCTGATACGGCGAAATGGTTGGGGATCCTCCGTTTGTCTGAGCATCATCCGTACACCTTCTGCCACGAGTTCCTTGACCTTGCTGCCACGCAACGCTGCCGTGGCTTTCAACTGCCGGTACAACTCATCGTCAAATTCAATCGTTGCCTTCATAAATGCAAGTTAGCTGGTAAACCAGCTTTCCGTCAATTCACAAATCGGCAGAAGGCGGTCTTCGGGTTTAATTAAAAGGTGGGTGAGGAAGTGGTGTCAGCATCTCGGCTGCGGAGAAAAAGATCCTCCAAAATCACTGAACCTGCGGCGTCGGCACGGGAACCTCGGGCTCCTCTAAAGAGACATTGTATTCCTCGCACCACTGTATGGCGCTTTTGTTTCCTGCTTTTGCAGCTCGGATTAACCATGATTTTGCGGCCTCGGGGTTTTTTTCCACGCCGGACCCCTCGTTCAGACACCTGGCAAAGTTAAACATACAAAAAGGGTTTCCCCGCTCGGCACCATCACGAAAGAGTTCACAGGCACGTTTTTCATCGGGGGGAGCCCCGGTTCCCAAGCCCTCACGAATGAGGATCCCGAGGTTGCCTTGCGCATCCAAAAAGCCCAACTGTGAGGCTTGAGAAAAGAGCCGGTAGGCCTCGCCGGGATCAGCGTCAAGGATGTTGGGAATTCCTTGTTTGTAAAAGTGTCCGAGGCTGCTCATGGCGCGGGGCTCTCCTAACTCGGAAGCTGTCTTTAACCACTGGAGGGCCAGGGCGGGGTTCTTTTCGACCCCTCGCCCATGATAATAAAGGATTGCGAGACGGAAAGCGGAAGGCGGGTCTTTTTCTTCCGCTGCCTCTTTGATCCACCGTGCGGCATAGGCGGGATTTGATTCGGAGTAGGCCTGGCCTAGAGAGGCGCGGAGTTCCACATCGGATCCTTGGGCAATGCCATCCATGGATGGCTGGATGGAAGCCAGTTCGTCTGGGGTCAGTGGTGGCTCGCGTTGCAATAGCGATTTCAAAAAACGGTGGGCGTTTTCCCGGAAGCTGGGATTTTCGGGAAATTCCAACAAGCGCTTAGCATAGGTGGTCATGGCCTCGCTTAAACTGACGCTCTCTAAGGCCACGACTTCCCGGAGCAGAACCAGGGACGGGTCAAGCGGTTGGTCGGGGGGTTGG
>Ga0105048_10018560_pt1 | contig 10690 bp, 10 predicted proteins | sample MAT05_FD_78382 | JGI IMG/M metagenome (GOLD analysis project Ga0105048, IMG submission 78382) | Freshwater microbial communities from Lake Fryxell liftoff mats and glacier meltwater in Antarctica - MAT-05 | ecosystem: Environmental > Aquatic > Freshwater > Ice > Liftoff microbial mat | place...
CCGCACCCGCACCCGCACCCGCACCGAAGCCTGCAGCGGTGCAGGCATCTGCACCGCCCGCCGCGTATGTGGCCACTGTGGCAGCCCCTGTTGCAGTCACTGCGGCGGCCAGCATGCCGATCGATGCGGCATTGGGCGATCGTTGGAACGAGATCGTCAATATCCTCAGCGAACAAGGCACCGTCATGGCGATGGTGAAAGAACTGGCCAGCCAGGCTGGCCTGCGCCGCATCGACGAAAGCACCATCCCACCCGCCTGGCATCTGGTGGTGGCGCGCGATTCGCTGCGCAACCCGGCGCTCGCCGACAAACTGGGGGCTGCACTCACCGCGCATCTGGGCCACGCGGTGGCGCTTGAAGTTGAAGCCGGCCAGCCCGCCGACAGCCCGTCGCAGCGTGACGCGGCCGAGAGGGCACGCCGCCAGGCAGCGGCCGAAGCCGTGATCCAGCAAGACCCGGTGGTGCTGGCGCTGATGCAGCAGTTCAAGACCGCGCGCATCGTGCCCGGATCGATCAAACCCGTCTGAACAGACACTGACACAAGGAACACCGTCATGATGAAAGGCCAACTGGCCGGCTTGATGAAACAAGCCCAGGCCATGCAGGAAAACATGAAGCGCGCGCAAGATGAAATCGCGCTGCTGGAAGTGGAAGGCCAGTCCGGCGCGGGTCTGGTGAAAGTGACGATGACCGGCAAGCACGAAGTCAAGCGCATCGCCATCGACCCGAGCCTCCTGGCCGAAGACAAGGACATGCTGGAAGACCTGGTGGCCGCCGCCTTCAACGACGGCCTGCGCCGTGCGGAGGAACTGAGCACCGAGAAGATGGGCAAGCTGACGGCCGGCATGCCGCTGCCGCCGGGCATGAAGTTCCCCTTCTGAGCCCCAGCCGGTGGCCGAACCTGCACTCGAAGGCCTGATCGAAGCGCTGCGCCGCCTGCCTGGCGTGGGCGTCAAATCTGCCCAGCGCATGGCCTTCCACCTACTGCAGCATGACCGTGACGGCGCGCGGCGCCTGGCCGGCGCGCTGACCGACGCGATGCAGAACATGCGCCACTGCCAGCGCTGCCACACCTACACGGCGGGTGATGTGTGCAGCACCTGCCTGGACCCGGCGCGCGACGCGCGCCAGCTGTGCGTGGTGGAAACCCCGGCCGACCAGGCGGCGCTGGAACGCAGCGGCAGTTTCAAGGGCCTGTACTTCGTGCTGATGGGCCGCATCAGCCCGTTGCAAGGCGTGGGGCCGGACCAGATTGGCGCTGAAGAGATGTTGCAGCGCGCCAGCGACGGTGTGGTGGAAGAAGTGATCCTGGCCACCGGCTTCACGGCCGAAGGCGAAGTCACGGCCCACGCCCTGTCGATGGCACTCAAGGCCCGCGGCTTGAAGGTCACCCGCCTGGCGCGCGGCGTGCCGGCGGGCAGTGAGCTGGAATACGTGGACCTGTCCACCATCGCGCACGCCATGGGCGACCGGCGCTAGCGTTTCAGGCCGCCTTTTTCAGCCCGCCTTTTCCAGCCCGCCATTTTCAGTCGGCCACCGCGGCCCGATAGGCATGCCACGACGCATGCCCGATCACCGGCCCGACGACCAGCAGGCCGGCAAACCAGGGCAACAGGGCCAGGCCCACCAGCAGCGCGATCAGGGCACCCCAGAGCACCATCACGCCGGTCTGCGTCAGCACCAGGCGCAGGCTTGTGAGTGCGGCGGTGATGGCGTCGGTCTGGCGGTGCAGGACCATCGGGATCGAGACCACGCTGATGCTGAAGATCAGCCCGGCAAAGAGCGCGCCGACGGCGGCCCAGGCGGTGATGAAAGGCAGGTTGTCGGGCGAGAGCAAAGCCAGCAGCGAACCCTTGAAGTCGGGCATGCCGTCGAAGCTGACCGCAAACAGCACCAGCGTCAGGCGGCCCCACAGCATCTCCAGCACCAGCAGGACGAAGCCGAAGATGGCGAGTTGCCCCGTGCGGGTCTCAAAGGCCAGCAGCGAATCCGCGAAGCCCGGCTTGTCGCCCTGCTCGAGCCGTTGGCTGACACGGTACAGGCCCAGGCACAAAAAGGGGCCCATCAGCAGAAAGCCGGCCGACAGCGCCAGCGTGTAGGCCGGGGCGTGCTGGAACACGGCCAGCAGGGCCCAGCCCATCAGCATGAAGCAAAGGCCGTAGAAGAGGCCGATGGCAGGGGCGCGGATGAAGTCGCGCCAGCCCAGGGCCAGCCACCGCAGCGGCGCCTGCCAACCCAGGGGGCGCAGCGTGATCGGTGGCGTGGGCGGGGTGGGCGGGGTGGGCGGGGTTGAAACAATGCTGTCCGGCATGCGCCGCAGCGTGCCTTCAGCGGCGCAGATTCGGCTTGACAACGATCAACCCCGTGCTTGGCGCACGCGGATGATTTCATCCAGGATCAGGCAGACGGCTCCCAAGGTGATGGCGCTGTCGGCGACGTTGAAGCTGGGGAAGTAGCCACCCTGGAACAGCGGCTGCAGAAAGCCGAAGCGGAACTGCAGGAAGTCGATGACGTGGCCGTGCACCAGACGGTCGATGACGTTGCCAAGGGCCCCGCCCATGATCATGCTGACGGCAAAGCAGAAGAGCTTCTGCGTCGGGTGGCTGCGCAGCATCCAGACGATGAAGCCCGACGCGATGGCACCCACGGCCACGAAGAACCAGCGCTGCCAGCCGCCGGCGTCGGCCAGGAACGAAAACGCCGCGCCGGCGTTGTGGGCGCGCACGATGTTGAAGTACGACGTCACCGGGCGCGACTCGCCCAGCTGCAGCCAGCCGACGATGAGCGTCTTGGTCACCTGGTCCGCCAGGATGACCACCACTGCCAGGCCGAGCCAGAGCCACAGGCTGGTGCTGCCAGGAGACTTTCCGCGCGCCGCCATGCTCAGGCCACCGTGCGGACTTCGCCCGCGCCGAAGAGGTTGGCGGTGCAGCGGCCGCACAGCGTGGGGTGTGCGGCGTCCTGGCCGACGTCGCCGCGGTAATGCCAGCAGCGTTCGCACTTAGCTGCGCCGCTGGCGCTGACCTGGATCTGCAGTGCATCGCCCGGCTTCAGTTCGGCCACCGAGGTGATCAATACAAACTTGAGGCCATCACCCAGGGTCTGCAACAGGGCATGGTCGGCGACCGGCAGCGTGACCGTCACGTTGGCCTGCAAGGAAGAGCCCACGCCACCTGCAGCGCGCAGGGCTTCGATTTCCTTGTTGACCACGTCGCGCAATTCGCGCACCCGTGTCCACTTGGCCAGCAGATGGCTGTCGGGGGCTTCGAAGTTGCTGAAGGTCTGGGTGAAGATCGAGTCGCCGCCATCCAACACCTTCCACGCCTCTTCGGCCGTGAAGCTCAGGAACGGCGCGATCCAACGCAGCATGGCATGGGTGATGTGCCAGAGCGCCGTTTGCGCGCTGCGCCGGGCACGCGAATTGGGCGCCGTGGTGTAGAGGCGGTCCTTCAGCACGTCCAGGTAAAAGCCCCCCAGGTCTTCGACGCAGAAGACCTGCAGCTTGGACACCACCGGGTGGAATTCATGCACGGCGTAGTGCTTCAGCAGTTCGGCCTGCAGTTCGGCGGTGCGGTTCATCGCCCAGCGGTCGACTTCCAGCATCTCGGCCACCGGCACAGCCTGTGTGGCGGCGTCGAAGTCGCTGGTGTTGGCCAGCAGGAAGCGCAGCGTGTTGCGGATGCGGCGGTAGCTGTCCACCACGCGCGCCAGGATGGTGTCGTCGATGGACAGGTCGCCAGAGTAGTCGGTGGCGGCGGCCCACAGGCGGATGATCTCTGCGCCGAGCGTGCTGGTGATCTTGCTCATCTCGACGAAATTGCCGAGGCTCTTGCTCATCTTGCGGCCCTGGCCATCTACCGTGAAGCCGTGGGTCAGCAGGCCGCGGTACGGCGCGCGGCCTTCGAGCGCACAGCCGATCAACAGCGAGCTGTGGAACCAGCCGCGGTGCTGGTCGTGGCCTCCCAGGTACAGGTCGGCTTCCGGACCGCTGGCGTGGTGGCCCCGGTTGGTGGGCGAGCCTTGGTGCGAACCGCGCAGCACGTGGCTGAAGGTGCTGCACGAGTCGAACCACACGTCGAGGATGTCGGTGCTCTTGGCGTAGTCGTTGGCGTCGGCGCCAAGCCACGCCGCAGGGTCGAGTTGGCTCCAGGCTTCAACGCCGCCTTCTGCCACCAGCGCCGCCGCGCGGTCCATCAGCGCCATCGTGTCGGGGTGCAGTTCGCCACTGAACTTGTGCAGGAAGAAGGGCAGCGGCACGCCCCAGTTGCGCTGGCGGCTGATGCACCAGTCGGGCCGGCCGGCGATCATGTCGCGCAAGCGGGCGCGCCCGTTTTCTGGGTAGAAGGACGTGTCGTCGATGGCCTTCAGCGCCGTCTGCCGCAGCGTGCCGGGCGCCTTGTCCAGCGTGCAGACGCCGTCGCCTTCGTCCATGCGCACGAACCACTGCGCCGCGGCGCGGTACACCACCGGGGTCTTGTGGCGCCAGCAGTGCGGGTAGCTGTGTGTCAGCGTGGACGTGGCGAGCAGGCGGTTGCTCTGGCCTAGCACCTCGACGATGCGTGGGTTGGCTTTCCAGATGTGCATGCCGCCGAAGAGCGGCAGCGCAGCTTCGTACACGCCGTCGCCCTGCACCGGGTTCAGGATGTCGTCATGGCTGACGCCGTGCGCGACGCAGGAGTTGAAGTCCTCCACGCCATAGGCCGGCGCCGAGTGCACGATGCCGGTGCCGTCCTCGGCCGTGGCGTAGTCCGCCAGATAGACGGGGCTCAGGCGACGGTAGCCAGGGTGGGCGTCGGCCAGCGGGTGGTGGAAGGCCAGGCCTTCGAGCTTCTGGCCCAGCGCCGTGGCCACCACTTGCCCTGTTAGGCCATAACGCGCCAGGCACTTGTCCACCAGTGCTTCGGCCAACAGCAAGAGGCCGCGGTCGGTGTCCACCAGCGCATAGACGAGCGCCGGGTTGAGGTTCAGCGCCTGGTTGGCCGGCAGCGTCCACGGTGTCGTGGTCCAGATCACCGCGAAGGCTGCCTTGTGCAGCGACGGCAGCCCGAAGGCGGCGGCCAGCGCGGCCGTGTTGGCTGAAGGGAAAGCCACATCGACCGTGGGCGATGCCTTGTCGGCGTACTCGATCTCGAATTCGGCCAGCGAAGAGCCGCAGTCGAAGCACCAGTACACGGGCTTCGCACCACGGTAGACGTAGCCGCGCTCCATCAGCCGCTTGAGGACGCGGATTTCACCCGCCTCGTTGGCCGGGTCCATGGTGCGGTACGGGTGCGCCCAGTCGCCCAGCACGCCGAGGCGCTGGAAGTCGTCCATCTGCTGCGCGATCTGCTCGCCGGCGTAGGTGCGGCTCAGCGCTTGCACCTTGTCGCGCGGCAGGCCGCGGCCGTGGGTCTTTTCGATCTGGTTTTCGATCGGCAGGCCGTGGCAGTCCCAGCCCGGCACGTAATGCGCATCAAAGCCCGCCAGCTGCTTGGACTTGACTACCATGTCCTTCAGGATCTTGCCGAAGCCGTGGCCGATGTGCAGCGTGCCGTTGGCGTAGGGCGGGCCGTCGTGCAGCACAAAGAGCGGCGCGACGTGGCGGGCGTCGCGCAGGCGCTTGTAGAGGCCGCCGTTCTGCGCCGTGTCGTTCCACGACTTGATCCAGCCCGGTTCACGCTTGGGCAAGTCGCCACGCATGGGGAAGGGGGTGTCGGGCAGGTTCAGCGTCTTGCGGTAGTCCTGTGCGGGGCGCGTCGTGGGGGTCGTGGGGGCTGTGTTGCTCATGGCGTCTCGATGGCAGCGTCTCGAAGGCGGCTGTGGCGGCTCTGTGCAGGGGCGCGAAGTGGGGCGCCGCAGCAGGCGCCGGGGGTTGCGCCGGCCCGCGGGCTGACGCGTCGGGCCACCTTCAGGTGGCCGGCCCAATAATTCGGTCGTGCGTCGCCTGGCGGCGCGTGGCCGCGTGCCAGCGCAGCGGCGCGGGTGACAGCAGGTGGGGCAGGCGGCTGCGCTTCATGGACTTGATTCTACCGATGCGCCAACCAGGCCCGGGCTTCATCGGTGTCGCGCTGAATGCCCGCACCAAGCGCGTCGAGGGATTCGTACTTCAGCTCGTCGTGCAGCTTGTGCAGCAGGTCCACCCGCACGCAGCGGCCGTAAGCGCCTTCGCTGGCCAGCGCTGCCGGCCACTGCAGGCAGTGCACTTCCAGCAGCACGCGGCCGGCGTCTTCCACAGTGGGCCGCACGCCCAGGCTGGCCACACCCTGCAGCGGCTGAGGTGCCAGGCCGTGCACCTGGACGACGAAGATGCCGCTGGCAGCGGGGCGCGGGTGGCCGAAGCGCAGGTTCAGCGTGCGAAAACCCAGTTCACGGCCCAGCTTGCGGCCGTGCACGACGTGGCCGCTGATGCTGTACGCGCGGCCCAGCAGCGCCTCGGCGCGTGCCATGTCGCCGCTGGCCAGCGCGTCGCGAACGGCAGAGCTGGACACCCGCTGGCCGTGCACTTCGTAGCTCATCATGCGGGCGACGTCGAAGCCTTCACTGCTGCCGGCCGCGTCCAGCATGGCGTAGTTGCCGGTGCGCTTGGCGCCAAAGCTGAAGTCGTCACCGACCAGCACGTAGCGTGCCTTCAAGCCCTGCACCAGCACGTCGCTGATGAAGGCCTGCGCCGGCATGGCGGCAAAGCGTTCGTTGAATCGCACCACCACAGCGTGGTCGATGCCGCAGCGTTCCAGTTCAGCCAGCTTGTCGCGCAGCGTCGCCACGCGCGCCGGTGCCGCGAGTGGCTTGCCCGCCAGGCGCGCGAAGTGGTCGCGGGGATGCGGCTTGAAAGTCATCACGCAGGACGGCACACCGCGGTGCCGCGCTTCGTTGATCAGCAAGGCCAGCATGGCCTGATGGCCACGGTGCACGCCGTCGAAGTTGCCGATGGTCACGGCAGAGGCCGGCACGCCCAGGTTGAAGCCACGGTGGATGCGCATGGCGGCGGATTATCCCGGCGCCAGATTCAGCAGGCGTTTGTACAGGCCCAGATAGGCGTTGGCCGCGCGGTCCCAGTCAAACTGCGCCGCGTGCAGCCGGATGGCGTCAGTCCGGCCGGGCAGGGCGTGGCGTTGCAAACCGCGCTGCACCACCTCTTTCATGGCCGCGGGATCAAAGGTGTCGAAGTAGTCGGCCGCCTCACCGCCAATTTCGGGCAGGCTGGTGCGGCGGGCCAGGAACACCGGCTTGCCGAAGTGCATGGCCTCGATGGGTGGCAGGCCGAAACCTTCGCTGAGCGACGGGAACAGGAAGCCCGTGCAGTGCGCATAGGCCCAGGCTTTCTGCGCGTCGCTGATGCCCAGGTGGAACTGCAGGTTGGGCAGTTGCACGGTGGCCCGCAGATGCTTGGCTTCTTCGCTGGGTGGGCCGCACAACACAAAAGTCATGTCGGGCCAGACTCGTGCCAGTTCGACGATGGCCTGCGGGTTCTTTGAGGGCGACATGCGGCTCAGGTGAAAGAGAAAAGGCCGCCTGTCATCACCGTGCCAACCCGGCAGCGGTTCTTGCGCTGCGCTGACGAAACTGCGCGCGCCGTTGTGGATGACGGTGATCTCGCCCGCCCAGTGCAAGTGCAGGCGCACGTCGGCGGCGGTGTGGTGGCTGATGGCCACCAGCGCGTCGGTGCGTTGCATCAGTGCCAGAGCGCGCCGCTGCTGTCGCCATCCCCGCCAGGACGGCGCGGCGTAGAGGTGGTTGAGGTCGTGCACCGTCACCAGCCGCACGCCCGTGCGCTGCCCGTCGAAGCTGGGCGCCAGGGTCTTGTTGTGCTGGTGCAGGCTGTGCCACAAGGCATAACGCTCGGGTTGCACATGGCGATAACGCTGCCAGCGCGTCACCGGCAGGTAGCCCACGTCCGGGCCGAAGAGGCCGAACATCTTTTCACGCAGGTGAAAGTCGAAACGGATGCCGTATCGCGCCTGCCAAGTGGCGGTCTGGGCGGCCACGCGCTGGCCGATCTGCAACGAGAACTCGCCCAGGCCGTCGTGCAGCGCGCCGATCTGCCCCAAGCTGATGCCGATGCGGCGTGTGTCCATCCAGTCGCAGTGTAGCCAGCGACAACGGGCTGTCGGAGACACGCGTTGCCCGAGGCAGGGCCGGCCCCAGGGTGTGCGCGCGGCTGCCGCAGGCACAATCTGTTGCATGACCCGGCTCCCACTTGCCCAAGTCACCTTGTGTGCCGTGGACACCCAGACGCCTGCGCTCGCGGCGCAGTCGCTGTTGCGGTCGATGCACCGCATCCAGTTTGGGCGCGTCTTTCTCTTCACCCACGACTGGCTGCCGACCGTGGTGCTGCCGGGCATCGAGATCATCGACATCGGCCCGCTGCGCAGCGGGCACGAACAGTCGGCTTTTGTCATGCGCCAGTTGCCAGCGTTCATCCGCACCTCCCACGTGCTGCTGACGCGGTGGGACGGGTTCATCAGTCAGCCTCAGGCCTGGAACGACGAGTTTCTGGTCTATGACTATGTGGGCGCAGTCTGGCCGGATGAAGCGGAAGAGACTGCCGTCGGCGACGGTGGCTTTTCGTTGCGGTCTCGGCGCTTCCTGGCCGCGGGGATGGACGTGCGCATCACGCAGACCCACCCGGAGGACGAAGTGCTGTGCCGCCACCAGCGCCACTTTGTGGAACACACCCACGGCGTCATCTTTGCGCCGCCGGCCCTGGCCCATCGCTTTGCCATGGGCGAGCCGGGTGTGTCGGGCGCCGTGGGAGTGACCGGCCCGAGCCTGGGGTTCCGCGGCGCCCATCACCTGCCACACCTGCTGCCCGAGCCCGAACTCAGCCGCTGGTTCGACGAATTGCCCGCCGCCTTCTTTGCCGGGCCGGACGCCACCCGCCTGCTGCGCGCCTTGCTCGCCAAGCGCATGCCGGCGGCGGCCACCAAGCTGCTGGCGCGGCGCAAGGCGGCCGGGGGTGACGACGCTGGATTGCCCATGCTGAGCGCCGCCACGCGATTGCTGGGTGCCTTGTCGCCGGCCGGCCGAACATGAGCCAGACATGAGCGACCCCTACGCCCAATGGAAGGGCTGGGACCCCGCAGACTTTGCGCGCTTTTCGGCCTACGACGCCCGCTACTTTGGCTGGCACGTGCAACGCGCCATCGGGCCGCCGCGCACGCCCATCCAGGCCCTGGAGGTCGGCTTCGGCAACGGCCGCTTCATGGGCTGGTTGCGGGCCCAGGGCCATGCCGTGGTGGGCGTGGAGACGAACACGAGGCTGCTCGATGTCGCGCGCGGCGCCGGTTTTCGCGCCGAGTTGGACGTGTCTGCGGTGGACGCGTCGTTGCGCTTCGATCTCATCGCCGCTTTCGACGTGCTCGAGCATGTGCCCCCGCTGCAGACCCAGGCCTTCGTCTCCGCGCTGGCCGCGCGTCTGAACCCCGGCGGGCGCTTGTTGCTGCGCTTTCCGAATGCCGAGTCGCCCCTTGGCCTGTGGATGCAGCATGGCGACAGCACCCACGTCAACGCGGTCGGCCTGTCAAAGGTCCGCCAACTGTGCGCCGAGTGTGGCCTGCGCCTGCTGCACAGCGGAGAGACCTTGCCCTGGCACCAGCAACCGGCCAACCGCCGCATCGGTGCCTGGTGGGTGGGCCTGCAGCGCAAGGCTTTCGAGAACCGCCTGCGCAAGATGTACCTGCTGCCGCGCGGGCTGGACCTGTCCACCAACCAGCTCGTGGTGCTCAGCCGGGCTGATGAGCTGGCGCCGCCCCCTCCGGCAACAGGCTGACCGCCTCCACCGCGTCGACGTACTGCTGCAGCACATGCGGCCAGCTGCAACTGCGCTGCACGTACGCGGCGCCGCGCTCGGCCCAGCGTTCACGGCCGGCGGCGTCCAGCGCCTGCACCACCGCCATCGCACGCACCAGCCCGGCCTTGCCGTGGTAGGCCAGGCCGGCGCCGCTGTGGGCGATGTGGGCGGCCAGCACCTCGCACTTCGCGTTGGCGACCACGGGCGTGCGCAGCAGCATGGCCTCCAGCAGCACCAGCGACAGGCTTTCGTAGCGCGACGGGATCACCAGCGCACCGGCCCCCTGGATCAGCGCGTCACGTTCGGCGTCGCTGACAAAGCCGGTGCAGAAGATGCGCGGGTGCTCGGGCACCGGCATCAACGCCTTGCCCACCAGCACCAGCTGTGCAGCCGGGTGCTGGCTCAGGTGGTCCAGGAAGGCCGTCAGCAGTTGCTTGCAGCCTTTGCCCACGTCGATGCGCCCGACGTAGAGCAGATAGCCCGGCTGCAGGTTGCGCCGAGCCATCACCTGGGCCACGGCTTCGGCACTGGGCGCCGTGATTTCCACCCCCGCGCCGGCAATGGGCGCCTCGCGGGTGTCGATGCCGTACAACTTGGCGGCCAGGCGGCGCTCGGCGTCGGTGTTGAAAACCAGTGCGCCGGCCTTGCGCATGACCTGCCGGTAGATTGGCTGGTACATCGCCTTTTCATCGTGCAGGAAGGGCACCAGCACGCTGCGCCGGCCGAAGGCTTCGACGCCCAGCGCAGCGGGCTCGTACAGCGCGGTAAAGAAGATGGCGGCGTCGTAGCGCCCGGCCGATTCGCCCAGGTGCTGCAACAGGCCTTCGCAGTGCGGGCCCTGGCGGCGCAGGAAGTCGCGGCCGTCATAGAAACTGTCGCCCCGCGGCGCAACGACCTGTGCGCCGGGCAGCCGGCGCAGCA
>Ga0105048_10018563_pt1 | contig 10688 bp, 10 predicted proteins | sample MAT05_FD_78382 | JGI IMG/M metagenome (GOLD analysis project Ga0105048, IMG submission 78382) | Freshwater microbial communities from Lake Fryxell liftoff mats and glacier meltwater in Antarctica - MAT-05 | ecosystem: Environmental > Aquatic > Freshwater > Ice > Liftoff microbial mat | place...
GAGCGCTTGGTGGTGGAAGGGCCGGCATTGCTGGTGCCTGCTGCGGTGTCGCTCTTGACGCTGCTTTGCTCCTGGAAGATCGTCATCCGCACCGTGCCGCCCTCGCCGATCTGCGGCCGGATGCGCAGCGTGATGCCGACATCCTTGCGCTCGATGGTCTGGAACGGGTTGGCGTTGCTGCCGCCGCCGGTGCTGGTGAACTGGCCGGTGATGAAGGGCACGTTCTCGCCCACCACGATCTTGGCTTCTTCGTTGTCCAGCGTGATCAGGTTGGGCGTCGAGACGATGTTCGTTTCGCTCTGCGTCTGCAGCGCACGGGCGATCGCCGCCAGCGAGACCACGCCGTTGATGGAGCGCAGCAGACCCACATTCAAGCCCGCCCCCAGGTTGACCTGACCCCCAGCGGCCGAGACGTTGGTTTCGATGATGCTGGGGCGGCCGCTGGCGCTGAAATTCGTGCCGCCGACGAGCCCCAGCCGGTCACCGCTTTGGCCGAGCAGACTCTGCCACTGGAAGCCGAAGTCGGCGGCGTCGCTGGGCGAGACCTCGACGATCATGCTCTCGATGTAGACCTGCGCGCGGCGTGTGTCGAGCTGGTCGATGAGTGCCCGCACCTGTTTGTACAAGGGCTCCGGCGCCGTGATGACCAGCGAGTTGGTCGCCGGATCGGCCTGAATGAAGCCTCCGGTGCTGGGTTGTGCGTTGCTGCCCAGGGGGCTGTTGGCAGCCGAAGGAGCCGACTGTTGAGCACCCGTTGGCGTCGGCGCGAGGCTCACCGCCGCCGCACTGCCACCACCGCCACCGCCACCGCCACTGCTCAGGCTGCCGAAGGCGGCCCGCACCACGGTGGCCAGCCGCACGGCGTCGGCGTTTTTCAGGTGCACCACCCACATGCCGCCGCCCGGGCCCATGAGGTTGCTGGGACGGTCCAGCCGACTGATGGTGGTGCGCAGCGAGGCCAGGCGCGCAGCATTCGGGGCGCGCACGATGAGCGAATTGCTGCGCGAGTCGGCCATCACCGTGGTCCCGCTCGTGCCGCCCCCCGGCACCCCGGGCACGTTGACCCCCGCGCCGCCTTCGGTCAGGCGCTGCACCAGCGGCGCCAGGTCCGCGGCCACGGCATGCTGCAACGCGATCACCTCCACGTCGGTGCCCGAGGGCTGGTCCAGCGCAGCCACGATCTTGGCGATGCGCTGCAGGTTGTCGGCATAGTCGGTGATCACCAGCGCGTTGTTGCCGGGGTTGGCGTTGATCGTGTTGTTGGCGCTGATGAGGGGGCGCAACACCGCCACCAGGTTGTTCGGGTTCTCGAACCGCAAAGGGAAGATCTGCGTGATCACCTGGTCGCCACGCATCACCACCTCGCCCACCGAAACGGTGCCGGTCTGCAGCTTCGCGTCGGCTTCCGGCACCACTTTGAGCAGGCCGCCGCTCTCGACCACGGCGGCACCGACACCGCGCAGCGCCGTCAGGTAATTGGCATAGGCCTCGCGCAGCGTTTGCGGCTGCTCGCTGTAGACGGTGATGACGCCCTTGACGCGCGGGTCGACGACGATGGCGCGGTCCAGCATGACGGCAAACGCGCGTGATACCGCTTCGATGTCGGCATTCACGAAATTGACCAGCAGCGGCGCCCGCGTCCGGGTCGCGCCGACACCGCCTTGCGCCAGCGCCATCGTTGGCAAGACGGCCAGGCACAGGACGGCGACCACCAAAGCCACAGCCAGAGCGGGCCGAGGGCGGGGTTGGGGCTGGCCCTGGCCATCGGGGCCGGTCGGCTTGAGCGCGAGAGTCATGGTCATCCGATCGAAATGAGGGCCAAAGCGCCTTGACGCTTGCCGATGATGTTGAGCAGGTTGTTCAAGGCCAGTTCGGCGCCTGGCGCGGCGCTGGCCTGGCCATTGAAGCGCAGGCGCGAGGCCGCCCACTGGCCCGAGCCGCTGAGCATCAAGGGCCCGCTGCGGGTCAGCAGCTGAACCGTGGCCAGGTCGCCCTTGGCATCGCCTTCGATCACCACCTGGTAGCTGCCCAGGGCCTCCAGAGTCGACACGCGTGAAGCGATGTGGTCCAGCGCCAGCTCGGCGCGGCCCGAGAACAGCCAGCGTCCGCGCACCGATTCCACGCTCAGGCCGGGACTGGAGACCCGAAAGACGCCAGTGAGTTTCAGTGTGTTCCAGGGCGTGCCCAGCCCTGACAGCCACGACGCCGGCCACTGCCCCAGCGGTAGCGCCGGGTCTGCGCCGGGCAGAACGTCCACCCGCACCCGGCTCCACCCCGGTTGAACCCTGATCCGCAGTTCATCACGGATGCAGCAGGACTGCTGCAGGTGCAGCAGCAGCGCCGGACCCTGCAAACCCAGGGACCAAGACAAGCGGCCAGGCAAGGAACTCGCGTCCTGGCTGCCTGCCCCCCCGGTCAGCACCAGCACGGCACTGCCTTGCCAGACCGAGCCACGGGCTTCGGCCAGCTGCACCCTGTTGTCGCTGATCCGGGCCAGCACCGCGCCCAGCCACTGAGCGGGTGCAAACAAGACCAGAGCGAGCAAGGTGCCGACAGCCGCACCGAGCAGCGCGTAACGCTTCAAGACGCGCTCCCCAGACTGACCACCAGCGTGCCGACGAATCCCGTAGCGGAGCGCGTCAGACTGAGCTCGAGCGGCCGCGCCCGCGCGCCCGAGCGTGCTTGCGCCAACCACTCGCGCAGTTGCTGCGGCGTCGCATCCGTCAGCGTCAGCGTTGCGCGGTCACCCTGCAGTTGCAGCTTGCCGTTGGCGCCCAGCCGGTCGGTGGCCGCTTGCAATGCCGCCGCCGCTTGTTCCGGCCTCATGGCAGGCACGGCGCGCAGCACTTCGCTCTCTGCCGCCAGCGACTGCATGGATTGCCATTGAGCGTCCAGGCGGTCGATTTCGGTGGGCGCCGTGCGCAAGGTCGTCCAGGCCGGCTGAATCGCCAAGACCCAGAGCGCGATCACACCGAGCGCCACACTGCCCACGGCGATCAGCAGACGCTCCCGCGCCGCCAGCGAGGTCCACCAGGACTCGATGGGCGCCAGCACGGTCATGCGGGAGCGCAGCGCGCGCGGCGGGCTGCTGATGGGAGAGTTCACGTCAGCCCTTTTCGCGTTGGGAGCGACATCGTCAATCGCCCTTCGGCAAACTCGACCGCGTACCCGACAGCGCTGAGCCGATCACGGAACTGGGCCTGTTCGGAAGCACTCCAGCCCGGCGCGGCCAGCGTCAGTCGTGCGTTGTCGAAACGCAAGGCCGAGGCGGCACCCTGAGACTGCGGCCAGGCTGCGGCAGCGCTGGCCAACATGGCCTCGAAATCCGCCGCTCCAGGGCGGCCGGCAGCCGCACGCAGGCGGTCGGTCTCGGCGCTCATCTGTGCCGGTGCATCCAGGATCGTGCGCACGCCAGGGTGGGTGCTGCGCAGCAGCCCGTCGATCGCTACGCGCTTGCTCACCACCGCGCGCTGCTGCTGCCAGGCCTGGGCATTCAGGCCCAGCACCTGCAGCGCCAGCAGGCACACCAGGCCGATGCGCACAGGCCGCCAGTCGCTGCTGAAAAAACGTTTGCCCAGGTCCCGCAACAGACGCGTGCCACGGTGCCGCACGGCGAGATCGAACTGGCGCAGGTTGGCTGGCGACCGGGCACTCTCCAACAGACGTTCGGCTTCGGTCTGCAAGGGCACGGCGGCGCCCAGCCAGCGCTCTGCAGCCAGCGCAGCGGCCGGCGTGCTTGTCCACTGCACCTCGGCGTCAGGCACCTGAAGCGCCCCGGCCAGCCCACCCGCCAGACGCAGGCAGACCACCCCGTTTTCTCGCGCCAGGCTCAGCCAGGGATGTTCGTTCTGATCGCCGCGGGTGGTGAAGAAATGTCCGCGCGCCTGCGCAGCGGGCGCTGCCGCGGCCACCACACTGTCCACGCTGATGCCCGCACCCTCCAGCGCATTCAGCGCTGCCACCAGGCGAGGCGCATGGGTCACCGCCACCCAGCCGACCTGGCCCGCCACGGCATCGGGTGCGAGCGCCAGGTGCACGGCCAGATCGTCGTCGAGCAGGGCTTCTTCCATGACCCCCAGAAGCGCATCCCGCAGGCGAGCTGCCGGCGCCTTGGGTATCCGCACGGAATGCCAGCTGACATCCGACTCGGCCAGCACCAGGACCACACGCAAGGCCTTGGGCAGCAAGCTTGCCGCCGCCGAATTCAGGGGCCCCGCTGTGCGGCCATCCACGCTGAAGACATGCCTCCAATCGGCAGGCAAACGCAGTCCGGATGCCAGCTCACCGCCCGGCGCGCGAGCGCCCAGGCGTTCGCGAGGTGGCAGGTGGATGGCAAGTAGTGAGGTCACTTCGACAGCGAGGGCTACAGCGAGGGCTACGGCAATGGGTACGGCAAGAAGTCCCGCCTATTCTCGCCTTCAATCCAGGGCACCTCGGGGCCGAGGTGGTCCCCGCTCCTGTGTCTTGCGCAGGCTCATGGCGTCAGACGTGGCGCCTGCACGAAGCTGCGCCGTTCGCGTTGCAGAACGTCGACCCGGCCGTCCCGCCGCACGAGCAAGGAGCGCTCTTCCAGCACCCGGTCCTCCAGCCGCAGACGGCCGGCGACCCAGAAGTAGGACGAAGCCACGCTGACGCGTGCCTCGTCGAGTTGAGTGTCCGGCCCCAGCATCGCTTTCACGTCGGCCAGGCTTTCGAAAGGTTTGCGCTGCCTGGACTGGATCAGCCGATCGGCACTGCCCATGTCCAGCTTGTCGATCGCAGCCAACAAGGCTTCGCGCGGCGCGGTATTGACATTCACTGGCGTCGGAAAGGGCAGCAGATCCACCCAGGGCTCCAGGCGCGCCAGCGTCGATGCGTCCGCACCCAGCCAAACCAGATCGGCCAGGCGCGCCGGCCTGAGCGGCGGGTTGGCGTCGGCGGCGGTGCGCGCCCCACCATCCTGGGACTTCAGCGACCAGACCGACTCCATGGCCTGGGCCAGCCGACCGGCCAGATCGGTCGGCGCACCGGCGAGGTCGCACAGTTGCTGGAAAGCCTGCACTTGCACGGCATTGATCTTGCCGTCGTTGTTGACCAGGCCACGCACGTTGTAGCGCGCTTGCGCGTCGGTGATACCGCCGGAGATGAAGGCCTCGGGCCCGCTCTCGGCGTTGTTGTCCTTGTCGGCCGCCAGAAAAGAAGACAGCCTGGCTTCGGCCAGCGGCGTCGCCCAGACTTCGTCGAGCGAGTCGTATGGCCGAGCGCGCTGCTGGTTGTTGCGCTGGTCCTCACGAAGTATCAGCCTGGCCCAGTCCAGCGCCCCGCTGAGGATCCAGGCCGCTTGAACCCGCGCGCGCTCTGCCGCCTCGACCTGCACCGCGCGGTTCTGCTGCCACACCATGGTGGCCGTGAGCGTGGCCACCAGCGCCAGGATGATCAGCGCCAACAAGAGGGCCACGCCACGCTGGTGCAGCGCGGGCAGGCGGGACCTCGGCGGGGCGTTGCCCATCATTGCGTCATCAGTTGCGTCGTCAGTTGCTTCGTCAGTTGCTTCGTCGAGCGCGACTCAGTTGCCCGTGGGCCCGAGCGCCACGTCACGCGTCAGCTTGCCACCCGCCAGAGACAGCACCAACCGAACCGCGTTGGGCAACTGTTCGCGAGTCACCTGCGGGAGTGCGGGCGGCGGCGGTGGCGCGCCCCCGACGCCGACCGTGCCGCCCGTTGGCGGGGGCGGCGGGGGCGGCGCCGCGACCACCACCAGATCACCGCTGCTTTGGGCGTTGCTCCAGTCGCTGCCGCGGTGGAAGTAGACCTGCCATTCGCCGACGCCCTCGGCGACCACGAGCTGGCCGACTTCGTTGCCCTGGAACTGCTGGCTGCGCAGCCAGATCTCGGCCAGGTCGCCCGAGCGCAGGTAGACCGGGCTGACCCAGCGCTGCCAGACGCCGCTGCGGACCGACCAGGTCACGAGCACCACGCCCTGGTCCATGCGCCGCGTCAGCCGCAGGGTCTGACCGTCGAAGGACAAGGGTGAAGGCAGCACGCCCGTGTCGTGCAGCGCCAGCAGATCCTGCTCCCACTGCGCCATCACGGTGGCCAGGCGCACCGTGCGGTCGATGGCCTCCTTGCCCGCCTCGCGCGAGCGCAAGACGCTGTCCAGGCCCTGCCAGGCAAACGCAGCCAGGATCGCCATCGCCAGCAGCGCCACCAAGACCTCGACGAGGGTGAAAGCGCGCTGTGGCCGGCGCAGTCGGCCGGTCTTCACTGGCGGCCCAGCACCGTGGACAGCGTCACCAGCACCTGACCCTGGGCATTGCTGACCACCGCATCGACGCGGCGAAATCCCGGATTCAGCGTCGGCCGGGTGAGCAACTTGCCGCTGTAGCTGCGACCCAGTTGTTCGCAGGCGAAGTCGCTGTCGCCGATGCCAGGAAAATTGCGCCGCAAGCGCTGCTCGGTCAACTGGTTGTCGGCACACCACTGCGCCTCGATCACCTGGGCCAGGCGCTCGGCGTTGTCGGTCATCGCACCGGCGGCGCGCAGACCGGCAGCCAGCGCAATGGCCGCCACCGCAATGGCCACCAAGACCTCCAGCAGCGTGAAAGCTTGCTGACGCTGCCACTGTGGCCGTGTGCCACGGTTCATCACGGTGGCGCCCCGGCGCTCAGGCGGGGCGGCGCGAACGGGCCCAGTCCGTCGCTCACCAGTTCCAGCCGCTTGTCACCCAGGCGCAGCACCAAGCGCTGCGCGGGCAGGATGGCCTCCGGCCCGAGGACCAGGCTGGTGCTGCCTTGAATCGAGGCCGTGGTGCGCGGGTCCAACCAGCGCGTGGGCATGGCCGTGGTGGTCGGCAGCCCGACGAACTGGAAGTCCGGCGCGCCAGCGGCAGGTGCAGCCTGGTCTGCTGTTCGCGGCAGCCAGCGCACCGGCACGCCGACCACTCGGGCCTCTGCGCGTGCCATGTCGAGCAAGGCGCTCAGTCTGGCGCCCTCTTCCTCCAACCGGCCTTCATCACCGTCAGGCAAGGACAAGGTCACCAGCCCCACTGCCAGCGCCACGATGGCGAGCACGATCAGCAATTCCACCAGCGTGAAGCCGCGCTGTCGGCGCTGTCGGCGCAATCTGCAGAACCGGCACAACGCGCGCTGCCTGGCCGTCAGGATGCAGTTACTGCCAGTTCCCGATATCGGCATTCTTGCCTTCGCCCCCGGCCTGCCCATCGGCACCCAAGCTGAAGACATCGATCTCACCCCGTACACCCGGGTTCAGGTACTGGTAGGCACGACCGAAGGGATCGTTGGGCAGCTTGTCGAGGTAAGGCTTCCAATTGGGCGGCACCGGGTTGGCCGCGGGCTTGCGCAACAGAGCGTCCAGGCCTTGTTCGACGCTCGGGTAGCGCTGGTTGTCGAGCTTGTAGCGCTTGAGCGCCTGCACCACGGTGTTGATGTCGGTACGGGCAGCCGTGCTGCGGGCGTCGTCCAGACCGGAAAACAGGTTCGGCACGATGAGTGCGCCCAGCACCCCGATGATGACCAGCACCACCAACAACTCGATGAGAGTGAAGCCTCTTTCGCGGCGTGGAAGAAGCGGAAGAAGCGGCAATGTCATGGTGTCTTCGAGGGCCCGGCAGGCAGCTTCTGAGGTGGGGCTGAATGATAATCCGGCGATGTCAAGCCGCTGGTGGACTTTCCTGGTCTGGGCCCTCGTGTCGGGCAGCCTGATTTTCTGGGCACAACCTTTGTGGTTCAAGCCCATGTCGGCGCCGCCACAAACCCAGGTAGCACAGCTCGGTCCTCCGCCCGGCGGTGACCTCGCCCGTGTGCTCGGCGCCGACACCCTGGTGCTGGCGGAAACGACACCGCCACCGGTGGTCGATGCGCGTTTCACGCTGGTCGGCGTGCTCAGTCCGCGCAATGAAAGGGCTGCGCGTGAAGGCATCGCGCTGATCGCCATCGACGGCAAAGCGGCGAAGGCTTACCGCGTTGGCGCGGTCGTCGAAGGCCAACAGGTGCTGCAGTCGGTCGGTCTTCGCAGCGCCAACCTGGGACCCAGGGGGGGTGTCGCCACATTGGCATTGACGCTGCCGGCGCTGCCCGAGGCGCAGCGTGGCAGCCCGGGCGCTTTGAGTGCTGACGGCGCAGCACCATCGCCTGGAGCGTCACCCGCCTTGCCGATCTACAGCTTGCCCAATGGACGCAGCCTGCCCGGCGGCGGCAGGCCGATGCCCCTGCCCGGCATGCCCACCCAAGCCTTGCCGGTCCAAGACCCCTCGATACAAAACGTTCAGCCGCTCCGCGCAGGGCAAGCCGACAACGCAGCGTTGCGCTGAGAATTGCAAGCCGGGACGAGGTCCCGCATCAAGGCGCATTGCCCGCTGAAGCTCCACCAGGCTGCCCGTCCTGGACCCGCCAGATGTCCGCCAGAGGGGAAACGCGCTGCGCAAGCTCAGTACAGCGCGACTCCGAACGGCGAACCTTCGGAGGGCGGCGCCATCGACGGCTCAGGGCCACCTTCGGTCAATCCACTGGGCTGAGTGGGCCCCGGGTCCTCACCGTCGGCCACTTCGGTCAGCAGGGCCGATGCCGACTTCAGCAAGGGCCAGGCCAAGGTCGCCCCCGTGCCGTCGACACTGGCCATGCCCAGTTCCAGCAAGGCCGAAGCGCGAAACAGATTGAGCGCCTGGTCCAGTCCGCGGTGCGAATGGCTGCGGCAAAAAACACAGTAGTCCGTGACAGGCTGAGCGATGCGTGCCGCCAGCATCAAGGCCGCACAGGCCGGCAAGCCGTCGATCATCAACAGGTGATGTTTGCTCGCCGCCATCAGGATGACACCCACCATCACCGCGACCTCGAAGCCACCGAAGGCGGCCAGCACCTCGATGGGCTCCAGAACTTCCCGGTGGCGGCCCTGCGCGCCCTGCAGCACGAGCATCAGGTGGGCCAGCGCGTCGGCATCCATGTGCGGCCCCGACACCATGAGGTCGCGCACGGAACTGTCGGTCAGGCGCGACAGCACCAGCGCCGCGCTTTCATGGGACCCCAGGCCGACGCCAGCCAGCAGGGTTGCGTTGCCGCGCAGCTTGTCGCCAATCTCCATCCCCGCACGCATGCCCGCATGGGCCTGCTCCAGGCTCATCGCCGAGGTGACGCGCGCGTTGCGCGTCCCGTGGGCCATCTTGCGCATCATCAGGCGGTCGTGCGGCGGAATGTTCTCAGCCATCCCGCAGTCGACCACGGTCAGCTGAATCTGCTGGACGCGCGAAAAGACGTTCACCGGCATATGGTTGCCCAGCAGCAGACGCACGGTTTCGTCGGTGCTGCGCTTGTGGGGATCCTGAATGCCGTCCACCGCCAGACCGTGATCGGCAGCGAAGACCAGCAGTTGGGGATCGCTGAGCACCGGCCGCAGCGAGTTCTGCATCAATCCAAGGCGGATCGCGAGCGGTTCCAACTCTCCCAGGCTGCCCGCTGTTTCGTTGCGCCGCGCCAGTTTTTCGCGCAGCGCTTTCTCCAACGTCGGGTTGGACGTGGGTGACACCAGTGAGCGAGCAGTGACCATGGGATCGAGTGTAGCGAGCGAAAAAGTGAGGGCCCGCAGGTCAGCGCAAAAACAGAGCGTAAACGGGATTGACCGTTTCTTCCACGAAAGGGTAGGCCAGCGTTTTCAGGAAATGGTCGAAGGCAGGCTCTTCACCCGCCGCCACCTGAAGGCCGACCAGGATGCGCCCGTAGTCAGCGCCCTGGTTGCGGTAGTGAAAGAGGCTGATGTTCCAACCCGGGTGCATGGCGTCGAGAAAGCGCATCAGCGCGCCGGGTCGCTCGGGGAACTCGAAGCGAAAGAGGCGTTCGTCACGGGCAAGATCGCTGCGCCCACCGACCATGTGGCGCAGATGCTCCTTGGCCAACTCGTCGTCCGTCAAGTTGAGGTTGGCAAAGCCCTGCTTGTCGAACTGACGCGACAGCCTGTCGGCTTCATCCCCGCGCTGGATCGCCAGACCCACAAAGACATGAGCCTGCCGGGCATCGGAGATCCGGTAGTTGAACTCGGTCACGGCGCGCGGGCCGATCAAGCCACAGAAGCGCTTGAAAGATCCCCTGGCCTCGGGGATGGTGACCGCGAACAGGGCTTCGCGGTGCTCGCCGTACTCCGCGCGCTCGGCGACAAAGCGCAGGCGGTCGAAGTTCATGTTGGCGCCGCAGGTGATCGCCACGAAGGTCTTGCCCTCGAGCTTGTGTGTCTGCACGTACTGCTTGATGGCGGCCACGCCCAGGGCGCCTGCCGGCTCGAGCACGCTGCGCGTGTCCTCGAACACGTCCTTGATGGCGGCGCAGACAGCGTCGGTGTCCACCAACACATAGTCGTCGACCAGCGCCCTCGTGATCTTGAAGGTCTCTTCCCCGACCAGCTTGACGGCTGTGCCGTCGGCGAACAGACCGACGTCCTGCAGTTGCACCCGGCGGCCCTTCATTACCGAGCGCCACATGGCATCGGAGTCGTTCATCTGCACGCCGATGACACGCACTTCCGGTCTGACCGCCTTGACGTAGGCTGCCACGCCCGAAATCAGGCCACCGCCACCGATGGCAACAAAAATCGCGTCGAGCGGGCCTTGATGCTGACGCAGCACTTCCATCGCCACGGTGCCCTGCCCGGCGATCACATCGGGGTCGTCGAACGGGTGGACAAAGGTCAGGCCCTGCGCTTGCTGC
>Ga0105048_10018565_pt1 | contig 10687 bp, 3 predicted proteins | sample MAT05_FD_78382 | JGI IMG/M metagenome (GOLD analysis project Ga0105048, IMG submission 78382) | Freshwater microbial communities from Lake Fryxell liftoff mats and glacier meltwater in Antarctica - MAT-05 | ecosystem: Environmental > Aquatic > Freshwater > Ice > Liftoff microbial mat | place...
CACTGGCGCACGCTGGCGGCGTTGCTCCTCCTCGCGGGCATGAGCCCGCAGCGTCGTCGCGCCTTGCCAGCGCACCCCATCGCGGCCCACTCGGGCGCGTCCAACTGCGGTTTCTAGGCTGAAATGAAGGGCCCGCCGGCTGGCGGGCCGCGGCTTGAACCCAAGGCCCGGCAGCGACCGGGCCTTTTGCCGTGTCAGCCCGGCAATGTCCGGGCCTTTTGCCAGGTCAGCCCGGCAGCGGGATCACGAAGCAGCTATCGGCCGGCAATCCCGGCCAGGCCAGCGCTTCGCCGACCGCCAACAACCGGGCGCCGTGGGGCGCCTGGGCCGCCCAATTGCCGCCATCGGCACCCCGCAGCAGGACGAAGCGCAGGGTGCGGCCATCGCGCCGCAGCGTCAGCTCGGCCCGCGGCCAGTGGCTGGGCAGGCTGGGCTGGAATCGCAAGGTTTGCGCGCCCAGTTGCAGGCCGAAGATCGACTCCACTGCCGCGCGGTGCAGCCAGGCCGCCGCGCCGGTGTACCAGCTCCAGCCAGCGCGCCCCACATAAGGCGCCGCGCTGTAGACATCCCCCGCCACCGCATAGGGCTCGGCGCCGTAAACCGGCCCCCGGGTCGGGTGCGCGGCGCGGTGTGCCGGGCTCAGCCAGGTGAAGCTGCGGTAGACCGCGTCACCGGCGTTGTGTTCAGTGGCCAAGCCCAGCCGCGCCTGCGCCATCAGTGCCCACACGCCGCCGTGCGAATACTGGCCGCCGTTTTCGCGCACGCCCGGCGGGTAGGCCTGGATGTAGCCCGCGCTCGGTTCGCTGAGGGCGAGCGGCGGGTCGAGCAGGCGGATCAGCCCGGCCTCATCGTCCATCAGCTGCGCCTCCACCGCCGCCATCGCCTGCTGCTGCATGGCCTGCGGTGCGGCATCCGACAACACGCTCCAGGCTTGCGCGATCAGGTCGATGCGGGCCTCGGTGTTGGTATGCGAGCCCAGCGCCTGGCCGTTGTCGAAGAAGGCGCGCTTGAACCAGCTGCCGTCCCAGGCCGCGCCTTGCAGCGCGGCGCGCCAGCCGGCGGCGGCCTGCAGCCAACGGTCGGCGCGCGGCAGTTCACCACGCTGGCGCGCCAGTGGTGCGAAGTCGGTCACCAACTGGCACAAGAACCACGCCAGCCACACCGATTCACCTTTGCCGCCGTGGCCGACGAGGTTCATGCCGTCGTTCCAGTCACCGCTGCCCATCAGCGGCAAACCGTGCGCGCCCACTTTCAGGCTGCGGTCGATGGCGCGTGCGGCGTGCTCGTAGACGGTGGCCGTCTGCACGCTGATGACCGGCGTTTCGTACAGATCCTCGGCGCCCGCCGGGATGCTGCCGCCTTCGATGAAGGGCACGGTTTCGGCCAGCAGCGTGGCGTCACCCGTGGCACGCAGGTGGTGCACGCAGGCATGGGCCAGCCACAGCAGGTCGTCGCTGAAATGGGTGCGCACACCCGCGCCGGTGGGGCTGTGCCACCAGTGCTGCACGTCCCCCTCGGGAAACTGGCGCGACGCGCACAACACGATCTGCTCGCGCAGCAAATGCGGCGCAGCCCAGGCCAGCGCCATGGTGTCCTGCAACTGGTCACGAAAGCCGGTGGCACCGCCCGCCTGGTAGAAGGCGGCCTTGGCCCACAGCCGGCAGCCTACCGCCTGGTACAGCAGCCAGCGGTTGACCAGCGCATCGAACAGCGGGTCGGGCGTGGCGACGGTGGTGGCGCCCAGCAACTCGTCCCAGCGGGCGGCGGCATCGGCCTGGCGCTGCGCAGGGTTGACGCAGGCGGCCAGCGTGGCCAGCCGGCGCGCGGCCTCGGGGTTGGCGCCGTGGCCCAGCAAGAAGGTGCGCTCGGCGGCCTCACCGGCCGGCACCACCATCCGCACCGACAGCGCAGCGCAGGGGTCGAGCCCGCCGCCACTGCGCTGGCCGAAGTGGTCGGGCAGCACCAGCGCGCCACGGGCGTCGAACAGCTCGCGGCGGTCGCAGGTCCAGTCCTCGGTTTCGTCATCGGCGCCCGCCATCGCCAGGAAGGCGGTGCTTTCGCCAAAGCCGGCCGAGCGCTCACGCTGGGTGCAGAGCAGGGCGTTCAGCTTCTGTGCCGTGCCGGCGGCGGCGGCGCCACCGGCTTGCGCGGCTTCGGGCAGATTGGCCAGGCCAGGCCCGTTGTGCAGGTCCGGCAGCCGCTGGCGGAACAGCGCCGTGTGCACCGTGCTGCGGTCGCTGCGCTGGGTGCCCATCAGCCATTCGGCTACGCCGACCAGCCGCAGGCGCAGCCTGCGCGGGCCGCGGTTGACGATGCGCACGCGGATCTGCTTGACCGCGTTGTCGGCATCCACGCACCAGGTGGTGGTGACGTCCACGTCACCGCGGCGGTGTTGCACGCGGGTATGGCCCGCGCCGTGGGCCACGCGGTAGCTGGCGTCGGCATCGCCCCAGGCCGAGGGGGTGACGCTCCAGACTTCGCGTGTGCGCGCATCCTGCAGCAGCCACCATTCGGCGGGGGTGTCGGCCACGGCGTCGTTGCTCCACGCGGTGAGCTGGTTGAGCCGGCTGTTCTGGGCCCAGGTGCAGCCGCCGCCCGCCTCCGACACGATGGCGCCGAAGCCCGGATTGGCCAGCACGTTGACCCAGGGCCGCAACGGCCGCTGGCGCGCGTCCACCGCAAAGCGGAATTCAGCGCTGCCCGGGCTGAACGTGCCTACCGGCGCTGGCACGGCATCGGCCTGGGCCGGCATCAGCGGCACCGGCGTCAACGAGGTGTGGTGCCGTTCCTCGAAGGCCTGCTCGTGCCGCGCTATCCAGGCCTGCACATGGTGCAGCAGCGGCCGGCCATCGGCATCCAGCCGCAGGCGGGCCAGGGCGTCCAGGGTGATCAGCTCGTCGGCCGACAGGTCCTCGGCGCGCAACACATGGAAGCTGGTGCTGCCGGCGGCCGGTGTGCGGCCGGTGCCGTCGGCGTCGGCGCCATCCTCGCTGGCATGGCGGTCGCGCAGGGTGCTCAGTTCGCGGTGCAGCGCCATCAGGTAGGAGGCCGGCTCGGCGTTGATCACCACCAAATCACAGGCGATGCCGCCCCAGGACCACAGCCGCAGCGCCTGCGCCAGCGTGCGCAGCAGGCCCAGGCCATGCGTCGCGCCGGCGGCCACCAGCACGATTGGCCGGTCGCCCGAAATGCCGAAGCGCCACAGCAGCCGGCGGTCGCAGCCCTCGGTGGAGGTGGGCACACTGCCGTACTGCGGCTGCGTCAGGCTGAGCACCAGCGCGGTGGTCAGGCTCTGCACGGCGGCGAAGTTGTCGGCACTGATGCGCAGCTTGCGCAGCCGGATGCCGGCCAGCGTGGCCGACATCAACGAGGCCCGCGCCACATGGCTGGGCTGGCGGTACTTGTCGATCACCGCCCGCAGCGTGCCGGGGTGGTCAGAGGCGGCGGTGGCAAAGGTGATCTGCGCCTTGCCGTAGGGCGCGATGCGCAGGCGCACGCCCAGCGCGCAGACCGGATCCAGCCCGGTGGGCAGCGCCACGCCACCGCTGGGCAGCAGCGCGCTGTCGGCCGGCGGCAGTGCATCCAGCGTGGCCAGCGGCTGGGCGGCGGTGCGGTTGCGGCCCAGCCAGCGCGCGCGGTCGGTCTGCACCGTCAGCGCCACCACCTGCGGGTCGCTCTCGGCCAGGAAATGCGCCGCCTGCAGCGCCGGCTCGGTTACCAGGCGCGGCTTGCGCTCGAACAGCAGCGCCTGCTGCGCGGCCAGCCACTCGGCGCGCAAGAACATGCTGGTAAACGCCGGGTGCGCCTCGTCGGCCCGCGGGTCGGTCAGCGTCACGTCGAAGGCCGAGATCAGCTCGATGTCCAGCGTGCGCCCGCCCAGGTTGTGCAGCACCACCTGGCGGAACTCGATGTCGTCTTCCGGACTGACCCACACCGTGGTGTGGGCCTGCACGCCGGGCCACAGCGCATCGAAGCACACCCGGTCGGCGTGGAAGCTGCTTTGGTACTGCGCGGCAGGGTCGGGCGCCGGGTGCTGGGTGATCGACACCGGCTGGGGCTGCTGATCCCAGCGCAGGTAGAAAAAGCTGCCGTGGGCGTCGCGCAGCGCATCGTCGCGGGTTCGGGTGATGTCACGCGCCGGGCCGCCGGCATGGCCGCCGCCCCAGCGGCTCCAGCCCGCGCCGTTGGCGCGCAGGGCCACGCCGTAGCGGCCGTTCGACAGCAGGTGGGTGGGCTCCAGCGCCGTGGCGCCGGGCAGCACCTCGCGCAAAAAGCCCGGCGTGCGGCGGCGCTGCACCGGCAGATGCAGCAGCAGCACCGGCTCGTAAAGCAAGGACACCTCGCGCGGTGGCTTTTCATGCAGCAGCGAGGCCACCGCCTCGATCAGCGGATTGCCCATGCCCCAGCGCTGCGCCACGCCGCCCAGCAACAGGTTGGCCAGCGCCACGATGCTCATGCCCTGGTGGTGGGCCATCAGCGTGCCCACCGGCGTGACGACGTCGGTACCGGCCTGGCGGGCCACGGTGAAGTCGAGCGCCTCTATAAACCCATAGCGGCCACGGGCGCCCAGCGCGGCCAGCGCGTCGAAGTTGCGGCGCGCACGGTGGGGCGCAATCTGCAGCGCCAGCGCGGTGGCGTAGGGCGCGATCACCAGTTCGTCGGGCGGCGTGCGGCGCAGCGCCAGACGCGGCACGCCTTGCGGCGCGTACTGGTAGGCCAGCGTCTGGTCACGCCCGGCATAGGCCGATTCGGAGACGCCCCACGGCAGTTTCTGCGCCCGTGTGAAGTTGATCTGCTCGCGCAGCGCGGCATGGCAGGCCTCGGCCAACACGCTGCCGGGCGGCTCGGCCAGCACCAGCGTGGGCATCAGGTACTCGAACATCGAGCCCGACCACGAGCGCAGCCCGGCCAGCGATCCCACCGCGTAGAACGGCCGGCCCAGCGCCGCCCAATGCCGCACCGGCACGTCGCCCTTGGCAATGGCGAACAGGCTGGTCAGGCGCGATTCAGACGCCAGCAGGTCGTAGAAACCGGCATCCAGCTGCTGCTCGGCCACCCGCCAGCCGATGTGAAACAGGTGGCGCTGGCGGTGGTACAGAAAGCTGAAGTCGGCGTCGTCGGCCAGTTGCTCGCAGCGTGCCGCAATTGCCAGCAAGCGCTGGGCAAGCGCGGCGGCGCGGGGGCCGAGGCCCGGTGAATCGCCAGGCCCTTGCCCAGGCGATGGGCCAAGCACCTGGCCATGATCGGCAAACGCTGCGTCGGCGTCGCGCTGGGCCGACCGCCGGCCGCGGCCGTGGTCGGCCAGGCAGGCGCGCAGGCTGGCCCGGTGCTCGCCGGTCAGCGATTGCCGCCGCGCCAGCAGAGGCGCCAGCCGCTGGCGCGAGGCCGCCAGTGCACGCTGCGCCGGCCCGGCATCCAAGGGCCGAGGCGCCCATTCACGGCAGGCCTGCGCCACGGCCAGCAGATGGCCGCACAGGTTGCCGCTGTCCACGGTGGACACGTACATCGGCAAAAGCGGCTCACCGCGCTGGGTGTCGTACCAGTTCAGGAAGTGGCCGCGGTGGCGCTGCAGGCCGGCCAGCGTGGCCAGCGTGGCATCCAGCCGGTCCAGCAACTCGTGGCTGCCGATCCAGCCAAACTGCCGGGCGCAGGCCGCGCTCAGCAGGTACATGCCGATGTTGGTGGGCGAGGTGCGGTGCGCCACCATGTCCAATGGCAGCGTTTGCAGGTTGTCGGGCGGCAGGTGGCGGTCATCAGGCCCCACGCAGCGCTCGAACATCCGCCAGGTGTCGCGCGCCAGGCCCAGCAGCCAGGCTTGGTCATCGGTGGACAGCGCGGCATCGCGGCGGGCGGGTTTGGGCCGGCTGACCCACCAGCTACCCAGCGGCGCGCTGGCCCACAGCGCGCACAGCGCCAGGCTCCACCCCGGCCAGGGCGTGCCGGCCCACAGCAAGGCGCCCAGCAAGGCTGCGGCTGCCAGCGGCTGGGCCCAGTGGCGGCGCAGCGCGGCGGCCAAAGTGTGGGTGGCGCCTGCCTGCGCGGCGGCAAAGGGCGTCCACTGCAGCAGCAGGCGGTGGCTCACGGTCATGCGCCACAGGCTGCGCACGATGGCATCCACGTTGCGCATCGCCTGTGCCAGCAGTTGTTGCAGCAGCCAGGCGCCGCCGGCCAGGGCGCGCACCAAGTCGGCACCGGCCTGGCGGTAGAAGTGCAGTTTGGCCAGGTCGTCGCGGCTGGGCGACAGGCCGGCCATTGCGCCCATCAGCGGCCCGGCCGACAGCGCAGCCACCACCAGCGCCAGCGCGGCCAACGGCGAGATCGCAAGCCCGGCCAGTGCCAGGCCGAGCAGCGCGACGGCCATGGGCGCCACCAGCGAGCGGCGCAGGTTGTCCCACATCTTCCAGCGGTTGATCAGGCGCAGCGGGTAGCGCCGCGGCTGCAGCAGGATCGGCAGCAACTGCCAGTCGCCGCGGGTCCAGCGGTGCAGGCGCGCGGCGGCCACGTCGGCATGAAAGGGCGCGTCCTCGATCACGGTGATGTCGGTGGCCGCCGCGCAGCGCAGCAGCGAGCCTTCGAGCAGGTCGTGGCTCAGTACCTGGCCCTCGGGCAGGCGGTGGGCCAGCACGGCTTGCGCCGCGGCCACGTGGAGCAGGCCCTTGCCGCTGAAGCTGCCTTCATCGAACAGGTCCTGGTAGACCTCCGAGGTGGCGGCGCTGTAGGGGTCGGTGCCGCACTGGCCGGCGAACAGGCCGTGGTAGTAGGTGTATTCGGCCAGCGCCGGCAGCGGCGTGACCACGCGGGGCTGCAAGATGCCGTAGCCGCTGGCCACGCCGCGGCCGCTGGCGTCCAGCCGCGGCTGGTTGTGCGGGTGCGCGGCCACGCCCACCAGCTCACGCAGGCGGCCGGGTGGCAGTTGGGTGTCGCTGTCCAGCGTGACGAGGTAGCGGGTATCGGCAGCCAGGCGCGAGGCCTCGCCCAACGGCAGAAAGGCCGCGCCCGAGCCGGTGGCCAGCGCGTCCACCAGGCGTTCAAGTTTGCCGCGCTTGCGCTCCCAGCCGATCCAGCGCTGCTCGGTGGTGCTGAATTCACGCTCGCGGTGCAGCAGGATGAAGCGCGGCGCGTGGCTGCTGCCAGGGCTGCCAGGGCTGCTGGCGTCGGGCGCCACTGGGTAGCTCGCGTTCAGCGCGTCGATTTGCGCCACGGCTGCCTGCAGCAAGGGCTCATCGCGTGGCGTGCGGGCGCTGTCGGCATCGGCCCAGTCGCTGAGCAGCGCAAACTGCGCAGCCGGCTCGGGGTTGGCCAGGTGGTGCAGCAGCAGGCGGTGCACCAGCGCCTGCACGTTGTGCGGGTCGGTCAGCATGGCCGGCACCACCACCAGCACCCGGTGCGCGGGCGGGATGCCTTGGGCCAGCGCCAGGCGCGGCAGGTGGGCCGGCCGGGCCGATTCACTGACCAGCCGGTTGATCACCGCCACCACCGCCTCGGAGGCCGGCCCCAGCATCAGCGCCGCGCCCAGCAACGCCCAGGCACCCCCGTCGCCAGGTGCGCCCACGCCCGCGTGGTTCAGCAGCCAGGTCACCAGCACACCCGTGCCCAGCGCCAGCCCGCCCAGGTAGGCCGGCAGCGCTACGCTGCGGGTGATGGCCCGCCACAGCACGGCCAGCGGCTCGTGGTGGCGCAGCGCCGCTACCAGCGCCGGCCGCCCGGGGCCGGTCAGCCAATGGCTGGCCACGCCCGCCTCGGGCTCGGCTGCGTCACCGCGCCGCACCAGCGCCAGCAGGGCCTGCGCCACCGCCACCTCGCTTTGCCGGCTGTGGCGGGCCAGGCGTTCGATTTCGTGCAGGGTCTGGTCGCGGGTCTGGGGGTGTTCGGCCTCGAACACCGGGCAGGACAACATCAAGCCCATCAGCACGCTGGTGCGGCAGATCAGATCGGACCAGTCGGCGTCACCGATGGCGCGCAACGCGCTCACCGCGTTGCTCACGCTCAGGTTGTCGGCGGCCTGGCCGGCGCTTTGCTGCGCCTGCACTGCGGCAAAGTCGGGCAAGGCCTCGCGCAGCCAGCGCCGCTGCGGGTCGGCCGCGGCGGTGCTTTGCCGCTGCGCATTGCCGAGGCCGCTGTCGCGCAGGCGCTGCGCCATTTGCGCCAAAAACACCTGGCTCACCCCACGCTCGTCGAGCATGGCGAGCAGGGCGTCCAGCGTATCGACCGGCATCTCGCCGATGCGGTCGGCCACGCGGTTGGCCACCTCGCGCGCGGCCTTGTGGCAGGCCACCCGCTCGGCCAGGCGGCGCAGGTTTTCGATCAGCACCACCCGCAGGGTGGTGGGCAGCGCCCACAGCTCGCCCAGCGTGAGCTCGCGGGTTTCCTGGTACGCGGCCAAAAACTGCGCCAGCAGATCGGCATCGAAAGCGCCATCGGTGTGCGCAACAAACGCCCAAGCCACGCCATAGACGCGCGGCAGGCCGGCCAGCGGCTTGTCCAGCAGCACCGGCAGTGCGCGGAAATACCGGCGCGGCAGGCCGGCGCGCACCTCTTCAAGCTGGGCCTCGATCAGGTGGAAGTTGTCCAGCAGCCATTCGGCCGCCGGGCTGATGTCATACCCCGTGGCGGCTTGCAGGCCGATGTAGCGGTGCGCTTCGCGCAGCACGAGGATGTTGTTGCGCAACCGAGGGAAAAACGCCGCCGAATCCGAGTTGCCGGCCGAGGCGCGGTGGGTTTCGCCCAGGCTGCGGCCGTGCTGGGCAAAACGCAACGGGCCGAAGATTTCCGACCGGATTGGCGGCTCGGGGGCGCCGCGTTGGGGGTCGAGGATCTCGCACAGCGCCGCGGGCGCATCCGGCAGCACCCGCAGCAGGGCCGGTGGCGCCATGACTCAAATCACCATCGACGCGGCGGCCGTTATCGCGGCCAGGGCCACCAAGGTGGTGATCATGCGGGCTGACACCGCGCCGTGGGCGGCCTCTGCGAGGCACTGCAGCTTGAACAAGCGGCCGCGCGACTGTTGGCAGCGGCCCAGGTGCGCGCCCAGCGCTGACAGTTCCACCGGCGAGGTGTCGGCGTCGTGGCCGTAAGAGGCGGTGCTCCAGCGGGAGGGTGCGGTGTGGCTTGAGGTCATGGTGTTGCTTTCAGGCAACCGCGGCCACGGGGCCGCGATGAGTTGAACAGTTGACGGCAGCCTGCCAGCCAGCCGCACGCTGCTGGGGCAAGGTCTGCTTGCAGGCGTTACCGAGCTTCAATGTGCGGCGTGCGGTGCCGGGTGACGGGTGGCCATGGTGGGGATCTCTGGTTTCGATTGGTAAGTGGCGGGCGGTGGGCGTTCGCCCTCCGGCGTCAGGCGTTGGCAAAGCCTTGCCTTGATGAGCGGTTTGTACCGGCGGCACGGCGCAGCGTCTGTACGCTGTCGAACCGAGACAGGTTTCAGCGTGGCCATCCGGCCCGGCACCGGTCTGCGTGGGGCCCGGCCAAGTCTGTGCGGTGGCGTACAGTAGCCTTGCTTCCCACCCCCTAAAGTCATACTCTTTGCCAATGGTGGCAGTGCCGCCGTGCGCCGAACAAATCTACTTCTGAAAGTACTGCCCGATGGGTGCGCCATCCCTCTCTCAGCCTGACTTGCGGCCGGATCCCAGCACCAACAACCTGTTGGCCTCACTGCCGCCGTCCGATCTGGCACGCTGGCTGCCGCTGCTGGAGTACGTGCAGATGCCGCTGGGCCAGGTGATGTACGAGTCGGGCCGCACGATGAGCCACGTCTACTTCCCCATCGACTCGATCGTCTCGCTGCTCTACGTGATGGAAAGTGGCGCCTCGGCCGAGATTGCGGTGGTGGGGCATGAGGGCGTTGTCGGCATCTCGCTGTTCATGGGCGGCGGCTCCACGCCCAGCCGGGCGGTGGTGCAAAGCGCTGGCCATGGCTACCGCATGCGCGCCTCGTCGATCAAGGAAGAGTTCAACCGCGCCGGGCCGGTGATGCACCTGCTGCTGCGTTATACCCAGGCGCTGATCACCCAGATGGCGCAAACGGCGGTGTGCAACCGCCACCATTCACTGGACCAGCAACTCTGCCGCTGGCTGCTGTTGAGCCTGGACCGGCTGAGCGGCAACGAACTGGTGATGACGCAAGAGCTGATCGCCAACATGCTGGGCGTGCGGCGCGAGGGCGTGACCGAGGGCGCGTTGAAGCTGCAGAAGCTGGGTTTGATCAGCTACGCCCGGGGCCACATCACCGTGCTGGACCGGCCGGGGCTGGAGCACCGCACCTGCGAGTGCTACGCCGTGGTCAAGCTGGAATACGACCGGTTGCTGCCGGCCTTGCGGGCCACCTGAGCCTGCCGGGGCGCACCGCCCCTTCTGTTCGGCAACGAACCGACAGCGCCGGCGTACCCGGCCTATCCTGCATTTGTGTCCTGCATGGGCCCTGGGCCAGGCCCGCCATGCCGGCCAGTCTGCTGGTGGTCAATCGCCGGCGCAATCTGTCTTTAACCATTGATGCCGAGGGAATAACCATGAACCATCTGAAATTGAGTGCCGTGTTGCTGGCCGTGCTGGCACTGGGCGCCTGCAACAAGCCCGTTGAAGTGATCCAGCCGGTGCCCGTGGCCGTGCCAGGACCGGCCGGCGCCACGGGCGCCACTGGCGGTACGGGCGCCACTGGCGGTACGGGCGCCACTGGCGGTACGGGCGCCAC
>Ga0105048_10018567_pt1 | contig 10687 bp, 11 predicted proteins | sample MAT05_FD_78382 | JGI IMG/M metagenome (GOLD analysis project Ga0105048, IMG submission 78382) | Freshwater microbial communities from Lake Fryxell liftoff mats and glacier meltwater in Antarctica - MAT-05 | ecosystem: Environmental > Aquatic > Freshwater > Ice > Liftoff microbial mat | place...
AACAAAGGGCACCTTGACATCCAGCGAATTGATCGCGCTCAACACCCCGCGCGCCACTTCATCGCAGCGGGTGATGCCACCAAAGATATTGATCAAGACAGCCTTGACACGCTCATCATGCAGAATGACGCGCAGCGCTGCTTCGACTTTTTCTGCCGAGGCCCCACCGCCTACATCGAGGAAGTTGGCTGGGCTGCCGCCATAGAAGTTAACAATATCCATAGTCGCCATGGCCAAGCCAGCGCCATTGACCATACAGCCAATCTCACCATCCAAGTTGATGTAATTGAGGCCACTCTGGCGTGCTTCGCGTTCGGACGCATCTTCTGCATCTGGGTCGCGCATGGCTTCCAAATCTTTGTGGCGGAACAGCGCGCTATCATCAATCACCATTTTGCCGTCAAGCGCCACCAAGCGATTGTCGCCCGTAATCACCAACGGATTGATCTCGGCCAGGCTGGCGTCGTTTTCCAGATACGCTTGATAGAGGCTGCGGGCAATTTTGACGAAGGCGCTCAGGTGTTCCTTGGGCAAGCCAATGCCGTCGGCTAATTCAAGCGCTTGGTAGTCGCGCAGCCCCAAGAACGGATGTACCGCCACCTTGATAATTTTTTCTGGCGTATGCTTGGCGACTTCTTCAATTTCGACGCCACCTTCGCTGCTGGCCATCAGGACCACGCGGCGTTGGGCACGATCCAGCACGGCGCCCAGGTAGATTTCGGTGGCGATATTGGCCGCTTCATCAACCAACACTTTTTTCACCGTCAACCCCTTGATGTCCATCCCCAGAATCTGGGTGGCGAGGGCTTCGGCTTCATCGGCGCTTTTGGCTACTTTGATGCCGCCGGCTTTGCCGCGCCCACCAACAAGCACTTGACTTTTGATGACGACCGGACCACCGAGGCGCTCGGCAATGGCGCGGGCTTCGGTCGGTGTCGCCGCAACTTCGCCATTCGGAATCGGAATTCCGTACTTGGCAAAGATGCGCTTTGATTGATATTCATGCAGATTCAAGCTACTGCCTCCTTGAAAAGTGAGCGTTTCGTAAGCATTTCACTTTAGTAAGCGTTACAATGATTATAGAAGAACGATTAAAGAATGAATTGGAACGTTGAGTGGTTGAGTTAAGTGACTGTGGCTTGCGCACGGCTACGGGACGCCAGCTCTGACAAGCAGTTATTTTGTCTAGCACCTTACTTCTATTCGTAGATTATAATGTTTAGATTATAGACCCTGCTCTCTGAAGCAACAAATCTTAGCGTTTGTCAATCTATTCAACCCGGATGTTTTCTGCTTCGCACAAAGCAGAGTATAATTACCTGTCGTATCAAGTATCATGTGTGGTGTGCCATTTTGCTTGCCGGTGTTTTTGCTGGGTAGGAAATAGCCCATAGGAAATAGCCCACAGGAAATAGCCATGAGCCGACCCGATTTTGTCTATTGCCCCTATTGTGGCAGCACGCTAGAAATACGCGAGGTCTATCGGCAACAACGGCCTGTTTGTCCGAATTGTCGTTTTGTCCATTTTCAGGATCCCAAAGTCGCCGTCATTGGGTTGGTGACACACGGCCCGCAAGTGTTGCTCATTCGCCGTGCAGTTGAGCCAGCCAAAGGCATGTGGGCGTTGCCCGGTGGCTATATGGATGCCGGTGAAATGCCCGAGGCTGCGCTCCAGCGTGAGCTATTGGAAGAAGTTGGGCTGCAGGTGAAGATCCAAGCAGTGCTCGACATTTTTCCTATGGTGGTGGCAAATGGGCGCAGTCAGGGCATTGTCTTGGCCTATCATGCGATTCCCGCACAGGGGGACCAGACCGCGCTGGTGTGTGACGACGATGCGTGCGAGGCGGGTTGGTTTACCACCACACATCTGCCCGCCGAACTGGCTTTTGAATCGACTCAGACTTTGCTTGCTCAGTGGCACACACAGCAACCGGCCGTGTGAAGATCCAGACGGATCTCCCAAGGGCGTGCAATCAATGATAGTGTAGGAGTAATCAATGGTGCAGGAAACTAACCCAGAAACGCTGGCAAGCGACAGCATAACGCAGCCAACGATTGGTCACGATGTTGCTGGTCCTGTTAAAACCTATTTGGTAACCGGCGGTGCCGGCTTTTTGGGCATCAATTTGACGCGCTATCTACTGATGCGCGGGCATCGCGTCGTTTCGCTGGATCTGGCCGGCTTTACCTATCCCGAACGCGGACAGATCACTGAAGTGATCGGAGATATTCGCAAACCAGCGGATTTGGCGCGGGCCATGACGGGTGTCGATATTGTGGTACACACCGCGGCGGCGTTGCCCCTCTATAGTCCGCAAGATATCTATTCGACGGACATTGACGGCATTCGCAATGTACTCCAGGTGGCCTACGAACACAAGGTAGCGCGCGTCATTCATATTTCGTCGACGGCGGTCTATGGCATTCCAGATCATCATCCGCTGGTCGAGCATGACAAATTGGATGGCGTGGGCCCCTATGGCGAGGCCAAAGTGGCCGCCGAAGCGATCTGTCAGGAATATCGCGACAAGGGCATGTGCGTGCCGATCATTCGCCCCAAGTCATTTGTGGGTCCCGAACGGTTGGGCATCTTTGCCTTGCTCTATGACTGGGCCAAGGACGGCAAGAACTTTCCGGTTCCTGGCAAAGGCACAAATCGCTATCAACTGCTGGATGTCGAAGATCTCTGCGACGCGATTTACTTGGTGGCAACCGGCGAGCCCGCGGTTGTCAACGATGTATTTAATATTGGCGCTAAAGAGTTTACGACGCTGCGCGAAGATTTTCAAGCGGTGCTAGATGATGCCGGCTTTGGCAAACGCATTATTTCGATTCCGATCACGCCCATGATTCTGGCCTTGCAAGCGCTGGAACAGCTCAAACTCTCGCCTGTATACAAATGGGCCTATGGCACGATTACCGAGGACTCGTTTGTCTCGATTGACAAAGCCGAGCGCGTGCTGCATTACCAGCCCAAGTATTCTAACAAGGACGCTTTGATCCGCAACTATCAATGGTATCTGGCGCACATGCATGAATTTCAGGGGCAATCGGGGGTTTCGCACCGTGTGCCCTGGAAGCAAGGGGCGCTGTCGATTGTTAAGTGGTTTTTTTAGTGACAGGACTTACGCAATTACGCCTGGGAACGCCAGCATCCTGCTGGCTGTCGCCAGGCTGGCGGTGCTCCCGGCTGCGTAAGTCCTGAGTGAATAAGCGAGACTTATCGGGTCTCGCAGACCTTACAAGTTTAAACCCGATAAGTCTAATAAGCGTATACGTCCTAATTTTATTGACATAAATCAAATCAGAAAAATAAACAAACCATTATGGCACTAGGAATTGGCATTGTGGGCCTGCCCAATGTGGGTAAGAGTACCACCTTTAATGCCCTCACAAAAACCCAAAACGCAGAAGCTGCAAATTATCCCTTCTGTACGATTGAACCGAATAAGGCAATTGTGCCCTTGATCGATCCGCGGATCGAGAAACTGGCCGAGTTGGTCAAGCCGGAACGTGTACTCTATGCCACCGTCGAATTTTTTGACATTGCGGGCTTGGTCAAAGGCGCAAGCAAAGGCGAAGGACTGGGCAATCAGTTTCTCGCCAATATTCGCGAAACAGCCGCGCTGGTCCATGTTGTGCGCTGTTTTGACGATGAGAATGTGATCCACGTCGCGTCGAAAGTGGATCCGCGCGATGATATCGAAGTGATCAATGTCGAGTTGATGCTGGCCGATTTGCAACAGTTGGAAAGCAAGATCGACCGCCTCACGCGCCAGGTGCGCGGCGAGAAAAAGCTCCAGCCAGTGTTGGATGTTGCCTATGAACTCAAGGCATTGTTGGAAGTGGGCAATCCGGTTTCGTCCTACGCCGACCGCACCAGCGAAGCCTACGAAATGCTCAATAATGAGATGCGTTTTCTCACCGGCAAAACCGTGATCTATGCGGCCAATGTTGATGAAGAATATCTGGTAGAAGACAACGACTATGTACGCGTGGTGCGCGAATTGGCCGCCGAACAGAACGCCGAAGTCGTGAAGCTCTGTGCCAAGCTCGAAGAAGAGATGGCCGGCCTGACTGATGAAGAGCGCCATGAATTTCTGGCCGATGCCGGTGTACAAGAAACTGGCCTCGATCAGGTTGTGCGCAAAGGCTTTGATGCTCTGGACTTGATCAATTACTTTACGGCGGGGGTCAAAGAGGTGCGCGCCTGGACAATTGATCGCGGCTGGAAGGCACCGCAAGCCGCCGGTGTGATCCACACCGATTTTGAGCGGGGCTTTATTCGCGCCGAAGTGATTCCCTATGCCGACTATGTACGGCTGGGCAGCGAGACGGCTGCCAAAGCCGCCGGTGTGATGCGAGTGGAAGGCAAAGAATATGTGGTGCAAGATGGCGACATCATGCACTTCCGCTTTAATGTCTAACTGACTTTTCTGCGTTTGCGCGATAAACAGACGGTTGGGGTGGGCAAAGACCCTAACCGTCTATTGGATCAACCATGCCACGGCTTACTGTTCGCCATGTCACTGCATACAACTGGTTAGATGCCCTGGCGCTCGATGTCTATGCCGAGCAGCGTACCTTCACGGCATCGGTAGAACGCTCGTTGGCGCGCGCCTACATTCAGCCCCACAACTACATTCATGAACCGATGGCCATCTATGTGGCGACATCTATCGTCGGGTTCTATTGCCTCGTCTATCGCGCCGGTGATGCCAGCCATTGTTTTCTGACGAGCTTCTTTATTGACAAGACCCATCAAGGACGCGGCTATGGGCGCACCTTTCTCCAATATTTTCTGGCAAGCCTACGCCGCCAAGACCCGCGCTATCAAGAAGTGCGGCTGACGGTTCATCCCGAAAATCGCGTGGCACTGCATCTCTATACGAGCTTCGGCTTTACCGAAACCGGCCAGATGATGGATGGCGAAGCCGAGATGCAATTGCGCTTATCCTAGCTACAGCAGACTATATGTAGTCTCTACACAGTCTAAAAACTCAGCCTAAAACCGCCACACTTCCAGATCTTCTTCGCCATCAATCGCGTGACGTTGCAAGTCGGCCATCGACACAAATTCTAGGGCCGAGATATGCGTCGCCTCTAGCTTGACCGGCGGTGCGACGCCGGCCTCTAGTGCTTCTTGCCAACGGTCGGCACAAAGACACCAGCAATCGCCGGGCGTAAGCCCCGGAAAGATAAATTCCGGGCGCGGCGTGCTCAGGTCGTTGCCACGCGCCTTGGAAAAGGCCAGAAATTCTTCGGTCATCTGCGCACAGATCACATGGACCCCTAGATCATCCGCTCCGGTGCGGCAGAAGCCGTCGCGGTAGAAACCGGTGAGTGGATCGGTGCAACAACTTTCTAATTTCTCGCCCAGCACATTTTGTAGTTCATATTGCTCTTCGTCCATATCAGCTCCATCTGCTCATGCTATGCTATATTGTAGGGTGAGCGTATCTCTACGCTTGGCCATAGGCTGTGCGCCTCAGACCAATAAATATCCTTCATGTTTTAGCAACCACTCTTTGCGCCACAAGCCGCCACCATAGCCAATCAAGCGCCCATTGCTGCCGATAATCCGATGACACGGTGCGATAATCGAAATGGGATTTTGCCCATTGGCTGCCCCCACCGCGCGCACTGCCTTGGGATTGCCCAGCGCGTTGGCAATCGCTTGGTAGGATTCCGTCTTGCTGTAGGGCACTGTCAGCAGCTGCCGCCATACCCGTTGTTGAAATTCGGTGCCCAGAAAGAGCAAGGGCAGGTCAAAATCCTGGCGGGTTCGTGCGAAGTATTCGGTTAACTGTTGCTGCGTCGTCTCCAAAATAGCCGTACTTTCACTGTCGTGCCGTGGTTCCTCTACAAAGTAGAGCAGTGCCAGTGCCTCCTCGGTAGCCCCAAGCTCGATCAAGCCAATCGGCGATGTGTAATAGGCGTAGTGAATTGTTTCTGCTGCTGGCTGTTTCATTGGATTTCGGCTTTGCTTACCTAGGCTTAGGGAGACAGTAAGTAAGTTGCTGCTGCTAGCAACCTATGCTATTCTACCATTCGCTCAACAGGATGAAGAAATATTGGCCTCTTTTGGTGTCTCATCGTAAGAATTGTAAAGGAAAGTCCTCTTTATGAAGAAACGTTTATTTTGGTTTGGGTTCCTGTTGGCTGTTGCCGTAGCTGGGGCATCGATGATGCAACCTGAACGCTGGCAATCGAATGTGTTGGCCGCGCCGCTGATCCAGCAGATCGATGCACAACCGCAAAGCCCGGACACACCTGCAATCATTGGCGGCGAAGAGGCTCAATCAGGCGCTTGGCCCTGGATGGTCGCGTTGGTACACGCCGATAATGCCGTTGCCGATCTCTTTTGTGGCGGCTCACTCATCGACGAGACTTGGGTGTTGACTGCCGCCCACTGCACATATACCAGTACGGACGCGCTGCTGCAACCAGACGCTGTCGATGTTGTAATTGGCCGTCACACCCTGAGCGATACCGATGGGCAACGGCTCGATGTCGTGCGGATTATCCGCCATCCACTCTATACGGGCAACAATTTTGACAATGATATCGCCCTCCTGGAACTGGCAACGCCGGCGGCTAGCGCGCCCATATCATTCATCGATGCGGCTATGCTACAGTTTGAGACCGCGGCCCGCCCCATGATGGTGACCGGCTGGGGCACCAAGGACGATGGCGAATTGAGCAATGTTTTGCGCCAAGTGGAAGTGCCCTTGGTCGCTCGCGATGACTGTCGCCTTTCCTATGGCATTTTTAATGATGAAGTAACCGATAATATGGTCTGCGCCGGTTTCAAAGCAGGCGGCAAAGATTCTTGCCAGGGTGATAGTGGCGGCCCCTTGATGACCTTTGATAGTGATGCGGCGATCTGGCGTCAAGTGGGGATCGTTAGCTGGGGTGATGGCTGTGCCCAGCCCAACTTTTATGGTGTTTATACGCGCGTTTCGCGCTATGCCGATTGGGTTACCGCGCAAATTCCCCAATTGGCAACGGCCACCCCGCTCCCGACTGCAACCTCAACTGCAACGGCCACTGCGACGCCCACACCTACGGGCACCTTGCCTGCTACCGCCATACCAACCGCTACATCTACACCCACCCTGACGCCCACACGGCCACCGGCGGAAGTTTTCATGCCCTTTGTTGCCAGCAATACCTTTACTCAATTAGCTAATGGGAATTTTGAAGCTGGGGTCAATAGCTGGACAGAGTTTTCCTTGCAAGGTGCGCAGTTGATTCTCGCCGCCAGTGATAGTGCCGTAGCTCCCCACAGTGGTTCCTGGATTGCGTGGCTAGGTGGCTTGAACCAAGAAGTTTCCTTTGTGCGGCAGCTGGTAACCATTTCGCGCGATGCCCCTATGCTACAATTTTGGTATTGGATTGTTTCGAATGATGATTGTGGATATGATTTTGCGGGGGTCGTGGTCGATGGTGTGGTTGTGGATACCATCAATCTCTGCCGAACTACGGAAACGGGGGGCTGGAAGTCGCATAACGTCGACTTGCGCGCCTATATCGGCCAAACCGTCGAAATTCAAATTCGTGCCGAGACCGACTCATTGGTCACTAGCAATTGGTATGTGGATGATGTGACCTTTGGCGCAACAGCCTTGCCCACAGAACTGGAGCTAGCCACCGGGCAAGACGACCCCGACATCAAAACAATTGAGAATGTAGACGGTCAGCAGGCGGAAGGGCTCGATGCCGTACGCCTGTGGACACCGTCGCCCCGCTAACGCGGAATTTTATGCTGAATTGACCTGTGGGATTTTTGTCCTACAGGTCTGCCGGACTCATTGTGATCACAGGCAAATAGATCCGCTGTACCGGCTGATAGGCAGGCGGCGTATCGACCAGGGCGACGAGCCGGGCAAAGGCGTTGAGCACATCAAAGGTGGAGAAGCGGCAATGCCCATACGCGTCTACGGCAATGTTTTCGTGGAGCGCAATGTTGTCGGCAACAATCGTTTTGCCGCGATATTGTGTGGCTTGCCAGTAGGGCACAATTGGATCGCCCGTGGTGTGGAGTGTAATCAGCGGGCGACTTAAGTGACCGGTTGTTTCGTAGCCACTGGCTAGGGCATCCAGGGCAAGTTGGTCTGCGCTAAAGCGGGCCGCCTGTTGATTGAGCGCTACATTGTCGCTGGACCCCGTATAGACCTGCCAAAGGTTGTCAAACGGTTGCCCGCCCAGTTTGGCTCTGGCATCATTGGTGGCAAAAACGTTATACCACAGCAGATCCTTAATACTTTCTACTTTGGTTGTGCCATCCGCTTGATCAAAGGGCGCGCCAGAAGTTGCTAACAATTGATCCACCTTGGCTGCATTGGCGACATCGGTAAGCACGGGCTGCACCGTGTTGGTGTAATAGGCCGTTTCCCACGTATCGAGCAACTCGGCTGGCACATCGACCGCGCTGGCTGGCATGGCCTCTGGCAAGAAATAGTCAAACAGGACACGAAAGTCCCCAAAATAATTGATCTGATTGCGGAAACTGCCATAGGGGCCACACAGCGCAAGACCCCCATCAAAGATCTCTGGGTGCTGCTCAACGGCCAAAACCGTCATGGCCCCACCCTCGGAAACGCCAACCAGCATCACCTTTTCCGGCGTGCCTTTTTGCGCTGCGAAGATTGTCACCACATCTAACAGATCGGCGATTCCTGGCTGAATGGCCAGTCCATTGGTGCTATAACTGCTTGTCGCAAAGGCATAGCCCTGGCCAGTTACCAACTGATCTACTGTAAAGGCGCTGCCGGGCAGGCGCATTTGATCTTCGGGTATGCCAACTGGGCGATTGGGCGCTACATAGCCATGCGCATACACAATCAGCCGATTATTCCATTGCTCTGGCATACAGATGCGATACGCTGCCCCGCTACTTTGCACACCATCGCTACAGGCTAGCGGTGCCAGTGGCGTGGCCGAAGCAGGCAAAGCAAAAGTACAACAAGCGAGCGCTGCGACCAGCCGCAATGTACTAGCCAACCAGCGTCTCACGCACATTTGCTGAGCAATATTCATATTGAGTTTATGGTACCTTTCGAAGGGTATTCCTATCGAGGGCGTGTATTGTAAAATTGTGTTAAATGGATGCTTCGTTGTGCTGGAGTTCGCGTACGTTTTTATTATAGAGACTGCGAAAGATCAACGGCCCACCTGCCACGATAAAGGCGGTTGCCAATTTATACCAGTATTCTTTGGGAATGACAAGCCGCAAAATGGCTAGAACCATGCCGGTACCAATGCTAACGGTGGCCCACGTGTATTGATCGGTGAATTTTTTGCCCATGGGGGTATTGAGGCAGATCGCATACAAGGACGAAATCAGTCCGATAATTGTATATGATTCCAAACTGCGCATGGCTAAATTCCTTGAATTGTGTTGGCTGTAGTAGGTCGAATTGCGGTAGATTGACCTGCCCAGTATACGTAATTTGTTGTAAAATTCATAATTTTTCTTGGTGTTGATTGCAGTGCGTAGGTTATACTGTTGCATGATTTCCACCTGTGCCGCTGTCGTAAACAATATTTCCACCGATAAAGATAGTGAAATGATAGGAAGACGGAAGTAGGAAAATAGTAAAGTTATGGTAGAGTAACGTTAAATCTTAAGGATTGTTTCCCGAAAAACCGGTTCATGTGATCAGCTAAAGTCACATTATTTGTAGTAGATGGCCAAGGAAGCCGCAGCAGAATTTATGGCGCGACGAAATCGATTTGTGTGGCTGGGCTATGTGGTCAGTTGGGGCTTGCTGACACTGCTCACAGCATTCACCGCTTGGCAAGCGCACAGCGCCACCATTTACCTGGCGGCCTTGCTGATTGCCAACCCTACCCTGCGTCCATCTGGATGGAACAGCGGCACGCTGGTCGGTGTCAGCAAACTGGCGGTGTTGCTTTGGGGCTCATTTTGGTTAATTGCGGTGTATTACATCGAATACCAGCTGCGCGAGAGTACCCACGAGCGGCGTCTGCTGAAACAATCTGGCCAATTTGCCCTGATTTTGCTTAGCGGATTAGCGATTGCCTATTTGTTGGCATTCGTGTAGTGAAAAAGTTGTTATCTGCTATGTTTGCTTGAGAAAACGATTGATGGCGCGCGCACAATTTAATGTTCACGTAATTCCCTATCGCTTGGGCGCAGGTGGTTATGAATTTGCTTTATTTCGGCGTATCAATGGGTATCCTATGCAGAAGCGCAAACGCTGCTGCGCTGGGATAATACAAAAGTCGATTTGTGGGAACTACATGAGCGGCTGAAGCATGGCATCGATACAATATAAGCTGGCTAACCTTTGTGCATTGCCAAGCTTTCTATGTAAATTTCCATACACCTATACTTCCCATACACCTATACTTCCCATACACCTATACTTCCCATACACCTATACTTCCCATACACCTATACAATGATGAATCCTTTACAACCCTTTCTCGCACAAGCTGGTGTTATCATTTTGGATGGCGCGTTGGCAACCGAATTGGAACAGCGCGGTGCCGATCTCCATGATCCGCTTTGGTCGGCTAAGATCTTGCTGGAGCAGCCCGCGTTAATCCGCCAGGTGCATGAGGATTATTTTCTTGCTGGTGCACAGGTCGCAATTACCGCCAGCTATCAGGCAAGCTTTGCTGGTCTGGCGGCCCGTGGCCTAACTCATGCACAAGC
>Ga0105048_10018570_pt1 | contig 10686 bp, 11 predicted proteins | sample MAT05_FD_78382 | JGI IMG/M metagenome (GOLD analysis project Ga0105048, IMG submission 78382) | Freshwater microbial communities from Lake Fryxell liftoff mats and glacier meltwater in Antarctica - MAT-05 | ecosystem: Environmental > Aquatic > Freshwater > Ice > Liftoff microbial mat | place...
CTTAAGACGATCCATGATGGACTTGACGCGATCACCCGCAAAAATGCGCATCAGGGAATCGTCAAGACTCAAGTAAAAGCGCGAGGAACCTGGGTCACCCTGACGGCCCGACCGGCCACGCAACTGGTTGTCGATGCGGCGGGATTCATGGCGTTCAGTGGCAATAATGCGCAGACCGCCAAGTGCCTTGACCTGTTCGTGGCCTACCGCCCATTCGGCGCGCACAGTTTCTATCCTCTGTTGCTTGGCAGTGGCATCCAAGGCCTCGTCCGCCTCGATGGCTTCGATCGTCTTGCCAATGCTGCCACCCAAAACGATGTCAGTGCCGCGGCCTGCCATATTGGTGGCGATGGTGATCATCTTGGGCCGTCCTGCTTGCGCCACGATATCGGCTTCGCGTGCGTGTTGCTTGGCGTTGAGCACTTGGTGCGGAAGTTTTTCCTTATCCAACAAATCGGCAATAATTTCAGAATTCTCAATGGATGTTGTACCCACCAGCACGGGTTGCCCACGTTCGTAGCATTCACGAATATCGTGGATGGCAGCGTCGTACTTTTCGCGTGTGGTCTTGTAAATTCGATCTAACTGGTCGTCGCGGCGGCTGATGCGGTTCGGCGGAATGACGATGGTTTCCAGACCGTAAATTTCCTGAAATTCATAGGCCTCGGTGTCCGCAGTACCGGTCATGCCAGCCAGCTTGCCGTAGAGACGGAAATAGTTCTGGAAGGTAATGGACGCCAGCGTCTGGTTTTCAGCCTGGATGGCAACGCCCTCCTTTGCCTCCACCGCTTGGTGCAATCCGTCACTCCAACGGCGACCCGTCATCAGTCGTCCGGTGAACTCATCAACGATGATGATCTCGCCCTGTTGGACTACATAGTGCTGGTCTCTGTGATACAGATTGTTGGCACGCAGTGCTGCATACAGGTGGTGCATAAGCGTGATGTTGGCTGGGTCGTACAGCGACGCTCCGGCGGGGATCAAACCCATCTCAGCAAAAATGCGCTCAGCGCTCTCGTGTCCCTGCTCAGTCAAGAAAACTTGGTGACTCTTCTCGTCCAGAGTGAAGTCACCGGCCTTGATAACACCCTCTCCGGTGCGTGGGTCTGCTTCGCCTTCTTGGCGCAACAGTCGAGGCGCTGCCTTGTTGATGGCCAGATACATGTCCGTGTGGTCTTCGGCCTGACCGCTGATAATCAGGGGTGTGCGGGCTTCATCAATCAGGATGGAGTCCACTTCGTCCACGATTGCGTAATTGAGTCCGCGCTGCACGCGATCCGCCACTTCGTAAACCATGTTGTCGCGAAGGTAGTCGAAGCCGTATTCGTTGTTCGTGCCGTAGGTAATGTCTGCGCGGTAAGCCGCTTGTTTTTCCTCACGGGGCATTTGCGGCAGGTTGATACCAACCGTCAAACCCAAGAAGTTGTATAAACGCCCCATCCATTGGGCGTCCCGACTGGCAAGATAGTCATTTACGGTAACAACGTGAACCCCTTTGCCTGTCAAGGCATTGAGGTAAACAGGGAGTGTCGCGGTGAGCGTCTTACCCTCGCCGGTGCCCATTTCAGATATTTTCCCGTTATGCAGCGACATACCACCTAACAACTGCACATCGAAGTGCCGCATCTTCATGACGCGTTTTGATCCTTCACGCACGACAGCAAAGGCCTCAGGCAACATTTCATCCAGCTTCGCACCATTTTGAATGCGCTCTTTGAACTCCTGAGTCTTGCCCCTAAGAGCTTCATCGCTTAGCTGTTCATATTGTGCCTCTAGGGCATTGATGCGTGCCACACCAGAACGGTATTGCTTGAGCAAGCGGTCGTTACGACTGCCGAAGATTTTGGTAAGAATGTTGATGGCCATGAATGCAAGACTGGCCTGGACCCACAATGGGTTCGCAGCGCAGCGCAGTCCTTTTTCTAGTTTGTATAGTGTGGGGGTGTTCCGGCGAAATACAACCGCAGATGCGATCAAACCAACGCCGTTGAAAACCAAAGTCGAGATTTTACCGTTGACTACGCGGCGCCTCGATTGAATTGCCTTGAGAAGCCAAATTCCCAGCAGACCCCGGTATATGGCTGCGAGCCACCTGACTGGAACCAAGAGCGCGCCCTGCGTTGAGAAACTTTTGCGGATCTTGAGGAATGCCTTGCACCAGTACCTCGAAATGCAGGTGTGGTCCGGTTGAGCGGCCCGTACTGCCAACTTCAGCTATTTTTTGGCCGCGCTTGATTAAGTCGCCCTTCTTTGCGAATACCTTCGACGCGTGGGCGTAGCGCGAAGTCAGGTCGTTGCCATGGTCCAGCTCCAGTATATTGCCGTATTCGGATTGATACTCTTGAGTAACTACAACACCACCGGCAGCGGCATAAATAGGTGTGCCTGGAGTTGCAGGGAAGTCGAGGCCAGTGTGCAATGCAGATCGACCTGTAATGGGGTCAATGCGCCAGCCGAAATTGGAACCCAAATTGGCGTCTGGTACCGGCGTCTGGGTCGGAATCATCATTTTCTTGATTTTTTGCTCAAACAATCTGGATTCGAGAACCGTCATCAAATCAGTTCTAGCACCGGCTAGGGTATCAAGCTCCTGCAATGTGGCTTGCAACTCCAGCATGGACAGCCCACGACCTGGAATCAGCTGCCCGCCCTGACCAGGTTTGATTTTGATATCTGCAGGATTCACACCGGCCAACCCAGAAACCCGCTCGCCCAATGATTCCAATTGCAGCATCTTCGCCTGCATTTCACCCAATTTTTTGGCCATTACATCGATGTTTTCGCGCATGTAACGGTCTTGCTGCGCGACTTCGTCCTTGACCACCAAACGTACCAAGGTGCCGATTACTGGCCAACCTTCGCGAGCCCCTTTGAGAAAAACCCAGTGATAGAGCCCCGCAGAAAACAACATCAACGCGAACGATGCGGCGAACGTGGTTGCCAAGAGTTTGGACCCGCTGAGATGAAGGGCGCGGCTCTTAACAAGCCAGGCATCCGTGATAATCAATTGCATTCACTATCCCTTCGCATTCAACTAAGGCCATGAACCATCGCAACCATTCCTTTACGCTGTTGCAAGCAACGCAGGACTCACCCACCTTGGCGCGTCTTACCGGGCTCGCTATGGAATCGTCGGCTCGACTGAAATCGCTTGAGGCGCTCATACCCGCTTCTTTACGTAAAGCTGTAAGGGCTGGCCCCATCGAAGGCACCGTATGGTGCTTGATTCTCGATAACAACGCTGTTGCATCGAAAATTCGCCAACTGCTGCCTTCCCTGGAATCACATTTGCGCACAAAGGGCTGGGAGGTCAGCGCTATTCGCCTGAAGGTCCAGGCGCCACGCCTTGATACCTAAGACGTACTAGCAAAAAAAATGGTGCCGATTATCGGATTCGAACTGATGACCTACCGCTTACAAGGCGGTTGCTCTACCAACTGAGCTAAATCGGCACGTCTTTTATTCTACATTACTAGACGCCGCAAAAAACTCTTGGCGTGCAATACGATGTTATTTAATACGGGTCAGCGAAGGTTTTCCGCCACCGGGTTTGGGACGAGGCGCTTTGGGACTGTCGCTGACAGGCTTGCTGGTAACGCGGGTCAAAACGGTTGCCTTGGTCTCCGTCGGTACGGTCTCTTTAGGCACGGCCGCAGTATTTGAGCGCGCGAGCATGGGAAACGCCATGCCTTGCCCGTTCTCTCGGGCGTAAATCGCCACCACGCGATCCACTGGCACAAAAATATCCCTTGCCACGCCACCAAACCGCCCTTTGAACTCAATGCACTCATTGCCCATCGTCAGAGAGCTGGTGGCATCAAAACTGATGTTCAGCACGATCTCTCCATCTTTGACATATTCGTTCGGCACGCGCACTGTCTCATCCACCAATACGGCAATAAACGGTGTCAAGCCATTGTCTGTGCACCATTCGTACAGTGCACGGATCAGATAGGGGCGTGTAGAACCGGAGTCTGCTGCGTCTAACATGATGACTGACGGAGGTATTATTTCCGCATGACTTTTTCAGAGGGCGTCAGTGCTTCGATGTAAGCCGGGCGTGAAAAAATACGCTCTGCATATTTGAGCAAAGGTGCCGCATTTTTGCTCAAGTCAATGCCATAAAAATCCAGGCGCCATAACAGCGGTGCGATGGCTACATCCAGCATGGAAAAGTTGTCACCCAACATGTACTTGTTCTTCAGGAACACAGGCGCCAATTGGGTCAGACGGTCACGAATATGTGCACGGGCCTTCTCTAGCGCCTTGTCGTTACCCTTGGAACTACGGGCCTCCAATGTCGACACGTGCACGAAAAGCTCCTTCTCAAAATTCAGCAAGAACAAGCGAACACGAGCCCGATCCACGGGATCGCCAGGCATCAACTGAGGATGCGGGAAACGCTCGTCAATGTACTCATTGATGATGTTCGACTCGTACAAAATCAGGTCGCGCTCGACCAGAATTGGCACTTGCCCATAAGGATTCATCACGCTGATGTCTTCTGGCTTGTTATACAAGTCCACATCGCGGATTTCGAAGTCCATGCCTTTTTCGAAAAGAACGAACCGGCAACGGTGAGAAAAAGGGCAGGTTGTTCCTGAATACAGCACCATCATGGTAAGAGACTCCTAAAAATTAAAAAGAGTGGGTTGCTATTGCCAACCCACTCTGAGGCCAACAACCACCGTCTGAAGACGAGGCAGTTAGCAAAATGACCGTATTTACTTGATGTCTTTCCAATACGCGGCGTTCAGTCTCCACGCAAAAAATGTCATAACGAGGAGGAACAAAATTACACCAAAGCCAACACGAATCCGTGTATTTTTCGCTGGCTCTGCCATCCACGATAGATAGCTAACCAAATCACCCATGGCCTGGTCATATTGCACTTGGCTCATGGTTCCAGGCTCTAATTGCTCCCAACTCTTAAACGCGTGTACCTCATGCCCATGCTCCAACACCGTTTCATATACCGGTGCGCGCTTACCTTGTAACTCCCATAGCACATGGGGCATGCCGACGTTAGGGAAAGCGAGATTGTTCCAACCGGTAGGCTTGGCTTCATCCACATAGTAGCTGCGAAGGTAGGTGTAAAGGTAGTCAGCACCGGTGCCTTTGCCTTGCGCAGACCGCGATCGTGCAATCAGCGTCAGATCGGGTGGGTTAGCGCCAAACCATTCTTTTGCTTGCTTGGGATCGACAGCTGCCTTCATGGTATCGCCGACCTTATCCGTCGTGAACAACAGATTGTCTCTTATCTGTTGTTCAGTCAGCCCAATATCTTTCAAGCGGTTAAAACGCATGAAAGCCGCTGAATGGCAATTCAGGCAGTAGTTAACAAATAATTTAGCACCATTTTGCAATGCAGCCAGATCATTGGACCGGTCCGGCGCCTTGTCCCAAGCAATACCGCCGCCAGCCGCGTGCGCGCCCACCATCAGGCCAAACGCAGTCATCAACGTTACCAATATTTTCTTCATTTGCGTAATCTCCGACTCAATGGGCTGTGAAAGTGACACGGCTGGGAACAGGTTTAACCTTACCCAAACGGCTCCACCAAGGCATCAGCAGGAAGAAGCCAAAGTAAAACATTGTTCCAACTTGCGAGACACGCTCACCGATCGGCGAAGGTGCCTGGGTACCCAACCAGGCCAAGATGACGAAATTCACCACAAAAACACCGTAGAGGTATTTGTGCCAGTCTGGACGGTAGCGAATGGACTTGACCGAACAATAGTCTAGCCATGGCAAGAAGAACAGAATCACAACTGCACCACCCATGGCAACAACGCCCCAGAATTTCGCATCGATTGACAACATCATGGCGACTACCACCACGGCGGCACCCAGGATAACGCCTTTAAAAATTGCGGGCATCTTGAACTTGACAACGGCAAACAGTGCTGCAGCCACCGTGCAAACCTCGAGTACGACCATCATCTCGTCAGTGATGGCACGCAGCATGGAATAAAACGGTGTGAAGTACCAGACCGGTGCAATGTGCAGCGGTGTTTGCAGCGGGTCTGCCGGGATAAAGTTGTTGTACTCCAGAAAGTAACCACCGAACTCGGGTGCGAAGAAGATCACAGCCGAGAAAACCATAAGGAACATGCTCACCGCAAAGATGTCGTGTACGGTGTAGTAGGGGTGAAATGGAATACCATCCAACGGAACGCCCTTGGCATCCTTGGTTGCCTTGATCTCGACGCCGTCAGGGTTGTTGGACCCCACATCGTGCAGGGCCATCAAGTGCGCCACCACCAAGCCCAACAGAACCAGCGGCACTGCGATGACGTGGAAGCTGAAGAAGCGGTTCAGGGTTGCATCACCCACCACGTAGTCGCCGCGAATCAGCAAAGCCAAATCTGGGCCAACGAATGGAATGGCGGCAAACAGGTTAACAATCACCTGGGCCCCCCAGTAACTCATCTGCCCCCAGGGCAAGAGGTAACCCATGAAGGCCTCAGCCATTAGGCACAAGAAGATGGCACAACCAAATACCCAAACCAGCTCACGGGGTTTGCGGTAGCTGCCATACATCAGGCCACGGAACATGTGCAAATAAACGACGACAAAGAATGCCGACGCTCCGGTCGAGTGCATGTAACGAATCAACCAGCCCCACGGAACATCACGCATGATGTATTCCACCGAGCCAAACGCCAAAGCAGCGTCCGGTTTGTAGTGCATCACCAAAAAAATACCAGTGACGATCTGGATAACCAACACCAACATGGCCAGCGAGCCAAAGATGTACCAGAAATTGAAATTTTTCGGAGCGTAATACTCCGACATGTGGACGCGATAGGCGTCAAACGCGGTAGGTATCCGGTTCTCAAACCAGTTGGTGAGTTTGGCGCCTGCCGAGGCGTTGGGGGAAATTTCCTTGAAATCAGCCATTTCTCTGTTCCTCAGGCTTTTTTGTCTTCGCCAATCACCAAGCGGGTGTCGGAAAGATACATATGGGGAGGGATCTCAAGATTGTCCGGGGCGGGTTTATTCTTGAAAACGCGACCGGCGAAATCAAATGTAGAACCATGGCAGGGGCACAAAAAACCGCCTTTCCAGTCGTCAGGCAGAGAAGCCTGGGGACCAGGCTGGAATTTATCTGAAGGCGAGCAGCCCAAGTGGGTGCAAATGCCAACGGCGACGAAATACTCAGGCTTGATCGAACGAGTGGCCTTATCGACATATTCGGGGGTCAATTCAGCAGGCTTGCGTTTGGATGTTGGATCCGCAAGTTGCCCGTCGAGGGTGGGCAGGTCCGCCAATTGCTCGGGGGTGCGGCGCACGATCCAAACTGGCTTGCCACGCCATTCGACGGTTAACTTTTCGCCGGGCTTCATGGCCCCAATATCCACTTCCACGGCAGCGCCAGCAGCTTTGGCCCGCTCGGATGGTTGAAACGTGCTGATAAACGGAACTGCAACTGCACCAACGCCAACGGCACCGACGCAGCTGGAGGCAATCAGCCAAGTTCGCTTACTGGAGTCGATCTGTTGGCTGCCGACAAGGGTTTCACTCATGAGAATCCTCAATGAACATGACTACTAAGGGGGGTTGTTTCCGATTGTAGCTGACGCTCAGCGCGCCATAGGCGCAGCACGCATCGCCACACAACCATTCTTGACAGGCGCAATTAATCAGCAATACTGGCGTTTTCTATAAAATGGGAGCAATTACCGATGGGAATGGTTCAGGAATTCAAAGCTTTCGCAGTCAAGGGAAATGTCATCGACTTGGCCGTCGGCGTCATCATCGGCGGTGCTTTTGGCAAGATTGTGGACTCAATCGTTAGCGACCTGATCATGCCGCTGGTAGGTGCTGCATTCGGTAAACTGGATTTTTCGAATCTGTTTGTGGTTCTGGGTGCCGTTCCGCCAGGCACAGCAACAACGCTCGACGCACTGAAAAAGGCGGGTGTACCGGTTTTTGCCTATGGCAGTTTCATCACTGTGGCGGTGAATTTCGCCATTCTGGCCTTCATCATCTTCTTGATGGTCAAGCAGATCAACCGGTTGAAGCGAGAAGCGCCCGCGCCTGTGGCAGAACCTGCACCAGCCATCACACCCGAAGACGTGTTGCTATTGCGGGAAATTCGCGACAGTCTGAAGAAATAGGGCTAGCGTCCTTGCCATACGCAGGGCCGCCACCAGGCTAGACTCATCGGCACGGCCGGTACCCGCAATGTCAAACGCTGTGCCATGGTCCGGGCTGGTGCGAACTAAAGGCAGGCCCAATGTCACATTCACGCCCTGCTCCACCCCCAAGTATTTGACAGGAATAAGACCTTGGTCGTGGTACATGGCCACCACCACGTCAAATTCACCCACAGCACCAGTCCGTTTGCGGGCTCGCATGAACACCGTGTCGGGTGCCCAAGGGCCACTGGCGTCCAGTCCCAAGGCGCAGGCAGCGGCGATCGCAGGCGCGATCACTTCCAACTCTTCGCGACCAAATAAACCGCCCTCCCCCGCATGCGGATTGAGCCCCGCCACTGCGATGCGCGGCACGCGGCCCAGAATTGGCAGAAGCGCCGCATGTGTGATCTGCAACGTCTGCAACACATTGTCATAGGTCACCGCGGCAATCGCATCGCGCAGCGACACGTGGATGCTGACCAGCACCGTGCGCAGCTCGTCATTGGCCAGCATCATGCGCACTGGCACCTCAGAAGCGGGTTTGCCCAAAAACCGTGCAGCACGGTCCTGTAACAGCTCTGTGTGACCCGGAAATTGGTCAAAGGGTGGGCCGGCCGCGGCCAACGCCTCCTTGTGCAGAGGGGCGGTAACCAAGGCGCTCACTTCGCCGCGCAAGGCCGCATTGGCCGCCCACTCCACACAGTGCCCGGCCATCGCGCCAGCCAAGCTGCTGACAACTCCCCATTGCACTGGCTCTAACTGGGCACCTATCTGCAGCACTGGAATGCAATGGGGTGGAACATCGGCCGCCTGGTTTGCCGCGGAGATCAGGGCAACCGGCAACGCGGGACGCCCTGGCTGCGTCAACACTTGGGCGGCCCGGCGCATGGTGCCCACATCACGGACCACAAAGCAATTCCCCACTTGTTCGGGATGGTCCCGGAAGAGTTTGGCGATGATCTCCGGGCCAATGCCCGCCGCATCGCCCATGGTGATGGCCAAGGGCCGCATTAGGGTTGTCTCCAGACTCATGTTGCGATGCTGCCGTCAGGCAGGGTTGTCAATATCAATGAACACATGCTCCAGCCCCAACTGCGCCGCGATGTGGGCCGCCACTGCGGGCGCGCCATAGCGTTCTGTCGCGTGGTGGCCGCAAGCCAGATAAGCCACACCGGTTTCCCGTGCCAAGTGCGCCTGGGGTTCCGATATCTCCCCGGTGATGAAGGCGTCCGCACCAGCGGAGATGGCTTCCTCAAAATAGCTTTGCGCACCGCCCGTGCACCATGCAATCCGCCGCAGAGGCGCTTCCCTGCCGGGCACGAGCACCACGGAGCGGCCCAAGACGGACTCCACGCGCTGCGCCAACGACTGGGCGTTGGCAAATTCAGTCTCGCCTATGCAGCCCAGTTGCTGCTCGCCAAAATATGTCGCTGTCTGCAGCCCCAACTTCAAACCCAGTTGGGCGTTGTTGCCCAGCGCAGGCAGCGCATCCAGGGGCAGGTGGTAGGCAAAAAGATTGATGTTGTGCTCCAGCAGTCGCCCCAGGCGTTGGCGCATCCAGCCGGTTACGCGGCCATCGTACCCGCGCCAGAACAGGCCGTGGTGAACAAAGATCGTGTCCGCGCCCTGTGCAACAGCCGCGTCTATCAAAGCCAGGCTGGCGGTAACGCCAGAGACAATTTTGCGTACCGTGTGGCGGCCTTCCACTTGCAAGCCATTGGGGCAATAGTCCTTGAAGCGCTCAGGCTGGAGTAGTGCGTCCAACGCGGTTTGGAGTTCTTGGCGGTCCGTCATATTTGGGGGTGGCGCACCACGATGCGGTCAGAGTTGAGGGCGTGCAAATCAGATGCAGGCATTGTCGGTGAAGCAGTATCCGCACCCCCTGCACTTTGCACGTGCGGGCTGGCTGGCTCCACTTCCAAATCGCTGTCACAGCCTGTACCGGCCGCAATCCAGCGCAGGGCCACATGCCGCAGTAATGGCGCCAGCACAGGTGCCATACCCCGCAGAACCGGCGGCATGGCTTGGGTCAACACCTCTTGCGACGAAACGATGGCACCGCAACGGTAGTGCGACAGTGCATCGTCCCAACGCAGCACCGCGCAGGCTCCGCTGCGACGCCGTGACAACAACATGCCCAGCGGACAGGGCGCAAACAGGCAACACACGCCACAGCCATTGCAATCAGCGCCCACTTCTGTCTTGGCAGGAGCCAACGGATGGATGTGGATGGTGTACCGGGAATGTGCCATATCAAGCATGCAATGTACTGCTACATCCACCTGCACTGGGCAATGGCGTGCTAAGTCTGCCCCGAAATCGCATGCGCTCTACAATTTGGTCCAGCAGAGCTGGCTCTGTAACAGCCCCGGGAAACCCCAATGAAACGACTCTGGCTTCTTTTTACCCAAACCACCACCATTTTTCTGGCTGCGTACTTCGTCGTGGCCACGCTCAAACCCCAATGGATAGGTCAAGGCCAATCTCTGGTGGGTGGCGCATCTGTGGCCCTGGTAGAAGCATCGCCGGAACTGTCCGCTGC
>Ga0105048_10018571_pt1 | contig 10685 bp, 9 predicted proteins | sample MAT05_FD_78382 | JGI IMG/M metagenome (GOLD analysis project Ga0105048, IMG submission 78382) | Freshwater microbial communities from Lake Fryxell liftoff mats and glacier meltwater in Antarctica - MAT-05 | ecosystem: Environmental > Aquatic > Freshwater > Ice > Liftoff microbial mat | place...
CGCCGGGAAAGTTGCGCTGCCCGGTGACGTGCTGGATCTCGATGCCGTCTTCAGGAAACAACGTGGCCAGGCTCAGGATCACGCCGCTGCCGGTGGCGGTGCCCCGCTGCAGCTGGAATCGGTCGATGGCCTTGAGCACGTCTTCCCGGCTGTCGGTAGGCGCCTGCACCACGGCGGCGGTGCCTGCAAAGGAAACCACGCCGACCCGCACCTCGCGCGGCAGGTTGTTGACGAAGGCCTTGGCCGCTTCCTGGCTGGCCACCAGGCGGTTGGGCTTCACGTCTTCGGCGCGCATGCTGCCCGAGACATCCATCGCCAGAATGATGGTACGTTCAGCCAGCGGCAGCGTCAGCGTGGCCGTGGGCCGCGCCACCGCCAGCAGCAGCGCCGCCAGCGCCAGCAGCAAAAGCATGGGCGGCACATGACGGCGCCAGCCGGGCCCGGCGCCGGCGGCCAACTTGGCAATGTTGACGCTGGCCAGACGCACCGTGGTCCTGCGCTTGCGCTTCAGCATCCACAGGTAGAGCAGCACCAGCAGCGGCAGCAGTGCCAGCAGCCACAGCATCTTGGGCCAGAAAAAACTCATGGCGTGGCCTCTGTCATCAGGGCTGCGCGACGCAGCGTGCTCGGGAAACGCAAAGGCGACTTGGCCCGCGCGCGTTGCTTGCGCAGGTCGGTGAAACGCATCAGGGTGTCCAGCAGGTCGTCGTCGGTGGCCAGTTCCAGCACGTCGGCGCCACTTGTCGCGAGGCTATGCAGCAAGGTCGCCTCCTGCTCTTCGGCCAGCGCCGCGTAACGTTCGCGGAAGTTCGGGTCGCTGGCATCCACGAACAGTTGCTCGCCGGTTTCGGCGTCTTCCAGCGTCACGAGGCCGACATCGGGCAAGTCCATCTCGAGCGGGTCCCACAGGCGCACGGCCACGACGTCGTGGCGGCGCGCCAGGCGCGACAGCGCGGGCAGCCAGCCTGGCTGGCTGATGAAGTCGGACACCACGAACACCAGGCTGCGCCGCTTGAGAGTGGCCTCTGCGGCCTGCAGCAAGTCGGCCAACGCGGTGCCGCTTTGCTGGCCGCGTTTGACCTTGGCTTGCGGGGCACGCATGCGCTGCAGCAGTTCCAGCACATGCATTCGGCTGGCGCGCGGCGGCAGCATGCCGAAAACACGGGGACCTTCGGCGTTGGCCGGGTTGCCGTAGAGCAGGGCGCCGACCCGGTTGCCATGACGCGTGATGACGCGTGCCAACGTGGCCACGAAGCCGGTGGAGACGGCTAGCTTGGTGACATCGGCGCTGCCGAAATCGACGCTGCCCGACAGGTCGAGCAAGAACCAGGCGTTCAGGTCGCGGTCTTCGTGAAACTGTCGCACGTAGGGCGTCTGCAGCCGCGCCGTGACGTTCCAGTCGATATGGCGCACGTCGTCATGCGCCTGGTACTCGCGCAGGTCGGCCAGGTCGACGCCCGCGCCGCGCCACAGCGTGCGGTAGTCGCCCTGCAGAAGGCCGTCGAGCTTTCGGATGACGCTGAACTCCAGCTGACGCAACAGCGCGTCAGGCGGCGCCGCTGTTCTGGTTTCGGTTTCAGCCACGGCCGGCGGCGCCGTCGCTGTGGGCCAGCGGCTTGTCTGGCGCCGGCATCTTCTTCAGCAGGCGCTGCACCACGGCGTCGGGTGTCATGTCTTCAGCCAGGGCTTCGTAGCTGAGCACCAGGCGGTGCCTGAACACATCCGGCACCAGGTCGACCATGTCTTCGGGCAGCACGTACTTGCGGCCGCGCAGCATGGCCAGCGCCTTGGCGCCTTCGATCAGGCCGATGGTGGCGCGCGGGCTGCAGCCGTAGGTCAGGTACTTGGCCATGTCGGCGAGGTCATACCTGGCCGGGCGGCGCGTCGCGCTCACCAGCCTGACGGCGTACTGCATCAGCGAGGGGTCGCAATAGACGTTGCGGCATTCGCGCTGCAGCGCGGCGAGCTGAAAGGTGTCGGCCACCGCGTTCACGTCCACGGCCGGGCCGGTGACGCGTTCGGCGATGACGAACTCTTCTTCTTCGGTGGGGTAGTCGACCAGCACCTTCATCATGAAGCGGTCGACCTGCGCCTCGGGCAGCGGGTAGGTGCCTTCGGTCTCGATGGGGTTCTGCGTGGCCATCACCACGAAGGGGTCGGGCACCTTGTGGGTTTCGCCGGCAATCGTGACCTGGCGTTCCTGCATCACTTCCAGCAGCGCACTCTGCACCTTGGCCGGGGCGCGGTTGATCTCGTCGGCCAGCAGCAGGTTGGCAAACACCGGCCCCAGGCTGGTGCCGAATTCGCCGCTTTTCTGGTTGTAGATGCGCGTGCCCACCAGGTCTGAAGGCACGAGGTCGGGCGTGAACTGGATGCGCTTGAAGCTGCCGCGCACGGTGCGCGCCAGGGTCTTGACGGTGAGCGTCTTCGCCAAGCCAGGCACACCTTCCACCAGCAGGTGGCCCTGGGCCAGCAAGGCCACCAGCACCCGTTCGAGGAATCGATCTTGGCCGACGACGACCCGCTTGACCTCGTAGAGAACGCGTTCCATCAGGGTGGCTGTGGTTTCGTTGCTGTCGGACATGAACGCCTTTCGGAAGGTCAGAACGGCGGCATGCCGGCAGCGGCAGCCGCGTTTTCGATGGGCACGGCAAAACCGATGCCGATGAAGGTGCGTTGTTCGGAAGGGTTCAGGATGGCGGTGACCACGCCCACCACCTGCCCGTCCATGGTGACGAGTGGCCCGCCGCTGTTGCCGGGGTTGGCAGCGGCGTCGAACTGGATCAGATTGGTGAGCGTTCTTTCGCCCTCGGGCGAGCGGAACTCGCGCTTCAAACCCGACACCACGCCGTAGCTCGCTGAAGGCCCGATGCCGAACGGGTGGCCGACGGCGATGACGTGGTCGCCCGGGCGCAGGTCGGAAGTGCTGCGCATGGTGGCGGCTTCCAGGTCGTCGGGCAGGCTCAGGGCCTTCAGCACGGCCAGGTCGTGCTGAGGCTGTGCGCCGACCATGACGGCTTCACTTTCGTGGCCATTGGCAAAGCGCACGCGGATCTTCTTTGCGCCCGAGACCACATGCAGGTTGGTGAGGATGGTGCCGTTGTCGATGATGACGACGCCAGTGCCCAGGCTGCGTTCCATCGCACGCTGTTCTGGCTTGTCTTCGCCGTCATCGTTTTCGTCGAGCAGGCCGACGACCCGCACCACCGAGGGCAGGATGGCTTCGTAAGCCTTGGCCGCAGCCGAGGGCAGCGGCTCTTTCTCAAGGCTTTGCCGCACGGCGGTGTCGATGTCGTCCTGGGTGATGTCCGGGCTGGCGGGGCGCAGTTGCAACATCACCAGAACCGCCAACACCGCGCCACCCATTGCCCACAGCGGCGCGGCGTGGCGACTCAGCAAACGTTTGAGGCGGTTCGGTCTGGCTGCGGCTGCCGCGGTGTCGAACTGGGCCTGGGCAGGCGCCTGGCCTTCTGATGACGTTTGGCCAGGCGTCTGTTCAGACGGCTGCTCGGCAGCTGCCGGTGTTCGGCGCGGTGATCGGCTGTACAGCGGAGACTTCTTCATGGCGTCCAGGCGGCTGGGTGGGGGCGTCCAGGGGGCTTGAGGAGCATCTCGCTTCACCCTAACACGTTGCGTGCGGCCCTGCAGCAGCGGGGCCCCGAAGCCGGGGCATCATCGCGCCATGTGGATAGACACGCACTGCCACCTCGACGCACCCGAGTTCGATGCCGACCGCCCTGCGGTGCTGGACCGTGCGCGCGCGGCCGGCGTGCTGGGCCTGGTGCTGCCGGCGGTGGCAGCGGCCAATTTCGATGCCGTGCGCGCCCTGGCGCATCAATACGGTGCGGCCTATGCGCTGGGCATCCGCCCGCTTTTCACAGGGCAGGCCGCCGAAGGTGACCTGGACGTTCTGGCGCAGTGCCTGCACGACTGGCGCGATGACCCGCACCTGGTGGCGGTGGGCGAGATCGGCCTCGACCACTTCGTGCCGAACCTCGACCGCGAAGTGCAGCGTCGCTACTACCGCGCCCAGCTGAGGCTGGCGCGCGATGCCGGCCTGCCCGTCATCCTGCACGTGCGGCGTTCGGCCGACGCGTTGTTGCAGGGTCTGCGCCAGATCGAGGTGGCCGGCGGCATTGCCCATGCCTTCAACGGCAGCGCGGTGCAGGCCGCGCACTTCACCGTGCGGGGCTTCGCGCTCGGCTTCGGCGGCACGCTGACTTTCGAGCGTTCACTGCAGATCCGTGCGCTGGCGCAGCAAATCCCCGCCAGTGCCCTGGTGCTGGAAACCGACGCCCCCGACATCCCGCCGCAGTGGCTGTACCGCACCGCCGCAGAACGCGCTGCCGGCCAGCCGCAGGGCCGCAACGAACCCGCACAGCTGCCGCGCATTGGCGCCGTGCTGGCCGGCCTGCGCAGCTGGAGCCTGGAGGAAACCGCGCAGCACACCAGCGCCAATGCGCGTGCCGCGTTGCCGCGGCTGGCGGCACGCGTTTGAGTGCGGCGCCGGCTGGACCAGGCCCGAACTTGCGCATGAACCCGCGCCTGCAGGGCTTGCCGCCTGTGTTGGGCCGCGCCACGCGGTTGCTGGTGCTGGGCAGCTTTCCCGGCGTGGCCTCGCTGCAGGCGCAGCAGTACTACGCCCACCCGCGCAACCAGTTCTGGCCGCTGCTGGGTGCCATCTGGGGCATCGACCTCATCGCGCTGCCCTACGCCGAGCGCCTGGCCGAAGTGCGCCGGCGCGGCCTGGGCCTGTGGGACATCTACGCCCACTGCCGCCGCGAAGGCAGCCTGGACCAGGCCATCGAGGACGCCGAAATGAACGATCTCGCCAGCCTGCGCCGCCTGGCGCCGCAGCTGCACTGTGTGGCGCACAACGGGGGTGAATCCGCGCGGGCGATGAAGCATGTCGCCGCGCTCGGTTACACGGTCGTCAAGCTGCCCTCCACCAGCCCGGCCAACGCGAGCTGGAGTTTTGCGCGCAAGCACGCGGCCTGGCAGGCCGCCTTTGAACAGGCAGGGCTGCTGAGCCCGCCGATGAAAGCTGAATGAACAAGAAAGACACACGCATGGCACGCACCGCGCGAAATCTGCCCTCCGTCACGCTGAGTGAAGAAGGCGGCGTGCGCTACCTGCACCTGGACAGCATCTGGATTCAAGGCGGCATGCGCATCAAGAAGCCGCAGGTGGTGGAGATCGACTACGTGCAGCGCATGCTGGCCGCGCTGCTGTGGTTGCCCACAGAACGCCTGGGCGAGGGCGTGGCCGTGCAGCTCGGGCTGGGCGCCGGGGCCTTGACGCGTTTCACGGCGGTGCAGTTGAAGATGGCCACCACGGTGGTCGAGATCAACCCGCAGGTCATCGCCGCCAACACCGCATGGTTCCATCTGCCGGCCGCCGCCGAGGTGGTGCGCGGCGATGCGGCCGACTGGCTGGCCCAGGCCGCACCAGACAGCGTGCGTCTGCTGCATGTCGATCTGTACGACGAGGAGGCCGCCGCGCCCGTGCTGGACGATGAAAGCTTCTACCGCGCCTGCCGCTCGGTGCTGGAAGAAGGGGGGGTGATGAGCGTCAATCTCTTCGGTCGCCACGCCAGCTTCCATGACAGCATCTCACGCATCGCCGCAGCTTTCGGCAGCCACCAGGTCTGGAGCCTGCGCCCCACGCGTGAAGGCAACACCGTGGTGGTGGCCGGGCGCGGTGTGGTGGTGCCCGAGCGCGAAGCCCTGACGGCCCGCGCCGCGGTCATTGAACAACGCCACGGCGCGCTGGGCCTGCCGGCGCGCAAGTGGTTGCGCATGGTGCGCCCTTACCAGGCCCAGGCAGCTGACACACCGACCCCCTCTCTGTCTGAATCCACTTCTGCCTCCACCTCCACCTCCATTCCATCCCAGCCCCCTCCATGAGCCGGTCCCAGTCTGTTCTCAAACTCCACACGCTGCCTGAAGCTGCCGCCGCCAAACCGCCGTCGGCAAAAGGCCGGCTCGAGTGGCCGATGCTGCTGGACTGGCTGCGTGAAGACGGCTGGGTCAGCCCGGAAAACGCGGAACAGGTGGCGGCACGTTTTCGCGCCGGGCCTTCCAGCATGCATGCACTGGTGCGCCTGGGCGCCGCCGGCCTGTCGCACCCCAAGACCGGCCGCCTGCTCGACACCGAAGCCCTCACCGAATGGCTGGCCGGCCGCTGCGGCCTGAGTTACCTGCGCATCGACCCGCTGAAGGTCGACGTCGGCCGTGTGGCTGACGTGATGAGCGTGCAGTACGCCGAACTGCGGCGCGCCTTGCCCATCACCTTCTCGGGCACCGAAGTCACCATCGCCACGGCTGAGCCTTTCGATGTGGCCTGGGTCGCCGAGATCGAGAGCCACACCCGCCGCCACGTGCGTCTGGTGGTGGCCAACCCCGACGAAGTGCGCCGCTACACCACCGAGTTCTATGCCCTGGCGCGCAACGTGCGCGCAGCGCAAAAGAGTGGCGAGAACGCCACCAGCGCCAGCTTCGAGCAACTGGTGGAACTGGGCAAGGCCAACAAGGCGCTGGACGCCAACGACCAGGGCGTGGTGCAGGTGGTCGACTGGCTGTGGCAGTACGCCTTCGACCAGCGCGCCAGCGACATCCACCTCGAGCCGCGCCGCGACAAGGGCGCCATCCGCTTTCGCATCGACGGCGTGCTGCACACCGTCTACCAGGTGCCGCTGACGGTAATGAGCGCGATGACGGCGCGCATCAAGCTGCTGGGCCGCATGGACGTGGTGGAAAAGCGCCGCCCGCTGGACGGTCGCATCAAGACACGCCGCCCCGACAGCGCAGAAGGCCCGGGCGGCGAGGTGGAAATGCGCCTGTCCACGCTGCCCACCGCCTTCGGCGAGAAGATGGTGATGCGCATCTTCGACCCCGAGGCCACCATCAAGGGTCTCAGCGCGCTCGGCTTTGCTGCACACGAGGCCGCAGTCTGGCAAGAATTGATCGGCCGCGCCCACGGCATCGTCCTCGTCACCGGCCCCACCGGCAGCGGCAAGACCACCACGCTGTACAGCACGCTCAAGCAGCTGGCTTCTGAGGAGGTGAACGTCTGCACCATCGAAGACCCCATCGAGATGATCGAGCCTGCCTTCAACCAGACCCAGGTGCAGCCGGCCCTCGACATGGGCTTCACCGAAGGCCTGCGCGCGCTGATGCGGCAAGACCCGGACATCATCATGGTGGGCGAGATCCGGGACCTGGCCACCGCCGAAATGGCGATCCAGGCCGCGCTCACCGGCCACCTCGTCTTCAGCACGCTGCACACGAACGACGCGGTGGGCGCCATCACGCGTCTGGCCGACCTCGGTGTGCCCAGCTACCTCATCAGTGCGACCGTGGTGGGCGTGCTCGCGCAGCGCCTGGCGCGCACCTTGTGCCCGGCCTGCAAGACGCGCGACGACAACATCACGCGTGAATCTCTGGACGAGGCGGTGCGGCCGTGGCGGCTTTCGGGCGGCGTGCGGCCCTACAAGGCCGTGGGCTGCCTGGAGTGCCGCCACACCGGCTATCGCGGCCGCGCCGGCCTGTATGAACTGCTGGTGATGACCGACGCCTCGCGCGCCGCCATCCACCCCGGGCTTGACGCCGCGAAGCTGCGCAAGCAGGCCATGCGCGACGGCATGCGCCCCTTGCGCCTGACGGGCGCCATGAAAGTAGCCGAGGGCCTGACGACGATGGAAGAAGTGATGCGCAGCACGCCGCAGATCGAGCGCTGAACCGGCACCACCACCGCGCAGGGGTGATCTCGAGAGCGGCCCGCCTTACGTGGAAACCACAGCCGTGCCACGAAGCTGCGTCCCTAGAATCGCGCCCCACTGCCAAGGGCTTTCGCCTGCGGTGGGGGGAGGGCGCGCCCCGCCATTCGAGGAGACAAGGCTTGAAGATCAAGAGCGAGAAGGACTTCTGGTCCGGACTCATGTTCATCGTCGTGGGCCTGGGCTTCGCCTGGGGCGCCACGGAATACACCTTCGGCAGCTCGGCCCGCCCTGGCCCGGCCTACTTTCCCTTCGGTCTGGGCATCGTGATGGCGGTGCTGGGTGCGATGGTGCTGTTCAAGGCCCTGACCTTCGAAGTGGAAGGCGGCGACAAGATCGGCGCCTGGGCCTGGAAGCCGCTGCTCATCATCGTGGGCGCGGTGGCCGGCTTCGGCGTCATCCTGCCCAAGCTGGGCATGATCATCTCGCTGCCGCTGCTGGTTTTCATGGCGGCGCAGGCGGGCGACGAGTTCCGCTGGAAAGAGGCGCTGGTGAATGCCGCCGTCATCACGCTGATGAGCTGGGGCATCTTCATCAAGGGCCTGTCCCTGACGATCCCGCTCTGGCCTTCCTTCCTCGTCAGCTGAAGGGCCGCGCATGGATCTCCTGAACAACCTCGCGCTCGGCTTCGGCGTCGCCTTCACTGTCACCAATCTCTCCTACGCATTCTTCGGTGCCCTGCTGGGCACGCTGATCGGCGTGCTGCCCGGCCTGGGACCGGTGGCCACCATCGCGATGCTGCTGCCCAGCATCTACGCGCTGGACGCCACGCCGGCGCTCATCATGCTGGCCGGCATCTACTACGGCGCGCAGTACGGCGGCAGCACCACCGCCATCCTGATCAACGTGCCGGGTGAAAGCAGCTCGGTGGTGACGGCCATCGACGGCTACCAGATGGCCAGAAAGGGCCGCGCAGGTGCGGCACTGGCCGCCGCCGGCCTGGGCAGCTTCTTCGCCGGCTGCGTGGGCACCATCATCATTGCGGCTTTCGCGCCGCCGCTGACGGAGCTGGCCTTCAAGTTCGGCCCCGCCGAGTACTTCAGCCTGATGGTGCTGGGCCTCATCGGCGCGGTGGTGCTGGCTTCGGGTTCGCTGGTCAAGGCCATCGCGATGATCCTGTTCGGGTTGCTGCTGGGGCAGATCAACACCGACGTGATTTCCGGGGTGCCGCGCTACAGCTTCGACATCCCCGAGCTGACGGACGGCATCAGCTTCGTGGCCATTGCGATGGGCGTGTTCGGCTTCGGCGAGATCATCGCCAACCTGGGACAGCCGGTCGAGAAGCGCGAGGTCTTCACCAAGGACGTGAAGGGCCTGTGGCCGACGCGGCGAGATTTCCGCGACGCCTGGCCGGCGGTGGTGCGTGGCACGGCGCTGGGTTCCATCCTCGGCGTGTTGCCGGGTGGCGGCGCGCTGTTGTCTTCTTTCGCCGCCTACACGCTGGAAAAGAAGATGCCCCTGCGGCCGGGCGAGGTGCCTTTCGGCCAGGGCAACATCCGCGGCGTGGCCGGCCCCGAGAGCGCCAACAACGCGGGTTCGCAGACCAGCTTCATCCCGATGCTGACCCTGGGCATACCGCCCAACGCGGTGATGGCGCTGATGGTGGGCGCAATGACCATCAAGGGCATACAGCCCGGCCCGCAGGTGATGACGAGCAACCCGGAACTCTTCTGGGGCCTGATCGCCAGCATGTGGGTGGGCAACGCCATGCTCGTCATCCTGAACCTGCCGCTCATCGGCATCTGGATCAAGCTGCTGACGGTGCCCTACCGTTTCCTGTTCCCGGCGATCATGGCCTTCTGTTGCATCGGCCTGTACACGCTGAATAACAACAACTTCGACGTCTACATGGGCGCGGGTTTCGCGATCCTCGGCTACGTCTTCTACAAGTTGGGCTGCGAGCCGGCGCCACTGCTGCTGGGCTTCATCCTCGGCCCGATGATGGAAGAGAACCTGCGCCGCGCGCTGCTGCTGAGCCGGGGCGACTGGAGCGCCTTCGTGACGCGGCCGCTGTCAGGGGCGCTCTTGATTGCCGCTGTGCTGATGGTGGTCGTGGTGATGCTGCCTTCGATCAGGAACAAGCGCGAGGTCGCGTTCAAAGACGCGGATTGAATTTCGCCCCCACGTTGATGGAGCCCCCACGCTCCCTTCGGTCGCTGCCCCCCGAGAGGGCTCAGGCAGCGGCCCGGCGGAGCCGGTTCCGCGCCTGGCCTTGATCGCGCCGCTGAACGTGTTGTTGGCTGCTCTGTGAAGCTGCCGGTTGCGCTGGCGCCGCTGCAAGGGCCCGTCTTCCGGGGGCTGTGGTTCGCGTGGCTCGCGGCCAATTTGACGATGTGGATGAACGACGTTGCGGCCGCCTGGCTGATGACGACGCTCACCGCCAGCCCGGTGATGGTGGCGCTGGTGTCGACCGCCAGCACCTTGCCGGTGTTTCTGCTGGGCCTGCCCAGCGGCGCGCTGGCCGACATCCTGGACCGCCGGCGCTACTTCGCCTTCACGCAGCTGTGGGTGAGCATCAACGCCTTGCTGCTGGCCGGCCTGGCCCTGGCCGATGCCCTGACAGCGCCGGTCTTGCTGCTGCTGACTTTCAGCAACGGCATCGGTCTGGCGCTGCGCTGGCCGGTCTTCGCGGCCATCGTGCCGGGCATCGTCTCGCGTTCCGATCTGCCAGCGGCACTGGCGCTCAACGGCATCGCGATGAACCTGTCGCGCGTGGTGGGGCCGGCCATCGCAGGGGCGCTGCTGGCAGCCGTCAGCCCGGCGGCGGTGTTCGTGCTGAATGCGCTGCTGGCCGGCGTCGCGTTCTGGCTGGTGCTGCGCTGGAAAAGCGAGCCGCGCACCAGCGCCTTGCCGGGTGAACGTTTCGTGGGTGCCATGCGCGCGGGCCTGGCCTACACGCGGCAAAGCC
>Ga0105048_10018575_pt1 | contig 10685 bp, 11 predicted proteins | sample MAT05_FD_78382 | JGI IMG/M metagenome (GOLD analysis project Ga0105048, IMG submission 78382) | Freshwater microbial communities from Lake Fryxell liftoff mats and glacier meltwater in Antarctica - MAT-05 | ecosystem: Environmental > Aquatic > Freshwater > Ice > Liftoff microbial mat | place...
AGGTCCAGGCGTCTGCAGCGGCTGCGGATCGTGGGAAGCAGCCGGCCGGGCGACGAGGTCACCAGCAAAAGGACCGTTTGCGGGGGCGGTTCTTCCAGGGTTTTCAGGATGGTGTTGGCCGAGGCAGCCTCCATCGCCTCCACCTCATCCATGACGATCACCCGCCAGCCGCCCTCAGCTGCGGTGAGGTTGAGGAACCCCCGCGCGGCGCGTGCTTCATCCACCTTGATGATGCGCCGCTTCCCGGGTTCGGCCTGCGGTTCCAGGACCATCAGATCCGCGTGACTGCCGGCCGCGATCCGGCGGAAGGCAGGATCATTTTCCGGCACATGAAGGGGCAAAGCGCCTGCGGGCTGACCGGCCAGAAGCCAGCGCGCGAAGCGATAGGCCAGGGTTGCCTTGCCGATACCAGGCGGTCCACAGAACAGCCAGGCGTGATGCAATCTTCCGCTACGCGCGGCCGAGGCCAAGGCAGCAGACGCTTCGTCATGCCCAAGGAGCCCGGGATTGGCGCGGGGGGGGGCCGGTATCACGGCGAGCCAAAGCGCTTTTGACAGATATCGAGAATGGCGACGCTGACAGCCTCCTCCGGCGCCGCAGCGTCAATGATGGCAAAGCGCGCTGGCTCCTGCGCGGCTTGTGCCAGGAATGAATCCCTGACGCGCTGGTGGAAGTCGGCTCCCAGCAATTCATAGCGATTGGTCTCCCCGCGGCGGGCAGCCCTGGCGAGACCCGCGGCAACCGGCAGGTCCAGCAGCAAGGTCAGATCGGGGGTGATGTCGCCGAGAGTCGCTTCGCGCAGGGCCGCCCAGCATGGCCTCGGCGCACCCTGCCCCCCAACCTGATAGGCGAGTGTGCTGTCGAAGAAGCGATCGCAAACCACCCAGCTACCGGCTTCCAGGCAGGGCTGGATGCTGCGCGCCCAGTGTTCGCGCCGCGCCGCGAAATGCAGCGTCATCTCTGCCAGGGGATCCCAGCCTGAGCGGCTGAGCAGCAAGCCGCGAATGGCTTCCGCTCCCGCAGAACCACCGGGCTCCCTCGTTCTTAGGACTGAAAGCCCGGCCTGAACCAAGCGGTCGCTAAGAATTCGACACTGGGTTGATTTTCCTGCCCCCTCTCCCCCCTCCAGGGTGATGAACCGAGGAATCAAGTCCTCCCTCCCAGCAGGCGGCTCACCACCACCGGGATGCGTGAAATCATTCCCAGCCGCTCTACGTCCGCGCCGGCATAAAGCGGCAAGCTCATTGGCGGTACGCCCCGGCCAGACACTTCCAACCTGCCGAGTTCCTGCCCCTTGACCACTGGCGCCGACACAGGCGCGTCGTAGCGAATGCGGGCCTGCAAGGTGTCGCGCCACCCGCGCGGGACGGTGGCCACCACTTCACGCCCGCCGATCAGGGGCACGGTGCGCCGTTCGCCCAGATGGACGGGCACGTCCTCGATCGTGTCCGCAGCGCGGAAGAGCACGACATTGTCGAACTCGCGAAACCCCCATTCGATGAGGCGCTCGGCCTCATCGCCGCGCGTGCGCATGGTTGGAAGGCCACCGACCACGAGGATCAGGCGTCGCTCACCGCGCTTTACGCTGGCAGTCAAGCCAAAGCCGGCCTCGTCAGTGTGGCCGGTCTTGAGCCCATCCGCGCCGGCAACACGCCCCAGCAAAGGGTTGCGGTTCTCCTGGGTGATGTTGTTCCAGCGGAAGCTGCGCTCGGAGTAGAAGCGATAGCTTTCTGGGTGATCCACGATGATCCGCCGCGCCAAACTGGCCAAGTCGCTCGCGGTCATGCGGTGTTCTGGGTCGGGCCAGCCGGTGGAGTTCCTGAAATTGCTGCTGGTGAGGCCGATCTCGCGGCCCATGACGTTCATCATATCGGCGAAGGCTCGCTCGGAGCCGGCAATCGCCTCGGCCAGCACGAGGCAGGCGTCGTTGCCGGACTGCACGATGACGCCGCGGGCCAGTTCTTCGACGGTCGCGGTGGTGTTCCGCTCCAGAAACATCTTGGAGCCACCCATGCGCCAGGCCGCGTCGCTGACGGGCAGCGCCTGGTCCATCCGCAGCCGGCCGAGTTTGAGCTGCTCAAAAACCACATACATGGTCATGAGTTTGGACATGGAGGCTGGCGGCATGCGCTCATCCGCCTGCTTGTTCAAAAGGATCGCACCCGTTTCAAAATCCACCATCACCGCGAAGCGTGCCGCGGTATCCACCGGCCCGATAGGTGACTGGGCCGGGGTGCTGGTGGGTGCCGCCGGCCGCGGCGCGGGGCGCGCAGGTGGGGCGGCTGGCCGGTTCTGGGCCTGGACCAAAGTTGGGCTCGCCAGCCCGAAGGCCCCGATCAGACTACGGCGGAACATGTCAAAACCCCTTCAGGCAGGGTGCACGGAATACGCCGCGGCTCTACTCCACCGCAAGCCGGAGATCGGGTTGGCCCTGTGCGAGCGCCCTGGCCAAAGCGACGTCGGCCTCGGCGATGCTGGAATAGGGGCCTGAGCGAACGCGCCATTGCTGCTGACGCCCTGAGGCCCCCCCTGGCCCCCCCACTAATGGCCCGCCTGCGCTCCCAAAGGGTTCCGCCCTGCCCCCGATGCGCGACGCCTGGGCCTGGGCGAGGTCACGACGGAAGAAGCGCCCGGCCTCCAGCCAGATCCGGCCTGGGTTGGGCGCGCCCTGCGTCACCTGCTCAGGGAGGCGTTCGGGCTCCCGGGCCAGACTGGGTGCCGACTCGGCAATTGCCCGCGAAGCAGATTCGGTGCGAGTCACGACTGCCCGGGCGCCTGGCGGCGGCGCCAGGCTCTCCCGTTCGACGCGGCCCACCGGTGCCGTCTCGATGGGAAGAGGCGCGGATTGGCCGGCCAAACCCTCAATCGCCCGCCGCGAGGCCGGACCATCCACGACCACGCGGACACGAAATGGCCCCGTTGCCCCCAAAAGCGCGCCAGCCCTGGGCGAAACAGCGACCACCCGGCCCGCCGCAGCAGGCCCGCGGTCATTCACACGCAGCCGCAGGGAGCGCCCATTGTCCAGGTTCGTCACCGTCACGATGGCTGGCAGTTGCAGTGTCCGATGTGCGGCAACCATGCCCTGCGCATTGCGGGCCTCGCCATTTACGGTGAGCCCGCTGAGCGAAGGGAGGATGGCTGCGACGCCTGCCTCATCCAGCGCGAAATCTTCGCGAGGGTAGGACCACAGTCCGCCTTCTTGATAAGGCTCGCCTAGGAAATAACCTGATGGTGGTGTTGGGACGGACGCGCAACCGGACAGTACAATAATCCCAAGGACGAAATACCTCACGCTACCCTATCCGACAAAAGTCCTACTGCCGTCGCGTAGAAGTTTGAGGGGTTGTAGCGCCGGATGGCGATGAAGTTCTGCCCAACCATGAAGGCCTGGCTGTCCCCGCGTGACAGCCCGGGAATCACGACCGCCCATTCGCCGTCATTTGCCGGCAGTCCGCCTCCGCCCGTGCGGATCACGCCCATCCGGCCCCAGTCGCGCATGGGCCGCATCTGGCGGTGATCGGCGATGCTCGTGTCGAATCCCGAGGGCAGCAGGACCTCAAAGCCCCAAGCCTCGCCCTCCCGCCAGCCCGAACGCGCCAGGTAATTCGCGATCGAGCCGAGCGCATCTGCGCGGCTGTCCCAGATGTCGCGCCGGCCATCGCCGTCGAAATCCACCGCAAGGCGCTCGAAGCTCGTCGGCATGAATTGTGGGTGCCCCATGGCGCCGGCATGGCTGCCGCGCATGCGCTCGAAGCTGACGTTGCCGGCATCCAGGATACGCAATGCGGCCAGGAGCTCCGCGCGGAAGAAGGCGGCGCGCCGCCCCTCCCAGGCCAGCGTCGCCAGCGCCTCGATCACGTTGAAATTGCCGGTGAAGCCGCCGTAATTGGTCTCCAGCCCCCAAATGGCCACCAACACCCGCGCAGTGACCCGCAGCCGCGTCTGAATCGATTCCAGGAGGGCGCGGTGGTCTCCATAGGCGCGGCGTCCGGCCTCGATGCGCGCCGGCGAGAGGCGGGCATCGCGGTATTGCGGCCAGGTTTGGGTGAATTCAGCCTGACGGCGATCCAGCTCCAGGACGCGATCATTTGGACGAAGGCCCGCGAAGGCTCGGCTGATGGTCGCAGAGTTGACCCCTCCGCGGCGGGCTTCAGTGCGAACCCCATCCAGGAAGGAGTCAAAACTGCCCTGGCCGCGGGCATTGCGGGCGAATGTGGGGCTGGCTGCCAAGGCCAGGACTCCGGCCGGCAGGGAACGGCGCGTGAACATGTGCGCTTCGTGCCATTTCCTGGGCCGCGCCGCAACGAAGAACCGCGAGCGGCCGTCATCCCTGTCGCGCATGGCGGCTGGCGTGGGCACCGCCCCTCTGATTTACTCCGAACAAATTCGCCGAGGACATTGCCATGACCGCGCTCACCGCTCGCTTCGCGCAATATGCGGCGACCATCCATCACCATGACCTCCCCGCCGAGGTCGAGGCGCGCACGCGCTTCCTGATCCTGGATTTGCTCGGAAACATCGTGCGCGGCCGGCACGATGCGGAAAGCAGCGCACCTTTGATGGCCGCCGCCCGCGCCATGGGTTTAGCGACCGGCAACCACGCCGTGTTCGGCGAAAGCAGCCGCTGGTCGCCTGCCGGCGCGGCGCTGCTCAACGGCGCCTTCGCCCATAGCCTGGATTTCGATGACACCCATGCGGCAGGCACGCTGCATCCCGGCGCCCCGGTGATCCCCGCCGCGCTGGCAGCCGCCGAATTGACCTCCGCCTCTGGCCAGGATGTCATCGCGGCCATCGTCGCGGGGTATGAGGTGACGAACCGCTTGGCCCTCGCCCTGCCGGGTGGCGATCATTATGACCGCGGCTATCATCCGACAGCCACTTGCGGGGTCTTTGGCGCCGCTGCGGCGGCAGCGCGCGTGATGGGGATGAGTGCCGCGCAGATCGAGGATGCGCTGGGCATTGCGCTCAGCCAATCGGCCGGCAGCCTGCAATTCCTCAAGAACGGCGCCTGGACCAAGCGTTTCCAGGTGGGTTGGGCCGCAATGGCCGGGCTGTCCGCCGCCCTCTTGGCGCGCGAGGGGTTTCGCGGCGCGGCGGAGGCGCTGGAGGGCCAGGCCGGTTTCCTGCGCGCCTATGCGCCCAACCCCAATCCCCAGCGGGCACTCCAGGGCCTGGGCACGCAGTATGAGTTGATGGAAACGGCGGTGAAGCCCTACCCCTCCTGCCGCTATGGCCATGCCAATGTGGATGCGGCGCTGGCACTTCGCGCCGAGCACGGGATCCGCGCTGAGGAGATCGAGAGCGTCACCATGGGCCTGCCCAACAAGGGCATGATGCTTGTGGGTGCGCCTCTCGCTTACAAGCAGAACCCGCAGAATGTCGTGGATGGACAGTTCAGCGGCCCCTTTGTCGTGGCTTGCGCTCTGGCGCATGGCCATTTCGGTTGGGACAGCTACCCGCAGATGAATGCGCCTGAACTTCGCGCACTGATGCCCAAGATCAGCTGCGAGGAAGACCCGGACATCCAGGCAGAGTTCCCGGCCAACATGTCCGGGAAACTCACCATCCGGGCGCGGGGCCAGGTCTTTTCAAAGACGGTGGTCGTGCCGAAGGGCGAGCCTGCGAATTTCCTGACTGAGGAAGAACTCCGCGCGAAGTTCCACGGCCTGGCCGATGCTGTGCTGGGCGCGGATGGTGCGAGGCTTCTGGCCGATGCCGTGGTGGGCTTGGCCGCCGCGCCCAATGTGAACGCCCTGATGCGCCTGGGCGCACCGCGCATCGCCGCGCGGATGGCCGGCGAATGAGCGCGCGCGTCGCCCTGGTGACCGGGGGCGGCCGCGGCATCGGCCTGGCCACCGCCCGCCGCTTCCTCGATGAGGGATGGCGCGTCGCGCTGATCGAGGTTGACGCCGACGCACTTGCCTCGGGCATGGCGGTACTGGCGGCGCCTGAAGCCACGCTCGCCCTGCCCTGCGATGTGTCGGATCCGGACCAGGTGCGGCAAGCGGTGGAAAAAAGCGCCGCGCATTTTGGCCGGATTGATGCCCTGGTGAACAACGCCGGCATCGCTGTGTTCAAGCCACTGCTGGAAACCACGCTGGAGGAATGGAACCGCATTCTGGCAGTGAACCTGACCGGCCCCTTCCTGATGACGCAGGCCGTCGCCCCGGTGATGGCCGAGGGAGGTGGCGGGGCCATTGTGAACGTCACCTCCATCTCAGGGCTGCGCGCATCCACGCTGCGAGTCGCTTATGGAACGAGCAAGGCCGGCCTCGCTCACCTGACGCAGCAGCAAGCGGTGGAGCTGGCGGGCCTGGGCATCCGGGTCAACGCGGTGGCACCCGGGCCGGTGGAGACGGCCATGGCCCAGGCGGTTCATACACCCGCCATTCGCGCCGCCTACCACGCGGCCATTCCGCTCGACCGATATGGGTTGGAAAGCGAATTGGCCGAAGCCATCTTCTTTCTGTGCAGCGAGCGCGCCAGCTACATCACCGGCCAGGTGATCGCGGTGGATGGCGGCTTTGCGGCGACTGGCATTGGCCTTGCCACAATGCGCGCTGACCGACGCAATCGGTGAAATTCGCCCTTGGTGAAAGGGCGGATGGGTGGTTGACGGAACGGGGCGATCCGCGCCACGAGGGGGCTGCGGGACAGGTGGCCGAGTGGTTGAAGGCAGCGGTCTTGAAAACCGCCGAGGGGGTAACTCCTCCGTGGGTTCGAATCCCACCCTGTCCGCCAAATATCGGCCTTTCTGCGGGCGCGCGGGTTATTGGCAAGCGCGCAACCGCCTGAACCTCAAAGGCGGGCGACAGCGTTCGTTCCATTTCCGGCTGGGCGACTGGGTCGCAAGTTGGAAGGGCAACCCTCCCCCGTTGTTTTAGACCAATCCCGCGCGTTTTCACCCAACAGCAATCAAACCGTCACAGCAACGAAGAGATGATTGGGTACGCAACGCCCCTCAATTGGGGATGTCGTATGATTGCGGTGGAAGGCGCTCGGGTGATCTACCCAAATGGGATGGAAGCACTGAAGCCCTGCACGCTTCGGTTCGAGGGGGGCGCATTTACCGTGCTGCTCGGTGCCTCGGGGGCGGGGAAGTCCACGCTGCTGCGCAGCCTGAACGGGCTGGTCCCATTGAGCGAAGGACGAGTGATGGCGGAAGGGCTCGGCGAAATCTCGCACAAGCTTCGCGCCCATCGCAGCCGTACAGGCATGATCTTCCAACAACATCAGCTGATTGGACGCCGTACCGTCCTGGCGAATGTATTGATGGGCCGGCTTGGCCACCATTCGGGATTGCGTACGCTGCTTCCCTTCAGCGAGGCCGAAAAGCGGCTCGCTTTGGCAGCAATCGAACGCGTGGGACTGCTGGACTACGCCCTGCGCCGCGCCGACCAGCTTTCCGGCGGGCAGCAACAGCGCGTGGGCATTGCCCGCGCCCTGGTGCAGCAGCCACGCATCATTCTTGCTGACGAACCTGTCGCCTCGCTTGATCCCGCGACTGCCGAGCGCGTGCTGGGCCTCCTGCATGGTATTTGTCGCGATGATGGGCTGACGGCCATTGTCTCGCTCCACCAATTGGACCTGGCGCGCCGCTTCGCTGACCGCATCATCGGTATCGCCGGTGGTGAGGTGGTGTTCGACGGCCCACCCCCCGCACTTTCCGCCGCCCATGTCGCACGCATCTATGGCGGCGCGCCGCAACCTGACCTGCATCTGGAGCTCGCTTGATGAACCGCCGCGCCCTCATCCTCGCTGGACTTGCCGCCCCTTCCCTGGCCTTCGCCCAAACCCGGGACCCGCGCCGGCTGCGCGTGGCACTGCTGCCCGATGAGAATGCATCCACCATCATCCAGAACGCGCAGCCCTTGCGCGCCCATCTGGAGCGCACGCTCTCGCGCGAGATCGAGTTGGTGGTGACGACGGACTACTCCTCCATGATCGAGGCGATGCGCTTCGGCCGCATCGAGATCGCCTATTTCGGCCCCTTCTCCTATGTGCTGGCCAAGTCCCGCGCCCCGGCGATCGAGCCCTTCGCCGTCGGGATCGAGCGCGGCACGCCCACCTACAATTCCATTGTGATCGCGGGGACGGAGAGCCCGGTGCGCGCGCTGGCAGACATTCGCGGCCGGCCCTTCGGCTTTGGCGACCAGGCTTCCACCTCCGCGCATCTCGTGCCTCGCGCCATGATCCTCACGCGCGCCGGCTTGAACGGCGAACGCGATTATCGGGTGGTGCATCTGGGCACGCATGACGGTGTGGCGCGCGCGGTGCAGGCGGGGCAGGTGGCGGCCGGTGCACTCTCGCAATCCATCCTGCGCACGCTGATCACCCGCAATGTGATTGACGCCGCCCGCATCCGCGAAGTGGCCATCAGCGACCCCATCCCGAACTACCCGATGGTGATGCAGGGCAACCTCGCCGATCCTCTCAAGGCCGCCATTCGCGCCGCCTTCCTGGAAACACGCGATGCAGAAGTGCTGCGCGCGTTCCGCGTCGAAGGCTTCGCGCCAACGACAGACGCCGCCTACGACATCCTGCGCGAGACCGCACGAGTGCTGGACATGGACCTGACCCGGATGCGCGGATGAGCGCTACCGCAATCCTCGCCGCGGACCGCGCGGCGGGGGTGCGCGGCGCGGCGCTGGGCGGGGTGATTGTCGCGGTTTGCATCGCAGCACTCGCCATCACCGGCTTCTTCGATGCGGAGCGCTTCGCCGATGGCATCCCTGCCATGGCGCAGCTCTTTTCAGAGATGGTCCCGCCGGATTTCTCCCGCTGGCGCGCCTGGCTGAAGCCGCTGCTGGATACGCTGGCCATGTCCATTGCGGGCACGGCGCTGGCGGTGCTGCTTTCGCTGCCACTCGCGCTGCTGGCGGCGCCGAACATTTCACCCCACCCGCTGATCCAGCACATAACGCGCACGGTGCTCGCCTTTCTGCGCTCGGTGCCAGAGATCATCATGGGGATCCTGTTTGTCGCAGCGGTCGGGTTTGGTGCGCTGCCTGGCGTGCTGGCGTTGGCGCTGCATTCGGTCGGCATGGTGGGAAAGTTCTACGCCGAAGCCATCGAGCATGTGGACCCAAAGCCGTTGGAAGCCGCCCGAGCGGCGGGGGCGACGCGGTTGCAGGTCATCACGCATGCCGTTCTGCCGCAGGTCATGCCGCAGCTGTCGGACATCACGATCTATCGTTGGGAGTATCACTTCCGCGCTTCGGCGGTGCTGGGAATCGTGGGTGCAGGCGGCATTGGCTTCGAGCTGATCGCGGCCTTGCGTCTCATGTCCTATGATCAGGTCTCGGCGATTTTGCTGGCGATCCTGGCTTGCGTTCTTGTCGTGGATGGCATCGGCAGCCGGCTGCGTGCAGCGCTGAAGTGAAACGCATCCTTGTCACCCACTGGGTGGAGGAAGAGGTGCTGGACCTGTTGCGCCTGCACGGCGCCGTGGAGGCCAATGCCACGCGTGAGACCTGGCCGCACGAGGAAGTGCGCGCCCGCGCGGCCGACAAGCACGCCATCATGGCCTTCATGCCCGACCGCGTGGACGCGGCATTCCTGGAAGCCTGCCCCGAATTGCAGATCATCGCCTGCGCGCTCAAGGGCTTTGACAATTTCGACCGCGCGGCCTGCGACGCGGCCGGCGTGAAGTTGACCATCGTGCCCGATTTGCTGACGGGCCCGACTGCCGAACTTGCAGTTGGGCTCGCCATCGGGCTGGGGCGCCGCCTGCGGGAGGGCGATGCGCTGGTGCGCGCCGGCGCCTTCCATGGCTGGCGACCGATCCTCTATGGCTTTGGGCTGGCTGGCGCGACGGTGGGCCTGCTTGGCTTTGGTGCCGTCGGGCGCGCGATTGTTGATCGTCTCGGCGGCTTCGGTTGCCGGATCATTGCGCATGATCCGGCAGCGTCCGGGCGGGCCGATGTCGAGATGGTCAATTTCGATGAAGTCTGCGCGCGATCCGACTTGGTGATCGCCGCTGCGCCGCTGACTTCGCACAGCCTGCACATGATTGACGCGGCGGCGATTGCCGGGTTTCGACCAGGCGCCTTGCTGGTCAATATCGGGCGTGGATCAGTTGTGGATGAAGCGGCGGTGCTGGCGGCGCTGCAAGCGGGCCATCTGGGCGGTTACGCGGCGGATGTCTTTGCGTTCGAGGATTGGGCGCTGCCTTCCCGCCCCCTGGAGGTGCCACCCGCGTTGAGGGAGCACCCTCGCACGCTTTTCACGCCCCATCTGGGCTCGGCGGTCGCCTCCGTACGGCGAGAGATCGCCCTGCACGCCGCCTGGCACATTGTGGATGCGCTTTCGGGCACGGATCGCAGCTGAAGCGCTTTAGAGATCAAGAAAGACCGACGGAGGCAGCGGGAATCCGCTGCTCCCTGCCCGGCCCCCAAGCACCGAAAGCGATCAACCCGCAGCCTTCATGATCTCGTCCGCCACGTTGCGGGGCACCGGATCATAATGGCGGAACTGCATGGAGAAGGAGGCGCGCCCCTTCGTCATGCCGCGCAGATTGGAGATGTAGCCGAACATCTCCTTCAGCGGCACATGCGCGCGAACAATGACCGAGGTGCCAGCCATGTCCTGGTTCTGAATGACGCCACGGCGACGGTTGAGGTCACCCACCACGTCACCGACATGATCCTGCGGCGTGGTCACTTCCACGTCCATGATCGGCTCCA
>Ga0105048_10018577_pt1 | contig 10684 bp, 11 predicted proteins | sample MAT05_FD_78382 | JGI IMG/M metagenome (GOLD analysis project Ga0105048, IMG submission 78382) | Freshwater microbial communities from Lake Fryxell liftoff mats and glacier meltwater in Antarctica - MAT-05 | ecosystem: Environmental > Aquatic > Freshwater > Ice > Liftoff microbial mat | place...
CGCCGCCTGCCTTCGTCGCCACGCCGCGCTCGATCGTGACCGGGTCGAGATGCTTCAAGTCGATGAACACCGGGCCGGTACCCGACGGAATCGCATCGCTTGCACCGATGACGGTGAAATCCGTCGTCGTGCCGGCTACCGCCGCACCCACATCGAACACGCGCTTGTCGCCGATGAACACGAGCCGCGCGGCGGCGTGCGCGTCGTCGAGTGCGGCAAGCTTCGCCGTCAACTCGGGGCTGATGCCCGCGGGATCGCCCATTGCCAAGGCGATGGTCGGGCGCTGCAATGCTGTCGCGTTCACCGGGGACTCCGATCAAAGGGGATTCAGTTGCCGAGCGCCCACCGGGGCAGCCAGGTGGTGATGGCGGGAACGTAGGTGATGATCATCAACGTGACCAGCAACGGCACGTAAAACGGCACCATTTCCTTCAATACATCCTTCATGGTCACCTTGGCGATGTCAGCCACGAGGAAGAGGGCCAAGCCCATCGGCGGCGTCAGCAACCCGATCATCAGGTTGAACACGACGACCATGCCAAGATGTACGGGATCGACACCGGCCATGACCAGCGGCTTGGCGATGATGGGGGCGATCACCAGGATGGCCGTCGTGCTGTCGAGGAACATGCCGACGAAGATCAGCAGCACATTGACGATGAGCAGCAGCACGTTGGGATTGGTGGAGATCGACAGCAGCACGCCGGTGAGCTTCTGTGGCACCTGCTCCACCGACAGGATCCAGCCGAAGAGCGCCGCCACTGCCACGATCAGCAGGATGCCGGCCGACGCGCGGATCGTCTCGAAGGCGGCGTCGAGCAAGCCCTTCCACGTCAACTCCCGGTAGAAGAGACTGCTGATCAGGATTGCGTAGGCCACGGTGACCGACGCGATCTCGGTGGGCGTGAAGTACCCGAGCAACATGCCCGCGATCAGGATCACCGGCGCCACGATGGCGGGAAATGCCGGCTTGAAGTCGCGCCACAGCTCGACCACCTTCGGCCAGCGCTCGGACCGCGGATAGTTGCGGCGGATCGCCAGCCAACCGGTCATCAGCATCAGCATCGTCACGCACAGCAGGCCAGGCAGGATGCCACCCAGCAGCAGCTGGATCACCGACACGCCGGTCACGGTACCGTAGATGATCAACGGAATCGAAGGCGGGAAGATCGGCCCCACGATGGCGGAAGAACTGGTCACCGCGGCCGCGAAGGCCGGCTTGAAGCCCTTCTGGCGCATCGCATCAATCTCGATGCGGCCGGTGCCGCCGATGTCGGCCAGCGCGGATCCCGACATGCCCGCGAAGATCAGGCTGCCGAAGATGTTCACTTGCGCGAGCCCGCCGGGCGTGCGTCCGACGGCCGTGTCCGCGAACTTGTAGATGTACTTCGAGATGCCCGCGCTGTTCATCACGCTGCCGACGAACAGGAATACGGGGACCGCCACCAGCGGGAACGAATCGAGCGCATACAGCGTGCGCTGCGCGATCAGGTCGATGGGCAGGCCATTGGCGAAGATGTACACGATGCACGGGATTCCGATCGCCAGCACGACCGGGAACCCAAGCACGAAGAGTGCAATGAACGCCAGTACGACGAGAAAGCCTTCCATGGCGCGTTTCCCGTCAGCTCAGGACCGTCTGTTTTTCTTCGGGGCGCCGCCGCTTCCACGTATGCGCGAACATCGCCGCGGTCTCGATCACCAGCAGCAGCGAACCCACCACCAGCGGCGCCATGAACAGCCAGAAGGGCATCTCCAGTGTCGCCGTCTGGTTGTTGAGATTGTTGGCGATCGTGATGCAGCCCGCCACCAGCAAAATGCCGAACATCGCGACTCCGGAGACCTCGATGCCCAGTTGCAGCAGCCAGCGCGGATGAGGCGGGATCGCTGCCTGCATTTCCTCCATCCGGATCTGCCCACCCTGCTGCGTCACGTACGACGCGCCGATGAACGTGAGCGTGATCAGGAAGTAGCGCGCCAGTTCCTCCGCACCCGCCATCGGCACGTTGAAGATGCCGCGCATCACGATCTGCGCGAGTGGCGTCAGGATGAGTGCCGCCATCAGGGCGAGGCACATCCAGCGCACCGCAGCGCGCAGGCCGTTCAATAGTTTCATCAGGACAAGACCTTCCGCAGTGAATCGTGGATCGGCGCCACCCGCGTGCACCGACACCGCACAGTGATTCTGCCGGCCATTCCCGCGGGCTTTGCCCGCGGGAATGGCGTAGCTGCCGTTGGCGCGCGCATCAGCGCGCGCCTCTTACTTGACGGCGCGAATCTGTTCGATGTAGCCGGTCCATTCGGGGAAGTCCTTGTTGACCTGCGCCAGCACCGCCTTCTGGAATGCGGCAACATCAAGGCCGTCCTTCTCCTCGATGAACACCATGCCCTTGGCTTCGAGATCGGCGCGAAACTTGGCCGCGGTCTGCTTGTCCCAATCGAGGGTCTTGGCACCCACTTCGGCCATCGTGTCCTCGATGATCTTCCGGTCCGCGGCCGGGATCGCCTGCCATGCTTTCTCGTTGACGAAGACCGACAGCACCGACTGCATGTGGCTGGTCATCATCACGTACTTCTGCACTTCGAAGAGCTTCAGGGTGAAGATGTTGGGCAGCGGATTTTCCTGACCCACCACCAGGCCCGTCGCCAGCGCCGTCGCGAGCTCGGACACCTCGACCGGGGTTGCCACCGCGCCCATGCCCGTCAGCATCGACGACCACAACTTCACCGGCACGCCGCGGTATTTCTTGCCGGCCATGTCCTTCGGCGACAGCACTTTTTCCTTGGACGTCAGCTGCCGCGTGCCCTGGAAGAAGCTGCCGATGACGCGCATGTTGCCCTTGTCGACCAGCTGCTGGTTGATCTTGACGAGCGCCGGCGACGTCCGCGCATCGGTGGCCCGCAAGCTGTGCGCGGCATCGCGATACACGAACGGCGTGTTGAACACCGCGGTGTCGGGCACGATCTTGCCGAGCGACGCGAAGTCGTGGTGGCCCATCTGAATGGCACCGGACTTGATGCCGTCCACCATTTCGCCCACGCCCCCAAGTTGCGAGTTCGGGAACACCTGGAACTCCACGCGCCCGTTGGTGCGTTCCTTGACGAGCTTCGCCACTTCGTCGGCATAGAGCGTCTGCGGCGCGTTGGCAACACCGACGTGCGCATAGCGGATCTTGATCTGCGCGTGCGCCAGCGGCGAGGCCAGCAATGTCGCGGTCACGAGCGCCGCGGTGATCGAGAACATGGTGCGAATCCTGGCTTGCATTGCGTTTCCTCCTTAGGTTATCGAGCATGTTTCTCTGCAGCTTCCGTAGGCGAGGCTTCAGCCTCGCGGGCATGCGAGGCTGAAGCCTCGCCTACGGAATGCCAGATTCAACTTCGCGATGGTCCTTCGTACAACTTGAACACCGCCGACGTATCGAGCTCGGCGAAACCCTGGTGAATCAGCATCCGGTACAGCGACAATGCCTCGCCGGTCATCGGGGCCGGCGCTTTCATGCCGCCGGCGAACTCGTTGACCATCTCGAGATCCTTCAGCAGCTGGCGCGCATAGCCCTGCGGCGCGAAGTCGCGTGCGGCCATCCGCGGATAGAGCCGCTGCAGCAGCGTGCCGTCCGCGTGCCCGCCCGCCAGGCATTCCGGAATGCGGGCCGCGTCGATGCCGGCGGACTCGGCCATCAGCAAGGCCTCGGCCAGCACGGCATGCGTGCAACCGACAATGAGCTGGTTGATCATCTTCGCCACCAGTCCGGCACCGACCGGACCCATGTGCGTGAACCGCGCCGAGAGCTGTGCCAGCAGCGGCGTGACGCGCGCAATGTCTGCGGCGTTGCCCCCCGCCATCACGGTCAGCGAACCCGCACCCGACGCCGGCGGCCCTCCGGACACGGGGGCGTCAACCCAGCCGCATCCGGTTTGCGCAAGGAGCGTGGCCGCAAACGCGCGGCCCTTGTCAACTTTCACCGTCGAAAAATCGATCACGAGCTGCGGAGGCGCCAGCACACTGGCCACGCCGGCGTCGCCGAACATCGCCTGTTCGACCGCGTCGGTCGTCGGCAGGTTGAGCAACGCGAAGTCCACGCCACGCGCGGCATCCGCGGGCGAGGTTGCGGCGACCGCACCTGCCTGCCGCGCCGCGTCGACCTGCGCGGGCAGGATGTCAAACGCGCGCACCGGATACCCGAGTGACACGAGGCGTTTGACCATGGGCAGCCCCATGAGGCCGACGCCGACATAGCCAATCGATGGAAGTGCGTTGCCCATGATCAGTCCGGCTCCACGATCAAGGTCTACTTGCCACCGGCGACGATCTCATCCGGAAGGTCGCGCCCAAAGTGCTTCTTGTAGATGGCGTTCAGCTTGCCATTGTTGAGGTTGGTCTTCACCCAGGCGTTGACCCACGCCAGAAGTTCGGGCTCGTCCTTGCGCATTCCGATCCCCAGCCCAAAGTTGGACAGTACGAATTTGGCCTCCATCTGGCGGTCGGGATTTTTCTGATTGACTGCATGCAGCTGCATGGGCGCGGCACCGATGATGTCCGCCTGACCGGTGACGCCGGCAGTGACCAGTGTCGCGTCATCCTCATAGCGCACGATCTGTGCGCCTTTGGCCTCCCGGGTCAGGTGGGTGTCCTGCGTCGTGCTACGGGTAACCGCCACCGACTTCCCGGCAAGATCCCCGACACCCGCTATCTTTGTGGCCTTGGGCGCAAAGACGATTGTCTGTAGCCCCGCGTAGGGTACGGAAAAATCGATCACCTTCTGCCGTTCCGGCGTGATCGACAGCGTGGAGATGATGAGATCGGCTTTGTTCGTCTGCAGATTCGGAATCCGCGTTGGACCAGTCGTCGACACAATATCCAGCGTGGCGCCGAGGTCCGCGGCGATCAGCCTTGCCACATCGACGTCGACACCCGCCGGCTGCAGCTTGTCGTCGACCATGCCGTACGGCGGAATGGCAAGGTCAATACCGACACGCACCTTCTTCGTCTGCTTGATGGTATCGAGGGCACCGGCATGAACGGCAGAGGCAGTCAGGACAACAATGCCTGCGATCAGCATGAGGCGACGAGACAACGACGGCAACTTGAACATGAATCCTCCTTGTGCCCTGGTGGGCGTCAGCGTTGGTTTAAATCTGCGACTACTCCACGGATCAAAGCGTCACTCCGACAAACTGCTGCAACTCGGATGTGGCAGGCGACGACAGCAATGCGGCCGCCCCCGTCTCCCAGACGCGCCCCTCGTGCATGTAGATCACCACATCGGCGACTTTGCGGGCGAATGCCATCTCATGGGTCACCAGGATCATGGTCATACCACCGGCGGCCAGTTGCTCGATGACCCGCAGTACTTCTCCGGTCAGGTGAGGGTCAAGTGCGGAAGTGACTTCGTCGAAGAGCATGACCTGCGGCGACATCGCCAACGACCTGGCGATTGCGACACGCTGCTGCTGACCTCCGGACAGTTGCTCCGGATAGGCGTGCAGCTTGTCGAGCAGTCCGACGCGCGAAAGGACCTCCGCGGTGATTCGCCGGGCCTCGGCCAGAGGCATGCCTTTGGCATGGCGGGGCCCGAGAGAGATGTTTTCCTCCACGGTCAGATGAGGGAACAGGTTGTAGCTCTGGAACACGATGCCGATGTCCCGGCGAAGTCGATTGAGATCGACGCGTTCATCGCTCACGACGTGGCCGCAAACTTCAATCCGCCCGTGGTCGATGGTCTCCAGCCTGTTGATGCATCGCAGTGCCGTGCTCTTGCCCGAGCCACTGCGGCCAATGATCGCCACGACCTGACCCTTCCGGACATCGAAGCTCACCCCATTGAGCACCTTGAGCGCCCCGAAGCTCTTGTGGACGTCCTCCAGCGAGACGACGGCGCTCATGCGGGGGCAAACGCCAGGTCAGGCTGCCTGCGATGCGCAAAATTGAGCCGCACTTCGAGCTTCCGGCTCCACCACGAAAGCGGAAAGCACAACGCGAAATAGATGCCCGCGACAAGCATGTAGACGAGCAGCGGCGCTACGATCGAGTTGTTGACGATCTGTCCCGCGCGCGTCAGCTCGACGAAGCCAACGATGGACGCCAGCGACGTGTTCTTGACGACCTGCACCATGAATCCGACCGTGGGAGGCGTGGCAATGCGTGCCGCCTGCGGCAAAATGACCAGGCGCATGCGCTGCCACCGACGAAGCGCCAGGCACTCGGCCGCCTCCCACTGGGTGCGCGGCACGGACTGGATGCACCCCCGCCAGATTTCACCGGCGTAAGCGCCAACGTAGATCGTCATCGACAACCCGGCGGCCACGATGGCCGGCAGGTTGAGGCCCAACATGGCCAGCCCGAAATAGCACAGGAACATCACGATCAGGAGCGGCGTTCCCTGCACCAGCTGGACATAGACCGTGGCTGGCCAGCGCAGCAGGCGGTTGCGGGATACGCGCGCCAATGCAATGGCAAATCCAAGCAGGCCACCCCCTGCGAACGCGATCAGCGACAAGCCCACGGTCCACACGGCCCCAGTCAACATGAAGTTGAAGTGATTGACGTTGAACGCGCCGCCCATTCTGTGCCGCTCCGGTTAGGCCAATGTGCCGAGCTTGCGCCGGCGCGTGAAAACCACCTGCCCAATTGCCCACAATCCACCCCGCATCATCCACGAGAGCACGATGTAGATGACGGCCACGACAATGAATGATTCGAAGGAACGATAGGTATCCGACTGCACGCGATTGGCGACAGCGGTCAGTTCCTCGACGCCGATCTGCGAGGTGATGGATGACGCGAGCATCAGCAGGACGAACTGGCTCGTCAGCGCCGGATCAACCTTCTCCATGGCCGGCCTGAGGATCACGTGCCAGTAGACCTGCGCACGCCGTAATCCCAGGCACTCCGCTGCTTCGATCTGGCCTTTGTGCACGGCATCCATGCCGGCGCGCATGATTTCGCAGGTGTAGGCCCCTACGTTCAGGACCAACGCGACGAGCGCTGCCGCGAACGCCGGTATCTTGAATCCCGCGCTCGAAAGCCCGAAGAACACGATGAATATCTGAATCAGCAACGGCGTGTTGCGCACGGCCTCGACATAGGTGCCGCAGGCAAACGACAGCAATCGATACCGGCTTCGGCGACCGATGGCGCAGAGCGTGCCAATGGTGAACCCCAGCACCACCGCAAGTGTGGAGAGTTGGATGGTCATCCACGCGCCCTGGACAAACAACGGCCACTGGGCAAGCACGTCGGCGAATTCGAGCTTGTATCCCATCATCAAGAGCCAGTGTTGGTCATCCGGTCATAGACCCGGAACAGTGCCTGGTTGCCATTGCTCCCCTCCCCGTGTGCGCGGGCCTCGAGGTATTGGGAAGTCACCAGGGCGGTGGCAGGCAGCGGCGTGTTCAATGCGTACGCGAGTTCATTGACAAGTCGAAGGTCCTTGAACATCAGGTCGATCCGGAATCCCGCGCGCGTATCGCGCGCGATCATAAGCGGCGCCAAGTTCTGTAGCATCCACGACGACGCCGCGCCACCAAGCAGCACTTCGCGAAGCTTGTCGAGATCGAGGCCGGATGCACGGGCCAGCGCAAGCGCTTCCGAAATCGCCTGGAGATTGATGCCGACGATGAGCTGGTTGCACAGCTTGACCGTCTGGCCGGCACCCGAGGCCCCCACATGGACGATTGTCGTACCCATTGCCGCGAACACGGGCTGCGCCCGCGCGAACGCGTCGTTGTCACCGCCAACCATGATGGACAGCTTGGCGTTGGTCGCGCCTGCCGGCCCGCCGGACACGGGTGCATCGAGTAGCTGGATGCCGGCATCGGCGAGCGCCTTGCTCATATCGCGCGTGGCTTCCGGCGAAATCGTGCTCATATCGATGATGAGCTTTCCCGATGGCGGATGGGCGAGCAGGCCATTGGGTCCCAGGATTACCTCGGAGACCTCGGGCGTATTGGGAAGCATCGTGATCGCGATCGCCGCACGTTCCGCAGCCTGCGCCACGCCGCTGGCGCCGATGGCGCCGTGACTCACGAGATCTTCCACGGCCTTGACCCTCGTGTCGAAGACGACGACCGGAAAGCCGGCCTTGAGAAGGTTGATGGCCATCTCCCGGCCCATCACACCAAGACCGATGAAGGCAATGGTCTGTTTCTGATCACTCATGCTGATTTCTCGCTTGATTGTAGACGGGCGGCGGGTGGATCCTGCATCGCGTAGATTCGAATGGCGTTGTCGCGGAACAGCGCGCGCTGGTCCTCGGCGGAAAAATCGCGAACGATCGCGCGGAAGCCGCCGAAGATGGTGGCAAAGGATGCGCACAAGCTGTCTACCGGAAAATTGCTGGCGAACATGCAGCGCTCCACGCCGAAGAGTTCGATCACGGTGCGCACGATGTCGACGTTGGCCGCCGGCGTCCATGCCTGACCGGCCTGCCCCAGTCCCGAGATCTTGACGCTCACGTTGGGTTGCGCGGCTAGGATCGTCATCGCTTTCTTCCATCCGGCAATGCCGTCCGCACTGCGATCCGAAGGCAGCCCGGTGTGATTGAGGATGATCGTAGTGCCCGGAAAATCCGCCGCCAGGCGCGCGGCTTCGGCAAGATGCCACCAGGGTGTCTGCAGGTCGAAGCGAAGGCCCAGCGGACCCAGCGCGGCATAGCCCGCGCGCCATTTCGAATCGGTGGTGCCCCCGGGTGCAGCATCCCCCGGCGACTTGTTGGCCCGCGGCTTGTGACGCACGCTGCGCACGAAATCGAAGGCTGCCTGCTGCTCCAGCACCTGCGCCGCATCGGCGGCGTCGAGCCATGCCTGCGCCACCATTACGGTCGGCAGCCCATAGTTTTTGCGGAGCTCTGCGATATAGCGCGTCTCGCCGACGGGATCCCGCGGATCCCATTCCGCCTCGACGTAGACCGTCTTCTCGACCACGAACGGCGCCGCATCGGCGCGATAGTCGGGCGGCAGGTACGTCCTGCAAATGGCGCCGTAGTCGCCATACCGAAATGGAATGCGCGGCTCGTCGTTGAGCCACGGGTAATAGTTGCGCAGCGGATCCCAGAAGTGCTGATGCGCATCGACGACCGCGAACGCAGTCCCTGCCAGGATTGGCGTGTCGGTGCTGCCGGTGGCTGCTCCTCCCATGCACTCCTCCAGAATCAGGCACAGCGTGCCCCTGGCCGTTTCCCGGCTCGTTGATGGAGTATGCACAAAATATTCCAATGCGTATACTGTATGCAGCATTCAGTTGCGGACGGATGGCGCGATCAGCGCGAAGCCTCCCGCTACGCTTCCGGATGAGTTCCGCGTGCGCATGACCATGGATACCAGCCTCCCCGACGCCTCGCCGGCCACGCCGGCGGAAATCGCGCTGCCGATCGCGCGGCGCAGCCTGCACGACGAGGTGGTGACGCGTGTCCGCGACATGATCATCGAAGGCGTGCTCGCGCCCGGTTCCCGCGTCAATGAAACCCATCTCGGGCAAACGCTGGGCGTATCGCGTACGCCGCTGCGCGAGGCGCTGAAGTTTCTCGCCAGCGAAGGTCTCATCGAGCTTGTCACTGCACGCGGCGCCATCGTGAAGAAGTTCTCGGCGAAGGATGTCCGCGACATGCTGGACGTGCTGGCCGTGCTCGAAGCCTTCGCCGCGCGCCTCGCCTGCCGCAAAGCGTCCGCGGAAGCCATCGCCGACGTGCGCGCGATCCACGACCGCATGGTCGAGCGCTATGCGGTCCGCGACCGGCTCGAGTACTTCAAGCTGAACCAGCAGATCCACACTGCGTTCCTGCGGCTCTCCGGCAACGCAGCACTCGAGTCCGCGCACACGTCGATCCAGTCGCGTCTGAAGCGCATCCGCTACATCGGCAACCAGGGGCCGCAGCAGTGGGCGGACGCGCTGGCCGAGCACGAGGACATGATCACGTTCCTCGAGGCGCGCGATGGCGCGCGCCTGGCGCGTGTGGTGAACCAGCACATGGAACACACCTGGGAGCGCGTGCGGCTCACCCTCTGAGCCAAGGGACCGGCTAGCCCGCGCAACGCACTGCGCGTGTAGGCGAGGCTTCAGCCTCGCGTGGTGATCTGCGCGACTGGCCACGCCAAGAGGCACCGGTCCACCCAACTGAGGCGGTATTTGCCCCCCCGACGGCGCCTTTGGCACCCTCCCCCAGAGGGGGCACCCGCCTTGGGGGCGGCCCGGCGGCGGGTTCGCCTTCAGGCCGCCGCGATCCCGTAGCGCCGGCGCAATGTATCGGCCAGGTGCTTGCCCGCGGCGGACACGAGGAAGATGCAGACGATGTAGATGGCCGCCGTCGCCGTCAGGATCTCGATCGGCTCGTACCCGATGTTGACGATCTTCTGCGACTGGAACATCAGGTCCTGCACGGTGATCACCGAAACGAGCGTGGACGACTTCACGATCACGGTGAACTGGTTCACGATCGACGGCGCGGAACTCAGCAGCACCTGCGGCAACGTGATCCGGAGGAACACCAGCAACGGCGACATCCCCACCGCGTAGGCCGCCTCCAGCTGGCCCTTGGGAATGGCCTCGATACCGCCGCGAAAGGTCTCGGCTAGATAGCCACTCGATTGCACCGCCAGCGCTGTACAGGCCGCCGCAAAAAAGGTGTTGGGCCAGCCGAACAATTCGGGCCACACATAGTTCACCCACAGCAACTGCACGAGAATCGGC
>Ga0105048_10018579_pt1 | contig 10684 bp, 7 predicted proteins | sample MAT05_FD_78382 | JGI IMG/M metagenome (GOLD analysis project Ga0105048, IMG submission 78382) | Freshwater microbial communities from Lake Fryxell liftoff mats and glacier meltwater in Antarctica - MAT-05 | ecosystem: Environmental > Aquatic > Freshwater > Ice > Liftoff microbial mat | place...
ATTTTGGTGCTTCGATGCTGTATAAGTATGCCAGTACATCGTTAAAATGTGTAAGCACTTCAGCGCTTTCGGCCGTATCGCTTACGGTAAGCAGGTTACTGGCCATTAAAAACCTCGGAAAATCTCCCCGGCCAAAACCGCTGTAAAACATCGCATTTTTTTTCTTCAAGAGCCACCACGCAGGTACGTCTGTAGGTATCAAATCAGGGGGTATTTTTATCTGTTCTTCATCTATCCATTTAAAGGAAGCCGGGTCGCGGTGGGCTGATAACACAGCGGTAAGGCGGTCGGCCACATTTACACCTTTGCTGGCTGCTACAAGATAATGGTTGGCAGCCTTGGCCGCCCGTATCAGCGGCATTGCTGCTTCGGCTTTTTTTTGGCCCATGGCTTTGGTTGCCATTTCTAATATGCCCATAGAGGCATCCTGCGGCATGGTATAATCGCTGAGGGAATTGCCGAGGCCTACAAACAACTCATCTCCAAATTTTTGTGCGTGGCAGTACAAGCAATTAGGTGCCACTACCAATTCCCCGTTGGGTGCTTTTAAAGCAGTGTAATTAAACGGAATACCAACATTAGAACCGTTGCGGCGCAGGTAGTTTTCTTTTTCCTTTATGCCGCTGAGTTTAAAAAAAGTATAGGGAATGCCGCTTTTTAGGTAGTCGCCTTCTACGAGGTAGCGGTAGCCCGTTTGTGCGTTGCCAGGGTACTGGCGCTGCGCAGGTATGGGTATTGGTTCGTCGCTCACCTGCATATATATTGATGCTTTTTTATTAAAGCAGGCTGCCACAAAAACCAGCAGGCAACCGGTGAGTAAGATGGTCGTTTTTTTCATGTACTGGTGGGCTGAATTTATTTTTGGTTACGGCATCGTTCGCTGCAATATTTTACTTGCTGCCACACCTTTTCCCATTTTTTTCGCCAGGAAAAAGGGCGGTTACAACTTGCGCAAACCTTAACTGGCAAATCTTTTTTTGCTTTCATTTTGCCCATGGCAAAATAACGCTGGATTTGAGGATTAGTTGATTGGTTGGTTAGTTTATTAATTGACTGGATAATCAGGAAATGGACGAAAGCCATTTTTTTACCATTAGATGAAACTAAGTAATGATTCAACCAACCGTTCACTAATTACCTAATGACGAAGGGCTCCCGTCCGAAGGGCAAAGGCTGGGCGGGCAACAAATCAAACAGCCACATCGTCACCGCCGCCCGTTTTTACATGCCTATGTGACCATCATCGGGCAAATGGCACTATCATTGCCCCATTTATTTCCTATGCCATCTAAGGCAATTATTTTGACTGAAAAGATTTTTTAATTGATTTTAACCTGGACACAATGTTTACACGACCCGACGAGGACATGGATTTCATGCCTATAATACCCATTAACGAAGGCGAAGATGCCGACAAAGACCTCGTTTACCCTACTGAATTACCGCTGCTGCCTTTGCGCAATACCGTTTTGTTTCCCGGTGTAGTAATACCCATTACGGTAGGCCGCGACAAAAGTATTAAAGCCGTAAGCGAAGCATATAAAACTGAAACTAAATTGGTGGGCGTAGTAGCCCAAAAAGACAGTAGTGTAGAAGAACCGCTTATTGCAGATCTTGAAAATGTGGGTACGGTGGCAAAAATCATCAAGCTTATAAAGATGCCCGATGGTGGTACCACAATAATAATACAGGGCAAACGCAAATTTGAACTGCTCAGCATTACAAGCGAAGACCCGTTCTTTAAGGCCAGCATTGCATATAAGCCCGAAGATGAGATGCCGAAGGACCAGGAATTTGAAGCGCATGTAAGCAATATAAAAGAGCTGGCTGCTCAAATTATACAACTCAGCCCCAACATTCCCAGCGAAGCCTCCATCGTTTTAAAAAATATAGAGAACGCTTCTTTCCTCATTCATTTTGTAAGCGGTAACCTTAACTGCGAATTGAAAGAAAAGCAGGCACTGCTTGAAACGCAGGACATCCGCAAAAGAGCCGAGGAACTACTGGTGTTGCTGGAACGTGAATTACAGTTTGCCGAACTCAAAAACCAGGTAACCAATAAAACCCGTACGGAAATAGACAAGCAGCAGCGGGATTATTTTTTACAGCAACAACTAAAAAGCATAAAGGAAGAACTGGGCAGCGATAACGTGGCCGAGATAAAGCAGATGCAGAAAAAGGCCGAAGAAAAAAACTGGCCCGATGCCGCAAAAGCCATGTTTAAACAAGGCATAGAAAAGCTGGAACGAATGCACCCAAGTACACCCGACTACAGCGTAGTTTATAATCACCTTGACCTGTTACTGGACTTGCCATGGAACGAAACTACTGAGGACAGTTACGACCTTAAAAACGCTAAAAAGGTGTTGGATGCCGACCATTACGGTATGCAAAAAATAAAGGAACGCATACTGGAATACCTCGCAGTGCTTAAATTAAAAGGCGATATGAAAAGCCCCATCCTTTGTTTCGTTGGCCCTCCGGGTATTGGTAAAACTTCGTTGGGGCGTAGCATTGCAGCGGCCATTGGCCGCAAATATGTACGCCAGAGCCTTGGTGGTCTTCACGATGAAAGTGAAATAAGGGGGCACCGAAAAACGTATATAGGTGCCATGCCAGGCCGCATTATACAAAGTATTCGCAAGGCCAAAACAAGTAACCCGGTAATGATACTGGATGAGATAGACAAGGTGGGAAGCGACCATCGCACTGACCCAAGCAGTGCTTTGCTGGAAGTGCTGGACCCTGAACAGAACAGCACTTTTTACGACAATTATCTGGAGCTGGAGTACGACCTGAGTAAAGTACTATTTATAGCCACGGCCAATAACATTAATAACATACAGCCTGCCCTTAGAGACCGCCTTGAGATTATAGACCTGAGCGGTTATGCCATAGAAGAAAAGGTGGAAATAGCCAAACGCCACCTGGTGCCTAAGCAGCAGGAAGCCCACGGTTTAAAGAAGATTAACATTAAAATACCCGACACCGTTTTAGAAAAACTAATTGAGAACTACACCCGGGAAAGCGGCGTAAGGGAACTGGACCGCCAACTGGCCAGCCTGATGCGGTACCAGGCAAAAGAATATGTTATTAATGGAAAAGTAAAGCCTACGCTTGCAACCGGCGATGTAACCAAAATACTTGGCTTGCCCCGCTACAGCAACGATTTGTATAAAACCGCCAATATGCCGGGCGTAGCCGTAGGTCTTGCATGGACTTATGTAGGCGGCGATATTTTATTTATAGAAAGCACCCTGAGCGAAGGCAAAGGCGAACTTCAGCTTACTGGTAACCTGGGCCAGGTAATGAAAGAAAGTGCCAGCACCGCACTTACTTATTTAAAAAGCAATGCCAAAAAAATTGGTGTTGATGCTGACCTTTTCGCAACTAAAAACATTCATGTACATGTGCCCGAAGGCGCCACACCAAAAGACGGGCCAAGCGCTGGTGTCACCATGCTCTCAGCTTTAACGAGTGCTTTTACGGGCCGTAAAGTAAAGCCTTACCTGGCCATGACGGGTGAAATTACGCTTCGTGGACAGGTACTGCCGGTAGGGGGGATTAAAGAAAAAGTGTTGGCAGCCAAACGCAGTGGCCTGCGTGAAATTATTATGTGCTGGCAAAACGAAAAGGATGTAAAAGAAATAGACCAGCGGTTTATAAAAGGCATGGAATTTCATTATGTAAAAACTATGCAGCAGGTGCTGGATTTGGCATTGGTTTAATATTTCATAGTCGCCTTCCGCAAGCGATATTTATCCCCACTAAGTTTACGCTGGTGGGGATTTTTATTTGCATTTTATGAGCTATTTAGTGCATGATAAAATCACTTAGGAATCAAACCGGTAGCCTCGCAAAAAATCCTTAACCTGCATTCTTTTTTTACCTTCCAATTGCAGGTCGGTTATATGGATATAGCCGTCTGCACAGGCATATTTTAAAAACGTTTTGCTATCGGTAAAATGTGTTCCGGCCACCTCTGCATGGCTACATACTTCCTTTAATGCAGTAAATATTTTAAGCTTCTTTTCATGTAAAAAGCCATAGGCCGTGGGATGCGGCGATAAGCCACGGATACGGTTATGAATTTCGCTGCAATTGCCTGTCCAGTCTATATTACAGGTTTCGGTAAAAATTTTGGGCGCATGTTTTAACTGGGCACTTGTGCTAACAGGCTGCGGTTGTTCGGTGATGGTACCAGCCACTAATCCTTCAATCGTTTTTACAATGAGCATGGCTCCAATTTCCTTCATACGGTCGTGGACGAGTCCTACGTTTTCATCGGCACCAATCTCAAAACTTTGCTGCAATAAAATATTGCCGGTATCTATTTCGTGCTGCAGTTTAAATGTGGTGGCACCGGTGGTTTTTTCGCCATTGATTACTGCCCAATTTATAGGGGCTGCGCCACGGTATTGTGGCAGCAGCGAACCGTGCAGGTTAATAGTACCCATCGGCGGCATATTCCAAACGAGTTCCGGTAGCATCCTAAATGCTACTACCACTTGCACATCTGCTTTAAGTGCTTGAAGTGCTTCAAGAAATTCAGGGTTCCTAAGTTTCTCCGGTTGTAAAATGGTGATGCCTTTTTGCGCTGCATATTGTTTAACAGCACTTTGTTGTAGCTGCATGCCCCTGCCACCGGGTTTGTCGGGGGCAGTTATTACACCCATTATATTGAACCCTGCGTTATAAAGGGCATCAAGGCTGGCCACGGCAAATTCGGGTGTGCCAAGGAACACAATTTTAGTTAGTTGGTTGGTTGTGTAAGTCATTGAGTTTGGAAAAAAATATTTTGTAAAATGGTTACTGCCGCTTTTTAAACTGGCTGTTGATTTTATAATAATTAGCAAACTACTACAAACGATACACGATATAGTGGTTTCAAAAACGTTGAAAAATGAAAGAGGTTTAAGTGGCAGTTAAAAAAAGGAATTAGCATGAAGATTCTTCATGTTTTTTAAATTAATTAAGAAGCCTTACCTATTTACGAAAGTTAAGCTAAGGGAGCAAAGTGCGCTGTAGCCTAAGGGGCTAAGTTGGTATTTTATGTACGCCGCTTAAACATGAAGTGAAGTTAGTGGGGGCATTTATGCGGAAAATTCCCTTTCAAAGTAGCCTGTCTGTAAACTAAAAACCCAATTTACTGTTTAAATTCTTATGGCAAATGCGGTTACCATTGTTTTTCCCCATCAGTTGTTTCAAAACCATCCTGCATTACAAAAAAGCCGTTTGGTTTATCTTTTAGAAGAATGGCTGTTTTACCAGCAATATAATTTTCACCGGCAAAAATTAATCTTACACCGGGCCAGTATGAAGTTTTATGAAAACTGGCTACAAAATAGAAATTATACGGTCAGTTACATTGAGACAAGTGTAAAAGAAAATGATTGCAGGCAATTGGTAGCTACGCTTGCAAAGGAGAAAATAACCGATATACATATTGCTGCTCTGGCAGACGATTGGCTACTTAAAAGAATGCAGCAGGCCTGCAGTAAAAGTAAAATAGCGCTGCACATTTACGACAGTCCAAATTTTTTAAACACCACGCATGGGGTGGATGATTATTTCAGTAAGAAGAAAACCTATTTCCAAACCGACTTTTACACCTGGCAGCGCAGGCAGCGAAACATTGTATTGGAAAAGGACGGAAAACCGACAGGTGGCAAATGGACATTTGATGCAGATAACAGGCAGAAGTTTCCTAAGAATGAAAAAGCACCAATACTTGAATTACCAAAAGCGAATAATTATATAGCTGAGGCCAAAGAATATGTACAACTACATTTCTCTACTAATTATGGCAGTATAAATACCCCCGGTTTATTTGTGGTAACGTTTGCCGATGCGGAAAAATGGCTTGATGATTTTTTAGAAAACCGGTTTGAAAAATTTGGTGTTTATGAAGATGCCATTGTAGCTAACGAAGCCGTCCTTCATCACTCGGTACTTACACCCATGCTTAATATTGGGCTGTTGCAACCGCAGCAAATTATAGACAAGGCATTGGCCGCAGCAACTGAAAACAATATTCCTATAAATTCTTTGGAAGGATTTACGCGGCAAATAATAGGTTGGCGGGAATTTATACGCATTGTGTACGAAAGAGAAGGCACCGTGCAACGAACAAAAAATTACTGGGGCTTTACCAGAAAAATACCAGCAAGTTTTTGGACGGGTGAAACGGGTATAGCCCCCATTGATACAACCATTAAAAAGATTTTACAAACGGGTTATTGCCACCATACAGAGCGGCTGATGGTGCTGGGTAATTTTATGCAGTTGTGCGAATTTGACCCCAATGAAGTTTACCGCTGGTTTATGGAAATGTTTATTGATGCTTACGATTGGGTAATGGTACCGAATGTGTATGGGATGACGCAGTTTGCCGACGGAGGCTTAATGACTACAAAGCCCTACATAAGCGGCAGCAATTATTTAATGAAGATGAGTGATTATAAAAAAGGCGATTGGCAATCCGTGTGGGACGGATTGTTTTGGCGGTTTATGCATACACATCGTAATTTTTTTTTAACAAACCCACGTTTAGGTATGCTAATAAATACCTACGATAAAATGGTGACCGAAAAGCAGGAACTTCATTTAGCCAATGCCACAAAGTATTTACAATGGTTAGATGGCCAAATAGAAACTGAGGGTAATAAACACGAAAATCTATGATCGAAATAATGACTTAAGGGCATATCTAAAAACCTGCCTTACTTGGTTGGCCTCCCTTTTAATGCCCTCCAAAGGAGGGAAAATGTAAGGATTTTAGAGATGCCCTTAAGCACAACCTTTTTTAAAGGCTTAAAACACACTGCCATAAAAGAACAGTCATAAATTACTACTCAGCACAATTGAAACTTAAATTCCAAAAAAAATGCAAGTACAAATATCTTACCCTGAATTATTGGCAATGGAACCACGCAAAAGAGCCCACTTAATTAACAGTGTGGGTGGTTTTAAAAGCGTTTGCCTTATAGGCACAGCAGACAATGAGGGCAATACCAACCTGGCTATTTTTAGCTCATTAGTTCATATTGGTGCTAACCCTCCTTTAATCTGTTTTATTATGCGCCCCGATTCAGTTGAGCGGCATACACTATCTAATATTGTAGAAACTGGTGTTTATACAATCAACCATATCAACGAGAAAATTTACAAACAGGCTCACCAAACATCGGCACGATATGCTAAAAGTATTTCTGAATTTGATGCGGCTGGTCTGACAAAAGAATATAAGAATGACTTTACTGCACCATTTGTAAAGGAAAGTACCATACAGCTTGCGGTTGAATTTAGACAGCGGATTGACCTTTCAATAAATAATACGACCATGGTTATTGGAGAAATTAAAGAGTTGTTTTACAGCAGCGATTGTTTAAACGAGGATGGATATTTAGATATTGAAAAGGCTGGAACCATTACCTGCTCCGGGCTTGATAGCTATCATACAACCAAGCGCTTACAAAGATTAGATTATGCAAAGCCATAACGGACTAAAATTATTCAAAGAACACCTTTAACCATACTGCCGCACTGCCATACAAAGTCCGGTTTAAATACCTGCAAAACCACATCAAATTAATTAACTATTCAAAATCCCTGTAGAGTAAATATTTCTTTCTTATTTTTTTAAAAGCCATGAGGGCAGGCTCCCAGCTTTTTCTTATTTCATCTTCGGTTTTATTGTTCATTATTTGCCACATCAGTTGGTCGTTGCCAGCCAGTTTATTAAAAAAATAATCAGTAGTAGAGGGGTTGCCTTTTTTGGGGCGAAGAAAAAAGCTGTCTTTGTTGGGGTATATTTTGTAAGCATTCATCACGTACGAAAGGTTGATCTGATGGTTTTCTTTTTTCTTTATGTCAATGGGGATACTGCTAAGGTCGTAGCCATAGCAAAGCCGGTCTTTCAAAGGTGGATTTTTGGCTCCGGGAGTGCTTACAGGGGTAAAACTAAAAGCCAGTGAATCGGGAAACGATGGTGCACCGTACACCTGAAACGGCTTGGAGGTGCCACGCCCAAGGCTTACTTCAGTGCCTTCAAAAAAACAGACTGAAGTGTAAAGCAGTACGCTCTGCATGTTGGGTAGGTTAGGGCTGGGCTTAATGGGCAATTCGTAGTAACTATTATGATCGTAGTTTTTACATTTTATAATGGTGAGTTGCAAAGGCCTGTAATTAGCCATTAGCATTTTAATTGGTGATGCCGCGTCGGTGTACTGATACATTTTTTTATCGAGCAGTTTTTCGCCATATATAAAGCTGGCGTATTCAGCCATGGTCATTCCGTACACAATGGGTACGCTTTGCTTACCCACGCCGCTCTGAAAACCATCCTCCAGCACGGGGCCATCTACAAAAAAGCCGTTAGGGTTCGGCCGGTCGAGTATAATAAGCGGCTTATTGGCAGCAATGGCGCTTTCCATACATTCCTGCACATTATTAATATAGGTGTAGTAGCGAAGGCCCACATCCTGCAGATCAAAAAGGAGGATATCGCTGTCTTTGAGGTCGGTAATAGTGGCTTTTTTATGGTCGCCATAGAGTGATATAATGGGGATGCCAGTGGCCTTATCCACGCTGCTGCTTACGTGTTCGCCGGCATCGGCATCGCCTCTAAAACCATGCTCCGGGCTAAAAATGGTTTTAATGTTTACACCCAATTTAAGCAGCGTATCTACTAGATGCACCTGGCCAATGGCCGTGGTTTGATTGGCAAAAATGGCTACCCGCTTGCCTTTAAGTAAAGGAAGGTATTCCCCTAACTGATGGGCACCGGGCAGGATCTCTGATTTTTGATTTTTGATTTGCGTTTTTGTTGTGCCGGTTTTACGCTGTGCCTGTGCTGCATTGAAACAAAAAAACAAAGAGGTGAGGGCAATTGCTTTAATAGGGTAGGCCATAGTCGTTTTTATTTGGGGGTAAATGTCATTGCTATTTTTCTAAATAGAAAATCAAAAAAGCAGGTTTTGAAAACAGGATGTTATTTTCGCTCCAAAACTTAGTTTTATAATGAATGTTTTTTTGGGCACTGTTAAACGAAGCCCGTACCAAGGGCAGGCCTGTAGGATGTCCTTGTCTGTGGAAAGGCGTCTCCATTGTCGCTTGTAGTGGTAAATAGAGGACTTATCAAAGAATTGATTTCAAACAAAAAACAACAACAATGTCAACAGTAAAAAAAGGAGATACCGTAATGGTGCATTACACCGGCAAACTAGCCAGTGGCGAACAGTTTGACAGCAGTGCAGGCCGGGAACCATTAGCGTTTGAAGTTGGTGCGGGGATGATGATTCCAGGCTTTGATAAAGGCGTGGAAGGAATGGCTGTAGGCGATAAGAAAACGATCAGTGTAGCTCCGCCTGAAGGTTATGGTGAATGGGAATCGCAGAATGTTTTCAGTTTTCCAAAGGCGAACGTACCCACCGATATGGTGCTGGAACCCGGCCAGCAACTTACCCTTCGCAACGATGAAGACCAGCCTTTGCAGGTAGTAGTAGCAGAAGTAAAAGATGATGTTATTATGCTGGATGCCAACCATTTTTTGGCAGGTAAAGATTTAGTTTTCGATGTGGAAATAATGGAGATAAAGCCTAAGTCGCTTATTATTATGCCGTAAAAAATTTATTGTCTGAACTTGGATTTAAGTGGATTGTTTGGAGTAGAAGTAGCATTAGATTTCACCTTTCATTTAATTTCAATAGCCCATTTAAGTCCCGTTTTAGTTTCTATTTTGGTTACGTATATAATTCACTTAGTTCCGTATTATTTCTATAATCCACTCAAATAAGTATGCCCCGATTATTTCGGGTGTTCAAACATTTTATGCCAGCCACCTATACTTACCAACAACTTTACTTATTTTCCTACGGCATTTTTGAGGCCTTGGGCTGCAACGAAACAGATGCTACAACCGCTACTAAAGTGCTGCTGAGCGCAGATATACGCGGTATTGACAGCCACGGTATAGCAAGGCTAAGCGGCTACGTTCGCCTGTGGCAAGGCAAACGCGTAAATGCAAAACCCGATATAAAAATTATTCACGAAAGCCCCAGTACGGCGGTGGTGGATGGTGATATGGGATTAGGTTTGGTGGTGGCACCTTTTGCCATGCAGGTGGCAATAGATAAAGCCAAAACCTGCGGAACGGGCTGGGTTAGCGTATGCAATAGCAATCATTTTGGCATAGCGGGTTACCACAGCATGATGGCCTTGGAACACGACATGATTGGCATTAGCATGACCAATGCCAGTGCATTAGTGGCTCCTACGTTCAGTACCGAAAAAATGCTTGGCACCAACCCAATTTGCGTTGCCATACCTGCGGGTACGGAGCCTCCTTTTGTAGCCGACCTGGCCACCACTACAGCAGCCAATGGAAAGCTGGAAATTTTACAACGAAAAAACCTTGACACGCCTGACGGCTGGGTACAGACCAAGGACGGCGAGCCCACCAACGATGCAAATATTTTAAAAAAGGGCGGAGCTTTATTACCGCTCGGTGGCGACCGGGAGCATGGCAGCCACAAAGGCTATGCTTTGGGAAGCGTGGTGGATATTTTTAGTGCCATTCTCAGCGGAGCCAATTACGGACCATGGGTGCCGCCATTTCCAGCTTATGTGCCGATGCCGGAGAACCAGCCGGGCAAAGGAATCGGTCATTTTTTTGGCGCTATGC
>Ga0105048_10018580_pt1 | contig 10684 bp, 10 predicted proteins | sample MAT05_FD_78382 | JGI IMG/M metagenome (GOLD analysis project Ga0105048, IMG submission 78382) | Freshwater microbial communities from Lake Fryxell liftoff mats and glacier meltwater in Antarctica - MAT-05 | ecosystem: Environmental > Aquatic > Freshwater > Ice > Liftoff microbial mat | place...
ATGGTCGTACGACACCGCTGTGCGGATGTTTCTCGCACCGGGCACTCGCTGGTCGACGTCATTGAGTGCTGCGGCTTCTTTCGTTAGGTATCCGTATGGGTGGCGGCATTCTCGTGCCGATGACTGGGTGGCTCAAGGGCCACTTCTGCGGCCGCGCGCCACTCCGCCAGCTGAGCAGAATGCAGGCATTCCCGACGCAACAACGCCTTGAGCTTCGTCTCACTCAAGCTGTGCGAGGCCAGAACGACGCGAAGCTTTTGTGCACCGGTCCGCTGCTTCCCTGACGTCGCCATGACCGCAACGCTACGCGCCGCGGCCAAGCATCGAGAGAGTGTCACCTGAGGCACTCCCGCCTCGGTCGCCAACCGCGTAGCACTTATCACCCGCGGCCCTACCAACCGCTGCAGGACCCTCGCCAGAAATACTGTCGAATACTGCGTCATCGCACTTCGCACGCCTCGGCCTCACGCCGACCGTCTCACTCCCCGGCCACACTCAAGCGGCAATACGACAACTATCCTGATAGAGGGGGCCGGCATGAGGGCACCGCAATAATATTGACCATCAAGCACAATAGAACACAGATTTCTACTTGCTGAGATTCGACACGAGCTTTGCGCCTTGCTCGGTCAAACCCATAAAGCTGAAGCCGACCGCCCAAAACCGCCGAGACTGACCCGCGCGCAAAGCAGTTCCATACGCAATTCTAAGGGCACCATCGAACAGTCCAACGTGCGCTGCGGGAGCAATGTCATAGCCCTGTCGAGATGCTTCCAACCCTCCTATCGTTGTTAACGAATCAAATTTACTGACGAGGCCGAATATTGATTCGCAGTGCGTCAGCCGCACGTAATCCAAAACCACATTCGTGATCAGCATGTGAGATCCGGCGCATGAAAGGCCTGCGCACTATTTCATGGCCCCCTCAGTAACCATCCCGACCCGGCGCGTCGGGACGAGTCTCACCGGCCCGTGGTTCGGGGAGACGGACGGGCGCGTCGCCGTTGGCGGCGTGCTGGCCAACGACGATGACGACGCGGATCGCCTGCAGAACTGCCTGACTGCGGCTGGTGATCTCGGGCCCCTATTGCGGGTCATCATGCCGATCATGAACGAGGCGGGCGCGCCACCGACCATCATCTCGGACGCTACCGAGATCCTGTCGCGCTACGATCCGGATCCGCGCGACATCTTGTTCGGCAAGCGCAAGGATTGGAGCAAGGCCAAGCGCGTCTGGCTGGCCGATGCGAACGAACCGCGGCGGCTCGCGTTGGAAATGCTGGTACATGAGGAAAGCGAGCGGCGATGGCTTGCCGGCGAGTTGGAGTCGTTGGAAGCCGAGTGGGTTCGCGCGGATGAAACTGCCTCGATTGCCGATGGATCGACGCGGGATCCCGCCATTGAGACGCGGCTCACGAGGTTGCAAGAAGGCGGTCAATCGCCGCGCCGTCCAGCTGACACGTAAGTCGTCGCAGCCGCAACTCGTCCGCGCGGGTGGGACGATTGCTCCAATCGCGACGGACGTCCATCACGCGGCACGTCGCAGGAGTATGCTACCGGACGGCCGCCAGTCGGCACGTGCGGCGTGCCGTCGGCGTCGCGCGACAACCGCACAGGGCGTTCTCCAGTGCGTGACGGTCGTGTCGCGCGCGCGCTCGACCTGACGGCTGGAATCCCGTGCAAAGCGACACAGCGGCGCCTGCACATCTCCATGTCTGGTCGAGTGGAAACTCGGGTGGGAACCGTCCGGAATAGCACGGAATCGCCCGTTTCGCCCCTGTACGTCGGCGACGTCGGGGTCGCTCGTGCCGGCGGCAGCACCGCGCACGCTGACGCGCTAAGTGCCATATTTCATAAGGTCTTAGCGCGAGCAGCCCCGCCCGACTATGTTCTGTTCTACACCCCGCCCGGGTGGCGAAAAGGTGAGACGCGGGGGACTTAAAATCCCCTGACCGCAAGGTCGTGTGGGTTCGATTCCCACCCCGGGTATCTGACGATCGATTGCACTACTTTGCGCGGATGACCGACGTCCTCGCGCTCGCCTCGGAACTCCTCGCCATCCATTCCCCCTCGGGCGGGGAAGGACCGGCCATCGATTTCGTCAGCCGCTGGCTCCTCGCCAAGGGCTGGAATGTCCACGTGCAGGAAGTGACGACCGGCCGCGGCAACGTCTGGGCGACCAGACGCGGCGGCGGCGTGACGCTGTCCACGCATCTCGACGTCGTGCCACCCTACATCCCACCCCGTCTCGAAGGCGACCGGCTGTACGGACGCGGGTCCTGCGACGCGAAAGGCATCGCCGCCGCGATGATGGTCGCCGCCGAGCGTCTGGTAGCTGAGGGCGAGGAACGTGTGGACCTGCTCTTCGTCGTCGGTGAAGAGAAGGGATCTGATGGTGCGCGTGCGGCGAATCATCTCCCCGCGACGAGTCGATTCCTGATCAACGGCGAGCCGACCGAGAGCATCCTCGCCTCGGGCTGCAAGGGCTCGATGCGCGTGACGGTGCGCACCCGCGGTCGCGAAGCGCATTCCGCCTATCCGCAGCTCGGCGTGTCAGCCATCGAACCGCTCCTCAAGCTGCTGCCCACCGTCCACGCGCTCCCGCTCCCGACCGACCCTGTCCTCGGCGACACGACGGTCAACATCGGCACGATCCGTGGCGGCACCGAAGCAAACATCATCCCCGGTCTCTGCGAGGCCGAACTGATGTTCCGTCTCGTCGGCGATCCGGCACCGCTGCGCACGGCGATCGAAGCGTGGGCTGATGGCATCGCGACGCTGGAATGGGGGTCGTACATCCCGGCGCAGCACTTCCACACGGTGCCTGGCTTCGAGGCGCGACCTGTCTCGTACACCTCGGACATTCCGCTGCTGCCGCGCTGGGGCACGCCGCTGCTCTTCGGCCCAGGCTCGATTCATGTGGCGCACACCGACCAGGAATTCGTTTCGGCGCCGGAACTGCGTGCCAGCGTCGACACGTACATGACGCTTACGCGCACCCTGCTGGACTCGTAGGTGACCGTGCCGAATCCCTTCGGTGGTGCACGCCTTCCGGTCGCGATCCTCGGTGCGACCGGCATGGTGGGGCAGACCTTCGTCCGGCTGCTCGCCGATCATCCCTGGTTCACGGTAACGACCGTCGCGGCGTCGGAACGGTCAGCGGGCAAGACGTTCGCCGATGCGACGCGGTGGCTCGAAGGGGACGTGCCGGCGGCCGTTCGCGACCTGATCGTGCAGCCGTGCGATCCAGCCGTGATCACCGAGTCGGTCGTCTTCTCGGCGCTCGACAGCGGTCCGGCACAGGAACTCGAGCCAGCGTTCGCGCGGCGCGGCGCGATCGTGCTCTCGAATGCGAAGAGCTATCGCATGGCGAGTGACGTTCCGCTGCTGATTCCGGAGATCAATGCGGCCCACATCGCGCTGATCGAAACGCAGCGGGCGCAGCGTGGCTGGAGTGGCGCGATCGTGACGAATGCGAACTGCGCCACCATCGTACTCGCCATGGCGCTCGCGCCGCTGCACATCGCTTTCGGCGCGCGTCGTCTCTTCGTCGCCACCATGCAGGCCGTCTCCGGTGCAGGGTATCCCGGGGTCTCGGCGCTCGACATCCTTGGCAACGTGGTGCCGTACATCGGTGACGAGGAGCCGAAGCTCGAGACCGAAGGTCAGAAGATCCTGGGAACGCTCGACGGTGACGTGATCACGGTGGCCCCGTTCATCATCAGCGCGCACACCAATCGCGTCGCGGTCGAACACGGCCACACCGTCTGCATGTCGGTGGAGTTCGACGTGCCGGTCACGCCGGAAGCGGCGCTGGAGGTGCTGCGCCACTGGCGTGGCGATGCGGCGTCACATGGGCTGCCTTCTTCGCCGCCGATGCCGCTGGTCGTGCACACCTCGCTCGATCGCCCGCAGCCACGACGCGATGTGCAGCGTGATGGCGGCATGAGCGTGCACGTGGGTCGTGTGCGTGCAGATCCGCAGTTCCACATCCGCCTCGTCGCGATGGGGCACAACGTGATCCGTGGTGCCGCCGGTGCGTCGATCCAGAATGCGGAGCTGCTGGCGGCACGCGGTGTGATCCGCGCCGGATGATCATCAGCAAGTTTGGCGGCACGTCCGTCGCCGACGCCGCAGCCATCGCACGGACTGCTGAGATCGTCCGCAGCCGACTGGCACGGCGGCCGATCGTCGTGGTGTCGGCACTCGCCGGCGTGACCAATGCGCTGCTCGGCATCGCACGCCAGGCAAGCGAGGGCAATTTCATCTCCGCAGTGTCCAGCGTGCAGGAACTGCGCGAGCGGCACCTGAGGGAAGTCGACGCGCTGCTCGAGCACTCGGTCGAACGGAACGAGATCAGCAGTGAGATCAGCGTCATCTTCGACGAACTCGCCTCGCTCTGCGAAGCGCTGTCCGTGCTCGGCTTCATCACGGCGCGCAGCCTCGATGCCGTTGCCGGCATGGGTGAGCGGGCCTCGTCGATGCTCGTCGCGGCCGCTTTCCGTGTGCGCGGCATCGACGCCGTGCACATCGACGCGCGCAAGGTGATGATCACCGACGCGAACTTCGGCAAGGCGGAGCCGCAGTCTGATGCGATTGCCGTTGCGGCACGCGCGATCGTCGCCCCGCTCGTGCACGACGCCAAGGTGCCGGTGATGGGCGGCTTCATCGGTGCCAGTGTGGACGGCATCACCACCACACTCGGCCGCGGTGGCTCGGACTACAGCGCATCGCTGATTGGCGCCGCGTTGCAGGCCGAGTCGATCGAGATCTGGACGGACGTGGACGGGATGCTGACCGCCGACCCGCGCGTGGTGCCCGGCGCGCGTCCGATCGAACAGATCCGCTTCGATGAGGCGAGCGAACTGGCCAGCTTCGGTGCGAAGGTGCTGCATCCTGCCACCATCGCTCCCGCCGTTCGACTGGGCATTCCGGTCTGGATCTACAACTCGCACAATCCTGCCGGCCACGGCACCCGCATCACGTTCGATGCCCCGCGGCGTGCCGTCACGGCAATTGCCGCCAAGCGCGACACGACGATCCTGCGCGTGGCCACGGGACGAATGCTGTTCCAGCATGGCTTCCTGCGCCGCGTCTTCGAGCTGTTCGACGAGCATTCCGTGTCGGTCGACGTCGTCGCGACGAGCGAGGTATCTGTTTCGGTCACGGTGGACGATACCGCGCCGCTCGACGTGCTGCTCGGTGCGTTGCGCCAGATCGGCGACGTGTCGGTGGAGCGTCGCCGTGCGATCGTGAGCGTCGTGGGCTCCGGGATCGCCGACGATGCCGCGGCGATGGGCGCCGTGCTCCGGGCGCTCGGTCATCGTCGCATCCACATGTTGTCACTCAGCGCGAGCGCCATCAACCTCACCATCCTGCTCGATGATGCCGACGCACCCGACGCCATGCGCGCGCTGCACTGCGCACTGTTCGAGGACGTGACACCATGACGCTTCGCGTCGTGCTGTTCGGCACCGGCCGGCTCGGCCACGAGATCATCGCACTCGCACCGCATCGCGACGCCGAGGTGGTGGCGACGTTCGCCCGCGCCTCGCCTGGCACAGCAGCCCTCGTGCAGGCCGCACGCGCCGATGTGGCAATCGACGTCAGCGTCGCTGAAGCGGTCATGGCAAATGCGAGCATGTGCATCGCAGCCGGCATACCGATCGTCATCGGTGTCACCGGTTGGCACGATACAGAGGAGGCGGTGATCAGCGCGGTGCATGCGTCGCACGGCGGCGTGCTCCTGGCACCGAACTTCAGCATCGGTGCCACGTTGTTCTCGATGACCGTCGCGGATGCGGCACACCGCTTCACGGCACTGCTTGGCTTCGATGCTCACATCGTCGAAACGCACCATGCGGCAAAGAAGGACGCGCCATCCGGTACGGCTCGACGCCTGGCGGACGTCGCCTTGCAGAGTCGCGGGACGGTCGTACCCGTGACCAGCGTGCGTGTCGGCAATGTGCCGGGTGTGCACACGCTCATTCTCGATGCACCATTCGAGCAGGTCACGCTGACGCATGAGGCGCGCGATCGCCGCGTGTTCGCCGATGGCGCACTACTCGCGGCGAGCTGGATGCGCAACAGAACCGGTTCGTTCACGATGGAGGACGTCGTTCGTGACCTCACCGGAACTGCAGATGCCTGACGAGATCCAGCTCCCGCTGTCGGGTTGCGGCACGGCACTCGTGACACCGTTCCTTGCGGATGGTGCCGTGGACGAGCCTGCGCTTCGCGCACTGGTCGAGTGGCAGATTGCCGAGGGCATCGACTTCCTCGTGCCATGCGGGTCCACCGGCGAGGCGGCGACGCTCGACCAGGAAGAACATCTCCGCGTCGTCGCGATCACGGCCGAAGTGGCGGCGGGTCGCGTTCCCGTTGTGGGTGGGGCAGCGTCGAACGACACCAAGAAGGCCATCGCGTTGTCCAGGCTCGTCATCGATGCCGGCGCAACACACCTGCTGCATGCATCGCCGATGTACAGCCGGCCGCCGCAGCGTGGCATCGTCGGTCACTTCATGGCGATCGCCGATGCGGTGAGTCGCCCCGTCGTGCTGTACAACGTGCCGTCGCGCACCGCGAGCAACATGGAGGCCGCCACGACGCTGACGCTCGCCGCGCACCCGAACATCGTGGCGATGAAGGAGGCGAGCGGGAACATCGCGCAGATCGAGGAGATCATGCGCAATCGTCCCGACGGGTTCGCAGTGTTCTCCGGCGATGACGCAGTGACGATGCAGCTGATGACCCGCGGCGCGAATGGCGTGATCTCCGTCATCTCCAACGCTGCACCGCGTAAGATGAGCGACCTTACCCGCGCCATGCTGCGCGGCGATGTGAACACCGCCCACATGCACGACGGCACGCTGAAGGCGCTGTACCGTGCCTCGGGCCTCGAATCGAATCCCATTCCCATCAAGGCTGCGCTGGAACTGCTCGGACGCGCGGGTAACGTACTGCGCCTGCCGCTCGTTCCGCTCGCCGCCGAATACGTGTCTGCCGTGCGCGAAGCGCTGGTGGCCGCAGGAGCCCTCGAACGATGACTGTGCAGTCCCTTGGCGACACGATCCGCGAACTCGCCGCGACGCCGGCCGGCACACCGTTGCCTTTCGAGGCGCGCGCTGTCGTCACTGCGTTGCTCGATGCGCTGGAGCGGGGTGAGCTTCGCGCCGCCGAGCGGGGCGACGATGGCGAGTGGCGTGCCGTCGCGTGGGTCAAGCAGGGCATCCTGCTCGCGTTTCGCCTCGGGCAGATCGTCGACCTTTCCCCCGGTGGCGAACCGCGCAGTTTCAGCTTCCTCGACAAGGACACGATGCCGCCGCGTCAGTTCTCGCTCGCTGATGGCGTGCGTGTCGTGCCGGGAGGCAGCACCGTGCGTCGCGGCGCGTATCTCGCGCCCGGCGTGGTGTGCATGCCGCCGATGTACGTGAACGTCGGCAGCTGGGTCGGCGCCGGGACCATGATCGATTCGCACGCGCTGGTCGGCAGTTGCGCACAGATCGGCGCGCGCGTGCACCTCAGTGCCGCCGCGCAGATCGGCGGCGTGCTGGAGCCCATCAATGCCTCGCCGGTCGTGATCGAGGACGACGTCGTCGTCGGTGGCAATTGCGGTGTCTACGAAGGCACCGTGGTGCGGCAGGGCGCCGTGCTGGGTGCCGGTGTGGTGCTCACGCGCGGCACGCCAGTGTTCGATCTCGTGCACGAGCGCGTGTACCGTGGCTCCGCCACACGACCGCTCGTGATCCCGGCTGACGCCGTCGTCGTCCCCGGCGCGCGGCGCATGCGTGGCGCGTATGCCGAGGCGGAAGGCCTCAGCCTGCAGACTCCCGTGATCGTGAAGTACCGCGACGACAAGACCGACCTGGCCACGACCCTCGAGGCATGGCTTCGGTGAGTACCGTCGCACGTGTGACGGTGCCAGGCGACAAGTCGCTCTCGCACCGCGCCCTGATGTTCGCGGCACTTGGCACCGGCCAGAGTGTGCTGCGCGGCGTGCTGCCGTCTGCCGATGTGCGCAGCACCGCTGGTGTGCTGCGTGCGCTGGGCGTCGATGTGCCGCTGCACTGGTCGCACGGCGACGAGCTGCACATCACCGGCGTGGGACGCCGCGGGCTGCGCGAGCCCACGGTCGACCTGGATTGCGGCAACAGCGGCACCACCACGCGGCTCATGGCGGGCGTCGTCGCAGGCCATCGGATGGGCAGCACCTTCGTGGGCGATGCGAGCCTCAGTCGCCGACCCATGCGCCGAATCGCACGGCCGCTGACGCAGATGGGCGCGACGTTCAGCTTTGCTGCGGACGACGGACTTCCGATGACCGTGCTGGGTGCCGACCTGCACGACATCACGTGGGTGAGCCCGACGGCCAGCGCGCAGGTGAAGAGTGCCATCCTGCTCGCGGCGCTGGTATCGGGCGTGTCGGCGCGCGTGCAGGAACCGACCCGTTCCCGTGACCACACCGAGCGCATGTTGGCGGCCCTCGGTGCGCCGATCATCGTCACCGGGGATACCGTGCTGCTCGATCCCGTCGATCAGCTCTCGCCGCTCGATTTCGAGGTGCCTGGTGATCCTTCGTCGGCACTGTTTCTCATCGCCAGCGCAGTGCTCCGTGGACAGCCGATCGACGTGTGCAACGTCGGCGTGAACGTGACGCGCAGTGGCGCACTGGCGGTGCTGTCGCGCATGGGCGTCACACTCACGCTCGTGAACGAACGTGAGGTGAGTGGCGAGCCCGTAGCCGACATTTCCGTGGCGCCATGCGCCGGCTTGCGCGGCGTGACCATCGGTGGTGACGAGATCCCGGCGCTGATCGACGAGATTCCGATGCTCGCCTGTCTCGCGGCATACGCCGAGGGCGAGACGCGCATCACGGATGCCGCAGAGCTTCGCGTGAAGGAGAGCGATCGCATCGCGACGGTCGTCTCGAACCTGCGCGGCATCGGTGCGGCGGCAGACGAACTGCCGGATGGGCTCGTGGTCGGCGGACGCGCCACGTCGTTGCGTGGCGCGGTCACCACGCATGCCGACCATCGGATCGCAATGGCGTTCGGCGTACTTGGCGCAATGCGCGGGAATGCCGTGACGCTGGATGATCCGGCATGCGTCGACGTCTCGTTTCCGGGGTTCTGGCAGGCACTCACAGAGCTGGAGCAGGCACGATGACGGGCAGGGCACTGGTGATCGCCATCGACGGTCCCGCCGCATCCGGCAAGTCGAGCACGGCGCAGTGGGTGGCTGAACAGCTCGGGATTCACCACGTGGACAGCGGCGCGCTCTATCGCGCACTCACCGCCGTCGTGCTCGAGCAGCAGCCGGACATGACGACGTGGAACGCTCGCAATGTGCTGGTCGGCGGTGCACGCATCACGCTGGTGCCCGGCGAACGCACCTTCATCCCGCTGATCGACGGTGTGCGTGACGACGAGCGGTTGCGCGCGAGCGACGTGACTGCCGGCGTCTCCGCGATTGCCCAGATGCGGGAGGCGCGCGCGTGGGTGAACGAGCAGGTTCGCGCGGCGGCCCGCGAGCATGCGGTCGTGGTCGACGGCCGCGACATCGGCACCGTCGTCTTCCCGAACGCGACCCTGAAGGTGTTTCTGGTGGCCGACCCTTGGGAGCGCGCCCGTCGCCGGTTGCAGCAGCGCCTGGCCCGCTCGCCAGGGGAGAACGAGATCGCCGAGGAGACCGAGCTGCTCGTGCGGCGCGATGCGGCCGACCAGACGCAGACCGTGCAGGCCCGGGACGCGATTCTGCTGGATACGACCTACATCACGCAGGCCGATCAGGTCGCGCGCATCGTGGCACTCGCCCGCGCCGCTCTGGAGCGAAGGGCGGAGATGTCGGAGCAGTGACCCGGAGAACGGATGGCGCGCGGCCGCGACAGTGGCCGGCTCGTCACGTTGACCCACGCGGTTCGGCAAACTAGCTTTTACGGTTCGCATTTCGCAGGCCCGAAACAGGCCCCGAAATTCCCTAGCCTCGGCGCGGCGAGCTCACCATTCCGCGCAGTCTGGAGCCAACCACTTCATGCCCGACACTGAAGTCGAGATCCCACTCGACGACACCACAACCGGCACGGTCCTGACCGCTCGCGAGAAGCGTGATTTGCAGCGCTCGCAGCTCAGGCCGCTTGCCAACCGCCGCCCTGAGCTCTACGAGGAAGACGAATACACCTCGGAAGATTACGAGCGGATGATCGCGATGTACCAGGGCACGATGGCCTCGATCGAAGAAGGTGAGATCGTCAAGGCCACGGTCATGGAGATCCGCGAGAACCTCGTCATCCTCGATATCGGCTTCAAGTCGGAAGGCTCGATTCCGCTCGAAGAGTTCAAGGATCTGCCCGACCTCAAGGCCGGCGATGTGGTGGAAGTGCTCCTCGAGCATCTCGAGGACCAGGAAGGCTCCGTCGTCCTGTCCAAGAAGAAGGCCGATTTCATGCGCGTGTGGGAACGCATCCGCGTTGCCTACGAGGGCGATCAGCCGGTCACCGGGACCCTGGTCAAGAAGATCAAGGGTGGTGTCGTCGTCGACCTCATGGGTGTGGATGCCTTCCTCCCCGGCTCCCAGATCGCGCTGCGTCGCGTGCCGAACATCGACGAGCTGCTCGGCCAGACGTACGACTTCAAGATCATCAAGCTCAACAAGCGTCGCCGCAACATCGTCGTCTCGCGCCGCGTGA
>Ga0105048_10018581_pt1 | contig 10683 bp, 7 predicted proteins | sample MAT05_FD_78382 | JGI IMG/M metagenome (GOLD analysis project Ga0105048, IMG submission 78382) | Freshwater microbial communities from Lake Fryxell liftoff mats and glacier meltwater in Antarctica - MAT-05 | ecosystem: Environmental > Aquatic > Freshwater > Ice > Liftoff microbial mat | place...
ATTCCGACGCAAGGAGGAATCTGCGCTAAGTAATTGGTTATCAGTAGCACCTGGCGAGATTCCTCCTTGCGTCGGAATGACAGCCGAGTAGGGATAGTCACTACTTATTTCTTACCTGTTCCTAAAAAGCATTGACTCATTAGTTTGTCTCCCCCCGCCCCCCTGGCCTTTTGTCGGGAGGGCGGGGGGAGGTTGAGGACATCAAACAATTTGAATCTATTGCCATTTTTTGTCAGCCAAATCCTTCATGTTAACCTATAGACTTTTAATTTTTCTGTTTCTGCTGGCTTGCGTCGGCACCATCAACGCCCAATCTACCGCTACCGTCTTCGGACGGGTTACGGATGCCTTCGACGAGCAGCCCATCGAATTGGTGACGGTCTTCGTGAAAGGCCAAAGCAAGGGTGTCACGACCGATGGGCGCGGCAATTATACTATTCAAGTACCTGCCAATCAACGTGTTGTGCTCGTATTTCGTCGCTTAGCCTACAAGGAATCGAGTGCGGATGTGCTGGCATTGTCGCCCGGGGCGCGGTTCGGGCTGGATGTGGCGCTGGCCTCCGTAGAGTCCAATCTGGAAGTCACGATTCGGGAGCGGCGGCTGGACGATGGCGGCATGGTGAAAGAAAAAAACCTCCGTGACCTGAAAATGCTGCCCAGTACGACGGGCAACCTGGAAAGCGTGCTGCCGCACATTGCGCTGGGTGCCAACTCTGGTACGGGGGGTGAATTGAGCTCGCAGTACCAGGTGCGTGGCGGCAACTACGACGAAAATCTGGTGTATGTCAATGATTTTGAGATATATCGCCCCCAACTCATCCGCGCCGGACAGCAGGAAGGATTGACTTTCCCGAATATTGACCTGATGCGTGATCTGTCGTTTTCTTCGGGTGGTTTTCAGAGCAAATACGGCGACAAAATGTCGTCGGTGCTGGATGTGAAATACAAGCGGCCCGACAGTCTGCGGGCCAGCGCGAGTGCGAGTTTTCTGGGCGCGTCGGCGCATCTGGAAGGCAGCGTGAAGTCGAAACGTGATAACTACCGCGCCTTTCGGTACCTCGCCGGAGCGCGGTACAAAACCACCCGCAACCTGCTCGGCAGCCTGGATTTAAAGGGAGAATATGTGCCCGATTTCACGGACGTGCAAACCTACCTGACCTACGATATCAGCCACGACTGGCAGATCGGCGTGATCGGCAATTACAACCGCTCGACCTACACTTTTATCCCCGAAAGTCTGCAACGCGCCTTTGGACTATTGAACTACTCGCTGCAATTACGCACGGCTTTCGATGGTCAGGAAGTGGACGATTTTCAGCAGGCAATGGGCGGTGCTTCGCTCACCTATTTGCCGACCCGCAAGCGTAATCCACTGTATCACAAACTGTTAACCTCCGTTTGGCGAAGCCAGGAAAATGAACGTTTCGACATTCTCGGTTACTATATTTTGGGAGAAATAGACGAAAATCCGGGCTCCGGCGAATTTGGCAACATCGTCAACATCCTCGGTTCCGGCACCCAGCAAACCTGGGTACGCAACACCCTCACCGCCGATGTCCGCAACGTGGAATACAAAGGCGGTATCGAATTGCAAGGCGATGTGGCCGAGGCTGGCTTGACCCGCAGCCACTTCCTGCAATGGTCGGCCAGGTGGCAAAGTGAGCAGATCAACGACCGCCTCAATGAGTGGGAACGGCTGGACTCGGCCCTGTACTCGCTGCCTTATGATGCCACGCAACTGCTGGTGCGGCGGGTGCTGAAAACGCGCAATAATTTGCAAAGTGATCGTCTCAGCGGCTTTTTTCAGGATACCTGGACGTGGCGTAAGGAAGGCTTACGCGAGTTCCAGATCATTGCCGGGGTACGCGGCCAATACTGGACTTTGAACGGGGAAGGTTTTGTGACGCCACGGGCGCAGTTTTTGTATAAACCCTTGAATACCAAGCGCGACCTGTCGTACCGATTGGCGGGCGGCTTGTATTACCAACCGGCTTTTTATCGCGAAATGCGCCGACTGGATGGTACGGTGAACACGAAACTGGCCGCGCAAAAATCGGCCCATATCGTCGGCGGTTTTACCTACGATTTTCTGTGGGGTCGCCGCCACCCGGTGAAAATGCGTCTCATCACCGAAATATATCATAAGACGCTGTGGGACCTGGTCTCCTACGATCTCGACAATGTACGGATACGCTATGCCGGGGAAAATAATTCCACCGGCTATGCCACTGGCATAGATGTGCGGCTCAATGGCGAGTTTGTGCCGGGTGCCGAAAGTTGGGTCAATTTCTCCCTGTTGCGCACCCGCGAACACCTCAATGGTATTCAGCATAAAGCCCGCGAAATCGGAGACCGGGAAGGCCGCGATGTCGCCGATGTGCCCCGCCCGACCGACCGTTTTTTCACCATTTCTACCTTTTTTCAGGACTATCTGCGCACTAACAAGAATATTCGGATGCACCTCAACCTGACGGTTGGCACTGGACTGCCCTTTGGCATCCCGGAAAACAACATCGTTTATCGCAATCCTTACCGCTTCACGCCCTATCACCGGGTGGATATTGGTTTTGGCTTCCAACTCTGGAAAGAAGCCTGGCGCGAACGCCGCCCGAACCATATTTTGCGCTTTACGCGCAACACCTGGGCCAGTCTGGAGGTCTTCAATCTGCTGAAAGTATTCAATAGAGCCTCCAACACCTGGATCAAAACCATCGAAAACACGCAGTATGCCGTGCCCAATTACCTGACCGGACGGCGGATCAATTTGCGGGTAAGAATGGATTTTTGAAGAGCAGGATGTGGAAGAAGTAATTGAAAACCAGAAAATGACGGCACGGATTTGGTAGATTGACGGGCTCTCAGCAACTTTGTTCGGTTAAACTCAAAAAAAACGTATGACCACAATAAACATGACCGGCTATCATGGGACAGCGTACGGAAATGTCCCCAGTATTTTGAAAGATCAGTTTGTTACTGATGAGCGAGATGACCATTGGCTGGGACAAGGTATTTATTTTTACGACGATTTAGATCTGGCAAGATGGTGGATTGAAACAAAATTGCGCTGTGCTTCCGGTTGTGCAGTTATTGAAGCCAGTTTATGTTGTCAAGAAATAGAATATTTGGATCTTGATCATTTTAAGGGTCTTGATTTTTATTTTCGTGAATTAGGCAATATTTTGGATAATTTGAGTATTAGTTTACGATTCAAAGATGATGATGAACAAAGCCGTATCCGCAATTTATGCTTTAGTCTTGACCTGTTAAAGAACCATTTGGGACTAAAGCTGGTGACCATGACTTTTTATAAGCCGCTCCCCCGATATGCCGAAGGCAACATTAAAGAGTTTCAAAGGCAATATTTTCCACTTCCTAAATCGTTTTCTTACAAGGAGCGTCAAATCTGTGCTTCGACCAACGACATTATTTTATCTAAAAAATGCGTTCATTCTGTAAAATGAACCTTACCGTATTGATTGTCGTTGTTTATTTTACATCTTTGTGCCCTTTTTGAAAAGAATCTTTTGACATATCAAAATCAATCCCTATGAAAGATATCAATGAACTGGCTAAAAAACTGGCCGATCTGTATGGAATTGAGTACGTGAACGCCCCGGTGGGTCATGTAGTTGTAGGTTCTGATGGCATAGAACGCCCAATGGAAACCTATAATTTTATGGAGATTTTTGGACTTGGTCAACGTCTGGCAGCGGGTTAGGACATTGACATGGCAAGCCTGCCTTGCGTTTTATCCTGTAACGAATTTTTTGAAAATCCTGCACGGACTATTGCACCATCTCGCTATTTTGTCGCAGGCGAAAAGAGTCGTCAAGATGCGACCCGTAATGGTCTCTATGCTATCGCGGCCTGATTATGGAAAGCGTAATCCAACCAAAGATAAAGTTTGATGGCATTAACATTGTGAACGTGCAAGTTAATGTAATGCAACCTTCTCAAGAGGAAGAGGCCCAAAACGTTGAATTAAATTTGGACGCTCGTCTTTTTCCTTTGGAAGAAGGCAGCCGAGAGTTTCGGATTTGGATGGAAGTAGAAGTACAGGTACGGGATTTTTGGTTGGTTAAGGTAGCCGGATTTGGACTTTTTGAATTGAGTGAAGACTTAACTGCTGAGGAAATGCGCAGCCTTATTAATGTCAATGCGCCAGCCATTATGTTCCCATACTTCCGTGCATTTATTTCCACACTGACTGCGAATTGCGGAGGCAGTCTGCCTTCTGTAATGCTGCCGCCGCGCACATTCGTTGGTGAGATGGAAGAAGTCAAATTGGAAAAATCTGTTAGTAAGGAGTAGATTTTGAAGAAACTAATTAGGGCCCGTTTTGCTTTTAAGTGCAAAACGGGCTTTATTTTTTGGCTGTTCCGTTCTGCTTTCATTTTAAGCAGGGAAATTCTACCTTTGCGCCGCTTTAAAACGACCTTTCCTGTCCATCCAAGGGCCATTTTTCCATCTAAAACAAAAAACAGCCATGCCATACCTCTTTACCTCCGAATCCGTATCCGAAGGACATCCTGATAAAGTAGCCGATCAAATCAGCGATGCGATCCTCGACGAGTTTCTCCGTCAGGACCCTAATTCCAAGGTCGCCTGCGAAACCCTGGTCACCACGGGTCTGGTAGTCGTGGCGGGTGAAGTACGCTCCTCCGCTTACGTGGATGTACAGGAGGCAGCTCGTCGGGCCATCAAACGCATTGGTTATACCAAGGCGGAGTACCAGTTTGACTACAAATCCTGCGGTATTCTGAGCGCTATTCACGAGCAAAGTGCGGACATTGCGCAGGGCGTGGACGTGGGTAAAAGCGAAAACGACCAGGGTGCTGGCGACCAGGGCATGATGTTCGGCTACGCCACCAACGAGACCGAAAACTATATGCCGTTGGCCCTCGATCTGGCGCATTTGATCCTCCGGGAACTGGCCGCTATCCGCAAGGAAGGCCAAGAAATGAAGTATCTGCGCCCCGACGCCAAGAGTCAGGTGACGATTGAATATTCCGATGCCCACGTGCCGCTCAATATCAACACCATTGTCATCAGTACCCAACACGACGATTTTGACAGCGATGCCGATATGCAGGCCCAGATCAGTGCCGATGTGCATAAAATCCTGATTCCACGGGTCCAGGCGCATTTGCCGGCGGCGGTCCAGAAATTATTCACCGACAAGGTGAAATATTTCATCAATCCGACCGGTAAGTTCGTCATCGGTGGCCCGCACGGCGATTCCGGCCTGACCGGGCGCAAGATCATCGTGGATACTTACGGCGGCAAAGGCGCACACGGGGGTGGTGCTTTCTCCGGAAAGGACCCTTCCAAAGTGGACCGCTCGGCGGCCTACGCCACCCGCCACATCGCCAAAAATGTGGTCGCGGCGGGCCTTTGCGACCAATGTCTGGTGCAGGTAGCCTACGCCATTGGCGTGGCCCAACCCGTGGGTCTGTACGTGAATACGTACGGCACTTGTCAGGTAGCCGGTCTGACGGACGGCGAGATCGCCCAGCGGCTGACCGAATTATTCGATCTGCGCCCGGCGGCTATCGTGCGGCGTTATGGTTTGAAAAATCCGATTTTTTCCGAAACGGCGGCTTATGGTCACTTCGGGCGTACGCCGCAAAAGAAAACGGTACAAATCGGCTTAAATGGCTCCACCAAAGCGGTAGAAGTAGAGACGTTCACCTGGGAAAAACTGGATGCCGTGGAAGACATTAAAAAGGCTTTCGGGTTGTAAATCCGGTTTTCCTGTTTTGTGCCAAAATGCACGCCCGGCTTTAAGTAAGCGGGCAAAATTAATCGAGGTTATTTTTGTCGTAACTGGCTGATTATCAATGCCTGTTTGCCTTCCCGATGAAAACCGGGATGTCACTGCGCTCCATTTGCAATTTTGCTTATTTACTTATCGCTGGGCGTGCGTTTTTTTTACATATCTTTAAACTAATACTATTTGTCCAGTATTTTCATTTTCAGCCATTTGTTCAGCCGTTTGCCGGACCGCTGTTAGCTTTGAGATTCAAAACAGGCCAGCCCATGAAAAACATCTCCCTGCTCTGCTGCTTGCTATTTGCGACTTCATTATTGGCCCAGAACACGACCACCTGGTTTCCGCCGGGTGCCAAATGGAAATATGAGTATCAAAGTCTCAGCGGACCGGGAAGAGAAGTCCTGGAATTGGTTGGCAATGAAGTCTTTGCAGGGCATTTGTGTGCCAAAGTGCATCAGTATGGTTATCACGAAGGCTGGCCAACCGGCCCGACCGATCATGGCTACCACTATTTCTACGCCCAAAATGACTCCGTTTTTCGGTGGCAGAACGATCACTTCCAGCTATTATATGACTTTACCCGGCAAACCGGCGATACCATAGTCCTGGCGGATGGTCTCTATGAGCAGGGCGTAATAGATAGTACAGGGATGACCACGTTTTTTAATATTCCGGTGCGTTTTCAGGATATTTCACTGATTAGCAGTCATTTACCAGATACACTGCACACCCGCGTCTATGCGCGTTTGGGCGGTCAGCACTTGATTTACTGGGACATTGAAAGTCCGCTTACGGAGATTCAGTATTATTTGTCTTGCTATCGCGATGAGGAATACCCAGAATATACTTGCCATCTGCTGGATGATTTTACCTACCATCCATTTCCAGAAAATAATGCCACCTGGAGCGAGGAGGACGCTTCTTTTTGCGGTTTTTACGGCTACCAATATAAAATGGAGGGCGACACCGTGATTCCCGGACTGGGGCAGGGTAAAAAACTGTACGCCCGAAACACTTACCAGGGCAATATTGGCTGCCCCACGCCGGTCAATCTGAACCTGCAAGAGCCTTATCAGTTGCAAGGTATATTAAACCAGAGTGTGTCGGAAAAGAAGGTGTTTTTCACCCGCCTGACCGAAAATCCGATCTTGCCGATTTGTGTAACCACCTTTGGCAATGATTATTTCCCGCTGGGCCAACCGGTGACCCTCTACGACTTTGATTTGGAGGTGGGCGATGTGATTAGTAACGATTCTACCATATTCCCTTACACAGTGTTGGCTATTGATTCCGTGCAACTAAAAGACGGCACCTGGCGACGCGCTTTTTATTTTGACGAACAGGGCTATTATTTTTGGATAGAAGGCATTGGCTCCAGTTTGGGGCTGTTCAATTCGCATATCATGCCGGCGACCGACATAAGTTGTACGTTAAATTGTTTCAGTGAAAACAATCAATTACAATACCCTAAAAGCCTCGCTGACAATGCTTTTTGCGATAGTATTCTGGTGGCTACTTCTAATCCAAATGATTTAAGCAATCAAATAAAACTCTATCCAAATCCTGCTTCCCAGGCGTTTACATTAGAAGTACCTGCTGATGCGGTGCCTGCTTTGGCGCGGCTATTCGATGCGCAGGGCCGTGAATTAAGCCGCCAGGAAATAACCGAGACTATTTATCACTGGACCATTCCGGCATTGGGCATTTCCAAAGTATTATTTCTGCAATTGCAGACGGCTGATAAAAGAACAGGCGGACGGGTTTTGCGGGTGGAGTAAAAATTCATCATTAACCTTAGTGCCCGCCGCCACGGATTATTTCCGCATCGGATTTAGCATTATACTTTATAAACACCACACATACTGCCGCCAGCATCATCAGAACACCCGCTAAACGCAGCGCGTTCACCGGGTTGTTGCCCAGCCAGGATTTGTAGTACATCGGAATCGTAAAAGTCTCGATCAGCATAGGTATGACAATGAACATATTGAAAATACCCATATAAACCCCCGTGCGATGCGGCGGAATGCTGCCTGCCAGCATGATGTAGGGATTGCCCATCATACTGGCCCAGCATAGGCCAATGCCGATCATCGGAATGTACAGCAGGGCTTCCTGCTTGATCATCGGGATGGCGATCATGCTCACGCCGGCCAAAAACAGGCAAATGCCGTGGAGAGATTTAGGGCCATATTTCTTCGCCAGCGAGGCCATGCCAAAAGCAGACACGAAGGCCACGGTGTTATAAAAAGCCCCTAATGGGCCGACGAGTAGTTCCGCCTGACGGAAAAGGGGATTCGTGGCATCCACGGTATTGTAGAGGGACTTGGAAATAGCCACAGCGATGTATTGCCAATAAATAAAAATGGCGTACCAACTAAAAAGCATCATCGGTGCCATCAGTTTCATGGTCAGTGGCATTGCCTTCATCGCTTCGCCTATTTCCACGAAAGTAGCCCCCAGTCCTTTGGGTGCGCGGCGGATGGCATCTTCTTCTTCCTTGCTTAACGGGTTTTCTTTGGTGGTGTACAGCGACCACATGATCGAAGTAATCGAGACCACGCCGCCGATCAGGAAAGCGATCAGGGTGGTGGTGGGGATGCGCCCCACTTTGTCGGCTATGCCAATGGATAAAAAGTTGATGAGCAAAAAAGGCGTGAGGTAGGAGAGCGTTTGGCCCAGTCCGGTGAAGGCACTTTGGGTCAGGAAACCGATGGAATGCTGGCTCCTGTCCAGTTTATCACTGACAAAAGCGCGGTAGGGTTCCTGGGTGATGTTGTTGGCCGCATCCAGTATCCACAGGATGCTGGCCGCCATCCACACTGTACTGCTGAATGGCATGGCAAAAAGGGCGAGGCTGCAAAAAATGGCTCCTACGAAAAAATAGGGCGTACGGCGGCCCCAGCGCGTCAGGGTGCGGTCGCTCATCGCTCCGACGATGGGCTGGACAATCAGACCCGTCATCGGGCCGGCCAGCCAGAGTAGCGGCAAACTGCTTTCCTCGGCCCCCAAATAGGAGTAAATCGGGCTCATATTGGCTTGTTGTAGCCCAAAACTGTACTGTAAGCCCAGAAATCCGAAGTTCATACTCAGGATTTGCGGCAGAGTTAAAAGACTTTTTTTGATATTCATGGAAAACGGAAACGAGAGAAGGTGGTGGGTCGAAATTTACAAAACAAGTGACGAAACAGGATTTTGAGCGGATGGCAAATTGGCCGGGCAAGATTAGGCAAAGATTTTCGATTGGCCTATTTGATTTTGTGGGCGAAGTTTATTTATAAAATTTAAAGGACTGGGCAGCATTTGGTTGTAACCATGTACCTCCCTGGTAATACACCTTTTTGTTAACCTGTAAGCCTTACTTTATGCGCCTGCTCTACCGTTTTTTAGGACCTGCCTTGCTATGCTTCCCCTTTTTCATTCAGGCCCAAACCTATTTTCCCGCCGATACCCTCTATGGTATGCAATGGGAAAACCTGGATTTCCCGGTTGGTCGGGCCAGCAGTTTTGCCAAAAGCGGTAACACGCACTTCGCGGTGACCTACCGGGGCTTGTATATTTCTTTTGATGGGGGACAAAACTGGAAAATACACCCGCAATTCGGCGAGACGAACAGCATCATTAAGGTGGTGGCCAGCGGCGATGTGGTGTTTGTGGAGAAGGAGCGCATCGTCACAAATCTCAATAGTTATAAAGAGCGGTATCATGACTTCTATCGTTCTACCGATCAGGGAGCCACTTTTTCGCTCTCCATTTCTTTGGATAATAGTTTTAATTTTTTTGATTGCATCCACGATGTAAGGGGGATTTATGCCAAAAACGACAGCACGTTTTTTATTCCCTGGCTGAATGCGCAATGTGACGCAGCGTCCGATAGATTTGAACGCATCGTCTATACCAACGACCGGGGACTGACCTGGCAAACCCGCCAGAACATCGGACGGTATAGTTATTCGATGCGTGACAATGTCGTGCTTGGCTATGCGCAGCAGGGGCCGGTGATCCGGGTATGTAGCAGTGTGGCGGACGATTTTTCGGGTACGGTCAGTATGACTATTCCGGCACCTGCTGGTTTTAACGGCCTCAATAACAACATCTTACTGCTCACCAAACAGCAGAATACGACGCTATTTTTTAGTCGGCAAAAACATCTTTATCAATCCACTGATGACGGGCAAACGTGGACCAATGACTCGGTGACTATTCCCGGCAGTGTCCTGAGATTTGCTTTATTGCTGGATGGCCAGATTTATTTAGGCACCAATCAGGGCATTTTCAAAGCCGATCCAGCTACGCCATTACTGACGACCAACATTTATCCAGCCGGGGCGGGCAATAGTTTTTCATTTCAAAAAATCGGCACGGAACTGTGGCACAATGATTTCTCCGGCGTTACTTACCGCTCCGACGATGCTGGTCAGACCTGGGTGGAGCGCAGCCGTGGCCTGGGCCATGAGGCAGCAGGTATTCGCCGATGGTGCGACGATCTGGTGGTATCGCCTGGCGTACAGAGCGATACGATCAAATATCGCAGTCAGACTGGCGGGCAATGGGAGCGCCTGACGGCTACGCCCGGAATAGGTACTTACTTTTCTGATTATCTTGGCGAGACTGGCGACTGGCTGTTTATGAATGCCTCAAACACGATCCGGCGTTCGGGCGATTGCGGGGTCACTTGGGAGGATACTCCGGCGCAACTGCCCGCTTTACCGGGCCAGCCGGTGCCAAATATTGCAGGCGCGGTATTTCAGGGTTCGGGCAATGGCCGGTTTTATGTGACGGGTTACAATTACCCAAAAACCATCTGGCACACCGCCGATGGGGGCGCCAGTTGGGTTACGCTTCAAACGCCGCCCACTATTCAAACCCCGAACAGCATCCGCCAACTGATCGTCCGCCACGACACTTTG
>Ga0105048_10018582_pt1 | contig 10683 bp, 10 predicted proteins | sample MAT05_FD_78382 | JGI IMG/M metagenome (GOLD analysis project Ga0105048, IMG submission 78382) | Freshwater microbial communities from Lake Fryxell liftoff mats and glacier meltwater in Antarctica - MAT-05 | ecosystem: Environmental > Aquatic > Freshwater > Ice > Liftoff microbial mat | place...
CACAAGTGGGAGAGGGGGGGCACATCCTGGATCAAGCTTGCTGCGAGTGCGCGCTGACGACGCGACCAATGGGCGGCGGGCGGGGATTCCTCCTCAACGGCGGGGCGTCCGTACTGGAGGCCACGCAGGAACTCGGCGCTCTCACCGGTGCCGAGAAACGGCGCGGCACAGACGTACGGCCAGAACGGGCCGGCGGCATGCTGCCAGCGCACCAACGCCTCGGCCAGCACCGGCACCGGCACGCCCCTCACCCCCCGGCCCCCTCTCCCGCAAGCGGGAGAGGGGGAGACCCTTCCGCTGCTTGCGGGGGGGCGGCGGCGGCGGCGGCCAGGATCTCGCGCAGGCGCTCCTGATCCTCGGTCGTCAAGTGGGGCAGCACCGCCAGCCAATGCCGCCGAGCCGTCGCGTCCAGCGCCGGGCTGCGGCGGATCACCTGGGCGAGAGACGGCGGCTTCGGCGTGGTAGCCTTGCGTAACGACGGGTTGCGTGATGACGGGTTGCGTGATGAAAGCTTGCGGGCATCGGGCATCTGCTGAAGGTCCAGGCGTCCGGCGCGTCAGCCGCCGCTACTGCTGCTGCTCGCGCTGCTCGACGTGCCGCTACGGCCGCCCGTGAAGCTTGACGACGACGGCCGCGCCGCGCCACTGGCCGTGCCGCCGTCAGACGCCCCGGAGCGCGCCGACGCGGCGGTGCCCCGGCCCGGCCCGCCGGCCTGGCCGGTGGCGGCCGACCGTGACGGCGAGGTCCAGGTGCGGGCGCTGGTGGTTGGGGCGGCCAGCGACGAGCTGGCACCGCGCACCGATCCCTGGCCGGGCGTCGCGGCCGGCGGGTTCCGGTAGGCTGGCGTCGTCGCCCCCACGGTGTCCGTCGCGCCGGCCGCGCCGCCGGTGCCCGCTCCGCTGTTGTTGATGATCGTGGTGCCGCCGCCACCGCCCGAGAAGAACGGAAACCAGAGGATCGAGGGCCCGCCATATGACGACCGCGATGACGACGACGTGCTGGCCGTGTTGGTGCCCGGCGCGGGCGTGGGCGACACGCCATCGTCGTCCGGCATGGTGATGGCCGTGTCGGGCTTGAGGCGCAAAATCGGGTCGCCGGAGGCCGGCATCTCCAGCGTGTCGGTGGTGCCCTGCGCCAGCATCACCAGGCTGGAACGCGCCTGATTCCAGGTCGTCGCGCCCTCGTTGGTGCGCCAGCTAAAGCCGTAGATGCCCTGCGCGTCGCGCGTCAGGCCGTTGGGAGCGACCGCGTAGGTGCCCGGCGTCGTCGGCAAGCCCTCCCGGACCTCCTGCGCCAGCGGCTCAACGGCCGGGGCTTCTTCAGTGGCCGCAGACGAGGACGACGAACTAGGGGCCGAGCAGGCAGCCAGCGACGCGGCCAGCAGCAGTGCGGCGGCGACTCGCACGGTCGGCTCGGCGCTGCGCCGCAGGTAGAGGCTGGCGTCTTCGGCAAGGTCAAGCAGCCGCAGGCGAGCCTGGGCGTGCTGGTCGTGGTTGGTCGAAGCTGGCTTCATCTGGTGGGCCTTCTCCTGACCGAAGACGTTCGCGGAGGCGGGCGGGTTCCCCATCGTGGCGTCAGCTTCAAGAACGAATCAGCAACGGCGCAGGGGACCCGTCGCAGTATAGCCGGGCATCGTTTCTCGTAGGTCTTGTCACCCCACCCGGGGGTGCGGGTCTCAGCATGGTGTCGTGGAGCGAACTCCGCGCCTCCTGTCAAAGCGTCGCCCTGCGACACACGAACGCCCCACCCGTGCCGCAGAGCGACACTTGATCGTCGCCGTCAACTGTAGCCACGGCCCATCGTGTTGAAGTGCACCTGGCCGGCACCGCTCAGGTGCCGAACTGGCGGTCGCCAGCGTCGCCCAAGCCCGGCACGATGTACCCCTGCTCGTTCAAGTGGCTATCCACGGCCCCGACGTAGATGTCCACGTCCGGGTGGGATGCTTCCAGCGCGCGAATGCCCTCCGGCGCGGCGATCAGCCCGACGTAGGTCAGCGGCCGGCGGCCAGTGCGCCGCAGCACGTCCACCGCCGCGATGGCCGAGCCGCCCGTCGCAAGCATCGGGTCGAGCAGCACCCAGGCCTCAACCTCGTGGCCGGTGGGCGGCTGCCCCGTTGACAGCCTGTTGTAGTACTCGACGGGTTTCAGCGTCTCCTCGTCTCGGTACAGGCCCAGGTGCCAGACTTGCGCCTGTGGCACCAGCGTCAGGAATGCGTCGGTCATGCCGAGGCCGGCCCGCAGGATTGGCACCAGCCCGATCGTCACGCCAAGCTCGTAGCCGGGTGCGTCGGCCAGCGGCGTGCGGACCGTGCGCGACGCGACCGGCACGTTGCGTAGCGCCTCGTACCCCAGCAGCATCGATATCTCGTGGACCAACTCGCGAAACCGAGGCGCGCGCGTCTGGACATCGCGCAGCTCGGCGACCTTCAGACGGACGAGCGGGTGTTCAGACGCGTAGAGCATGGCGCGTGCGGCTCCTGACATCGGTGTCGGCGACCACGGCACCGGCGCGGCTGCCGCCTCAGGATACCGGAAGCGTGCGCCCTGGTGAACAACTCTCTCCGGCCAACCCCGATACGGAGGGTTCCGGGGCCGCCTGCTCGCGGCGCACCAGTCGCATCGCCAGCGTCGCCAGCCCGACGATGCCGCCGGCCGCCATCACGTACATCAGCGGATCGACCGGGTACCGGTAGCGCGGGACATCCCCCACCAGCATCGCGCTCACACCAATCAGCACCAGTGCCACCAGGAACGGCAGCACGGCCGGGCGATACGCACGCACCAGCACCGACAGCGCCGCTCCCACCAGCCCCAGCCCGACAATCCACCAGGCGAACCGCGTCGGGCGAAAGATCTGGGCCAGCCGCTTGGCTTCGGCCGCCTCGTTGACGTGCGCGGGCGGCGGCGGTTCAAGCAGGTAGTTGAAGCGCGCCCCCCAGGAGTTCGCCACCCGCGGCTGGTCGTGCACGTCCTGGTGCCACGCGACGCTCTCTTCCTTCGGTGCGCCCTTCAGCAACTCGTAGAACATGTCCACCGTGCCCGAAACCCACAACATCGGATCGCGCATGATGGCCTCGGTGGCGATGTCGCGCAGCATCGCGTCGGTTTGGGCCTCAGTCAGCTTCAACTCGTCGCGGATGCGCTGGAACACCTGCCCCGGCTCCGGGCGCTTGTCGGTCACTTCCTGGGCGATCTGGCGGGCGCGCGTCCGCTGCGGAGCCTCACCGGGGAACGCCCCGACCTCTTTCTCGAAGAAGATGAATTTGCGCTCGTGCTTGACCGATCGCGAGATCAGGAAGCGGCCGGTGCTGGCGGCCCCGGCCGTGCCATAGATCACCTGATTGCGGATGGCCCACGGGACGACCAGCAGCGCGAAGCACCCGGCCGCCAGCGCCACGGCCATGATGCTCGGCCGCCAGCGCCGAAACACAAACAGCGCGGCGAACGGCAGCGCCACCAGGACCGCCTGCCCGACCGGCCGGGTCAGCGCGGCGAGCCCGAGCGCCAACCCACCCGCCGCGAAGTAGGCCCGCCGCTCGGAGCGCAGGCCCGCAACCAGCAGCAGCATTGCCAACGTCAACAAGACCGTGAAGACCGATTCCGTGATCAGATAGTGTTCGTAGATCAGCAGCGGGCCGGAGAGCGCCGCCGCCAGCCCCGCCAGCAGCCCGGCCGCCCGCCCGAACGTCAGCCGCCCGATGCCGTAGGTGAACACGGCCGTCGCGATGCCCAACAAGTGCTGCGCGAACGTGATCGCCAGTAGGTCGCGGCCGAACAGCGCGACGGCACCGCCCATGAAGATCGGGTAGACCGGGGTGCGCCGCTGAGCCAGGATGAACGGTTCGCCGTCCACCAGCGCCAACGCCGGCTCGACGTATTCGATGCTGTCCTTCGTGACGAACGCCGGCACCCGGAACGCGAAGGCGCTCCGCAACGCAAACGCGACCAGCACGATCAGCAGGATGGCAACCAGATCAGGATGCGCGGCGATTCGGTGTCGAAAGGACTCCCCCGCCATCACCCGCGTGTCCCGGTGGCCTGGATGCCTTCGCCGCTCTGCCGGGCCGCCGAGTCGGCACGCTTTGGGCCGCGCCGGAACGGGTCTGGCACGGTGTAGCCGGCCAGGATGTCCGTGAAGGCGGTGGCCGGGTCCGGCTCCGGCGCGGCCTCGGCGGTCGCCAGCGCCTGCGCGATCTCGTCGGCCACCTCGGAGTGGAGCGCCGCATCGGCCGCGTCGTCGAGCAGTCCGGCTGCCCGCAGCTCGGCGCGCAGCCGGGCAATCGGCTCGCGGGCCTCCCAGGACGCCACCTCATCGCGCGAGCGGTACCGCGAGTCGTCGTCGTGGCTCGTGTGCGGCCCGAGGCGGTACACCAGCGTCTCAACCAGCGACGGCCCGCCGCCAGCCTGCGCTCTGGAAACCGCCCCGACGACGGCGGCATAGGTATCAGCCACGCTCATGCCGTCGATCTGCGCGGCGGGGATGCCGTAGCCGGCGGCGCGCTGGGCCACGCTGGCGACCGGCAGTTGCAGCGCCAACGGCACCGAGATGGCGTACTGGTTGTTCTCGCAGATGAACACGACGGGCAGCCGGTGAATCGCCGCAAAGCTCAGCCCCTCGTGGAAGTCGCCCTTGCTGGTTGCGCCGTCGCCGAACCAGCAGAACGTCACGGCATCCTCGCCGCGCACCTTCGACGCCAGCGCCGCCCCGACCGCGTGCGGAATGTGGGTGGCAATCGAGGTGGACGGCGTGGGCATCCGCAGCGCCTTCGACGTGTAGTGGAACGGCATCTGCCGCGCGCCAGAGAACGGCTCGCCGGCCCGGTTGAGCGCCCCGAGGAACAGGTCAAGCGGGGAGATGCCGACTGTCAGCACCACGCCGATGTCGCGGTAGTACGGGTACAGCACGTCCTGACCCCGCCGCACCGCCCAGGCACTGGCGACCTGCGCCGCCTCGTGGCCGCGCGCCGACGCCGCGATGCCGACACGCCCCTGGTGCGACAGTAGCGTGATCCGCTCGTCGAAGGCGCGCGTCAGCAGCATCAGACGGTAGATCGGCAGCAGGTCCGCGCCGAGGCCGCCGATATCAACGGGCTGGTCAGAGGTGGTCGCCACGCGCGCTCCTTCGTCCGGCCGGGCATCCCGTCGGCCCGCGTGCCCGACGCATGCTCGAAAGGATACTGCCTCAGGCAGGTACCGCCCGGAAAGCATACCGGAGCAGGCTCTGTCCGGTCGCGACCGGCTACAGTGCCTTTGACAGCTTGCCCGCGCCCGCGCAGCCGGGCACAGTCCGTCCAGGGAGGGAACGCCCCGATGCCATCGCCAGCATCACCGTCGCCGCCAGAGGACGCGCGCTTCTACGACGCCGAGCGGCTCGCCGCACATGGGCGGGTGCTGCACGAGCTGGCGACTCACCCTGAGGCCGCGACCCGCCAACACGCCGGCCCCACCCCGCAGCCCTGTGCGCGACTGGGCCTCCTGGCCGGCTCGTTCAACCCGCCGACGGCCGCCCACCAGACCCTGGCGCTAGCCGGCCTCGAGGCGGGGGGGCTGGACACGGTCTGGTACGCTCTCAGCACGCGCACGGTGGACAAGGAGGTCGTCAGCGGGGCGTGCCTGGAAGACCGCCTGCTGATGCTCGACTTGATGACGGCCGACGACGATCGACTCGGGGTGCTACTGCTGAATCGGGGACTGTACGTCGATCAGGCCCGGCTGGTGCGGGCAGCGTTCCCGACCGTTGGCGAGATCGTGTTTCTGGTCGGCTTCGATAAGATCGTGCAGATCTTCGATCCACGCTACTACGACGACCGCGACGCCGCGCTGACGCAGTTGTTCGGCCTGGCGTCGTTCCTGGTGGCCCCGCGCGGCACGGACGAAGCGCCGGCCCTGGCGACGTTGCTGGACCAGCCGGAGAATCGGCAATTCGCTTCGGCGGTCCGGCCGCTGAGCCTGCCGACGCACCTGCGCGCGGTGGCTTCCAGCAGCATCCGGGGCGACCTTGCGGATGGCACGCCCGAGCCGGATACCCACGCGCAGATGCCGCCGCCGGTCGCGCAGTTCGTGGCGGCGACGGGTGTCTACATCGATGATGCGTGCTACCGCCGGCGCTGCGATCTCATCGCGGAACTGGTCGCGGTGGGTGAGCATGCGGCCCCTGCTGCGTCGCCACGCGACCTTGCTGCCTATGGGAAACGTCTGCGCGCCCTCTGACGCGCGTTTGATGGTGCGGGGCGATCAGTCAGAGGCTGGTGCCCGGCCCCGCCAGCAGCGTCGCATGCGGCCGGTAGCCGATGCGCCCGTACGCAGCCTGCGCCGCGCTGTTGCTCTCGCGCACATCCAGTACCACCTCGCGCGCACCTTCCTCAAAGAGGTGGGCCGTGAGGGCTGCCGTCACTGCCCCACCCAGTCCCTGCCCCCGGTACGCCGGCTCGACTAACACGCCCTGGATGACGGCCAACCCGTCGTCACGCGCGGCCAGCACTTGCTCGGCTACGGCGACGATGCGCCCGCCCCGCCGAATCCCCATGTACTGGTAGCCCTGGCGCAGCCGGCTCGTTTGAAACCGCGACTCCGGCCAGATGGCGTACAGGGCCGCCAAGCCGTGCGCGTCCACCTGCCTGAGCCGCTCGACCAGTTCCACTTCGGGCGGCAGCAGCAGCCGGTCGGGCGCCACGTGCATCCGGAGAATCGGCTCCAGCCAGTCGAAGCGGTAGCGCGCCGTCAGTAACGCTTCGGCAGAAGGCAACATGCGGACAAAGGCCCGGCCCGGCAGCGGGATGCCGCGCAGCATCTCTCCGAGCACGCGCGGGTCGCCAAACGCCTGGACGCTGCCGCCCCAGGCCGGATGATCGAACACCCAGACGCCGGAGGCCGGCTGCTGGTCGTCCTCGACACCGGCGTCAGCGTTACCGTTCGGTGCGCGGTCGGCCCACAGCCGCACAAACGGCCATTCGCGCGGGCCGAGCGTGCAGAGCGGCCACGCCCATAGCGGCGGATCACATCGCAGGAAGGCTCGGGCCTCGTCCGGATTACCGAGGTGCCGCACGGCTTCGTGACCCTCCCTCGCGCCAACGTTGGCGGACGGGACATCATGCCGTGCCGCGCGCCGCCATGCCAGTGCGGAGCGCCAGACGTGTCGCCACGCGGGCCACGCCGAGAGACGGAACCATTGCGCCGGCCGGGTCACTCGCACCACCAACTGCCATCGATCATGACACTTGACCGGAACGAGCCAGCGCCGGCCCGGGCGCGGCGAGACGCCCGTAACATTGGGTACCCTCTGCGCCATGACAGAGCAGCTACAGCCACCGCCTCGCGCCGTCATCTTCGATCTTGGCGGCACCCTCGTTGACTGGCCCGACTGGGAGGGCGACTCACCCCGCCGCTGGGGTCTCTCGTGGGACGCGCTGACCGCCGCCCTGCCGGACGCAACGTGGCCCCCGCGCGACGAGTATGTGCGGGCCATGCGCGCCGCCGAGCTTGCCCACTGGGAGCGCGTGGATAGGGAGCATTGGAGCGGCCCGGCCACCGGCGTCCTGCGCGACGGCTTCCACCAGCTCGGCCGGCACGTCCGCGAGGCCGAGTTGATCGCGGCACTCGACGGCTATGCCACAGCCGTGGACGGCTGGGCCGTGATCGAGCCGGGGGCGCGCGAGACGCTTCAGACGCTGCGAGATCGCGGCTACCCGCTGGGGCTGCTCTCGAATACGTGGTGGGCGGCCGACTGGCACAACGCCGACCTGGCGGTCCACGGCCTGACGGGGTACCTGGACGAACTGGTCTACACCTCGGACCAACCGCATTCGAAGCCGCACCCCTCCGTCTTCCAGGCCGTATCCGGCCTGCTCGGCGTCGAGCCGGCCGCCTGCGTCATGATCGGCGACCGGCTGCTGGACGACATCGGTGGGGCGCTGGGCGTGGGGATGCGCGCCGTCTGGAAGGAGAACGTCCGGCCGTGGCCCCGTCCGGCCTGGGTGGCACCGACCGCGACCATCCGGCACCTGGGCGAGCTTCCGGACCTGCTGCGGTCCTGGGGCGGCGCCTGACGATGGGTTTCCTCCATGTCATCCTGAGCGGAGCGAGCTTGCGAGCGCAGTCGAAGGATCTCACCCACACCATCGGCGTTTTGGGAGCGGCCCTCACCCCCCAGCCCCCTCACGAACGACGGGGCCCCTATCGTCGTCCGGTTCCCCCTCTCCCGCTTGCGGGAGAGGGGGCCAGGGGGTGAGGGCCTTGGGAGAGGGGGCCACGGGGTGAGGGCTCACCTGCCCCGCGCGTTAACCTCGGCGGCGGCGTCCTCCTCCATCTGCGCCAGCTTGCGGACCCGCCGACGAAAATGCTCCTCCGTCGAGAACGCGGCCCCGAGGTACGCCTTCAGCAGGTCGAACGCGAGTTTGTCCCCGACGATCTGAGCGCCCAGACACAGGATGTTTGCGTCGTCATGCTCGACGCACTGATGCGCGGAGTAGACATCGTGGCAGAGCGCGGCCCGAATGCCCGGCAACTTGTTCGCCGCCATCGTCGCGCCGATGCCCGTACCGCAGACCATGATGCCCCGGTCCGCTTTACCCGTCCGCACCGGCTCGCAGACCAGCCGCGCAACGTCCGGGAAATCAACCGACACGCCCGCGTGGGTGCCGACATCCTCGACCTCGTGACCCCACGCCTGCAGCTGCTCGATGACCGGCCCCTTCAGCGGCAAGCCTGCCAGGTCCGCACCAATGATGATCCGCATCGCCACAACCCCTCCTGCACATGCTGTGCAGATGGGTAGCATCTGCCGCCAATGATCCGCCAGCCTGACATGTGCGTACGCTTGGCGAGGGCGGCTGTTGACAGGGCGCGGGCGGCCCAGATCATGCACCAACGCCGAACGCTGCACGACCCCGGCCAGACAGAACACGCACCCACGGTCTGAATAGGACGACGATACAATCAGCACCGATGCATACTTGCATCAGCATGCTGGTGCATCGATCATTGACGCGCGAGGGAGCACGGTGTCACCACGGTCGTTTGTCCTGCTTCTCTGGGCTTGCGTGCTCGCCAGTGCGTCAGTGCTCGGCGTCGGCGGGACTGCACCCGGCACGGTGACCGACCGGACCGCAGCGGCCCCGCTCGCCGCGCCGGACAACTCGATTGTCCTGCAACCGTTCCTGTCCAGCCTGACGCTGCCCGTTCTTGTCACGCATGCGGGCGACGCCTCTGGTCGCCTGTTCGTCCTCGAAAAGGACGGGCGGGTCAAGGTCGTCAGGAACGGCGTTGTCAACCCCACGCCGCTGCTGGACATCTCGGCGCTCGTCCTCAGCACCGGTGAGCAGGGCCTCTTGGGGCTGGCGTTCCATCCGCAATTCGAGACGAACGGCCGCTTCTTCGTCTACTACACCGCCAAGCCGCCGCCGGCCGCCGGGAACAACACCGTCGCCGAGTATCTCGTCTCGCCGCCGAGCAGCGACGTCGCCAACCCGACCGCCGTTCGCACGCTGCTGAACCTCGTGGATCGCGAGACGAACCACAATGGCGGCAACATGAACTTCGGGCCGGACGGCTACCTGTACATCGGGACTGGCGACGAAGGCAGCGGCGGCGACCCGTACGAGAACGCCCAGAATCCGCAATCGCTGTTCGGCAAGTTGCTCAGGCTAGACGTGGACAACGGCGGCAATCCGCTACCGGACCCGTTCACGTACAGCATCCCACCTACCAACCCGTTCGTCGGGAACGCGGCGTACCGGCCGGAAATCTGGGCACTCGGGCTGCGGAATCCGTGGCGCTGGAGCTTTGACCGTCAGACCGGCGACATCTTCATCGGGGACGTCGGGCAAGGTGCCTGGGAGGAGATTGACTTTCTGCCGAGCGGCGTGGGCGGCCTCAACCTCGGGTGGGACGACCGCGAGGGGGCGCACTGCTACGAGCCAGCGACCGGCTGCCTGACAGGCGGCCGCACCGACCCGATTCTTGAATACAGCCGAGCCTCGAACGGCAGCGGCTGCGCCTCGATCACCGGGGGCTACCGGTACCGGGGCAGCCTGCATCCGGCCCTTCAGGGGGCGTACTTCTACGCCGACTATTGCTCCGGCCGCATCTGGAAGGGCATGTCCAACAACGGCTCACCGGCGACCTGGACGGCCATTGAGGCTTTCCAGCACGCGCCGTTCACTATCAGCAGCTTCGGCGAGGACGAGAGCGGCGAGCTGTACATCGCCTCCTTCGCTGGCACGATTCTGAAGATCGCATCGGCCCCGCCGACCGCGACGCCGACCTTCACCCTGACCCCCACGATCACGCCGACCCCGACCATCACCCCGACGCCGACGCCGCCGCCGTGCTCGGTGCGCCCGCCTGTCGCCATCCAGAGTACGCGGGTGAACGCCAACACGATGACGGTATTCGTGCAGAGCCAGAACAGCGCGACGATGACGAATAACGCCGTGCTGAGCGTGGCGTTTACTAGCGTGACCAACGCCCTGGTGACGATGGGCAATCAGGTGGACCGCGCAACGCCGTTCACGTTCACGCCGCCGCCCAATACCACCGTTACCCAGTTCACCATCAAGCGCGGCAACCTGACGCAGCCGATGCACGTCAACCTGTCTGTCACCGACCGGTGCGGCGCGTGGTCGTCGTTCGCAGGGGCCGGCACCGGCCTCTAGCGACGCGGTTGCTGGCCTGTTCCCCAGGCAGG
>Ga0105048_10018583_pt1 | contig 10683 bp, 10 predicted proteins | sample MAT05_FD_78382 | JGI IMG/M metagenome (GOLD analysis project Ga0105048, IMG submission 78382) | Freshwater microbial communities from Lake Fryxell liftoff mats and glacier meltwater in Antarctica - MAT-05 | ecosystem: Environmental > Aquatic > Freshwater > Ice > Liftoff microbial mat | place...
CGATGGCCTACTTGCTGGCCTACCTCGGCTCCATCAAGTGATGTCAAGTGATGCCATTGCAGAAGCCCATGCTGTTGATGCCTAAAGGCACGAGACCGATGCCGATGCCTACATCGGCGGTTTTCTTCAATTGCCAAGCGAATATCGCGGACGATTCCGCGATTCGCAGGAGTGTCGCATGTCTTGCCGCTGAATTCTCGCGGGCTTAACAGAACGCGGTGGCGGCAGCTTCGGGGCGTACCTTCGGCACCGCGGTATAGCGGCCGGTGCGATCCACCAAGAAGCCGACGCGATCCGCAATTGCTTCCGTACCCGCCAAACGCACTTCGAGCGTATGTTCCCCTTTCGCGAGGCGTTCCACCGCTAGCGGGCCTTCCCATTCGCCATTGCCCGCGTTTTCCAGTGGGAACCAATCGCCACTGTCGATGCGGGCTTCCATCCCGGTCAACGGTTCGAGGGACCAGATCTTGGCACCCACTCGATCCGGCCCGGAAAGGATGTGCTTCGGCGTCACGGCGAGCAAACCATCGCGCGGGTGGGTGATCATCACAAACGGGCCGCTATCTTCCACCGTGCGGTACTTCACGGCGAAGTCATTGCCATTCAGAACCACAACCGAATAGCCCGCCGGGCCGCCTTCGGGTTCTCCGATGGATCGTGTGGCGACGGAGATATTCCGGCCATCGTTGGCGATTTGGCCATAATGGGTGTGCCCTGCGAAGATGGCAGTGATACGTCGTGTTTGCACGATCTCGCGCCAGTTGTCGATACCGGGGCCGTCGAAGTCTTCCCAAATCTGGTACGGGTAGTGGTGCTGGAAGAGAACAACCTGTTCGCCACGTTCTAGGGCCGCATCGACCTCGTACCGGAACCAAAGGCTCTGTTGGCGACCGATGCCGAGCGGGCGGAACTCCATCGTGTTCAATTGAATGAACCGGTAACCGCGGAGGCTGAAAGCGCCGTAGGTCTCGCCGACGTGCGCGCGGTAAGCGAGCGCCTTAGGGTCATGGTGGACGTCGTGATCGCCAACGAGGGCGTGCGTCGGGCAGGCGACTTTTTTTCGCAGAGTGTTGAACATACGGAATTGATCATCGGTCGCGTGCTGGGCGTTATCCCCGGCGAACTGCACGAAATCGGGTTTGATGAGCGTGCCAACTTCGTCGAGCAGGCGTTGGGCTGCTTTGTGGTTTTCGGCATCGGGCGTGGTCAGGTGGAGGTCGCCCGGCCACACGAACACAATGGGTGAGTTGGAACCGTTCATGGGTATGCTCTTTCGGGTATCTGGGAATGTCTTTGTATCGGTACACTCGATGCTTTACACCGGTAACAACACGAGAAGCGGTTGTGACAAACTCCTGCGGATTTCCTTGCGAAAGTGCTGTACCTTGCTCGTTGCATTGAAAAATGCTAAATTCTGTGCTGGGTCGCATGGTTCGCGAGAGTCCGTTATGCAGGTCGTTCACTACTGCCCGTCCAACCATGTCTGGACGCAGCACGGGCCGTGTCCGATCTGCGGAAGCGACGCGGTCACCAGAGGCGACCCCGGAGGCACAATCCCGATTTTGCCCGAGATCAAGCCCGCCAATTTCCCCACCATCCCCGGTTACGAACTGCAAAAGGCCATCGGTAGCGGTGGCATGGGTGTCGTTTATCAAGCGAAACAAACCTCGCTCGGCCGAATCGTCGCACTGAAAGTCATTCGTTCTGGCGAACTCGCCAACCCGCAGGATCAGCGTCGGTTCGTTCTTGAAGCCGAGGTCATCGCCCGGTTGCAGCACCCCAACATCGTGCAGGTCTACGATGTCGGCGTCGCCGCCGATGGCCCCTTCTACACCATGGAATTGCTCGGCGGCAGGAACCTTGCCGAGAAGCTCGACTCCGGGCCGATGCCCTTCCGCAATGGGGCCAAGCTGCTCGCCATCATCGCCCGCGCCGTCGATTGTGCCCACAAGCACGGTGTCGTTCACCGCGACCTGAAACCGGCCAACATTCTCATGACTGAAGACGGCACGCCGAAGCTCGTCGATTTTGGAGTCGCCAAGAATCTCGCGTCGGACGACGGCCTCACCGAAACTGGCAAACCGATCGGTACGCCAGGATTTATGGCCCCGGAGCAGGCTGCGGGAAAGAAAGTGATCGGCCCCGGTGCCGATGTCTACGCCCTGGGGGTGATCCTTTACAAGTTCCTCACCGGTCGAGTGCCTTTTGAAGGGGACAATCTTTACGATGTGCTGCATTCGATCATCACGGCCGATCCGGTCTCCCCGGCGTGGTACCGCACCGACGTTCCGCGAGATCTCGAAGCGATTTGCTTGAAGTGCCTCCGAAAAAGCCCCGCCGAGCGTTACGTCAAAGCCACCGACTTGGCCGACGACTTGGATCGGTATTTGAACCACCAGCGCATCTCGGTCGGTTGGACGCCGCCGTGGCGGCAGTTGTCCAAATGGTGCCGGAGGCACCCGACGGCAACGACTTCGATCACGACCCTGTTGCTCGTGCTGATTTCCATCAGTGTGGTCGCTTCCTTCTACGAACGGTCGAAACCGGTGGTAGCTGTCCTGGAACAGGCGGAAGACCCGGCGGTGAAACTCCGCAGGGACGAAGTGGTGAACCGCGTCAAGGTGCTGATGCAAACGGAGCCAAAACCGGACAAGGAATCCCCCCACCCCGTCAAGGAAGTTCCCAAGCTCGTCGCCCCTTCCTACGACGGCATCGCGATCATTTCGGATGAACGCGTGGTCGATCTCCGCGCTTGGAAGCAAGAGATTCCGAACGACCCCGCAACCGAATCGTACGTCATCTTCAATAACCGTCGGGTGGTGTCAAAAAACAAAGATGTGGCGAGCTACACGACTCGATTCCAAACCTCCGGTCGGGGGCTTGTTCTTCGGGCAATCTCGCCCGGCCCCGAATGGGCCACGGTGGATTTTTCGACGGATGTCGTCGGCGGCCAAGTGATGAAAACCGGGCACGTCACCGTGGATATCCAAGGGGAACCGCTCGGGAGCGAGTTCACTGCCCAGAGCAAGGCGACCTTCATCGGCAACCTTCAAAAACCCGAGGATCAATGGCTCGGCTTGATCGGCTTTAAGGATTCATTGCGATCTTCCATGCTTCTACTCTTTCCGAAGGATCGACCATTCAAGGAATATCAACTGCGTGTCGCCCCCACTTCAAACGACAAACCGCAACCCTTTAAGGATCTTCCGATCACCTTCAAATCGGAGGCCAACGATTGGCTGTATTGGGAAGTGAGTGCCCCGAAGGATGGGTACGTCTACCGGATCGACTGGACTTGGTAACGGAATTCTCGGTTCCCCCCGTCACAAAAGCATTCCCGCGCCGTATTGCAAACGCAAGAGACCCGTTTAGAATCACACTTGCACGCCAGCGTTCAACGCCCGTCGAGGAAATGGGAGTTTCCAATGTCTACCACCGCACCCACCGCCACGACCGGCGGCTTCCTCCTCCGCCACGATGAAGACGGCTTCCTCGAAGCCCTCAAGCTCATGATCGATTCCGGCAAAGTCGATTCGCCCGACGACCTTATCAAAGCGGCAGAACAAGCCGGGGAACCTCACGCGGCGGAGTATATCCGCAACTTCGCCTCGCAAGGGTTGCCGCTGGGATTGATCTACGATGCGTTCAGCGTTCACGCCCGCATCGTTGCATTCAAGCGAAACACCGACTTGTTGAAGGAATGCCAAGGGAAGAAGGTCGGCCTTGTGATGCCGTTACCGCCGCACGTCATCGAAGGCTTCCTCGGCCTGAACGATCTCATGGTGATCATCCCCGATGGCCACCAACTTCCTTCGAGCCTGCGGCACCGCGCGATGACGGTTCACAAGGGGAGCCGCGTCGGTCGCAAGGTCGTGGCCGAGTTGGGCGTGGTGGTATTCGAGGCGTATCGAAAGAACAAAACCTACTCGATGGATCAATCGGTGGCTGATGTGGTCGATCCCCGGATCATCCCAGCGACCTCGCTCTTGGTCGTCCACCTGCGGCCCCATTCCAGCCCGGACGATCAACCGCTCGAAGCGAATCAATCCATCCGCACACTGTAGTTCATTCTGATCCCCCTCCCCCGCCGGGGGAGAGGGGAGCAAGTCAAAGCAGGAACAAATATGAAACTCCGTTTCTTGACTCAGTGCGCCTTGGCGTTGCTATACCTCACCGCGTTCCTCGGAACGGCCACCGCAGCATCGCCGCCGCCCGCGACGGATGCCTTGGCCCCCGCGAGTATGGAAGACGTCACATTCGCCCACACCCCGGCGGGCGGCATCCTGATGCTCGCGTTGCTGGCGGCCGGGTTCTTCGCAATGACGAAACTCGACGTGCCTCTGCCCTTGGCGATGGCGGCAGTGGCCTGCTGCTTCCTCGCGTTGCAATTCGGTACCGGCCCCAATGGGCGCCCGAATTCCGAAAACGCTCTCGTTCACGGATTCCAACATTACGCCCCGATTGCAATCCTATTCACCGCGGTAGCGATCCCGGCACACATGATCGAACGTTCCAACGGCTTCCGCTGGTTTGCGGCCTACCTCGCACTGCGATTGGCTCGTTTCCGCCTCAAACAACCCCGGATGACCCTGCCCCTCCTCGTAACAATGATGCTCGGCCTGACCTACATCACCGCCGGGTTCATGCACAATGTCACGTCCATCTTAATCATGACGCCGATTATTATCCGGCTGTGCGATTCGTTTAGCATTCCTTCGCGTTGGTTACTGTGCGGTGCCCTCATCGCCAGTAACCTCGGCGGTTTTAGCACCCGTTGGGGTGACACGCCGAACATCGTCGAAGCCGACGTTTGGAAGCTCAAGGCGGGAGACTTCCTCCGCGAGGTGGTGCCCGCGAATTTGATCGTAATGGCCGTGCTGACTTACGTCGTACTGTTTCTGACCCGCCGGGCCGTAGCTAGCATTCCATCGAAAGCCGCTGGGAACACCATTACTATGAACGGAAAGACGTTCTCCGATGCGATCGTAGCGGCCGATTGGCGAAAAGTGCTCCGCGACATGACTGTCGATCGGCGCCTCTTGGCGGTCGGCCTCGGTACGCTGGGTGCATTCATCATCCTGCATGTCCTTTTCGACGAGTACAAATTCGTGATCGGCGCGCTGACAATCTTGGCCGCGATCCTGCTCGAATACCCCGGACACCGCTTCGAGACGCTGAAATCGCTGGGGTTCGACGTGTACCTCGCCTTCGCCGCGATCTTTGTCCTCGCTGAGTGCGTGGGGAATTCCTGGATCGGTGACATTCTGCAAGCGTTGATCCGTTCGACTGCAACACCGGGCCAGGAAGCCCAAGTCTGGGCCATCTGCCTCACAGGATACCTCGGCACGATGTCTACGGAGGCCGCATCGTGGGCGACCTTGGCGTCGCCAAAGATTTATCTCGCGGCGTCGAGCCACTCCGCCGCGTGGGCGCTCGGTGGCGGCATCTGCGCGGGGAGTAGCTCGTTGGTCACGGCCGCGTCAGCCGGGGTGATCCTGGCGGAAGAGAGCGGCCGATTCAAGGAACAACACGCGATCACCTTCCGCAGTTACTTGCCGTTCGGCATCGGCTTCTCGTTGTTCATGCTGGCGTTTTACAGTATCTACTTCACACTCGTTCGGTTCTAGGGATTTTGAATCCCCGTGCCGACGCTCTGCCTCGGCATGTATTTTCGGACGCTCTGCGTCCTTCTGAATATTGCCCGGATCAAAGAAAAGGACGCCGAGCGGACGCTGAGCGTACAAAGAGCATTCCCACGCGGAGCGTGGGAACGAGGATTTTACAAATGCCGCCACTGCCGCCCGCACCCGCCGGTTTCATGCACGAAATCCGTACGACCCTCGACCGTGGTCGGCAGGTCTGGGGGATGGTCGCGAAGCGCGATAAGCTCGTTCTCGCTTCGGCCGGACTGATCATGGCCGTGGTCGCGGCCTGTTCCACATCGGTGATGACTCTGATCGGCCGCCTCGTCAACAGCATCGACGTTTATAAGGAAGCCGACGACGGCACTTTTTTCCGCGTCATCGGCCTCTATCTGCTGGCCATCGCCGGGTTGTTTGTGTTCTCCGAGGTCTTGCAGGTCGTCCGCAAATACATCGTGCAAAACACCACAACTCGAATCGAACGGGATCGCGTCGTCTCGCTGGTGATGCATTTGCTCCGCGTCGATCTGGCAGACCTCGGCCGCGAGAGGGCGGGCGGGCTACAGGGTCGGATTTCCCGCAGCGTTGAAGGTTTCGTCAAGTTCATCAAGATTGGTTTCCAAGATGTTCTACCGTCGCTTTTCATGGCCGGTTTCGCCCTCATCGCAGTCTTCGCCGAAAATTGGAAGGTGGGCCTGCTGATGGCCGGCATCCTTCCCGTCAGCGGTTTTATCGTGGTGCGCCAGATGATGTCGCAGAAGGGCATCCGAATGGATTTGATGAAAACGAAAGAAGGTTTGGACGCCACGGTAGTCGAACAACTCGGCGGTATTGAATACATCCGCGCCGCGAACACTCACCAGAACGAAGCGGATCGCGTGTTGGTCATGGCTGATGCGCGCCGCGTCAAGGAAATTTTCCATCACACCGCGATGGCGAGGTTCGATTGCGCCAAGACGCTCACCGAGGGACTTTTCCTTATCCTCGTGATCGCGTTCTCGATCTACCTAGCCCGGCAGGGGGAGATCAAATACGGAGAGATCACGAGTTTCGCGTTGCTCTTCTTCAAGGTTTCCGGCGCGGTGAAGGAAATGCACCGCATCCTCGACGATGCCCACGAAAGCAGCCTGCGCGTAGGGAATTTGCTCGAACTCATGGCCAAGCCGGTGGATCGTTCCTTCGGGCAAGTGACGCTGCGGGAACCTTCGCTCAACGCGCAGGTGCCCGCCATCCTTACCGAAAAATTGAACGTGGAATACCGGACACCCGATGGCGAAGTTCGCCGGGCACTCAGCGACGTGAGTATGTCGATCCGCTCCGGCGAAACGATCGGTGCCGCCGGGCCGAGCGGTTCCGGGAAGAGTACCTGGCTGCGGGTGCTGATGCGATTACTGCACCCGTCCGGCGGCCGCGTACTCATCGGCGGCATTCCCATCGAGGCGCTTTCGCGCGATTCTATCGGCAAACTCATCGGCTACGTCGGCCAGAACCCGTTCATCTTCGCCGGCACGGTGACGGACAACATCACCTATGGCCTGCGCGGTGCGACCCCCGAAACGGTGCGCGAGGCCGCCGAACGAGCTTGCATCCACGACGAAATCATGGCGATGCCCGGAGGGTACGACGCCGTGCTGACCGAGCGCGGGATGAACCTTTCCGGGGGGCAGCGGCAACGCATCGCGATTGCCCGGGTGTTCCTTAAGAACCCGCCGATTCTGATTCTCGATGAAGGAACCTCGGCCCTCGACAATCTCAGCGAACGGCAGGTACAGAAGGCCATCGTCGATGCCCGCGCGGAACGAACGACGATCCTCGTGGCCCACCGGTTGACGACGCTCCGCGACGCGGATCGCATCTTCGTTTTCGCCGAGGGCAAGATCGCCGAGGAGGGGAACTACGATGCCTTGGTGCAACAACAGGGGATTTTCTATCGCTTGGTCAAGAGCGCCGAAACGCACGAAGGATCGTAATTCGATGGCGCGGCGAAAGGTTGGAATTGGGAATTCGGTTATTGGAACACAGGAGCGGGTGTTTTCTCGTCCGTAACGACGTCGTATCGCGGTATCATCTCCGCTTGCTCACTCTCGTATCACTTGAACTGAACCACGCCCCAAGTCTCTATGGGGATTTGTTATCCTCAACTGTGCGGCCATCGTCATCGTCGCACTGAAGTTCCACCCGCTCGCATTTGTTCTGGCTATGCTGCCATTTGCGTTCGGCCTCAGGATCAGCTATTTCGCGATCCGTCTTTTGATAGACAAATGGTTTCTGAAAATTGACGATGACACATTGCACATTCGAGGTTGGTACCGTGATTGGTACCGCGTTCAGAAGATTCCACTCCGGCGGATCGCGAGTGTTGCGAAAGAAGAAAAGAAAGAATACGACGAGAACGCTGGGATATCGATGGGGTTGTACTGCATCATCCGCGACCACTCCGGCACCGAGTTGTTTCAAATGTTAGCAGGGGGACCCGGAGGGCAGCGGTTCGACGAATTCATGGAAGCTGTTCGACATCAAGCTGCACTTCTGATCGAATCGAAAAAGTTGGACATCGATGGATGAGGCTTTGTAGCGCGGGCCTGATTACTCCCCCCGTTCCCACGATCTTCGATGGTATCCTCAAACGGATCTCGCGGCATTCACTTCTTCCAGTATTCCGGCAAATCGGGTTTGGTTTCCCGCAGAATTTCCAACACGGCTTTGCGGTCGGCTTCCGCGAGATGGGCGAACGTCGGCGAAGTGTCTTTCCCGGTGAGCACTTCCCACAATCGCAAGTAGATTCGAGCTTTCGCTTCGCCCGGCAATCCCTCGAACTGTCGGGTGTAAATCACATAGCTCAACGGGTAACGGAACAGGCGGGTTGCGAGATCGAACTCGCGGAGGCTGCGTTTCTTGGAATCGAACGGCCCGCGGGCCGCGAACTTTTTGGCGAAATCCGACGTGCCCGCGGTGCGTTCCGTAAGTTTCGCTTCCTCGCAGAAGAGCAAGTATTGAACCGCCGGTTCGCAGGCCGCCTCGATCCGCCGGGTGATGCCCTCGGAACGTTCCGCGGCTGGGCGTTTGAACGAATTGTTCAAAGATTCCTGTTCGTGGAGGGCGAGGCGCGTGAGCATATTCGCCTGTGTCAACCGGTTCTGCGTTTCCCCTTGGTGCTCCAACACCATCAGCGCGATCAGATCGCTGTGCGGAGCGAGGTAGTTCGCTACCGTGAAATACGGCTTCAAATCGGTCACGTTATCTAGGTCGGGTTCTTTCCCCTTTTCCACCCACGGCCAACCCCCGACGATGCGATTACCTTGGTGCGATTGTTTGCCGGAAGTCCCCGTGACGTACCATCCGCCCCATCGATCCTCGAACGGCGTGCTGTGATCGACCCGTTTGCTGCCGAGCGAAAGCACCAATTCGCCGGTGCGGTCGGTCGAGAGCGATCGGCTCAAATGGCCGGGGAAGCCCTGATTCCGCGAGGATCCGTGGCAGATCATGCAACTCTCGGTTTGGCGGGTGAAGGCCAATGGCTTCGCGGGATCTTGATCGAGGGTGTAGAACACCGTGCCGAGTTGGGGATCGGTGGCCGCCACTTCCAACACGTCGCCGCGCTGGCAGAATCCGACGGCAATTTCATCGTTGAAATAAATCGCCCGGGGGGTTTGCGGCGTGATGCGGTGCCGTTGCAAGCTCGTTTTCGAGAAGACGAGAACTTGCGACGAAAGCGGAATATCGAAGGATTCGAGCAGCGATCGCAAGTACCCGTGCTCGTCTGCCGATTTGAGTTTGCCGGAGTTGGCTTTCCATTTGGCTTCGAGCCGCGTTACGGCGTTGTCGGTCGGCGCGGTGGCATAGCGAATAGGCGGGCGATCCAAATCGATGGCCGATGCCGAACCGGAACACACGGCGAGAAAAAGCAGGATTGCCAAACGATTCGCACCCATGGAAACGCTCCTGTGATTTAGGATGTTATTGTCCTGAATCAGTGCGAGTTGTCAAGACCCTCGGCTATCCGCAAATGCGGCGGGCGGAACGGGGGGGTGGCAAATCTTCATGGCAATGTGATTCCACCCTCTCCCCGCTGTGGAGAGGGTGAAGAGTGGCCTTGCCATGAAGATTTGCCAGACCCGAACGGGGCTTCGTTGGTGGTTTCTGAAACGTTGAAGGCCCGACTCATTTTGCGAAGAGTTGGTTCCGAATTGCCGCCAAGTCGACTTCCACTCGGACAAAGAGGTCCTGCTCTGTGTCGGGGGACGGCCCAGACACTTCAAGTTGGCCGTGACTGAGCACTCGGATGTGGCCGTCGACGCCTACCAATATTCTGGAGGACTCCTTGCCGAATTGGATGTCGGCAAGAAATAGCCGCTTGCGTTTTCTTAGTGGCAATGTTTTGTTGGAGGGAATGCCGGTCAAATCCGACATGGTTCGCTGTACATTCGACCTCCGCACGCCGGCATGCAGCAGGTGCGCGGCCACCGAGATGGCGAACGCTTCCAAATCCGTAACCGTTCGAGGTTGCCCCCGCAAGTCGGTCATTTGCGTCCATGGTTCACCGGGAAGTACTCGGTGATCCAAGACATAGCGGATCAATCGGATAGGAATACCCGTTCGGTGAGCGATATCCTGCAGTGTCATTGTTCACCCTCGCATCGAGTCGTACTTGGTAAGACATTACCAGATTGCTCAGGAGTTTGGACATGATGCTCGTCCAATCGGCGCCGTCGCTCGGCATCTGCAAGATACTGACCGATCAATACTCGGAGTTCCCGAATGAACATGATGGGGATCTCTAGTGTCGTTCTGCATATGCAACGTTCTTTCGATGGATCATTGTTCGCCACGTCTCGACCTCCGTTCGTTTGGGTTATAGCCATTTTGAAAAGCCCTGCAAATAAGCTGAAATATAGGGCTTCCGTAACTAATTCTGACATGATTATTTGTCTAATTAAGCACTCATTCGACCTGAGTATGCGGTAGCTATCCCATATCGGCTGTGCAAAAACTTGTTGCGATTTAAAGATCGCTTGCCTGAATTTAGAACTTGTTCTCTCCC
>Ga0105048_10018584_pt1 | contig 10682 bp, 9 predicted proteins | sample MAT05_FD_78382 | JGI IMG/M metagenome (GOLD analysis project Ga0105048, IMG submission 78382) | Freshwater microbial communities from Lake Fryxell liftoff mats and glacier meltwater in Antarctica - MAT-05 | ecosystem: Environmental > Aquatic > Freshwater > Ice > Liftoff microbial mat | place...
ACATGCCGTTCAGACACATGCCGTTCAGACACATGAGGCTCACGTACCGGCAAACGGTGCTCGCCGCCGTCGCCGCATCGATCGCGCTACGCGCACGATTTCTGTGGACACCGCTGCTGGCCGACGAGGGCGGCACCTTGTCGGTAGCACGCGATTGGTCGTCGGGCGCGACTCTGTATCGCAACGTGTGGATTGATCGGCCGCAGGGGCTGATCGTGCTCTTTCGAGCTTGGGACGCATTGCCTGGAACGGGAGTGTCGTCGATCCGGATGCTGGCCGTGCTGCTCGGAGCGGTGGCCGTCGTGGCAGTCGCCTCAGTCGGCCGCAGCCTGTTCAGCCCTAGCGTCGGCGCGCTGGCAGCATGCTTCACCGCGGCGCTGACGGCCTCACCGTTGCTCGAAGGCTTCGCCTCGAACGGGGAACTGCTGTCTGCCGCATTTGCCATTACCGGATTGGCGATAGTCGCCGCCATCATCGCCGAGCGCTGCGCGTTCGGCTGGTCGCTATCCGCCGGTGTGCTGCTTGGTGCCGCGCTCGCTGTCAAGCAATCAGCGTTCGACATCCTGCTTGCGATTCTGGCGTGGCTCGCGCTGGCGTGGTTGCTGCGCTGGAAGCCGCGCACGCGGGTACTCGCAACAGCTGGGTTGCTGGTACTCGGCGTCGGCATGGTGCTGGGCGCATGCGCGTGGCACGGCAGCACGCTGGGGTGGAACGACTACTGGTACGCCGTAGCGGGATTTCGACTCGACTCACGCAGCGCACTGTCGGACCCGGAGTTCGACAAGCTCGCTGTCAGCGTATTGTTCGTCATCTCCGTGATGGTTCCCGCGTTGTCGCTCGCGTTGCGCGCTCACCGACAAGTTGCGGCCCGGTCGTTACTGCGAAGACCCCATGCCGCGCTCGTCATCTTGTGGACATTGGCGGCGACGTTCGCGTTCGTCACCGGTGGCAGCTTCCACCGCCATTACTTCATCATCCTCGCCTTCCCGCTCGCTCTGCTGGCAGCGCTTGCGACCGACAAGCTCGGTGCTCCCGGCTTACGCCACGCGGCGATCGCTCTTGGCATTGCTGTCGCTTCGGCGACGCCGTTCATCGTCGACCCGCCCCTGATTCTCGGCGACGTCACCGACACCAACACCGAACTCGCGTCGTGGCTCGACGGGCAAGAGGCCGTACGCGGCCCACTGACGATTTACGCCTATTGCGCCGACGCTGCGTTGTACACGCAGATCGGCCAGACGCCACCGTTTCGGTACCTCTGGGAGGACCACGTGCGCCTGGCGGATGGCGCACAGGAGGGACTGCTGAAATTGCTGACCGGCCCCGACGCACCCGACTTCGTGTTGCGCCTCCAGTCGCTCGCGAAGTGCGACGAGTCGGGCGCACTGGCGACGGCCATCGCACACGGGTACGTCAGCGAGGGGAAAATCGCCGAAGCGGAGGTCTTAAGACGCAATGACCTCGCACCTGTCGCTGGCTAGGCTGACAGGGTGTCTGTAGCTCTTCAAGTTGTCGCGCCCAAACGCACCGATTGGCAGCCCCAACGCGCGCGCCAGACCAACTCGTGGGTCCGCGAACTCTTCCTCGTGCTCATCTTCTACCAGGTGTACCAGTTCGCTCGCGGCAGTGCCGACGTCGGTGCCCGCGGTCGGGCGTTTCGCCACGCGCGCTGGATCGTTGACGCCGAAAAGTCGCTTCACATCTTCATTGAGCCAGCAATTCAGCGAGCGGCCACCACCTGGGACTGGCTGATCACCTTCACCAACGGCTACTACGGCTCGGTTCACTTCGTGGGCACCATCGCCGTATTCGTCTGGTTATTCGTACGCCATCCGGCGCTTTACCCACGCCTGCGTAACCTGCTCGGCCTGACCACCGCACTCAGCCTGATCTGTTTCTGGGCGTTTCCGTTGGCGCCGCCTCGCATGTTCCCCTGCAACGAATGGATTGCGGCCTACGGCCCGAACAGCACCGTCGGCAACTGCGTGGTCGACACACTGAACCGTGGTGGCAGCCCATGGTCGTACAACTCCGGCGTCGCCCGTGCCATCGCCAATCAATTCGCAGCGATGCCCAGCTTGCACTTTGCGTGGGCACTGTGGTGCGCCATCGTCATCTTTGCCTGCACTCAATCGCGCACGTTGCGCAACCTGGGCATCTTCCATGCATCATTCACTTTGTTTGCCATCATGGCCACCGCGAACCATTACCTGCTCGATGCTGTTGGTGGCGTGGTGATCTTGCTGCTCGCCAACTGGATCATCGGAGTTGCCGCACGCCGTCGTGCGCTGCGCTCGTTGCCCGCTGATTTCGCGCACGAATCGGTGTGAGCATGGATTCGCCATCGGCGAACCCGGCAATGGCCCCGGCGCTCGACCCGCAGCCTCCAGCCACGACCGCCGCCCCACGCAGGTCGCATCGCGGCTGGGTGCGCGAGACGGTGCTGGTCATCATCTTTTACTACGTGTACCAGACGATTCGCAGCCTCGCCGATCGTGGCGTGACCAACCGCGCGTACTCGAACGCGCGTCATCTTGTCGACTGGGAAAAGACGCTGCGCATCTTCCACGAGCAAGCAATGCAAGAGGCGCTGTTGGCCGCGCACTGGTTCATCAAGTTGATGAACATCGTCTACGGAACGCTGCATTTCGTCATCACCGCCAGCCTGCTGGTGTGGCTCTATCGCCGTCGCCACCGCGCGTATCGCCACATGCGCAACCTGCTCGGCTTCACGACGTTCCTCGCGCTGATCGGCTACTGGGCGTTCCCGCTGGCGCCACCGCGTCTTTACAAATGCAACGACGACATCCCGGTCCCCGGCCCCGACGGGTACACCATCGGCAAGTGTTTCGTCGACACGCTTGACACGATTGGCGGGTTGTGGAGCTATCACTCCCCTGTTGCCAAGGCCGTAGCCAACCAATACGCGGCGATGCCGAGCCTGCACTTCGCGTGGTCATTGTGGTGCTGTGTCGTGCTCGTGCGTTACGGTGCGCATCGCTGGACTCGCATCGCCGGACGCGCGTATCCAGTGCTGACGTTGGCGGCCATCGTCATCACGGGCAATCACTATTTCCTTGATGCGTTAGGCGGTGCGATCACATTCGGCGCTGCGATCGGATTGCTCAGATGGCGCGAACGTCGCTCACACCGTCGGCTCGCCGACCGACCGAAATCGGCGCCAGCGATCTAACACCGCTTGCCGATGAAACGCGGCGATGACGATCATGAAGACCACGACGCCGGCCATTCCGCCGAGTAGCACCGCTGGCACGGCTTCCAGACGAGTGGGTTCGAAGAGTCGCACGACGACCAGCATCACGCCGAACGCGGCCAGCGCCGCAAGCAACGATTCGATCAGTATGCGCACCATGCGGCTGAACGCCATCGAGCCCGTCAACGAATGAACTCGGCGAGTGAGAAGCACCGCGGCGACGAGTTGCGATGCGCCGTAACCGATGGCGAGGGCTGGTGCCCGTTCAGCAGGTGCCATCAAATGTGCGGCCAAGGCCATCACAGCGACGCCGGTGAGCGCGCCATAGATCATCAGCATCGACGAACGTCGGACGTCCTCGAGCGCGAACAGCACTCGAATCATTACGAAGGCAACGCCGTAGCCAGCAAGACCGGGACCGAACGCAGCGAGCGTATGTGCGATAGGCCCGAGACCCTGGCTCGCCGTCTGACCAACACCGGCCAGCAACCGCGTCAAGGGCCATGCCAGCGCGGCCATGCCCGCACCAGCGAGTAAGAGCACCGGGACAGCCAATCGCATCGCGCCATCGATCGCGGAGCGCACCTCCTCGTGACGATTGCGCTGCCATCCGTCGGCCACACGCGGCACGAGCGTGGTCGCGATCGTCACGGCGATCAACGCGTGCGGAAGCACGAAGAATGCAAACGCGTAGACAAACACGGCGACGCCACCGGGCGCGCCATTGCCGATCACCAACGCAGCCGCGGTAGGAACGAGCGTGCCAACAATCGACACCGTCGCCCACCGGAACGAGCGTCTCATCGAGCGGACCGCCGGGTGTTGCGGCTGCCACCGTGGCCACCACTTCACACCCGCACGACGCAGTGCGATGGCTGGAGTGAGGCTGAACAGCAAGACACCGAGTGTGGTCCCGCCGGCGATCAGGGCAAACTGCCACGCAGTAAGGTCGAGGTCGGCAACACGACCGGCACGATTGGCGCGAAACGCAATGCAGGCGGCAATCACGATCACGTTGTTGACGGCCGGTGCCAGCGCAGCGGCGACGAATCGTCCCTTGGCATGGAGTGCCGCGCTCAACACGGTGACTAACCCGTAGAAGATGAGTTGCGGCACGAATATCAACACCATCGGCACCATCACGTCGAGCTTCTCGCTGGCGACAGCTGCTGAAGGCTCCGACAGGACAAGGATGCGGGCAACGAACGGCGCTGTCGCCAGGCCGATGACGGCGACGATGGAGAGGACGGCTATGACGACTCCCGCCGTCGCCCGCGCCGCCTCGCTCAAGGCACGATCGCCACCCTCGCGCCGCGCCGCAACGAAGGACGGCACCAGTACGGCTTGCAGCACGCCAATCGCGACGAGTTCGAACAGCAAGTTTGGAATCATGTTGGCGGACAGGTACACGTCGGCAAGCACGCCGTTGCCCAACACGGCTGCGACGGCAAGCACGCGACCGAAGCCACTGATACGCGAGATCAGGGTGCACACCGTCACGGTCAGCGTGTCGCGACGAAACCCCGAGCTCGCCCGCTCCGCCTCCGTGATCGTCACGGAGGCGGTCACCGCAACAAACTTCCGCCGCGCGGGCCGAGCAAATCGGATGCGTGCCGACGAGCCGATTCGCCGAGCTCGTCCCCCGACAACATGCGCGCGACCTCGTCGACGCGCTCGTCGCCAGCGACCACACGAGCGGTCGCCCGCGTCTGTCCGTCGGCAACATGCTTGCTGACGACGACCTGTCGCTGAGCGAGAGCCGCGACCTGAGCAAGGTGGGTGACGACGAGCACCTGATGCCGCTCACCGAGGGCTGCGAGATTACGACCGACGGCAACCGCTGCGGCGCCGCCGACGCCTGCGTCAACTTCGTCGAACACGAGCGTCTCCGGTGCCTCGGTGAGGACTAGTCGCAGCGCCAACATCGCCCGCGCCAGTTCGCCACCACTGGCGACTCGGGCCAGCGGCAGCAGCGGCGAGCCCGGGTTCGCCGCTAGTAGAAACGCAACGTCGTCGCCAGGGTCTTCCTCGCCGACCGCAATGGCGACCCGGGCATTGGGCATCGCCAGTTCGTGGAGGTGCCGCTGGACACTTTCGGCAAGCGCATCGGCACCACGACGCCGTGCTGCGCCCACGATGGCAGCCGCGGCGCGCTCGGCCGCCACCGCGACCGCGCGATCGCGTTCCAGCTCGGCGACGCGCTGTTCGTGGCCCTCCAGCTCGGAAAGCCGACGCTCGGCCGTCGCATGAAACGCGATTACGTCCGCAAGTGAGTCGCCGTACTTGCGGCGCAGATCACGTAGCAGCTGCAATCGGTCGCGAACCTCGGCCAGTCGGTGCGGGTTCTCTTCAATTCCGTCGGTGCACACACGCAGCTCGGCGGTCACGTCGGCCAGCTCTGCCGCAACGCCGCGCAGCTGCTCCTCGAGGTGCGCGTATGGCGCGAGGCCGCTCAGTGCTTGCAGCGCTGCGCCGACACCATCAATGGCGCGGTCGTCGTCGGTCAGCGCTGCGAGAGCAAGCACGCCCATCTCGCGATACTCGACGGCGCGCGCGAGCACGTCCAGTTCGCCATCGAGGTGCACACTCTCGTCGGCCGAGGCAACCGCCGCGGCCGCAAGTTCCTCGACCTGGAAGTGCAACAGATCGAGTTCGCGCTCACGCGACTTACTGTCGCCGCCCAGGGCCGCCAGCGCCGCGTCGATCTCGGCGAGCGCGGCTCGGGCCGTGCGCATTGGTTCAAGGTCTGTGTGGCAGAAGCGATCGAGGGATTCGCGCTGGTTGCGGCCAGAGAGCAGGCTCTGGTGCGCATGCTGCCCATGCAGGTCGACGCTGTCCTCCCCCAGTTCGACGAGGTTGCCCACCGTGGCCAAGCGACCGTTGATGTACGCCCGCGATCGACCGTCGGCGGGAATGACACGAGCGACGATGTACTCCTCACCGTCGATCACGAAACGGCCTTCCACACGCGCCTCCGCGCAGTTCGGCCGCACCATCGTGCTGTCGGCGCGACCACCGACCAGCAGACTGATCGCTTCAACCAGCATCGTCTTGCCAGCACCGGTTTCGCCGGTGAGCGCGGTGAGTCCCGAGCCGAGCACAAGGTCGAGTGTGTCGATCACGCCGAGCGATTCGATGTGAAGTTCGTTCAGCACCTACCGATCCGCCAAACCAAACTTCGCCTTCAAGATCTGATGAAAGCGTCGGTTGCCGAAGCGAATAAAGCGGGCAACGTGGTGCGCCGGCGCGACCGAGACGCGATCGCCCATCGACAGTGTTGCCGCTGGCTGCCCATCGATGGAGAGCGTCGCCGACCGATGACCAATGACCTCAACCTCAACCAACTCGCTGGGGTCGATGACCAGCGAACGGTCAAACAGCATGTGCGGCGAGACCGGAGTCAGCAGCACGGCACGCATTCGCGGCGAAACGACCGGCCCGCGTGCCGACATCGAGTAGGCAGTGGAGCCAGTCGGTGTTGCGAGGATCAACCCGTCGGCGGCGTACGACGTGAAGGGTGCGCCATCGATCCAGACCTGCAACCGCACGGTGTGTCCGGATTCCTGCTTCTCGATCACCGCTTCGTTGAGCGCAAAGTGGGTCGGTGGCACACTGCTCGTGCTACCGGGCTCGCCGTCGGCATGGATCACCGTTGTTTCCAACAGCATGCGTTCGTCGACGTGCCACTCACCTGCCGCCGCCCCGGCGAAGTAGCGATCGAGCGCCGGGCACAACGCATCGGGCTCTAGTTCTGTGAGGTAGCCCAACAGGCCGACGTTGACACCAATGATCGGCACTGCCATGGCACCGACCAACTGCACCGTGCGCAGCATCGTGCCATCGCCGCCCAGGCTCAGCGCCAGGTCGGCGCTGCCCGGACTGTGGTCAGCAGCCAAATCGTCGAGTGCCAGCGGAGCGGCATCGTCGGGCGTCATCCACGGCTGGTGCCCGTGGGCGCGCAGCCACTCTGTGGCCACCCGCGCCAAGGCCCCCGCCTCCATCCGATCGTGATGGGCAACTAGCAGAACAGAGCTCACGCGGGGAATCCTGACCGCTGAGTGGTGGCATGTACAAGGAATTCGCGATTGCCGTCGCCGCCGGTCAGCGGTGACGGCATCCAGGCGACCACTGTTGCGCCGCGCGACTCCAGGGCCGCCGCCACCTCAGCCTGCACCCGATGATGAATTTCTGGATCGGTGATCACACCTCGGCCTTTGGATACCTCGACACGGCCCGCTTCGAACTGTGGCTTCACTAGCAGCACCAGATCACCGCCAGGCTCACAGCAGGCGATCATCGCATCGAGCCCGCGGGTCACCGAGATGAATGAAAGATCGGCGGTTGCCATGTGAACCGTGCCACCGATCACTGTCGGATTCGCCTCGCGCACGTGAAGTCGTTCCAGAACGGTCACTCGGTCATCGTTGCGAATGCGCGGATGCAACTGTCCGTGGCCGACGTCGAGCGCGACCACATGAGCGGCTCCGCGTTGCAAAAGGCAGTCAGTGAAACCGCCGGTGCTGGCGCCAGCGTCGAGCACGCGCCGACCGGTGACGTCGATTTCAAAACCCATCAGCGCTGCATCCAGCTTTTCTCCGCCGCGACTGACGAACCGCGGCGGTGGTCCGAGCATGACGATTGCATCGGCGGCGTTCACTTGCCGCGACGCCTTGTCGGCGACAGCACCGTTCACCTGCACTCGTCCAACCTCAATGGCTGCTGCGGCATCGGTTCGGCTTTCGACGAGCGCCCGGCGCACCAGTTCGGCGTCGAGACGCTGACGCCTGACGACCATCAGTCGCTCTGCGAATCGGCCTTCGCTGCCTGAACGACGGGTGCCCCTGGTGACTCAGCGACATGTGACTGAACGACCGGCGCCGCAGCCGCCATCTTCGCCGCTGGCTTCTCGGCAGACTTCTTCCCGCCCGACTGCTTCTCGGTGACCTTCTCGCTCGCAGCCTTGGCAGCCACCCCGACTTTGGCGGCGAGGGCTTCGACGCGTCCTTCAACATCGTCGAGGCGTCCGGCGAACTTGCTCATTTGGTTAGCCAGTTCCGCCTGCACGGTTGCGACGATTTGCTCGCTGAGATTGCGCCCGCGATCGACAATCTGGCGAACCATCTCGTCGCTATCTTTCTTGCGCGCCTGGCCAGCTTTGACGAACTCCTTGACCAGCTTTTCGGCCTGCTTCTGGGACATCTCGGTGAATTGCATGCCAGCGTCAAGCATTTTCTTGAGGAGTGGGTTTGTTGCCATGTTGGCAGCTTAGCTGTGTGCTGTTGGCGACCGGTCCGGGCGCCAACCGCCCAGCACGACGGCCGCAACGGCAGCAAGATCGTCGGCGATGAGGTCGGGAACGGGACTCACCGGCGTGCCCGCCGGCGTCACTCCACTGTTCACGTGGGCATACGCGCAGCCCAGCGTGCGCGCGAACAAGCCGTCGGTGCTCGCTCGGTCGCCGACCATCACGGCTGCGATGGCAGCCGCCTCACCGATCACTGAGCGCACCAACTGCGCCATCGGCGCATGCGGTTTCCCAGCCACCACAGCGGGCACCCCGGATGCCGTCTGCACCGCTGCCAAAATTGCGCCCCCGCCCGGGATTGGGCCGCGCGGCGTTGGGTAGGTGGCGTCGTCGTTGGTGCCGATAAGGCGCGCCCCGTGCCACACCGCACGCGCCGCTCGCGTCAGCCCGGCATAGTCGAACGTACGGTGGAACCCGACCACGACAACATCAACGACAACATCAACGACAACATCGGCCGCGACGTCAGCCGTAGAGCCGGCGTCATCACCGGTGACGACGGTTGCGCCGCGACTTGTGACTGCCTGTCGAACTCCGTCGCCGCCACAGACCAGAACCCGCTCGCCCGGCTGCACGAGCAAGGCGGCAGCCATCGCCGAGGTCAACACATCCCCCACCGCCGGAATGCCAATTCCGGCCAGCGCCGCTTCCTGCACTGCAATCGTGTCGCCTGAGTTGTTAGTAACGAACAACACTCGGTGACCCGCCGCGCGTAGACCGGCGATCGCTGCCACCGATCCGGCGATCGGGTGGTGTGCAAGCCACACAACGCCATCAAGGTCGCAGAGCACGACGCATGGTTCGCCGGTCTGTCGTTCGCCGGTCTGTCGTTCGCCGGTCTGTCGTTCGCCGGTCTGTCGTTCGCCGGGCTGTCGTTCGCCGGGCTGTCGTTCGCCGGTCTGTCGTTCGCCGTTGTGGGGTTCGTCGGCGTCCATTACCTCGCCATGATGGCACGCGAGCTGCAAATGTGTGGGGGTGCCTCGATTCGAACCGTTCGCCGCCCTCCGTTACGCACCGTTATTACCTCTTGACGAGGTCGTTGCCCCGCCGTACGACGTGCTCAGCGACAGCGACGTCGTCGCGCTACTGCAGTCACACCCCCGCAACATCGTTGCCATCGACGTGCCCCGCGATGTCGATGGCCCCCGACGCTACGAGCTCGCCGGCCAGCGGCTCAACGACTGGACCAGCGACGGCACCCTGGTACGCGATCCCCGGCCCTCATTCACCCTCTATCGCACCCAATTCACCGATGAGGCTGGGACCCAACGCGAGACCGTCGGGGTTCTTGGCGGGCTGGAAGTAGTCGACGAAGGTGCCGGCGGTGTGCTGCCGCACGAGCGAACCATTCCGAAGGCGAAGACGGATCGCCTCGACCTGACGCGCGCGACCAACACCAACCTCTCACCGGTGTGGGGGCTTTCCTTGACCACCGGTCTCACCGCTTTGCTGCGCGCACCGGGCGAGGCGATGGGTAGTTGCACTGACGAGCAAGGTGTCGTGCACACCGTCGAGCGCGTCAGTGACCCGGAGCGCGTCGCCACCATCGCGCAGGCAGTCGCCAGCAACCCAGTGCTGATTGCCGACGGTCATCATCGGTACGCGATCAGTCGAACGTTTCGCGACGAGGTGCGCGCCGATCGCGGCAGCGACTCACCCGCCGAGTTGACGCTGACATACGTCGCCGAGTTGGTTGAGGATCAGTTGAGCATCGACGCGATCCATCGCCTCTACCACGGCATCACTGCCGAGGACCTGCTGAGCATTCTGGCTGATTACTTCGACACCACCGAGGCTGGCGTCGCCACTCCGGCCTTTAGCTCGGAGGTCGTTCGGCGCGGCGCACTGTGTCTGGTGCGCCCCGACGGCACCGGTGTCTGGTTGACACCGAAGCCCTCCGCCTTCAGTGGGGTGCGCGGGCTCGACGGTGCCTACCTCGAGCATGCGTTGCGCGATCACACGATCGATGTCAGCTATCAGCACGGTGTGCAAAACGTGGTCGACGTCGTCAGGGCAAGCGATTCGACCGTCGGAGTACTCATTCGCCCGACCAGCATCGTCGAAATCCGTCGCACGGCGAACGAGGGCCTATTGATGCCACCGAAGTCGACGTTCTTCACACCCAAGCTGCGCACAGGACTTGTGTTGCGGCCCCTCACCTAA
>Ga0105048_10018585_pt1 | contig 10682 bp, 9 predicted proteins | sample MAT05_FD_78382 | JGI IMG/M metagenome (GOLD analysis project Ga0105048, IMG submission 78382) | Freshwater microbial communities from Lake Fryxell liftoff mats and glacier meltwater in Antarctica - MAT-05 | ecosystem: Environmental > Aquatic > Freshwater > Ice > Liftoff microbial mat | place...
AAATGGGCGTAAGTTCGGTCTTTTCTGGCTCGCTTAGGCTTTCTGCCAACAGCATGCATTCGCGTTGCAGCTCAAAGAGGCGCAGGCGCAGCTCGCCCCAGGCCAGGTCCATCTCGAAATGGTCTTGGGGGGTGAGCTGATCGGGGGTTAGACCCCACACGCCCAAGGCGTTCCAGGCCATGCGCAACCTGGCCAGGCGGTCTTCTGCCAGTAGCACGATGGCGGCGCGTTCTTTGCTACCACTGGGGGACTGCAGGGCTTGCGTCGTCAGGCGGGCGTTTTCTAGCGTGGCGTTGATGTGTTGCAGGGCGTCGGCCGGCACGCGGATGTTGGTGGGGATTTTCTCGCGCGCGTCTCGCGCCATGTTGAACACCACGCTGCTGTAGCGCGACGGAAACTCGCCCGGTACCACGCGTAAGGCAAAGCTGGCGCGAAAAAGTGGCGCGGTGGGCGACTGCGAAACGTCCATGGTGGCCTCTACCGCAGCCAACAGCATGCCCAGTGGCGAAATGTCTTTATCGTGCAGGCGGGCAGGGTAACCCGAGCCGTTAGCCCGCTCGTGGTGTTCGCCCACGGCGCGGCACAGGGTGGTGGGGTAATCGGTGGTGGCCTCCAGCAGCAGCTGGGCAATACGGGGGTGGGCCATCAGGTGCATGTGGCCCAGCAGGTCTAGCGGTTCTTGTCCGTCCAGGTATTGGGGTTGGATATAGGCTTCGCCAATGTCGTGCAGCAGGCCGCCCAGCATGGCCAAGCGCACATCTACCGGCAGGCTTTGGGCCTGGGCCATGCCGCCAGCCAGGGCCATGGCTTGCACGGCGTGGTCTAAAGCGCCGGGCCGGGTGGCCATGGCAGTGGTTAGCAAAAGTTGTGCAACCGAGTGCAGAGGAATTTGCTTGAGCTGGTTAGACAGAACCATGCCCCAGGGGCGCAGGGCGTGCGCCATGCTGTGGTCGCTGTCCAGAAATTTCTGCAGATGCTCCATCAAAGAGAAATGGGTGACGCCGTCTTCAGCCATCAGGCAGGCTTCTATGGGGTTGAGCAGCTTGCGCTCTAGCAGGCGCTGCTGTAGCGCAGCTGATACCGGCAGGCCCTTGGCCCAGAGCTTGAGGCCGCGCACGTCCACAATGTCTTGCGAGGCAACGATGGAATAGGTTTCGCTGGCGCGGATGATGGCGGCCAGAAAGTCCGGGTTTGCCTGCGAGTCGCCAGGCGCAAAGTTGACCGATTGTTGTGCTTGCATGAACCCACATTCCTGTAGAGCTAGTAATTGGAGTTTCGTATAGCCAAGCCGCTTTATACACACCGTTTGGCGCAGTGGCGCCGCCGCCGGTCCGGCTGCTGCACAAAAAAAGGGCACACCCATGGGGTGCGCCCTTTGTGCTGTGGCAACCGGGGTTGCCAAGGCTAGGTGCTGATTAGCGGATAACAGCCAGCTCGACCAGCTTGCCGCCCTTGACAGTCTTCAGAGTCAAAGCGCCGTTCTTGATGTCGCCTTTTTCGTCAAAAGTGATGGGGCCGGTAACGCCAGCGTAGTCTTTGGTAGCTGCCAACACGGGCAGGTACTTGGCTGGGTCAGACGAACCGGCCTTGACCATGGCAGCAACCATGACCTTCACGCCGTCATACACGTACGGTGCGTAAACTTGCACTTCGGTGCCAAACTTGGCTTTGAAAGCGGTCTTGAATTTTTCCATGCCAGCTTTGCCTTGGCCTTCAACGCCACCGGCTTCTGCGCAATAGACTTGGTTGTCAGCAATAGCGTCGCCACCCAGCTTGACCAATTCGGTGGAGCAGATGCCGTCGCCGCCCATGAACTTGGCACTGATGCCCAAAGATTTCATCTGGCGCATCATCGGGCCAGCAACAGCGTCCATACCGCCGAAGAACACGATGTCAGCTTTCTTGCCTTTGATGGTGGTCAAGATGGAGTTGAAGTCGGTAGCCTTGTCAGTTGTAAATTCTTTTGCAACCACGGTGCCGCCAGCAGCTTCAACAGCCTTGGTGAACTCTTGTGCCACGCCTTGGCCGTATGCGGTACGGTCATCGATAACTGCAATGGCTTTGCCCTTGAGTTCTTTGACAGCGTAACGGCCCAGTGTGCCGCCCAGTTGTGTGTCGTCAGCCACCAAACGGAAGGCTGTCTTGAAGCCTTGGCGTGTGTACTTGGGGTTGGTAGCAGACGGAGAAACTTGGGGGATACCAGCTTCGCTGTAAATGCGCGATGCGGGGATGGTGGTGCCAGAGTTCAGGTGACCGATAACGCCAGCAACTTTGGCATCAGCCAACTTTTGAGCGACTGCAGTGCCTTGCTTTGGATCAGCAGCGTCGTCTTCAGTCATCAGCTTCAGGGTGATCTTTTGGCCGCCGATGGTGACGCCGGCTGCGTTCAGCTCTTCTACGGCCATCTTGGCGCCGTTTTCATTGTCCTTACCCAAGTGGGCAATGGCACCGCTGGTTGGGCCAACGTGCGCGATGGTGACCACGGTTTGAGCCATAGCAACGCTAGAAGCCAGTGCAACAACAGCAGCAGCAACGATATTCAACTTCAACAGCATAAGTTCTCCAGTAGTAAGAGGATGTGAACACACAGAGTGTCACTTCCTACACGATAGCGCATCTAAATGTGCGCACGCATAGGGATGCTACCAATATTGCATATTTATTGAAATGCCTAATGTTGTATAAGCACTGCTTCTTGTAGGGATGTACCAAACGCACTGTTTCCGTGCTGTTTTTGCCAACGCGGCACCAATTAGGCCAGCAGGGTTGCGGCAAATGCATTGATGGCGTCGACATCGGTTGGCAGCACGGTGTAGGGCAGGGCCTCGCGGTCCATTAGCTCCAGCATGCCTCGGTCAATGGCGCGGGCTTGTTCTTCGTCTTGAAAACGCCCCGTGTGGAGGTACTTGCGGTCGCTGCGGGTGACCACAATATTGATGTTGTTGCACTGCCCGTACCAGTCCAGAATTTGCGTACGCGTCTTGGCGATGTCGCAAATGTTGTCCAGGTAGGTTTCGTTGTAGTACAGCATCTGGGGCAAGGAGCATTCGGTTATCAAGAACTGGATTTGCCCGTCCAGCAGGCTCAGCATCTCGAACTGGCGCTGGGCTATGAAATACTGGTTTTTGAGTACTTCAAAGTTTTGTTGCCACACCAGCGATTTGGCGAAGTCCGGTATCACCTCTACCGACTTTTCTTGTAATTTCAGGTGCAGCACGATGGCCGATGTGATGACCGACTTTTCACACCCGGGGCCGCCTATGACGTTAATGACCTGCGTGGGGTAGAGCCGCATCTTGCTCTCGGGCAGGTGGTTTGCTACGGATGTGTAGTGGATCGCCATGGGTGAATCTCTGGGAAGCCGCGAAGCTGCCATCGTAGCGGTGTTACATCGCTTTGAACAGGTGGGCATAGAGGCGGCTGACGACAAACTTCTCTTTGATACCCCGCAGCGTGAGCGATGCCTTGCCAGACTCGTCGCGGTTGACCCCCTCTATGGCCAGTGCCCGCACGATCGTTCCACGGTGGATTTGCCAAAAAACGGTGGTGTCGATTTGATCTTGCAGCTCTTTGAGCGGTGTGCGGATCAGGTATTCGCGCTCTGCAGTCAGCACCCGCACATACTTGTCGGCGGCTTCAAAACACAGCACCTCATCCAATGGCACCATGCGAATGGCGCTGCCAACGCTAGCCTGTATGACGGTTAAAGGTGCCACGGGCTTGGTAGCGGTGGGGGTGGATGGGCTTGCCAGAAGACCCCGCAGTTGATCCAGCGTTGCTTCGAAATCTATAGCAATATGCGCAGGTTTGGCGAGGGCCAGCTGCAGTTTCTCCACAGTCTTCTGCAGCCGCGGGGCCTGTACGGGCTTAAGCAGGTAATCCACCGCTTGGGCCTCGAAAGCCTGCACGGCGTATTGGTCGTAGGCGGTTACAAACACCAGTTGTGGAAAAGCGCGGGCCTGTGGGCCGCTGGTGGGCCACTGCTCAATCAGCTCAGCGGCGGCCTCCAGACCGCTCAGGCCGGGCATGCGGATGTCAAAAAACAGCACGTCTGGCAGCAGTGCCAGAGCCTGGCGCACCGCACTCAGGCCATCGCCCACCGTACCGACCAGCTTGAGTGCAGGCCAGGCACGGGCCAGTTCTGCTTGCAGAGACTGGGCCAGCAGGTGTTCGTCTTCCGCGATCAGGGCGGTCGGTGGCGGCGTTGTTGTAGTCGTGGTCGTCATGGGGTCAAACCTTGCGGATGGCAGAGACAGTGGCAGAGAGTGGAAGGTATAGCAGCGTGGTGGCGCCTTGGCCGGGAATGGATGTCTGCTCCACGCGGCCTTTGTCTTCATAGGCTGCGTCCAGGCGCTCTTGCACCTGGGCCAGCCCAAAACCGCTGGAAGCCGCTGCCGCGCTGTCAAAACCTACGCCGGTGTCACTGACCTCCAGGCAGAGCATGTTGTTGTCGTCGCGCCGCGCCCGCACGGTGATGGTGCCGCCTTCTACCTTGGGCTCCAGGCCGTGCTTGATGCTGTTTTCCACCAGGGGTTGGAGCAACAATGTGGGGACGTTCTGGTCGGCCAGGTCTGCTGGCAAATCCAGCGCATAGTGCAGCCGGGGCCCCATACGCACAGTCATTAGCTCCAGGTAGTCGCGCAGGCGGTCAAACTCCAGCGCCAATGCATGGTTGCTGGCGCGGGATGCGCTGAGTGTGGCGCGCAGGTAGGCCACCATGCGGTCCAGCATGTCTTGGGCACGCTGCGGGTCTATCGCTATGAGTACCCGCAAATTGGCCAGCGTGTTGAACAGCATGTGCGGCTCCAGTTGTGTTTCCAGCAACTTGAGGCGCGACTCAGACGCCAGGCGCTTGGCCTCTGATACCTTTTGCTCCAGGTGGGCGTGCTTGCCCTTGCTGTAGAAGTAGTGGGTAACCACAATGCCGATGGCAAGGGAAAACACGCCCGACAGCATCAGGCTCCTGCGTGAGGCAGATGCCCAGGTAGACCAGCCAAACCACCAGTCAGCAAACGTTGTGCCCATGGCAAAACCCAAGCCTATGGCCGCTATGGGAAACAGCATTCCCCATAGACCGAGCGGCCAACCGATCTCGCTGTTGGGGGCCACGAGGTGGCGACCAAAGTCGATCAGCGCCCAGGTGCTGCAACCAATGGCCAGGGAGTAGACCAAGGGGATTTCGTAAGACCGCTCCGGCCGGATGGCATATTGAATGGCAGCGATCCCTAAGCAAAAAGCCACCGTTTGCAGCAAGCTCTGCAGCTTCTCGATCCAGTCGATTTTCATGGGCCAGTGCGCCTGTCTTGCTCACGCTGCAGACGTTCACGCTCCTTATCCACCATGCGTTCGCGCACACTACCGCCAGCACCCAAGAGCCAGACCGAAGCACCATGCAGCGCAAGGCCTAGCCCCCAGCCCAAAAAAGGTTTGATGGACCAAGCGCGCTCTCCAAACCCGTAGACGGACATGGAGAAGATAAACAGGTTGACGGCGACGAACACTGCAGCGTGAAAAAACCAGCCCAGCTTGGCACCCGCACGTTTGCGCGCCAACCGGTCTATATCCTCGGGGCTAAGCGTGGTGCTGAAGGAGGGTTTGTCTGACATGAAAAGGTTTTCCTGCAAATACGTGGCGTGCTATCAAGGGCGAGATGCGGTAACGGTCTTCGCCATAACTGTTGCCCAGATGGACCAGCACCGTGTGGATGCTTGGCAGGCCCACGCTGTCGGCCCAGGCGAGCGGCCCCTTGGGGTAGTTCACGCCCAGACGCATGGCCGCATCAGCCGCAACTGCAGAGCAAACGCCTTGGTTGACTGCGTCGGCGGCTTCATTGGCAAGCATGGCGACGGTGCGCATTACGGCCATGCCAGGTACGTCTGCAAGGCGCGAGACTTGCAAGCCTGCGGCCTGTAGCAGGCCTATGGCGGCATCTGCCGCATCCTCCGAACATTGCGCTGCGGTGGTCAAGGCTAGTCTGGTGGCCAACTGGTAATTCAGCGCAAGGTCTACCAATACCGTGCTGGGGAAACCCGTGTCTGCAGCCCGCTGGGTGGCGCTACGGCCATCGGTCACGAAAAGCACCGTGCCACTTACCTGGGCAATGCGACCATCCACGGATGGGGTGTGCTCAAACGGCACGGCGTCCAGGGTCAGCCGTGCGGCCAGTGCCCGTGCCGCTTCGGATTCGCCACACAGCGTGATGCCGCTGGGCACCGTACGCGTGGCTTCGGTTTGCGGTGCTGGCTTAACGGCTCCTTCACGGTAGTCAAAAAATCCGCGTCCGCTCTTTTTGCCCAGATAGCCTGCATCTAACAGCTCTTTTTGCACGAGCGATGGCATGAAGCGCGGGTCGTTATAAAAGGCGCTCCAGACCGAGCAGGTGACGGCGTAATTGACGTCATGGCCAATCATGTCCATCAGCTCAAATGGTCCCATGCGAAAGCCTCCGGCCTCGCGCATCACGGCATCCAGCGTGGCGCAGTCTGCCGCGCCTTCGGTTAGCAGGCGTAGCGCTTCACCATAGTAGGGGCGGGCCACACGGTTGACGATGAAGCCGGGTGTGGACTTGGCGTGTACAGCAGTCTTACCCCAAGCCGTTGCCGTGGCAAACAGTGTGGCGGCAACCGCAGGGTCTGTGGCCAGACCCGAGACGATTTCTACCAACGCCATCAACGGCGCCGGGTTAAAAAAATGCAATCCGGCCAGCCGCTGCGGGCGCTTCAGCGCCGCGCCTATGGCCGTGACCGAAATGCTGGAGGTGTTGGTGCCAAAAATGCAGTCATCACCCACGATGCCTTCCAGCTCCGCGTACAAGGCTTGCTTGGCCTGCAGGTTTTCAACGATGGCCTCTATTACCAGGCTGGCACCTGCCAGGTCGGACAGCTGCTGCACTGCCAACAGGTTGGCGCTGGCTTGGGCCGCACGTTCGGGGCTGAGCTTGCCCTTGTCGGCCAATTTGGCTAGTTGGGCCCGAATACTGCGAATGGCGTCGTCCGCGGCCTGGGGTCGGTTATCCATCAACTGCACGGTGTGGCCAGCCAGTGCTGCTACCTGCGCTATGCCTGCTCCCATGGCGCCGGCACCTATGACGGCAATGGTCGATTGGGGTAGTAGCGGTGCGGTCACGGTATGCGTCTTTCTATGGTGGGAGGCGGGCGACGCAATAGTACTGGGTGTTGGTCGGCTTCAGGCGGTGGTTGCAGGCGAAATCGCTTGGGTCTGGGCTAGGGCCATGCGCCACAGCTTGGCAGCACGGCTTAAGAAGATGCCGCTGAATGCGCCATACAGGCCGCCGACGGCCAGTGCGAAGCTGGCGTTGTGTGCCAGCGCAGGCTGCACACCCATGCTGATGCCCACTGCGTACTTGGTAAAGAAGATACCCATGAAAAGGGCTAAGGGCACCACACTGCCTGGCAATTGGAAGCGACGGTTGGTCGCGTCATACTGAATCTGTGCGGAGGCGGGAATCTGAAAGTTCAGCGTGAAGGCGACCACAGCGCCAGCCACCCAAGTCAGCAGGGCCTGGGGTGAATCACCGAAAACCGAGGTCACTCCAACCAACGACAACACGGTCATTGCCAGCGGCATGATGGTGATCGGGTTCAGGCTCACGCGGCGGGGCAACATTTGCTTCACACCGAGCCACACAAGGGCTACGAACAAAGCGAAAACCCATTTGGGCGTGTGGGTCAGAATTTGCATGAACATGGTCGTTCTCCTTGGGGTGTTGGTTGGTCGATGGCTGGACTTTGCCAGCGCCAACCCCCTAAGAAAACAGCCTTGAGACGTCATGGCCCGTCAAAGGTGCCAAATGCCCGCAGTGCGGCGCGAAATGCCGCCGCACGGACGCCAATCAGGCTCAGTATTTCACCAGGCTTCGGTAAACCAGCTTGCTGCTGCCTTCGGCCGGCACGCTGATCTTCCAGACCGCTGTATTGCTGGAGCCCTTGGTGTGGGGCTGGCTGCTGGACAGCACCTGCCAGTCGCCGGGCATGGGTTCTTGCACGGTCACCACCACGGGTTCTTTCTTGGCGTTTTTCAGCACGACCTCGTAAGCACTCTCAAAGACGTAGTTGTACTTGCCGGTGCCGCTCAGTTTTTTGAAATCGGTCTGCTTTTTGTCGGCGGTTACGTCAAAGGCATCACCCAGCTTCAGGCGCACAGTCTCGTTCTTGGGCGTGTGGTCCACGCTGTCTTCACCAATGAATTGGGCATTGCCAGACTTGTCTTTCTTGTAGACGCGAATGATGCCCTTGGGCAGTGGCATGCCCAGCTGGGCGGCTTCCTTGTTGTCAAACTCTACAAACACGCCCACCTTCAGCTTTTGGCCCAGATCACCGTTGCTGCTTTGGTAGTAGTAGTCGCTGCCTTTGAGCAGCAGCTCCTTGCGCACCGGCACGCCCGATGCCGACAGTAGCGATACCTGCTTGGTCTGGTTCTCGGCAATGGTGGTGGGCCGCGTCAGGGTGTACAGGTGGTATTCAAACAGGGACTCTTCGACCATGTCGCTCTTGCGCCGCTCCATGGGTGCTGGTGCCATGGCCACGGCGTGCACGCCACCTTGCATGGCGGGAGCCACCTGGTTTACATCACCCGCTACCAGTTGCAGCTTGGCATTGCGGTAGGTGGCGCCACTGGTGTTAGTCAGCGTAACCCAGCCCGAGATGTCGAGCTTGTCCTCATTGGCATTGAGCTCGACCACATAGTCGGCTCTCCAGGCCAGGCCGCCGGTCAGGTAGCTCAGCTCCAGGTCTTGCTGCTGCGCGCCGGTGTTGTCCAGCGCCATGACCAGGGTGGGGCGGTCGCGCAGGTTGGCGGGCACGTCGTTGTAGACAATGCGCCCGGGTATACCGGTCTCTATACGATTGCCAATTTTCAGCACCACACCACTGTTCGCAGACAGCACTTGGGCTTGTTCGGTGGTCTCTTGCCCTGTAGCCACATTGGTGCGGATGACGCTCACACTGCGGCCCACATACTTCTCCAGCAGCTTTTGCGGGGTCAGTAAATCAAAGTCGAAGTTTTGTTCTAAAACCGTGACACTGCCCGGCGCGCTGGTGCTGCGCAAGAGCGCAGTCTCGGGCCGCATGCGGGCGCTGACGTCGCGAAACGCCAGGTTGGTGGCACCGCGCTTGAGCTGCAGCTTGCGCTGGTCTTTAACCAGGGCCAGGTTTTCGTTGTAGATGGTGACCGCCACTACTTGCTGGTCGGCCAGTGTGCTGCGCTGCTCTTCGGTTTGGGCATGGGCCATGCCGGTGGCGCTGGCAACAAGGGTCAGCGCGAACAGGGATGTGCGAATGGGGCTCTGCATTGGGTGAAGTCTCGGGTAGTGTGGGTGGAGAATAGGGCTCTGACTGTATGCCAAGCGAGGGTGCCCGGCAACAATCGCTACTAATGCTATAAATAAGTGAGCAACTTATGTAGATAATACGGGGGCTAGAGGCCTATTTTTCTTAAGGAGTCGGTGTTGGATATTGCATTGTTGATCAAAGCGGCTGTTATGGGTGTCGTAGAGGGGTTTACCGAGTTTTTACCCATTTCCAGCACCGGGCACCTGATTCTGGCCGGAGAACTGCTTAACTTTCTGGACCACGACAAACGCCAGGTGTTTGAGATTTCCATACAGACCGGCGCCATTTTTGCGGTGATTTTGGTCTATTGGCAAAAAATTCGCTCTACCCTGATTGACCTGCCCACGGAGGTAAAGGCGCAGAAGTTCGCGTTGAATGTGTTCATTGGCTTCTTGCCTGCGGTGGTGCTGGGCCTGCTGTTTGGCAAAGTGATCAAGGAGCACCTGTTTACCCCTATTGTGGTGGCCACCACCTTTATTGTTGGCGGCTTCATCATTTTGTGGGCCGAGAAGCGGCAGGCCGCCGGTGGAAATGCAATACGGATAACCGATGCCGATGACATGGACTGGAAAGACGCACTCAAGGTGGGCCTGGTGCAGTGTCTGGCCATGGTGCCCGGCACCAGCCGCAGCGGTGCCACCATCATCGGTGGCATGTTGTTGGGTCTGTCGCGCAAGGCCGCCACCGATTTCTCGTTCTACCTGGCCATCCCCACGCTGGTGGGGGCGGGCGTGTACAGCCTGTACAAGGACCGAGCCCTGCTCAGCATGGCCGATGTGCCGATGTTTGCGGTGGGGCTTGTGATGTCGTTCCTGAGCGCCTGGGTCTGCGTGCGCTGGCTGCTGCGCTTTATTGCCACGCACAGCTTTGTCGGTTTTGCCTACTACCGCATTGCCTTTGGCATCGTGGTGTTGGTTACCGCCTGGACCGGCACGGTGCATTGGGGAGCCTGAGGCCACTTAATTCTTGGCGCTGGTGTCCATATTGCGCAGCGCTGCCTCGATGGCAGCGCCAGTAGCGGCCGGTTTTTCCATCGGGAACAGGTGGCTGCCATCCAGCATCAAGATGCGGCCCTTGGTAACTTTTTCGGTCATGGCCATGCCCACTTGCTTCATCTCGTGTGACGCTATGCCGCCGATAAAGCTGACCGGGCATTTGACCGGATGGCGCACCAGCAGGCGCTCCAGGTTGTCGGGCACCGTGTTGTAAAACAGTGTTTCTACATCGCGGTCAAAGCTCAGCTCACGCTTGCCGTCCACCTCTAGCGTGCCGTGGGTCACGTAGTCCATCAGCACGGCATCGTCCCACTTGGCAAACGCTTTTTTGTGTCGC
>Ga0105048_10018586_pt1 | contig 10682 bp, 10 predicted proteins | sample MAT05_FD_78382 | JGI IMG/M metagenome (GOLD analysis project Ga0105048, IMG submission 78382) | Freshwater microbial communities from Lake Fryxell liftoff mats and glacier meltwater in Antarctica - MAT-05 | ecosystem: Environmental > Aquatic > Freshwater > Ice > Liftoff microbial mat | place...
CAAGTGGCCTGCTCCCCCGACGGAAAGTGGATTTCCTACCCGAATGAAAAAGGACTGCATCTGATGTCGCCCGACGGAAAGCAGGGGCGCCTGTTAATTCCCGGCCCACTCCCGAATGGGCGGGCGCAATTTGGCGAGGGCGGCCGCGTGCTTTATCAACTCGAGTCGGAGGCTCGAACAATTGTGACGTGGGACGTGGCGACGGGCAATAAACTGCGCCGCGTGACCCTGCAAACAAAGCCCGGCGAAATGGTAAACCATTTCAGCGTTCATCCCGATGGCAAGCGGATGCTGGTCCAAGTCGGCCGCATCGCATACGACCTATGGCTCGCCGAAGGCTTCGCGCAACCGGCGCCGGCATGGCGACGCTGGTTCCACCACTGGATCGTTCCCTTCCGTACTCCGCCACCGCTACCTGAACCGGAATGAGCCGCGGCGTGTTAGACTTCTTCCGACTATGATTCTCCGAGTACTTCTACTGTCCTTGATTTTCGCCACCTTCGCCGCGGAATGGAAAATCGAAACCATCGCCGGGAACGGCAAGCCGGGATACGGCGCGGACCAACTGAATAACCCCTATGGCATCGCCATCGGACCCGACGGCGCGCTCTATATCTGCGATATCGACAACCACGTCGTGCGGCGCCTGGACTTGCGCACGAAGGAGTTGAGCACCGTCGCCGGTAACTCCAGAATGGGGTATTCGGGCGATGGCGGAGCGGCTACGGCCGCCATGTTGAATCAGCCCTACGAAGTACGTTTCGACAAAGCCGGCAACATGTTCTTTGTCGAAATGAAGAACAACGTCGTGCGCCGCGTCGACGCGAAAACGAAGGTCATCACGACCGTGGCCGGGACCGGCAAGCCGGGTTTCTCCGGCGACGGCGGGCCGGCGGCAAAGGCCCTCCTGAATCAGCCGCACAGCATTCAATTCGATCCCGGCGGCGGCCTGCTGATTTGCGACATCGCCAACCACCGCATCCGCCGCGTCGATTTGAAGACCGGCCTCATCAGCACCTGGGCGGGCACCGGTGAAAAGCAGCCGACGCCGGATGGAGCGCCTCTCGCGGGAACTCCGCTCAACGGTCCCCGCGCCATTGACGCCGATCCCAAAGGCAATCTGTATCTGGCCCTGCGCGAAGGCAACATGGTCTACCGGATCGATTGGAAAGCGAAGACGCTTCACCATATCGCCGGCGCCGGCGCGAAGGGTTGGGCCGGCGATGGTGGACCCGCGAAGCAAGCTCTGCTAAATGGTCCCAAGGGCATCAGTTGGTCTAAGGATGGCGGCGTCTATCTCGCCGACACCGAAAGCCACACCATCCGGCGTATTGATCTGAAAACCGGCGTCATCAGTACTCCCGCCGGCAATGGAAAGCGCGGGGATGGCCCTGAAACGACGCCCGCCTCATGCTCCATGGCCCGCCCGCATGGTGTGTTTGTGGACAAGAAAGGCGTCGTCTATATCGCTGATTCGGAGGCGCACCGAATACGCCGTTTGGCTATTTCGAAGTAAACCCGGCGGCGGCTAGAATCAGGCCCAGGCGGCGATTGTCATTGGGTGCCTGGAATGTCTTGTCGATGCTGATTGTCAACTGTACATCGTCGCCCTTCGCCGCGAATGGCTCCGTCCGCAACGTATGCGAACCCGTTGCAGCGAGGGTCTGCGAGAGCATCGGTTGTCCGTCAAGCGCCACTTTGACGACCCGGCCCGGCGCTTGGTCCGGCAAGTAGATTTTGATTTCGACGGGCCCCGCGACAGCGGGCCGTTTTAACAGCAGCACCGCGCTCCCGTCCATCCATCGCCACTGCTGATTCTCCAACTCATGAACCCCGGAAACGATCTGCGACGTGGCTTCCGCCGAGCCCATTTGCAGGTACGATAGCACCGGCTTTCGGGCAACGACGGAAACCGTTCGCACGATATCTATGGGTGCATTCGTGATGTCGAATGGGCGCAAACCCTTGTCCGCGGAAGAATACGCCGAGCGTGAGTCGAGCCCAATCAGCCGCAACGGAATCGGCGACGTAATTACCGTTTCACTCACCGGCACGGCCACACCGCCACCGGTCGTAAACTTCACCGAATCGGCCAACGGACTGGTAACGACGAAATCACCCGGCTGCACCGCTTGTCCGCGCAACAACGGCAAGGCCCCCCGCGATTCCAAATAAAACCGCAATCCCCACTCCCCATTCACCCACACCCGCTTGTTCTCCGGCATGGATTCCGCCACTCTCTGATAGCCACTCCAATGCTGATAATTCACCGTCGCCAACAGCAGCCCTAACACCAGGTTCGCCCCCACCGCCCAATAGCCCGTATGCTCCGCGACGAGTATGCAAACCGGCAGTGCCAGCGGTAATAAATACCGCGCCGATCCGGCGAAGAAAATCGCCAGCGCCGCGGCAAAGAACACCAGGATCCACAACCCCAGCCATCCCTGTTTTCTCGATCCCGCCAGCACCAGCGCCCCCACCAATACCGACCCCCAGCATAGTGGATTCAGATCGAACCACGCCGCAATGGCGGCCGGTCCAACGGCCCACAGCCACTCCCGCCGGAAGACCGCAAACGCCGCCAACGGAGTCACCAGCCAGCCCATATGCGCCATCAGCGCGCCCGCATTTCTCAGCTTATTCTCCAGCCTCTGCAATCCATAGGTGCTGAAATAACCCGTCAACACTTGCGCCGGCATCGCCCCGGACACCGCCCGTTCCCACAGTTCATGACAACCCAGCGCCACCGGAATGGTCGCCAACACCCAATGCGGCTTTCGCTTCACCATGAACAAAATCGGCGCCAGGACAACGGATTGATAACCGCACGCCGCCGCCAACACCATCGCCCCCGCCGCCAATACCATTCGCTCCGCCAGGAACAGCGCTGTGGCCAATAACCAGAACGCGACCAACGGTAAATCGCTCTCTAGCGAACTTCCATTCACCACAAACGCCGGCGCCACGCAAAACAGCAGCGTCGCCAGAAGTGCTTTCTCCGTGAATCGCCGCGCAATCGAAAGCGACGACAGCGCCGCGATCAACGAAAACGGAATGTAGGCCGCGTGGAATGGTACTTCATAAACGTCGCCAAAAATCGCGAGCAGCCCGCCCAGGTACCACGCGTTGAACGGCGGATGCGGATGGCCCTGCATCGAGACCACAGTGCCCTGGAACGCGTACGAAGTATGCTTCGGATGCAGCGGCTCAATCTGGGCGTGTTGCGCGCCGTACAGGTAGTAGACGTCGTCGCCCTGTATCGGCTGCGTGAGAAACGGCAACCGCAACGCCAGAACGAAGGCGATGACGATAAGCGCCTGCCGCTTCCACACAATTACTCGCCCAGATAGGCCTGATAATCGGCGGCGGACATCAGCCCGGCCACTTCCGCCAGGTCCGCCAACTTCACTTTCACCAGCCACGCCGCTCCATGCGGATCGGCATTCAGCTTCTCCGGCGCAGTCGCCAATTCAGCATTGGACTCCAACACTTCGCCGTTGACAGGCGAATAGATGTCCGACACGGCTTTCACCGACTCAACCGAACCCAGCGCCTTGCCCAACTCAACCGCCGTGCCCGCCTTCGGCAGATCGACATAAACGATATCGCCCAGTTCCTGCTGCGCGTGATCGGTAATGCCGATGGTCCCCTTGTCTCCTTCAACCAGGATCCACTCGTGTTCTTTCGTGTACTTGTAATTTTCCGGATACATTATTTTGCTCGTTTGTAGAAGGGCGTTGCGATCACTTCCGCATCAACTGCCTGATTGCGAATCATAACTTGAATTGGTTGCCCAATGTTGGCTTTCTCCAACGGAAGATAGCAAAGTCCAATATTCATCCCCACCGTCGGCCCCGGTCCGCCCGAGGTCACCCACCCGCCCCCGGCAATCTCATACCCATCGCGGCCAATTCCGCGGCCCGTCATTTTGAACCCGCAAAGCTTCCGCTTCAGTCCGGCCGCTTTGATTTCCAGCAACTTCGCCTTACCCAGAAACTCGCCCTTGTTGAACTTGACGATCCAGCTCAGCCCCGCCTCCAGTGGATTCAATTCGTCCGTGATCTCATGTCCGTAAAGCGCCATCGCCGCTTCCAATCGCAGCGTATTCCGCGCCCCCAGTCCCGCCGGCTTGATTCCAAATTCCTCGCCGGCTGCCATCAGTTCTTTCCAAATCCGCGGCGCTTCATCGTTCGAAACGTAGATCTCAAATCCGTCTTCGCCGGTATAGCCCGTCCGCGCGATCGTCGCCGGCGTCCCCGAAACTTCCCCACTTTTGAACCAGTAATACCCGATCGGCGCCAACTCCGTCGCCGTCAATTTCTGCAGCGTCTCCACAGCGCGCGGCCCCTGCACGGCGATTTGCGAAAGCGTGGGCCCAACATTCTCTACACTCGCGTCAAAGCCCCCGCTCTGCTCCACAATATGAGCAAAATCCTTGTTTTGATTCGACGCGTTCACGCACAAAAAGTAGTGATCGCCGGCAAACTTGTGGACCAGTATGTCGTCGACAAACCCGCCGCCCTCCAGGATCAGTCCGCTGTAATGCGCCTGCCCCAATTGCAATTTCCCCGCGTCATTACAAGACACCCAATTAACCAGTTCCAGCGCCTGCGGCCCGCGAATCTCGATCTCCCCCATATGCGAAACATCGAACAGGCCCACCCGGTTCCGCACCGTGGCATGTTCATCGAGAATTCCGGTGTACTGCACCGGCATGTCCCAGCCGCCGAAGTCGACCATCTTGGCGCCGGAAGCGCGATGCACCGCATTCAGCGGCGTCTTGAGGAGGACTGCGGTAGCGCTTTCCATGAAACATTAAGGATAACGGCCCACGCCGCAATCGCGCAAATGTTAGCTTCAAGTGATGAAGACGATACGTTGGTCTTATCACCGGCAGGGTTGAACCACCTGCGGACGAACGCAAGAGTTTCTTGCGAAAAACAAGGTCGAAGTCGTCACGCGCGTGGACGCCAAGAAAAATACCATCGGCCGCGATGAAGCCCTGAAAATGGCCCGCGGGGCCGAGGAAATCATCTCCGCGAAAGGCAAAGCCGTCAAACGTCTTAACCCCAATGGCGCGGAAGATGACGACATCGCCGCCCTCATCATCGGCCCCAGCGGCAACCTGCGCGCTCCTGCATTTTTCGTGGGAAACCGCCTAATCGTCGGCTTCGAAGAAGGCGCCTATAAAGAGGTGCTCACTTAGGCGGCGCAACTTCGCCCTTTTTCCGCAGAGTAGGCGCCTTACGCTTACTCTGCGTCTCCGCTTCCTTCTTCTCGCTCACCTTTTTCTCGTTCTGCTCCCGCGTCGATAGCAGCGCGTCGCGCTCTTTCTTCTCCCGCGCATCGCGGTCGATCACGGATTGCCCTCGCCCCGCCAAATCCTCCTGCGCCAATTCAAACGAATCCTTCGTCGCCTCAATCGCCGTCTCCAGCACCAGCTCATACCGGCCCATATCCTTCGGTTTGGCGTCCCGAACCCTTTCCAGCCGCCCCAGCAGCCCCTTCTCCGCTTCCGCCAGAGCCTTCACTCCCAACCCCACATCCACCTTCCGCTTCAGCGCATCGTCGGTCACGGTATCGGCCGCTTCAATAATCTTCGTGTACTGCTCCAGCAGGTCGTGTATCAAAATACTCCGCCCCGCCTTCTCACGTTTCAGCAGGCTTTCCACCTGGTCCACGCGCTGTTTCGCGAACAGCATGTACAACTGCAAACGCTCATTGCGTTCCTGCACCAGCCGGACCTGATCCACTTCGTCGCCCGTCAGGAAGTCCCGGTCCTGCGCCGCCAATGTCATCGCCAACAAGCACAGGAAAATCCGCATCACGACCCCCGCAAAGTAGCTTCCACCAACCCGTCAATCTTCTTCGACACATGCGTCAGCACGTCATCCAGCACGGGGCGGTCGTCGAAACTCATATCGCGCTTGAAGGTCTCCAGCCGCCGGTGCAACTCTCGCAGTTTCAGTTCGGCGCGTTTGAAAAACTTCGGGCTCTTCCGGGCATTCTTCCCCGTCGCCTCCAGCGAATCCACCGAAACATCCACCGCCGCCTGGAACTCCTTCAGCTGATCCTTGATCTTCTCGACGTCGTTCCGGTCGAGTTCCGCTCGCATCGCCGTCAACAGTTCCCCAGCGTAGACCAGCGCCTTCTCGGAGCGTTTCTCCAGATTCGGTTCCGCCTTCAGGCTCGCCAGATCGGCGCCGAACAAGAGTCCGGAAAACATCACCGCCGCAATGAATCGCGTCATCTTTTGTCCAACACTTTCTTCACTACACGGATCCGCTGCCGGGCCTTAAATTCTTCCTCCGGGCTCTTCCCCTCGCTCACTGCCAGAAACTTCTCGTACGCCGGCAGTGCCTCTTTGTACAGTTGCATCCGGTCGTAGCATAGCGCCCGCAGATACCACTGTGCCGGAGTTTCCTCACCCAGCGCCCTCAACTTGTCGAACGCCGTCAGCGATCCTTGATAATTTCCTAACAAAAAAAGTGTCGACGCCAACTCCCGCCAGGCCATCAGCGCCTTCGGATCGGCCTGCGCCGCGTTGTAGAACTCCGCCGCCGCGCCGGGCAGATTCTTCGCTTCCCGTAACAGTCGCCCCAACGTCAATCGTAATTCGACGTTGCCCGGCTCCTGCTGCACCGCCGCCGCGATCAACGGCAGCGCCTTGTCGTTCTGCTTCGTCTTCAAATAGGCCGTCGCCAGGGCGAACCGGTTCGCCGCCGTCGGCGAAGTCTTAACGGCATTCTCAAGCTCAGCCACCGCCTCCGCCGCCTGCCCGCTCTCCAGCAGCAGCACACCCATTCGCTCGCGCGCGCCGGGGTTCTCCGGGAACTGCTTGTAGATCGTAACTGCCGCGTCGCGGTTATTGGCCTTCTCGTGATACGAGGCCAGTTCCAGTAAGGCATCGCGGTAAGCAGGATCGGCCTGCGCCGCGCTCTCGAACCACGTCGCGCTCTCCTTCACCCGCCCCTGCCGCGCTTGCGCCCGCCCAAAAGCTACCATCGCCTCCGGACGCTTGCCATCCGCCGTCAACGCCGCGCGCAGCGTGCTCTCCGCCGCCTCGAATTTTTCCAAATTGAGCAACGCTTCCCCCATGTAATAGTTCGGACGATACTCGGCCGGCTTTTGTTTCCTCGCCTCGTCCAATAGCGCCGCCGCCTCCGCATATTGCTTCTGCCGCAAATGCAAAACGCCCAGGTTCAGTTGCGCCTCATAAAGCCCTGGCTTGGCCACCAGGACTTTCTTATAGGCGACCATCGCTTCCGCGTCCCGGTTCAGCAAACTTAACGAAAGCCCCAAATGAAACTGCGCCGAATAGTCGTCGCTGTCCTTCTCCACTGCCTGCGCAAACAGCTTGGCAGCCTCTTCGTATTTCTGCCCTTCCAATGCCTTCATGCCCTCCGCGGCCGGGTCGCCCGCCTGCAAGCCGAACGCGAGTAGAAGAATGCGCAGCATACGCCTTTAGTCTAAGCCAGTCCTATTTCGAACGGCGGCGTGCCCATGTAAGATGTGAGTATGGAAGTGCAACTCACCGACGATCAACAGGCCTTCGTTCGCCAGGCGATCGAACGCGGTCGCTACAGGGGCGAGGAAGAAGCAATTGCAGATGCCTTGGCGCTATGGGAAGAACGTGAGCGCCGCCGGATCGAAATTCTCGCCTCGATTGATTTTGCGGAAGCCTCTTTCGCACGCGGCGAAGGTGACGTGGTAACTAGCGAGGCGGAAGCGAATCAATTGTTCGACAAGATCTGTGCCGAAGGCATGCAGCGATTTGCCGCAAGAGCGAATAGTCGCTAGATGCGCTATCGCCTCTTGCCGCCTGCAAGGGCTGAACTTGCCGGCTTCTGGGAATACACCGCGATCCACAGCGGAAGCGGCTCCACCGCGAATCGCCAACTCAAGTCTTTCCGCGATTGTTTCTCGCTCCTCGCGCGCAATCCGCTTATTGGCCGGCTTCGCGATCACGACCTTCGCCCAGGCCTTCGCAGCTTCCCGGTAGCTGAATTCGTGGTTTTCTACCGGGTCGCCGATAATGAACTGCTGATTCTCCATATCCTCCACGGCAGCCGGAATATCGAAGAACTTCTGAATCCCTAACTCCCCATCATCTCCCGCAAATACCGCCCCGTATGCGAATCCTCTAACCCCGCAATCTCCTCCGGCGTCCCCGCCCCCACAATTCGCCCACCCCCGCCCCCTCCTTCCGGCCCCAAATCTATCACCCAATCCGCCGCCCGAATCACCTCCAAATTGTGCTCAATCAGCAAAATCGACCCCCCATTATGAATCAACCGCTGGAACGCATCCAACAGCTTCCGGATATCGTCAAAATGCAGCCCCGTCGTCGGCTCATCGAACAGGAATAACGTACCATTCGAGGACGATTGCGCCAAATGCGAAGCCAGTTTCACCCGCTGCGCCTCACCCCCCGATAACGTCGTCGCCGATTGCCCCAACCGCAAATACCCCAGCCCCACCTCCTGCAACACTTTCAACTTGTTCACCAACTTCGGCGTTTCGTGGAAGAACCGCAGCGCCTCTCCAATCGTCAATTGCAACACCTGATGAACGTTCAGCCCCTTGTACTTAATATCCAAAATCGACTGCTTGAATCGCGTCCCTCGGCAATCCTCGCAGATCAACTCTACATCCGCCAAAAACTGCATCTCCACCGTGACCGTCCCGTCGCCCTGGCAGGTCTCACACCGCCCCCCAGGAATATTGAACGAGAAATGGCCCGGCGTATACCCGCGCCGGGCCGCCTCCGTCGTCGACGAAAACAGATCGCGAATCACATCGAAAGCCTTCACATAGGTCACCGGGTTCGATCGCGGCGTCCGCCCGATCGGACTCTGGTCCACCAGCACCACTTGGTTCAATAAATGCGCCCGTTCAATCGACTTCCAAGTCTGCTTCTCCGCACTCCCCGGCGCATCGCTCTCGTCCCCCATCGGGCGACCCTCTCGCGACAGTTCCCGCCCCATTGCCCGGTAAATCACCTCATGCACCAAACTCGACTTGCCCGATCCTGACACCCCCGTCACCGCCACCAGCATATGCAGCGGAATCGTCACATCGACATTCTTCAAATTATTCGCCCGCGCCCCCGTAACGCGAACTGTTTTCTTCGCCACCACCGGCCGCCGCGCCATTTTCGGCGACGTCTCCATCTCGCCGCGCATGTATTTGCCCGTCAACGAAGTGTTCTTCGGCGCCAACAGTTGGCGATAAGAACCCTCAAACACCACCTTCCCGCCGTTCTCGCCCGCTCCCGGCCCCAGATCCACAATATGATCCGCCGCCCGCATCACATCAGGATCGTGCTCCACCGTTAGGATCGTATTTCCCAGATCCCGCAACTCATGCAGAATTTTGATCAATCGCGCCGTGTCCCGGCTATGCAGCCCAATCGATGGTTCATCCAAAACATAGCAGGCGCCCACCAGGCGCGACCCCAAGCACGTCGCCAATTGAATCCGCTGTGCCTCGCCGCCCGATAACGTCGCCGACATCCGGTCCAGCGTCAAATACTGCAACCCTACGTCGTTTAGGAACTGCAAACGCTGCCGGATCTCCACCAGCACCTTCCCCGCAATCGCCTGCTCCTCCGCCCCCAACTGCAAATCCTGAAAAAACGCATATGCCTCGGCAATATTCTTCCGCACCACATCGGACATCGTCAGCCCGCCCACGCGGACATTCAACGCCTCCTTTCGCAGCCTCGATCCCTGACAATCCGTGCACTCCGCTTGCCCCCGGTACCGGCTCAGAAACACCCGAACCTGCACTTTGTACTTCTTCTCCTCGACGGTCGAAAAGAATACGTTGCGGATGTAGTTCAACAGCAAATCGCGTTCCGCCCGCTGCAGTTCCGCCACCGGAACGTCGCACCGCACGCTTTTCCCAAACAGCTTCACGAACCTCCCCTGCCAGACGTGGTACGCCGGTGTCGTCCATGGCTTCACCGCTCCCGTCGCAATCGAAAGCGAGCCATCCGGAATGGCCAAATCCATGTCGTAGTCGATGACATTTCCAAAGCCCTGACACCGCGCACAGGCCCCTATCGGATTGTTGAAGCTGAACAGTTGCGGCTCCGGCGTCTGGTACTCGATATTGCACTTCTTACAAGCGAATTTCTCATTAAACTTGCGCACCGGCGGATCGGGCACCCCCGCCTGCTCAAACAAAACCTCGCCCGCCTCCCGGTAACACGTTTCCACCGTATCCGCCAGGCGCGACCGCAGTTCGGCTGACGGCGTGATCGAAACACGGTCCGCCATCACAAACACCGTCTTCGAGAAATCAATGTCCAACAACGACTCCGGCGTCGAAAATTCAAAAACCTTTCCGCCCTGATAAAGTCGATTGAATCCCTTCCTCCGCAGTTCGAATAGGTGGTCCCGCAACTGTCCCGCGTCTTTTCCTGAGGAATGTACCGGAAATAGGGCATACCACCGTGATCCCGCCATCTCCGCGCCCATCGTCTCCGCCACCACTTCCACGGTGTCTTTCCGCACCGCCTCTCCGCACGAAGAGCAGAACGTCGTCCCCGCCCTCGCAAACAGCAGGCGAAGAAAATCGTACGTCTCTGTCGACGTCGCCACCGTCGACCGCGGATTCCGCGTCGTATTCTTCTGCCGGATCGCAATTGGCGGCGCCAGCCCCAGAATCTCATCCAC
>Ga0105048_10018587_pt1 | contig 10681 bp, 9 predicted proteins | sample MAT05_FD_78382 | JGI IMG/M metagenome (GOLD analysis project Ga0105048, IMG submission 78382) | Freshwater microbial communities from Lake Fryxell liftoff mats and glacier meltwater in Antarctica - MAT-05 | ecosystem: Environmental > Aquatic > Freshwater > Ice > Liftoff microbial mat | place...
AGAAGTCAGAAGTCAGAAGTCAGAAGTCAGAAGTCAGAAGTCAGAAAATTTTGCGCGTTTCTCTTTTCTGATATCTGACATCTGACTTCTGACATCTCACAACCCTCAACATGATAGATTCAATTCACACCTGGGTGCAAACGCATCGCACCGAGATCATCGAGAGTGTGCGCCGACTGGTGGCCATTAACACCGAGAATCATGCGCCCTATGGCAACGAGCAGAGCGGCCAGATGGCGGTGGCCGGTATGCTCAATGTGCTGGGGTGCGAGGTGGACACCTATGCCATCGGCAGCGTGCCGGGCTTGCTGGAGCACCCCTATTACTGGGCGATGCGGCCGGGTCTCGACCGTGACGGCCATGCGCGTCACAATGTCATGGGCATTCGGCGCGGCACTGGCGGCGGCAAGAGCTTGATGTTCAGCAGCCACATGGACACCATGCCGGTTGGGCCGGACGCGTGGAGCAAGGACCCGTTTGGCAGCGACAGCACCGAGGAGCGGTTGTGGGGCGTGGGCAGCTACGACATGAAGGCGGGGCTGGCCGCGTCCATCATGGCGGTGAAGGCGCTGAACGATCTGGACATTGAGCTCAAGGGCGATGTCATGGTCGAGAGCGTTATCGATGAAGAATATGGCGGCTGCAACGGCACGCTGGCGGCGCGGCTCAAATACAACGCCGATCTAGCGATTGTGCCGGAGCCGACGAACTTAATCGTATGCCCGGCCCATCACGGTGGGCTGATGCTGCGGGTGACCTTCTTCGGCAAACCGGGCTGGGGTTTCTCGCCGGACAAGCCGGTGGACCCGGTGAATGCGCTGGGCCGTTTCATTGTGGTGCTGAATGAGTGGGCGGCGCAACGCAATGCCACTGTGCCGGTGCCGGCGCTGTATGCGAACAACCACAGCCTGCCCGTGCTGGTGAATCAGGTGAAGGCGGGCGAGGTGAACCTGCCGATCTTCGCCGCGCGCGTGCCCAGCAATGCCTGGCTGACGGCATGGATCGAGACGTATCCGGGCGAGGGGCCGGACGCGATCATTGCCGACCTGATGGCGTATTACCAGCAGGCGCAAAGCCGGGATGCCGTGTTGGCGCGTTTCGAGCCTGAATACAAGCCATTGCGCTTCCTCAACGGCAGCGGCATCGACCCGCAACACGCGGGTGTGCAGACCGTGGCCAATGCGGTGTTGCAGGTGCGCGGCAGTGCGGTGGTGCAGGGCGCGCCGTTTGCGTGCGACGGCCACATCTTCAACCTGTATAGCACCACACCGATGGTGTTGTGCGGCCCCATCGGGGGCGGGCCGCATGCGCCCGATGAATACATCGACCTTGATCCTTTTCTCGATCTGGTGGAAACGTTTATCCGAACGGCAGTGGCGTGGTGTGGGTAGAAGTATCGGAGTAGTCAGTAGTCAGACATGAGCGTGAAGTTTCGCTCCTTAATCTGACTACTGACTACTGACTACTCAACTACTTCCCCTACGGTATCGGCGTCAACGTTGGCTCTGGGATCGGTGTGGGCATGGACGGCAGCACGGGCTGGTTTTGCAGCACTTGCATGCCGAGTTGTTGGCGGGTGCTGCCGCCGGGGCCATACGCAATCAGCTCGTAGATGATGGTGCCGGGCAGGGCTGGGCAATGGGTGAAGCTGCCGTTTACTGGCGCGTAGTCATACAACAATGCACCATTGCCGGTGAACGAAACCCGATCGACCGCGCCACTGACATTCCAGTTGAAGTTGATGCACTGGCCGGCCTGGCTGGTTTGTTGCGGATTGCTGTTGAGCGCCGTGATCACAGGTGCAGCGGCATTGGGCGCGACATCGATGCGGATCTGGCGCAGATCGGTGTTGCCGTCGCGCAGGATGGTGCGCAGTTCGTAGACCGTGGTCTGGGTGGGATATACGATGCGCTGGTCGTTGCCGGCCACGCCCTGTGAGGCCCAGTTCGGGTCGCCCTGCTGATAGAAATACACCGCCTGCACGTTGGCCGTGCGCCAGATCAGCGTGGCCGGCTGCCCGGACGTGATGCTGGTGGGGTTGGCCGAGAAGTTGATCTGGGCATCGGGCGGCGCAGTGGGCGAGGGCGGCGGCGGCAATGGCGTGGGTGGAGCCGGCACTTGCAGCCCGATCCAGACCACCTCACCAAAGCCGACCCCGCTGGAATTCACCAACGACCAGAAGCTTTGGAAGGTGCCGGTGGTAAACGGCGCCAGCACATCGGCCGACAGATCAATCGTCTCGCCCGGGGCCACCTCGCGGCCCACGCGCACGGGCAGTCCCCCCAAGTTGGTGCCGTAGGAGAAGGCGATGGCGTAGTCGGACTTCCAGGCGCAGTTGCCGCTGTTGCGGAAGCGCCAGGTTTTGGTGAAGCGCTGGCCGGGGCCGAAGATGGGCGGCGCGGTCATGTTCTGATCGTCATAGTTCAAGTCGGCCACAAACGAAGCGCCATCGATACAGGTGACCTGGGCGGGGATGGCCGGCTTGACAGGGGTGATGGGGGTTTCGGGAATCGGCTGAATATCGTCGGGTGAGACTTTCAGATATTTGGCGACCAGTAGATCGAACGTGCCGTCGGCGCGAATGACATTGATCGCGCTGTTGATCGAGGTGCGCAAATTGTCGGAGCCCTGCGGCACGGCGATGCCAAAGTTTTGCCGGTTCAACCCCTGGCCGGCGATACGAAAACCGGTGTTCTGGATGAAGTCCTGGGCCGGCAACAAACCCATCACGGCCACATCGATACGGTTCTGTTGCAGATCGGGCGCGGCCCCGCTGATTTGGGAATACAACAGTAGATTTTGCTTGTCGACCTTGCCCTGATCCACCAGTTGATCGCGCAACTGGGTGGCGTAGACCGAGCCGTTTTGCGCGCCGATCTTCTTGCCGTACAGATCGTCAATCGTGCGCACCCGCAATGATGAACTGGCCGGCACCACATAGGCGTCATTCCCGGAGAAGTAGATGCTGCTGAAATCGACCCGCTTTTGGCGCTGCGGCGTGATGGATAGCGCCGCAATGGCTACATCGGCCTGCTTGAGTTGCAAGGTGCCGAGCAAGCCGTCGAAGGCGTAATCGTTGATCTCGACGACCAGGCCCAACCGTTTGGCAATCTCCTGAATGAGGGCAATGTCGAAGCCGTCGGGCTGAAACTCGGTGTTGTAAAAAGTGAAGGGCGGGTAGTCGATGGAGGTGGCCACCACCAGCTTGCGGGTCGCCTTGATCCGGTTCCAATCACCCCCTGACGAAGGACTGGCTGCAGCCGGGCTGGCTGCGGCCGGGGCGGGCGGCGACGTGGTCTGGGCCGTTGAGGGGCTGCTGTTGACGACCAATGTCGCCAGAATGGCGGCCGCTGTGATCAGACACAAACCCAGAGTCAGGCTTGGGCGTTTTGATGCGGGTGGTATGGGTGGATGGATGTGATCGGACATGACAATCTCCTTATGATGCGTGGCAAATAGGACGTGGCGGCCCGGCTTACCAGGTGGCGTCGCCAAAAAAGTCCCCGTGGTCGCGTGCAATGAAGGCGGCAACAGCCCAGCGCACATCACCCAGGCGGAAGTGAGGGCCGTGACCGGGGTAGCACAGCGTGTCATCGGGCCAGCTCAGCACCACCTGTTGCAAGGTCTCCAGCGTCGTCTGAAAATCGGCCGATGTGCGCGTGCGGCCTGGCCCGCCAGCAAAAATAGTGTCGCCCACGATCATGGTCGGCGTGCCCACCACCTCGAAGGCGATCTGGTCGATGCAGTGGCCGGGCGTTTCATACACGCGCAGGGTGTAGGCGCCGACGCCAAATTCGTCGCCGGCTTTGAGCACACGGTCGGTGTGGATTTTGACCTCGTTTGCATGCGGCTCACCGGCCGAATACACCGGCACTTGCAGTTGCTGGCGCATCGTCTCCAGCGCGCCAATATGGTCGCCGTGGGTGTGGGTGATGAGAATGGCCATGGGTTTGGAATTTGCAATCAGCTTGGTCAATTCCTCGGGCTCGGCCCCCGGATCGATGAGCACACTGGCGCGGGTCTGAGGGCAAACCAACGCATAGGCGTTCATCTGGGCAGTCCCAACCGGGTGTGTGCGCAATTCCATCGGCAGCATTGGGGTTGAGTGCACGGTATGCGTAGATTGATTTGACATAGCCATATTATTCACCTGAATGCCAAAGCCGCCCACCTCCCACCCCCGTTCACTGCGCCACGCGAAAACCGATGTGTTCGCGGCGTCGGGTTGGATAGCTGAGGCTGCGCATGACGCACCGCACGAAGCGAGTGCCTGGGCTGGCGAAAGAGCCCCCGCGCAGCACACGCGGACCCATGCGCTGCAAATCCTCGCGGCCATCGTCAGCCAGATAGGGATACGGCGCATACAGGCTGCTCATCCATTCCCACACATTGCCGGCCATATCGAGCACGCCGTAGGGGCTTGCGCCGCGTGGGTACTGATTCACCGGCGTTGTGCGGGCCAGCCTGGTGCCACGGCGATAGTTGAGCCGGGTGTTGTCGGGCCGCTCGTTGCCCCACGGATAGATGTGCGGTCGGTCGTGCATGGGCGCGGGGCCGCGCGCGGCCATCTCCCACTCCGCTTCAGTTGGCAAACGCACACTCGCCCACTTGCAAAAAGCCTGAGCATCGTGCCAGTCCACATGCGTCACCGGATGCTGCTCAAGGCCCGCTGGCACATCGCCGCTGAACCAATGTGATGGCATCGGGTGCCGCGTCGCCCGCACAAACCGGGCATAGTCGGCGTTGGTCACTGGCGTTTGGGCGAGCCGAAAACGGGCCACCTGCACGTGATGTTGGGGCATCTCACTGGGTAGCACGGCGCTGCTGAGTGGCGCGGCCGTGCTACCCAGCAGAAAACTGCCCTCCGGCACTGTGACCCAATCAAAAGCCGGGTTGGGTGTGTTGAACGTGTCGAGCGTGTTGAACGTGTTGAACGTGTTGAGCGTGTTGAGCGTGTTGAGCGTGTTGGGTGCCAGATGTGACGACACGACTCGAAAGCCAATGTAGACATCGCGCGCGCCGGCGGCAATGCCATCTCGGGCCGCGCAACGAATCTGGCGCAGATTGTGGTTGTACGAGCCGCCGCGCACCACCCGCAAACCGGGTGACACCGGGTCTTCGCGGCCGTCATTCGCATCGTAAGGATAGGGCTGATAGTGGCTGTGGGTCCACTCCCAGACATTGCCGGCCATATCGAGCGCGCCGTAGGGACTGGCGCCGCGGGGAAATTGGCCTACGGGCAGCACACTTTGGGACGCCGGGGCCATACCCTGAGCCTGCCCATCAAAGTGACAGCGGGTGTGATCGGGCAACTCATTGCCCCACGGCCACCAGCGTCCATCGTCTGATCGAGCCGCCTTCTCCCACTCGGCCTCGCTGGGCAGCCGCACGCCGGCCCAGGCACAAAAGGCTTGCGCATCCAGCCAGCTGACATAGGTGACGGGGAATTGCTCGCTGCCCTGAGCGGGTTGGCCGGCTGGCCAATGCCCCGGTGGTGGATGGCCCGTGTGGATCACAAAATCCTGGTATTGGGCATTCGTCACCGGCACACGGCTGATGTGAAATGCCGGGAGTGTGATGGGGTGCTGGGGTTGCTCATTGGCGAATGGCCGCGCCGCATCGCGCGCATCGCTGCCCATGGTGAGCGTGCCGGCGAGAATGTCGATCCAGGTGGGGGTGTATGGGTCGTTGGACATGAGAAGCGAACAATCTGTGTTGATGATCGAGTGTAATGTAGTGTTTCAGCGGTCGGAGCGCTTTTAGGCTTTCCCTTGATTTAGCCTACAAGAAGCGCTCCCACCGCTCGGTGCGCGCGACAGCGCTTTTGAGCAGCCCATGCTCATGGGTCCAAACACTGACATGGGCTCGGCTAATCCGCATTTGCACGCGATTTCAACTGCATCCGATACTTCGTCGTCCCTGGGAAATAGCCATCGAAGTATTCACTGCCGTAGTCCAGATACAGCTTGAATCCCACTGCTTCATAAACCCGGCGCGCGGGCTCGTTGCCGTGGGTGACGGAGATGCCAGCGTGCGAATGGCCTCGTCGCCGGCCTTCATCCAGGATGGCATTGAGCAGCACCCGCACGACGCCACGGCCGCGCTGGTCTGACACCACTGCCACACACTCGATGATCCAGGGTGCCTGTGGAGCCAGCGAGGGATCGCGCGGGTCGGCCCACACGTTCTGGTAACGCGTCACAAACTGCGCCTGTTGTTCGACCGTCCAGCCCAGCAATTCAGCGAGCTGCGGCAGGTGCGGCAGACGCAGTGGCCGGTAATTGTCGGGGGCCATGCTGAAGCCGGATGCACCGGCGATCAATCTGCCTTCAAACTCGACCACACAGAAATCCTCAACCCGGCCGTGCGCGAGCGCATCGGCGCGCAACATGGCTTCGATAAAAGTCATGGTGGGCGTGTCCAGCCCTTTCAACAAGGGGTCCCAGTAGCAAAAATGGGGGGCCGGTGATGAAGCCTGATAGTTGCACCACGCGATGAATACGAGGTCGGCACGGGTGGCCGGGCGAATCTTTAGTGCGCGCCTGAACGTTTCCAAATCCAGCCTATTTTCCTGTAACTGCGTCTGTGTCATTGACATCGTTTGCTCCTGTTTCAATTACTCCATCCCACCAAACATCTTGTTTTCACGGGTTTTCTTGAGGAAATTCTCAAGCCTCGTCCTGAATACATCCGGCTGTTTGCGCATCTCCTCGATGTAGCCAATGCGAATACGTTTGTAGACCTCGGGGAAGCGCTCGAAGTTGTGCCAGATTTTTGATTCGGCCTGTAGAGCCAAGACAATGTCGTCGGCGATATGAAATGACTCGGGTGACAGATCAGGCAATCTCGCTAGGCCTGCCTCGGTCATTCTGCCCTGTGCAATCAGTCGACGGGCTCGTTCCTTATTCAGCTCGGTCCAGTGGCTCCTGGGCCGGCGGGGCGTAAAGCGCTGGGCAGTGCGCGCAGAGTCCAACTTCTTGGCAATGCCGTCGATCCAGCCAAAGCACAGCGCCTCTTCAACCGCTTCCACATAGGGAATGCGTGGCTTGCCGGAAGATGTGCTGTGGGAGACCAGCCATATCTCGCTTTTTGTGGCGTGGTGCTGGGACAGCCAGCGCCGCCATGCCTCGCGATCCGTCACATGCAGGGTCTCGGTAATATCCATCGGCTTGATTCCAACAATTTTGTAGAAAAAGTCTACAAATAAAATCGGGTTAACGCTTGAGCCAGCCATCCAGCATCATGTCGGCCATTGCTCTGGCGAGCTTGACCCGATCTGTGGGTGCGGGTGCATAGCGTGGCGGGATGTTGTGCACACTTTGCAAAAAAGCCACCAGTCCCATTGCTGCAAATTCTGCGTCGCGCACATCCAACTGTCCCTGGTCTTGCGCGCGCCGGATGGCCGACACAATCGGCATACGCAATGATTCGAGCGAGAGTTCGGTTAATCGTTCGGCATGGCGCGGGCTGATGGCGGGCAGGTCCGAACGCACAATTTGGCCTAAATTAATGGAGGTTTGCAGGGCGAACCATTCGGCAATGGCGTGCATCTGGCTGCGGAGATCATCGCCGGCGCGAATAACCGCATCGGTCAACCCATCGCGATGATGTTTGAAGTTGCGTTCCATCACCTCGACATACAACTGCTCCTTGCCCTCAGGCGCGTAGTAGTAGAGCGAGGCATGCCGCATATTGACGGCCGTGGCGATATCGTGCAACTTCACAGCCGCGAAGCCGCGCTCGGCAAACAGCCGCTCGGCAGCATCCAGAATCGCTTGATGGGTGGTGTTGGTGGCGGGCCGCATTTCTACAATATTGTAGAATATTATCTTAGACGAATATGAATATCTGACAGGTCGCAGACCTGTTTACAGCAGGTTCATAGCCTGCAACAGGATCATTCACCATCGGGTTGTGAGATCAGCACCACGGTCTCTTTCATGCCTTTGAACGCGACATCCGTGGTCACGCTGCCCTGATCGGCCAGCCGCTGCAGCGCGGTCTGGACCTCCTTTGCGCTCCAGCCAAACAGGCGCGTGAGTTCTTTTGGGGTTGCGAAAATGGCATTGCGCAGATGCCGCTCCAGGATGTTGGCCCGGGCATCGCTGCGCGTGATGTATTGGGCTTGCTTCGGCACGTCCGGCAACCAGCGCCACACCAGATCATAGATAAAGGCATAGCGCCACGCGCCGGCCTCGGCCACACCCACCGGCAAAATCTTCAGGCCAGATTGCAAATCCAGAATGGCCTTGTCAAACTTCCCTTTGATCGAATCGCCGTACAAGCCAACCTTGCGCTTGATATCGATGGTGTGCATCGGCCCTTCCTGCAATAGCGCAGCATAAATATTCTTGGCATCGGCGCTGAGGGTGCCGGCCTCATACTCGGTCAGGTAATCATCGGCATCGCCGTAGTTCTCGCTCAGGGCGTAGAAATTGGGCAGCAGGTCCAGCGACACCAGTGTGGCTTTGCTCTTGAGCAGCTTGCCGTAGTACCACCAGCGTTTGTTCAAGGTCTGGTCCTTGGTACCCCAGGTGAGTGAAATGGCCGGGTCGTTGTGCTTGGCCGTCATGGTCTTTTGAAAGCCGGCCACGGCCTGATACACATTGGGCATCTCCAGCCCCTGGGCCGGGAAAAGCAGGCACAGTCCCACATCATCCACAAACTCGCGAATGGCTTCGGGGGTTTGCAGACGTTGGGGTTTGGTGCGCCGGTAGCGCTGGGTGCGGCGCGTGTTGGCCGGAGCGAGAGTTAAAAGCTTTTGGGCCATGAGCAATGTTTGGGATGCAAAACGATGCCGCTCGCCTGTCTACAGATATAAGGTTTGAGCATGAGCAACGCAATCGATCAATCGAATGCGCAGTGTAATCGCAGCGTCACGTTGCCAGATAAAAACCAGTGTTCTTGTAGGTTGAGCAGAGTGTGGTGACATAGGCCACCAGCTCGATCAGCTTCTTGTCGGCTTGCGCCCGCTCAATCCATAGGTTGAGGGCGTGAGCGCGGGCGATGCACTTTTCCAGCACATCCAGCGTCACGGCTGTGTCCACGCCGACCCAATACGAGATGCGGCTGACCAGCGAGAGCTTGTGCTCGCGGATGAATTGCTCGGCGCGCATGTAGTCGCGAAAGAGGGCGCGCCGTCCGGCCGGATGGTCGGTCAGGCGAGGCTGAGCGCGAAAGAGCTCGCGCAGGTCGCGATCGACATAGCCCGTAGCGGCGGTCTCATACCCTCGGGGCCGTGCACTCATGAACTCGGCCACGGTCAGCTTCAGATTCTCCACCTTCTCGTACATCCAGTTCAGGCGGGTCTCGACCAGTGGCACCTGCCGGCCCAGTTCTTTGACGATGCGGTCGGTATAGCGCAATTTGCGCAGCACCTGCGGCCGGCCCTTGTAGTTTTTGCGCCAAGCGCTGCGGGGCCGCAGCCACACGCAAAAGGTCTCGGCGAAGTCCTCGTCGGGGTGCTTTTGGGCATAGTGGTCGCCGGCCGGGTTCACAAAGCTGCGGCTCCACGGGTTGTAGGCGTAATTGTTGTCGTCGGGATAGGTATTGAAAAAGTGCCCCTCGACATTGAACAGGTTGCGAAACTCCAGGGTGCGATAGAGCTTATACGAGTAGCAAAAAGCATGGCCGACTTCGTGCCGCAGCAGGTCGTAGATTTCGCTGTCGCTGTAGCGCCAGCCGCGAAACTCCTGGTTGAGCTCTTTCAGCAGCGGATGAAAATCGTAGAAGCCGAGCGAAATGATGGGCGAGCCGGCGATGCAACCGTAGCCGGTGCTGATGTAGAACACCGGCTCCAGCTTGTTCAGCCCCACCGTGCGCATCTCTTCCTTGACGCTGGGAATGGCCTGCTCGAACACAGTTCCTTTAATCTTTAGCCCCAGCTGATTAATAGGCGTGTGCAGCAATTCCAGTTTTTGTGTTTCAGTTTGATACAACAAAGCCCGTGAACGGCGCATATCAGCTTTCCCCTTTTTAGCAGTGCGTTGGCGAGTAGAACAAATATTCTAACCGAAAGGGCGTCGGCCGGGCTCACCAGCGGCACTGCTTTGCCTGTGCGCCATTAGTCTAACAAGGGTTGCTTAGAGCCGGTTTGGGAAAGTTTGGCAAAGTGGGTGTCATGCCTGTGTAGGGGTAAAGCAGCGGGCTATTTGAGTGCCTTGATCAGTTATAAGCCTGCTGCTTTACCCTTATGTTCCACAAGTCGTATAACATAAGGGCCAGCGCGATTACCAACACAGCTCCATCCAGCCATTGCTCGGCTCGTAGTCCCTGCCACACCGGCATCGCATCGGCTCGCAGCCCTTGCAGCCAAAAATCGCCTGCGCAACACGCCGCCAGCCAGGCCAGCCCCACCATTTGAGGGCGTAGATGCAAGCGGCGCAGTCCCCACACGGCCAGCCCCATCAGCACCAGCAGGCCACCCGTCGCAAATAATTGCGTTGGCAACCGCGGGTTTTGAAGGGTATAGGCATCGGGCCAGTCCACACGCACGGCCCAGGCCAATGTGAGGTCGCCGCCATCGGCCCAGAACACTTCACGGCCATAGCCGCAGCCGTTGGGAATGCAACCGATGGATGCGCCGATGCCGATGAGTGACGCCAGCGTAATCAGGCTGCTCACAGGTAGGGTTGGCAGCGCCGGCCGGTTGATTCGACACACGACTGTGTGCGCCAGCCAG
>Ga0105048_10018588_pt1 | contig 10681 bp, 6 predicted proteins | sample MAT05_FD_78382 | JGI IMG/M metagenome (GOLD analysis project Ga0105048, IMG submission 78382) | Freshwater microbial communities from Lake Fryxell liftoff mats and glacier meltwater in Antarctica - MAT-05 | ecosystem: Environmental > Aquatic > Freshwater > Ice > Liftoff microbial mat | place...
CGTACTTTAGAAGAATTGATGGACTGTGATTTTATATCTTTTTATGAGCCACTGGTTAATAAAAAGAAGGAAGCTATTTACAAACTAACCGATTTATATTCCCTCTTCTATCTGAAATATATAAAGGCAAATAAGGGTGGTGGAAAAGGAACATGGGAGCAGCTATCTAACAAAGGCACTTTTAATGCATGGAGTGGATATGCGTTTGAAAATATCTGCATGTCGCATCTTTTACAGGTAAAGAAAGCTTTAGGCATCAGTGGTATTTATAGCACCACAAGTTCCTGGTTGTTTAAAGGAAACGATACCCTGCCAGGTACACAGATAGATATGATCATCGACCGGGCAGACCAAACCATTAACCTGTGTGAAGCAAAGTTTACCAAAGAAAATTTTGCCATTACAAAAGCTTATGCCACACAATTGAGATTGAAAAAATCTATTTTCAGGCAGGCCACGCAAACCAAAAAGGCAACATTTAATACATTACTTACCACTTATCCCGCACTAAGAAACGAACACTACCTGGGAGAAATAGATAGTGAAGTAACCATGGATAAATTATTTAAGCCGGAATAATTGTGGCCTCTGTTGAAAACTTTCAAGCAAAGAAAAAAAAGATGCAAAGGCGCAAAGTTGATTTTGTACTTTCTTTGCACCTTATTTTATTCCTTTGCGTCTTTGCGTAAAAAATAAATCACTAAGAAAACGACATTGAGTGCCCATTAACTAATGAAAATTGAAATGTGGACCAACCAGATGAAACAAAAATCACCGTAAACCTGGATTGACTAAGCATTGCCTACCGTTATGAACAATTTCTTAAACAAATCTTTTTTGATAAACCTGCTGCCGGATTTAAAATGCACCTCTTAACCCACCGTTAAAAGATTTGTCAATGAATTATTGATTATTTTTTTGCCATCTGTAATACTATCGCCTAAAATGCAACATATTATTGTAACATTGTGTTCTTAACATTTAAAAAATTAAATCCTAACAAAATGAGAAAGTTCTTTTTGCAATCTTTGATATTGATTGCCTGCCTGTCAACCAATATTGCCGTGAAGGCTCAAACGGCTGATGAAGTAATTGAAAAATACATTGCTGCCATTGGCGGTAAGGAAAAATGGAAGCAGATTAATTCTATGAAAGTAGATGGACAGATCGAAGTACAGGGCCTGGTTATTCCGTTTACCATGCAGGCAGTTAATAATAAGGGAGCAAGGGTAGATGCAGAATTCCAGGGTAGTAAATTTATAGACATTACCACGCCTGCCCAGGGTTGGTCGCAAAATCCAATGGCCGGTAAAACCACGCTACAACCATTGAGCGCTGATGAGCTAAAGGTTAAATTAGATGAGCTTGATTTGCAGGGAGCCTTTATTGATTATAAGGAAAAAGGTAGTACTGTAGAAGCGCTCGGTAAGGATGAGGAAGATGGCAATGAATATTTCAAAATAAAACTGACCACAAAAAATAATAACGAGACTACTTATTTTTTTGACTTGAAAACCAACCTTGTTTACAAACAGGAAACCACTGCAAAGCAACAGGGACAGGATGTAAAAGTTTCCATAAAGAATTATGATTACCAGGATACCGGCTTTGGTGTAAAAGTACCTTTCAAAATGGATCAGGGCGGAATGGTCATGGTATACAAAAAAGTGACTACCAATCCGGATGTGGATGCAAAATTATTTACTGCTGAATAGGTAGTAGTGCCTCTTTTATTATAACCTTACCCGGTAAAAAAAACCGGGTAAGGCTTTTTTTGAACAGAGATTGGCCAATACCACACTCCTCAAACCTGCTGCATACATTTTAAGAATAGAGTATAAACCGGTGTTAGAAACCTGTTGCACGCTGAACTGGATGTTCATTTTTATCGGGTTAGCCGGCTTTATCTTTTAATTAGCACTTGCATTTCTCCGTTCCCCACCTTAGCTGTTATCATCTAATAAAACAATTGTATGAGAAAAATTATTTTCATCGGATTGGTATGTTGCATTTGTACTAATACCTTGATATCCCAAACAACGATCAACTCTTCCTATTTTCAAACATTGGCCGCCAGGGCATTGGGCCCATCTACCATGAGCGGTCGTATTACTGCCATTGAAGGTGTCGGCGTTAACGACCAACTGACCTTGTATGTAGGTACAGCGGGCGGGGGTATTTGGAAAAGCCAGAACGGTGGTTTGTCATTTAATCCCGTGTTTGATAAATATTGCCAAAGTATTGGCGCATTGGCCATTGAAAAAGGCAATGATAAAGTGGTATACGCAGGCACAGGTGAAAGCAATATGCGAAACACCGTTTCTATCGGGGATGGTTTATATAAAACCACCGACGGAGGAAGTAACTGGCAGAAGCTGGGAATGGATAGTACAGAACATATCAGTAAAATTTTGATTGATCCCAATAATGCTAAAACGGTTTTTGTAGCAGTACCCGGCCCATTGTGGAGCAGTAGTCCGCACCGGGGTTTGTACAAAACCACCGACGGCGGCAAAACCTGGAAAAAAAGCCTGTTCATCAATAATGAAACCGGCTGTGCAGATATTGCCATCCACCCTTCCGACCCAAAAATAATGTTGGCCAGTTTTTGGGAAGCCAGGCGCAAGCCCTATTCCTTTTCTTCCGGCGGCCCCGGCAGCGCTTTATATAAAAGTACAGATGGGGGCGAAACCTGGAGCAAGGTAACCAAAGGCTTGCCAACAGGCGATGTAGGCAGGATGGTAATTACCATTAATCCTTCCAAACCTGCGGAAGTACTGGCCATTGTAGAAGCCAAAGTTCCAGGCTTATATATTTCAAAAGATGAAGGAAGTAGCTGGGAAAAGCTGGCTGCCACCGAAAATATTACGGCAAGGCCATTCTATTTGAGTACGCTCGTATTTGATCCGAAGGATAGTAAAAAGGTATATCGTCCGTCTTATGGTTTTGAATATTCAAAAGATGGTGGTTATTCCTGGAACAATACAATCATCGGTGGGGTGGAACCACATGCAGATCATCATGCACTCTGGATCAATCCATCCAATACGGATATGCTATACCTGGGTACAGATGGTGGAGTTTACCTGAGTATGAACAAAGGGATATCCTGGCAGTTCCTAAATAATTTACCGGTGGGCCAGTTTTATCATGTAGCTGCCGATAACGAAAAAATTTACAATGTATATGGTGGCTTACAGGATAATGGAAGCTGGATGGCACCGAATTCTTCCGCAGGTGGGTTAAACAGCGCAGACTGGTTTGATATTAATGGGGGAGATGGTTTTTGGGTACAGCCCAGCCCACTTAATTCAAAAATTGTATTTGCCGAATCGCAGGGTGGTAATGCTAACCGGATAGATTTAACAACCGGGCTTCCCGCATCCATTAAGCCACAAAAACTGGCTGGCGAAGATGATCACCGTTTCCATTGGAACACACCCATTGTTACCGGGTTATCCACCAAAAAATCTGCGGCAGGAAAGCCTTTGTTTAATTTATATATGGCCAATCAGTACCTGTACAGATCGAATGATGAGGGCAGAAACTGGCAACGCATTTCACCTGATTTGACCACCAATGATAAACTAAAACAGAAGGCGGAAGAAAGCGGTGGTATTACAGGTGATAACACCAGTGCAGAAAATCATTGCACCATCTATACCATTACTCAACATCCCACCAATGAAAATATTATCTGGGCCGGAACCGATGATGGCAACCTGCAGGTAACCATCGACGGTGGCAAAACCTGGACGAACAAGGCTGCCAGTGCGTGGAAGGCAGGCATACCCAAAGGTGCATGGATTAGTTGTATTGAATTATCTAAGTTAGATCCCAAAAGAATGTATGTGAGTTTTGACAACCACATGTATGGCGACCATGCTACTTATATTGCCATGAGCACAGATGGTGGTAATACCTGGAAAAAATTCGCATCACCAGAGTTTACCGGCTTTGCCCATGTAATAAGAGAAGATATAAAAAGCAGCCAGCTATTATTTGCCGGAACCGAAATGGGATTGTTTTTCTCCATCGATGGCGGAGCCAACTGGATGAGAAGCAAGTATCAGAATATGCCCTGGTACAACCTGGTAAGGGATATTGCCATACAACCACAAACCGGCGATTTGCTGGTGGCTTCCCATGGCCGTGGCATTTATATCATAGATGATTTGCAACCGCTGAGAGACCTGGTAAAATCAGATATTGAACAGGATGTGATCCTTTACCCTGTAAATGATTTTGTGTACGATTATAGTCCGCAGTTACCTTCTACAGGAAGCAATATTGCCGGGTACACTGCAGGTGGAAAAGTTCTATTACCCGCAATTAATTATTACCTGAAGCAAAGAAGCGATGAAGTAGTTAAACTGGAAATTTATGATGCCGCCAATAAAAAAATAAAAGACATCAATGGCACTTCACTAAAAGGCCTTAACAAAGTGTACTGGCCTTTCAATATCAATCCACCCAAAGTAGCAAAGGGTGGGTTTGTGGCAGGGTCCACCGTTTTATTTTCGGGTTTTATTGCACCAAGGGTGCCGGTTGGTAAATACAAAGTGGTATTGCTTGCCGGTGGTAAAAAGTATGAGCAGTCGATTAATATTAAGCCAAATGATGCTAAAAACTTTACAGCTAAAAATATTGAAAAGCTCTACCAGCAAGGTATGCGTCTATACTCGCTGCATGAAAAATTGGCGGTATTGGTAGATACACTGGATAAAACAATTGCCACCTTAACTAAAGCTGATAATAAGTCGGCCGCACAAACTACTACACTGGCTGAGTTGGATAGTATGCGGAGAGAAATACTGGAGCTCAACCGCAAAACGGTTTTCTTTGATGAATTTAAATACCGTCGCCGCCTGAGTGATGTGTATGTAGAAGTGGCGACAGCAATTGATCCATTGTCTGCATCTAAGGAAGGGACTATTGATTTATTGGAGAAGGAGTTAATGGTATTCAGCAACCAGTTTTATGGTATTCTTAAAAAAGCGAATACCGGAAGGCCCTGACCGGTATCCGGCTAAACTAACTAAAATACCAACGGCATCCATTTGGATGCCGTTGGTATTTTAAACCTGGTTGACTGACGAAATTTATTGTATTATTTTATGGCTTGTAAATAAAGCTATTTGTCCTGTATCCGGGCTCATCAATATACCAGTTGGGGTAAGCAGCGCCGCCTGAGTTGGCCCAGGCAATAAAATACTTGTAAGCGTCTTTCATATTGGCTCCTTCCTTCGGATATTTAAATGTAGTGGGAATAGTTAATGCCCATGGCATTCCGTCTTTTGATACATAAAACCAGTTTTTAGAAGCAGAACTATTATCATCGCCAGAGCCAAATAAGCCGGCACTGCCAATGGTGGTATTGGCCTGTCCTGGTAAATGAATTTCATTCCTTGAAGTAGCGGTTGCAGTTGCATTATTCCAGGTAAAGGGGTTGTAGTTCCCAATACCAAAACTACTTAACAATGGGCCATTTTTTAAATCAAAGCTTACTGTAAAGGGAACTGGCGTTGAAGAAGGTTTGGTTTCATCCGTGTTGCTCCATTGCAGGTGCTTGTGCATATCATTAAATAGAATGATTACCGCTTTTGCCTGGTTAGCTTCCAACGTACCGCCTCTTACATTTTTAACAATGCTACCAGCTACCGGAAATTCTACACCGAATCCATTGTTAAAAGCGCCGCCACCCGCCAATAGTCTAAAATCACCTGTAACGGTTGCTACACTATTACCAGCATTTGTAATAATGTTATAGCGGTAATCCATTACAAGATCATTAAAATCAAAGTCACCTTTATAGGGCCAAAGATCTTCAAACGTAATCGTCACTTTCGAACCATCCGCCGGGTAATAATTGTTAAATGCTTTCATTGCATCATCCGGGTAATCATCCATATCGTCTGCTACACCATCGGCATCTGTATCTTTAACAAGTGGTAAACCGTTTCCGGTATCATTACAACTGCCTGCAGGAACATATACATCGCAGGCTGCCACGGCACCATTCACAAAGCCACCATATTTTCCGGCATAGTTTTCTTCAATACCATTTTCGTCGCAAAATTGAACATCACCATTTATTGCTGCATCACTGTTAATGGTTGTATGGTTATACACTTTGGCCAATGAGGTAGTGCCATATCCTTTTATGCTGCCGTTTAATACGATGTCGCTGGTAGTAATCATAGCAGAGTTATACAAGCCAAGCTCCGACTGGCTGTTGATGGTAGTAGTTGCGCCTACGGTAATAAGCTGGTAATTTGCCATTGTACCATTGCTGTTGTAATTATTGGCAACGAAAAGGCCACAAAGATTTGTAAAATCCGCTCCGCTGTTAACGGTAAAATTTTCTGTGCTTATTTTTCCCTTGTTTAAATTACCACGGGAATTAACGTTCGTATTTCCTTTTACGGCAATGGTTCCCCGATTATTTAATGATCCTGAATTGCTGATATTAAAATCGGATGCGATGGATAATGAGCCGGTATTGATAACAGGCCCGTTAGGCGAAAAGCCACCGTCAATGCTACAGGTTCCGTAGTTTTCAAAACTAATACCGCCGTTGATATTCAGGTTTTGGAAATTTACAGAGCCGGTCTCGGCTATAATCAGCGTCGATTTATTATTCAAATTTGAATTTTGTACGGTTACATTCTTACCGCAAATTCGTACCGTTCCTTTGTTGTTGGCAGTATAGCTTACAGTAATATCATCACCGGTAATGCAAACCGTTTCTCCGTTCTTAACGTCGATATCGTTGTCAGATTTGGTGATGGTACGGCTGCAACCGGTGTTGCAATCTGGCCCCTCCATTGGTTTGCCGGATGGTACAGGCACAGCGCCAATAGTAACGGTGATAATATTACTGCTGATAGTGAACTCTTTTTGCATGGCAGAATTATCAGGCGCTGTTTTCACAATAAATAAGGATTGAAGCGTATCAGTCAAATAAATAGTGGAAATAAATGGCTTACCATCAGATGCGGCACCTTTGGTAATCAACTTACCACCATCCAGCGGATTGCCTCCATATACAGCAATGGTATGGATTGCATTGCCAAACCGGTTGTCATTAATACCAATATTAAGTTGAACGTTTCTTGACATTTCCCACAAAAATCCGGAAGGTGGAGTTAGCGCATCAGGCTCTGCCGGAATATTCTTGTCTTTAATACAGGAAGAAAAAATCATAGCTAACAGGCAACCTGCAACCAGTGTTTTGTTTTTCATAAATGGAATTTAATTTTGTATTGTTAAAAAAAGCGCATACATGATTCAATAAGAAATTACCAGGATGGGTTTACCCTGCATGGCTATTGGATATTTAACGACGGTTTGCAACTTTTATTTGGTGATGGGCAATATTGTCTTTCTTTTGCAGGCAGTGACACAAAAAAAATACCAGGCAAATTTCATTATAACCTGGTGTTGGGTGGGCAGCATTTTTGCCAGCCATTGCAAATAAAAGACATATTCCAAATCATTGCCTCAGCAAGCACAGCAGGGTTGCCAGCCTTAAGGAAGCATTTCAGGAAAGGCAACACGTTATTTAAAAGATTAGTAACATGAACAACGATTTGGAATGCACCCAGGTAAAAAACAACAAACATCATTGCTTAACTTCGAAGTGTAAATGACTACTTACAATTTTGTTACATCCTTATCGAAGAAATTTTGAAGAATTTGCATGGCGTTCTTTTATCTATACGCAATGGTTCCCGGACCTGAATGGCAACTGGTCGCTCATATAAAAAATATTTAAGCAGGTAATCTCATTAACTAACCAACTCTTTTTACTTTTAACCTCTTCTTTTACAGAAGTTAATTCAGATGCACAAGCACTCCATCAGTCCAACACTACTTTCAATAGTCAATGTGAATTTGTGAAAGATGTAGATACAATTGGCGGAGTTGCATTGCTGGCAAATAACAAGTTGATAAACTGGGAAAGGGTTTCATTGCCGCATACGCCACGTGTTGGATTGATTGATGACAAAGATCAATGGCAGGGTACTTGTTATTACCGGAAGAACGTTAACATTGCCGCCGCTGATCAGCTAAAACATATAGCGCTGCAATTTGATACAGCCATGCACGAGGCCGATCAGAAAATATTTCCCCTGGTTGTCGCAATTACAATAGCAATAGATTTTGGATGCTCCACTAACATTTAAGAGCGTTTCAAGTTTTTAAGGGTTGTCGATCCTGCCTGTTATAATAACGGGTAGTATCTCCGCAACCAGTAATCATGCGTTGAGAAAAAATATCCCCAACAGTAATCGGCTCTACGCTTCTTTTTTTACAAAAAAGCTGGCACATATTTTACTTCATTGTATTCCGGTCACTTAATAAAGTCGCTTTAATGAATAATAATAAAACGGTATCGTATCCACAAAAACTGAGTTACCAGTTGTTGATGATCCTGTTAATTGGGATATTTATATACCTGGGCCATGATGTGCTGGTGCCTATATACTTTTCAATTCTTTTGTCAATTCTACTAATACCTGTAACCAACCTGCTGAGAAAATTGTATATACCATCTGTTATTGCCAATTTGATAGCAGTGATATTTGCGCTGGCGATCATTGCGGGAATAGTATATTTTCTTTCATCGCAGATGGCGGGCTTTTTAACTGATATCCCTTCTATAAGGGAACATTTGGCAGATCATATTACCACCTTGCAAATCTGGGTTACGCAGAAGTTACATATTACTTCGGCTCAGCAAAAGGTATTTATCGATAATGCCAGCAAAAGTGTAAAGAGTTCCGGAGGCCAATACATCGGCCAAACTTTTATAACAGTTTCAGAAATGATCATGCTGATTATACTGGTAGCTATTTATTCATTCCTGATACTGTGTTACCGGCAGTTAATCAGGCGTTTTTTGTTTGCTGTTTTCAGCAGCCAGCACAAGGAAAGCCTTCAGTTTGTATTGCTGGAATCAAAACAAATTATTCAAAAATATATGACGGGGCTGATTATGGAAATGGCCATTGTAGCCTTTTGTAATTCGGCGGTGTTGTTATTGATCGGAATCAAATATGCCATATTCCTCGGCGTGTTTGCCGCGGTGCTTAATATAGTTCCCTACATCGGTTTAATTGCCGGTGTTCTATTTACGGTATTGGTTACCATGGGATATTCATCCAGCTTTAATGATATAATCTGGATCATTGTAAGTATGGAAATAATACATTTTTTAGATTCCAATTTCTTAATGACCCGTATCGTGGGATCAAGGGTAAAGATCAATGCGCTGATGACTATTGTAGGCGTGGTAATTGGAGGTACCCTCATTGGCTTGCCCGGCATCTTTTTGGCGCTGCCCACCATTGCTATCCTGAATGTAATTTTTGGCCAGATTGACTCACTAAAGCCATGGTCTATTTTACTAAGTCACGACCGGGAGGATATTCCTCAAAGGCGGATTATGAGACATCTGCAAAAAATCAGGAACAGAAAACAGAAACCGGTTATTAATGAAACAGCGGCCTGAATACAAAACCTATAGGGATATTCCTATTATTTTACAGTAATACCAGGCTATAGATGCGCCTTTAATACAGAAAACGGTAACAGCAAATTACCTCCTATCTGCGAAAATTTTAATGGAATAAGGTGCATAAATACACCAATGCCATTATTAACTTTATCCATCCATTTTTCGATTGTGCAATTACAACCGAACTAACAAAAAAGACCAGGACGATGGCAAGCCGTTTTTTAGGGGTGGGAATTAGTATGGATAATAAAAACTTTAAATTGACATTCGCTTTCGTTTGCAGGTGTACATCAATCTGCAATAGCCTGGTAGGTAAGTGCCCTGAACTTTTCGACCACATCTCCATGGCTGCCGCCCTGTAACTGCCGGTAAAAAAGCATCACCAGTTTTTCTTTGGGGTCTACCCAGTACGAAGTGGCAAAAGCGCCACCCCAGCTAAACGTACCTTCATTGGCCGGTGTTCTTGCACTGCCCCTGTCGGTTACTACCTGGAAACCCAATCCAAATTTATCGGCACCCAGGCCCAGGTCGCCAACCTGGTTCATCGTCATCATTCTCACCGTATTTCTGCCAAGTAATTGCTGCCCGTTGAATTTACCTCCATTTAACAACATCTGTAAAAAAACAGCATAGTCATAAATAGTCGATGACAGTCCGGCGCCGCCAGAATAATAGCTGCTTTTAATAAGCGGGTAATTCACCACCGTTGGGCCGTTGAGCATATTACCATCGGATTTTTGTAAATGCCCCAATGAATCTTCCCTGTATAGATTAACGAGCCGACTGGCTTTTTCCTTCGGAACAAAAAAGTAAGTGTCCTTCATACCCAAAGGTTCAAATATACGTTTTGTGAAAAAATCATTTAGTGAGCTGCCGGAAATAACTTCTACCAGGCTGCCCAGCAGGTCGGTGTTTAACCCATAGGTAAATTTTTCGCCGGGCTGGTGCATCAATGGAAGTTTCCCCAGGCGGTTCATTGCATCCAGCAAGGTACTGTTGGTAACGCCAATACCGGCAGTGATATCATTTTTTGCATAAATGGAATTGGCTTCCTTACTGCCAATTTGCGCATAACCCAGGCCGGAAGTATGCGTCAACAGGTCACGGATGGTGATTTCTCTTTTGGCCGGCACCGTGGTATAAGTGGTATCCGCTGCA
>Ga0105048_10018589_pt1 | contig 10681 bp, 13 predicted proteins | sample MAT05_FD_78382 | JGI IMG/M metagenome (GOLD analysis project Ga0105048, IMG submission 78382) | Freshwater microbial communities from Lake Fryxell liftoff mats and glacier meltwater in Antarctica - MAT-05 | ecosystem: Environmental > Aquatic > Freshwater > Ice > Liftoff microbial mat | place...
AAGGAGGAGCGATGGCCCGGGACCCGCATGACACAACAGGCATCGCTCCTTGTTGGCTTCTCCCAGAGCAGCCAACAAGGAGCGATGCCTGTTTGGAGGCCCCGTGGCTCGGCTTTTGCTGTGAGGTCCCCGGCGCCTCGATCCCTTGACCACTGTGGGTATTGAGGACGGTGGTGGCGGAAAACTTCCGAGTCGGACTGCGCAGGCAAGTTTTGCGCCACCGCCGTCCTCATTAACCCCAAGCGCCCGCCAAGGTCGAAGGCGCCCGCCCGGATCAGCTGACGGCGCCGGCCCGGGCCTGTTCCAGGGCTTCGGCCAGATCGGGTGGCAATTCTGCTTCCACCTCTATCTCTTCGCCCGTGATCGGGTGCGTGAAGGCCAGCCGGTGGGAATGGAGGAACTGGCGCTCGAGGCCGTATCTGGATGGCCCTCCGTAGACCGTGTCCCCGACCAGGGGGTGATTTATGGCTTCCATGTGGACCCGGATCTGGTGGGTGCGCCCGGTTTCCAGCTTCACTTCGAGCAGGGTGTCACGTCGCAGCGACTCATGGACTTCGAAATGCGTCCTTGCGTCCCTCGGGCTGGCTCCATTGACCGCCATCCGATGCCGTTTCCTGGACGCCCGACCAATCGGGGCGTCGATCGTGCCCGAACGCGAACGAAACCGGCCGTCGGCCAGCGCGAGGTAGGTGCGCTCCACCGTGCGCTCCCGGATCATCTCCTGAAGCGCCGCGTGGGTCTGATTGTCGCGGGCAACGACCAGCACACCGCTGGTGCCACGGTCCAGCCGATGGACAATTCCCGGCCGGTCCGGTTCCTCGCCACCGGCCAGTTCTTCGCCGAGCAGCTCAACCAGGGTGACCCCATCGTGCGATGGCGCCGGGTGGATGACCAGGTCCGAGGATTTGTCGATGACCATCAAGTGCTCGTCCCGGTAGCGGACTTCGTAGGGCTTGGGCTCTTCCCCGGTCATCCCGGGGCCGGTTCCTTGCTGTCCATGATCAGGGTGAAGGCAAGGAGGATCACCCCAACCGTGATCGCACAGTCGGCCAAATTGAACGCCGGCCAATGCGGAAGAAGGATGAAATCCGTCACGTGGCCGATCCGCACGCGGTCAATCAGGTTGCCGACCGCACCACCGAGGATGAGTCCGCCAGCAATCCATGTCCCGTTTTTCTCGGGTGCCGACGAGACGAAAACACCTAGAGCCACCAGGGCGACAACACTCAGCAGGATCACAAAGATGCCACCGCCGCCGGCCAGACCGAATGCCACCCCGTCGTTGTAGGTGAGGGTGAACTGCAGCGGTCCGATGACGTCGATCTTTTCGAGATGGTCGATGTTGCTGGTGATCAGCGCCTTGGAAATCTGGTCAGCAACGATCACCGCGGCAGCGATCAGCGCCGCCCAGAGCAGGTGCCGGAACCTCTTCAAGCTCCGATCAGCCCCACGACGATGCCCTGCAGGATAAACAGGACGATCAAGCCGATCATCGGACTCAGGTCCAGCTGCATGCCACCCGCGCCCATCGGAGGCAGGATGCGGCGGAAGATGTTGAGGTAAGGATCGGTCGTCTCATTGATGAACTGGACAACGGCCCGGAGTCCGCGGTTGTCCGGCATGCGGCGAATCCAGGACAGGAGAATCTTGAGGAAGATCAGGACGATGTAGACAGTGAACAGGGCGCTCACGAAGCCGGAAACGTCACCACGGCTCACCGCGAGGATCAGTCCGGACACGTTCAGTTCCCGCGCATCCGGGCAAGCGAGGCCGCCGCGGCCGCCTCAAATGCTTCGGAACCACGGGCCTCGTTGAATGCCTCCAGCCCGGCCTCGGTGCTGCCTCCGGGCGAAGCCACCGCGACCTGGATCTCGAAAGGCGTGCGCCGCTGGAGCAGCTCGGCTGTACCGGCAAGGGACTCGGCGACCATGTGGAGCGAAACCACCGGGTCAAGGCCTTCCTTCACCCCGGCCTTGGCCAGCGCGTCGGCAACCACGGCAAAGTACGCGGGTGAGCAACCCATCACGGCGGTGGCCGCGTCCATCTGATCGTCAGCGAGCTCCACAACGCTCGCGAGCGAACCCAGCAGCTTGAGAGCGTCAGCGATTACCTGAGGGTCGCTGCCTTCAGGCTCGGCAACGGCGATTACCCCTCGACCGGCCTCGACCGCAAGGTTGGGCATCAGGCGCAGCACAGTCGAATCGGGGAAAAGCTCGACCAGGCGGCTGACTTTGGTCGCTCCGAGCAGCGACAGGATCGCACGCGGTGTCGGCAGCGATTCGGCGACCGCGTCCAGCCCGGACGGTTTCATCGCAAGAACCACGAAATCGGATGCCTTGACCAGGTCGGCGTTGCTGGCGACCGCGTCGCCTCCGACCTCATTGGCCAGGGCCGTTGCCCGGCCTGAGCCGGAATCGGTGAACAGCATTTTCGATGGGGCGTCGTGTTCGGACGCACTCCAGCCGCGGGCCATTGCCGCTGCCATGTTTCCTGAACCGATGAACCCGACGACCATGTCGAGCAGCTTACTCAGAGCGGCACCCCGCCCGATGTCGGGTCGGGAACGAAGCTCAGGACTGGTTGAAGAAGCCCTTGTCGATCAGACGAGCCTTCTCTTCGGCGGAGACTTCCACGTTGCGCGGAGTCAGCAGGAAGACCTTGTCGGCGATGCGCTGCATGCCGCCGTCCATCGCATAGGTCAGGCCCGAAGCGAAATCGATCAGCCGTTTCGAGAGCTCATGGTCGGTGGTCTGAAGATTCAGGATCACCGGAACTTTGCGTTTGAACTGATCGGCGACCTGCTGGGCGTCGTTGAAGTTGCGGGGAATCACCAGATGGACCTGGACGTCATTGTCTTCACTGACCGAACGCAGCACCCGACTTCGCGGCGTCGAAGAGACGGGCGGATCATCGTCCGAGAAGATGTCGTCGATCTCGTCGTGGCGGGCCCGACGGCTGGTCGGAAGGCGCCGGACGTTTGCTTCGCGCTCACGTCCACGGCCGCGTTCACGGCGCGGCTGCTCGAACTCCTCACCATCATCGAGGTAGTCGTCGTCGTATCCGTCGTAGTCCGCGGCGTGCTCGCCTTCTTCGGCCAGGCCGAAATAAACGAGGGTGCGGTGCCATGAGTCACGTAGTGCCATAAGTAAGCGGTGATTCGTTAGTTGGTGGGTGAATCCTTCACGATTATGTTCGATTCCTCCGTTTTGCAGCGAAATCCCCGGGATTCCGGTTGACGGCTTGCATCAATGAATCCAGGCGATACCTGACTGCCGACCGGTCCGGCCATCGTCGCGACGGTGTGAAAAGAACCTCGTTTCATCACAAAAAGTGCAGACTTCTGCCACCTCGACCCCGGCCACGCCGGCCCGTTCGAGCTTGCGCTCGGCCAAACGCCACAGATCGAGTTTGCGGTCTGAGCGCAGTCCTTCGGCGAGTTCGCCGAACTCTTCCAGCACTTCTTCACCCACCTCGAAACAGCAGGGACCGATCCCCGGGCCGACGGCGGCGTGCGTGGCTCCCAGCCGTTCAGACGCATCTTCAATCATCGGGCCGGCCAGTCCACGCCAGCCGCAATGGAGCATGGCCAGCCCCCCGGGACCCTTCAGCGCCACCGGCAGGCAGTCGGCGACCAGCACGAGCAACGGAAGTTCCGGGATCGCGGTGATGTGACCATCGGCATCGGGCGGTGGATCCCCTGGACTCAGGTAGTGAGGCTCGACTTCGACGCTTTCATGGACGACGATCCTCGACCCGTGAACCTGGCGGGCCATGGCGACGTGGTCACCATCGATACCCAGCGCCCCGGCCAGCCGGGTCCGGTTCTCGATCACGTCATCGCGACGGTCTTCGGTCAGGATGCCGAGGTTCAACCTGTCGAACGGAGATTCGCTGACTCCACCCAGCCTGGTTGAAAAGCAGACCGTGGCATCTGGCAGTCCGGCCTCCAGCCATTCCACGCCGAAAGACGATCGCCACTCCATCGTTACTCCGGCTCCCCGGCTGCGGCCGCATCGGCCGCTTCAACCGCGATCCTCAGCTCATCGTCGATGGCTGTGACCCCGCGGTCCAGACGGGCCTCGAGCGCCGCGGCCAGCCCGACCCCGATGGCCGGCCCCTGAAGCAGCCCGGCCAGAACCAGGTCGTCACCGGTGATCGATAGCTGCACCACCGACCATTCCTCCTCGTATGTATCCAGCCATTCGACTCCAAGTGCTCGATTCACAACCAGCTCGGCGGCCGTCAGCCTGCGGGCAAGCTCATATCCAGTCGATGGCAGCGCTGGTGTTTCAACCGGCAGCTCAGGAGTGTTCGCAAACAGCGCTTCCAACACGACTCCGGATCGGGTTTCCCGGCCGCGCCAGATGTCCGTGTAGAGCAACTCGACGGCAATCCTGGCTGTCTCCAGCCGTTCGGGTCCGATGTCGATCAGGCCCCAGACCGAAATCAGGCGGAACGCCTCCACCCCGGTCGACTCGGCCGAAATGAGCTCCAGCTCGTGCCTGACCCGCTCGCTCGAGACGCTTTTCAGGTCAACGTCGGCGAGCAGGTCCGCCGTGCCGGGATCGAGGTCAAAGCCGAAGCGTGCCGCATACCTCGCTGCCCGCAGAGCGCGGGTCGGGTCATCAATGAATGACTTTTCGTGGAGGACCCTGAGCACCCCTCGTCCGAGGTCGTTCAGCCCTCCCAGCGGATCGATCAGCCGGTCAGGTTCGGCCAGGGACACTGCCATCGCGTTTATCGAGAAATCCCGCCGGGCCAGGTCATCCTCGATCGTCGCGGCAAAACTCACTTCCGGCAGGCATCCCGGATGGGGGTAGGTCTCCTGCCGGGCGGTCGCGATGTCGATCCGGGTCCCGTCTACTTCCAGCTCGGCCGTTCCGAAGCGCTCGTGGATCAGGGCATCGTGGGCAAGGGCAAGGGCAAGCTCGGCCGCACCCGCTTTTACCACAAGATCAAGGTCAGTTATGGCGGACCCGCTCAAAAGATCACGAATGGCTCCGCCAGCCAGATAGACCGGTTCGTCACCGGCCCGATCGGAGGCCAGTCGGGAGATCAGGGGATCGCTTTCGACGAATGGCCGCAGCTGACTCGGGTCGGTGGGTACGCTCTGCTTCATCGGATATCTCCTACCATGATCCACTCTTCGGATGAACGCTGAATTTTCGACACCACAGAAACCCGACGCACCGGTCCCGGAGCAGGTCAGCTGGTGGCGTCAGCCACGCAAGCTGATCGCCGTCCTGGTCGTGGCTCTGGTCGTGATCGGAGCCGGAGCCGCAATCGCCTACAACGAGCTCAAGCGCCCCGGCGACGTAAGCAACTCCTCGGTGCCGTTCAAGGAGCCGGTCGCCCAGAAGAAGCCGAAGGTGGCCAAGGACAAAACAATCGACTGGCCGACCTTCCGTTATGACCGTCAGCGCACCGGTTATCTGCCGGTCAAGGGAATCGTGCCTCCCTTCGAGCGGGTCTGGCGATACGGCGACCAGCCGCTGCTGGAGTTCCCGCCGGCAATCGCCGACGGTGCGCTGTACTTCATCGACAACGACGGTTATGCGCATGCTCTCCGGACCGACAACGGCCGCAAGATCTGGAGCCGGAGGATTGCGAAGCTCAACGCCTCCACCCCGACCTATAACGATGGCCGCCTCTACATCGTCAGCCTCGAACCCGGCCAGGTGATGGCGCTGAACGCGAAGAACGGCAAGCAGATCTGGAAGAAGTCACTGCCCTGCCGCTCCGAGTCTTCACCGGTCGTGGTCCACAAAACCGTCTATTTCGGCTGTGAAGACGGCAACGTGTACGCGATGACCGCCAAGAAAGGCAAGACGGTCTGGACGACCGGTGTGCTCGGTTCGGTCAAGGGAGCACCGGCCTACGACAACGGCACCCTTTTCGTAGGTGACTACGGGGGCGGCATGACCGCGATCCGCGCCAAGACCGGAGAAATCAAATGGCAGACCCAGGCGCTCGGTCCGGGTCTTGGCCAGCCCGGATCTTTTTACTCAACTCCGGCCGTCGCGTACGGCAGGGTCTATGCCGGCAACAACGACAGCCGTGTCTACAGCTTCGATGCCGAGACCGGTGAACTTGCCTGGACCTTTTCCACCGGAGGTTACGTTTACTCGGGACCGACCGTCGCCCAGGTTCCGGGCACCCCGCCAACCGTTTACATCGGGTCCTTCGACGGCAACGCCTATGCCCTCGATGCCAAGACAGGCGCGTCCCGCTGGACGTTCGACATGGGCGGACGCGTGATCGGATCCCTTTCCGTGATCGGACGCTCCGTCTATGCCGCGACCTTCGATGGCACCACTACCTACGGCATCAGCGCCAAGAGCGGTCGCGAGACTTTCGAGTTCCATTCCGGCGCTTACATGCCGGCGCTTTCCGACGGCGAGAAGCTCTACATGGTCGGGTATTCGAGCATTCACGCCCTTGACCCGGTCACTAAGAAGGAACTTCGCGCCGACAAATCACGCAAAGCCAAGGCCGCGAAGGAGAAGCAGAAAGCCGCTGCTAAAGCCAAGGCCAGTAACGCTGGCGGCAAGGACAAGTCCAAGTAGGCATGGACGATCTGCCGGACCGTCTGGCGAGGAGGCGCCGTGAACTTCAGCGCCGGGAGATCCGCCGGAGGCAGGTGAGGCGCCGCAGGCTGACCTTGCTTGCCGGAGTGCTGGCCGTCGCCGGCATCCCGCTGTTCCTGCTGGCCCGGGGTGGCGGGACAATCGAAGTTCAGGGCCAGACGGCCGTCGCGAAAGCCGGCGGAGTTCAGCCAGGTTCCTCCTGGAAGCCGAGCAAAGCGCCGGTTCCAACACAGTCGACCCAGGTCTGGCCGAGCGCAGTGAACCTTTCACCCTGAAGCGCATTCGCATCGACCAGGGCGATGGAGCAGAAGAACTGGCTGCGTCGCTCTAACGGCTAGACGCGGACCGGCACGCCCTGCGCGGCCATGTAGACCTTGGCTTCTTCAATGGTGTATTCGCCGTAGTGGAAGATCGAGGCGCAGAGCACGGCATCGGCCGCCCCATCGGTGATCGCTTCGACCAGGTGACTCAGCTCTCCGGCACCGCCTGAGGCGATCACGGGCACCGCGGTGGCTTCCGCAACCAGCCTGGTCAGCTCCAGTTCGTAACCGATGTTGGTGCCGTCACGATCCATGCTGGTCAGCAGGACTTCCCCCGCGCCGAGTCTGGTGGCTTCGATCGCCCACTCGATCGCGTCGCGCCCGGTCGCCTTGCGGCCGCCGTTGAGGAAAACTTCGTAGTGGTCGCCCACCTTCTTCGCATCGATCGCGATGACCACGCACTGGGATCCGAAGTTCTCGGCCATCTCGGTCAGCAGTTCGGGGCGATTCAGCGCCGCCGAGTTGACCGCGACTTTGTCGGCACCGGCGTCGAGGACAGCCTGCGCGTCTTCCACGGAGCGGATTCCCCCACCGATCGTGAAGGGGATGAAGACGTTGTCGGCCGTGCGCCGGGCCAGGTCGACGATCGTGTCGCGGCCTTCGTGCGAGGCGGTGATGTCGAGGAACACAAGTTCGTCAGCGCCGCCTTCGTCGTAGCGGGTGGCCAGTTCCACGGGATCGCCGGCATCGCGGATGTCGACAAAGTTGGTGCCTTTCACGACACGACCCTGATCGACGTCGAGGCACGGAATAACCCGCTTCAGGTCGCTCATGGCTTCTCCAGGACTTCGATCGCTTCACGCACTCCGAAGCGTCCTTCATAAAGGGCTTTGCCGACGATCACTCCTTCGACGTTGGCCGGGGCGTAGTCAGCGAGGGTCCGCAGATGGGAGAGTTCACCGACTCCGCCGGAGGCGATCACGCTCGCTTCGGTGGCCGCCGCGACCCTGGCCAGTTCGGGCATGTTCGGGCCGGTCATCATGCCATCGACTTCGATCGGGGTGAACAGGAAGCGCTCCACCCCGCGTTTGCTCAGGTCGGCGACGGCATCGGCGACATCCACGCCGCTCGACTCGGTCCAGCCGGCCAGCGACACTTTGCCACCGCGGGCATCAACGGAGACGACGACCTTCGAGGCCCCGTGGGTCGCGATGACTTCGGAAAGGAATTCGGGATCACGAAGGGCAGCAGTGCCGATCACGACCCGCGCGGCGCCGGCATCGAGCACGGCCGCAACCGAGTCAACGTTACGCAGTCCTCCACCAACCTCGATCGGGCAGCTCACGGCATCGGCGATGCGGGAAATCGTCTCGAGGTTCACCGGCTGGCCGGCCCTGGCACCATCGAGGTCGACCACATGGATGTATTCAGCACCCCCGTTCGCCCAGCGCTTGGCCGCGTCGACCGGATCGTTGTCGTACTGGGTTTCCTGGTCGTACTTGCCCTGGAGCAGGCGCACGGCTTTACCACCGAGGATGTCGATCGCCGGATAGAGGATCACGATCTGACTCCGTTCCGGTGCTCAACGCAGATCGAAGCGAAGTTCCGGAGCAGACGCAGTCCCGCGTGGCTCGACTTCTCCGGATGGAACTGGACCCCGTAGGTGTTGCCGCGCGCAGCGACGCATGCAAACTCGCCGTCGTAGGTTGCCGTGCCGACGATCTCGTCGGCTTCAGGTTCCGGCACGAAGGAATGGACGAAATAGAACGGCTCACCGGGACGCAGGCCGTCGATCAAAGGCGACATCTGCTGCCAGGTGACTGCGGCCCAGCCGATGTGCGGAATCTTCCGGCCGCCCGAAGGAACCTGGTTGACCGGTCCGGACAGCAGGCCCAGTCCTTCATCCCCGCCCAGTTCGATCGAAGAATCGAAGAGCAGTTGGTAGCCCAGGCAGATCCCGAGGATCGGCTTGCCCGCTTCCGCCGCTTCCTGCAGAAGTACATCCAGGCCGAGTTCACGGATTCGCGACATCGCCCTCGGAAAAGCGCCGACGCCGGGCAGGATCAGGCCGTCAGCAGAGCGGATGACCTCGGGGTCGGAAGTTTTTACGGGAACGGCACCGTTTCGCTCGAAGGCCTTTTCGACCGAGCGCAGGTTGCCCATCCCGTAATCGAGGATGGCCAGCCTTACGGGAGTCACCCGACTGCCTCCCGGAGGCGGCTGACCAGGGAATCGACCTCGGCCGAGCGCAGTTTGTAAGAGACCTGATTGGCAACCAGGCGGGCGGTGCAGGTGACGATGTCTTCCCGTGCTTCCAGGTTGTTTTCCCGCAGGGAACGTCCGGTCGCGACCAGGTCGACGATTCCGTCGGCCAGCCCGACCAGTGGCGCGAGTTCGATCGACCCTTTGACTTCGACCACCTCGACCTGGCGCCCGCTCTTTTCGAAGTACTCCTCTGCGATCCGCGGGTATTTGGTCGCGATGCGCATCAGGCCGAGCCGGCGCTGGTGCTCGGTCGGCCCGGTGTCACCCTTCTGGGTCGCTAGGACCATGCGGCAAAGCCCGACTTTCAGGTCGAGCAGTTCGTAGACGGAGCGATCGGCCTGTTCCAGCAGCACGTCTTTGCCGGTGATGCCGACGTCGGCCGCTCCCGCTTCGACGTAGGTGGGCACGTCGTAAGGACGCATAGTGACCAGGGTCATCTCGCCACCGTCAAAAACCAGGGAACGGGAATCTCCGCGCACTTCTTCGGTCTTCACGCCGATCCTGTCGAGCAAGTCGAGGACTTCGTCCAGCAGAGCGCCTCTCGGCACGGCCAGCTTGAGTGGCCCGCCCGGGGCCCGCAGCGACTCAAACATCGTTTCGTTCCTGCTCCAACTGGGCCTTGTGGATGCGCTCCACGTAGAGGCTGAACCCGGCTGCCGGCTGGTTGACGCCGAACTTGCTCATCAAACCGTCGTAGCGGCCGCCTCCGCCGATGACCTGGCCGACCGAAGGGTCATAGACCTCGAGGATCGAGCCGCTGTAATAGCCGAGGTCGCGCAGCAGGCCGAGGTCCACCTGGACCCGGTCGGCTCCGCCCCGGTCGGCGATCGCGTCAAAGGTCGACTGCAGGCTGTCGAGGCTGGCTTCGAAAGAAGCTCCACCCATGCCGCGGGCGTCGCTGATCACGTCGGGGCCGCCACGCAACTGGATCAGCCTGGTCAGGCACTGGATCTGGTCGGCCGACAGCGTGCCGGCCGATTCGAGTTCGATCTCCAGCCCGACGATGTCGTGGCTGGCCAGCCTGGCCGCGGTGCTCTTGATCAGGGCAGGGTCGGCGGAGAAGTCGGAAAGCAGACAGGCCCAGAGGTCGGCGTCGCCCAGGCCGATCACGGCCTTGCTCAGGCCAACGGCATCCAATGATCGGTTCAGGACTTCGACCACTTCGGCCGTTCCTTCGGACCCGTTAACGCCGATCAGCTCGATTCCGGCCTGGCCGAACTCACGCAGCTGGGCGCGCTGCGGCGTGACGGCTTTGTACGAGTTGGCCATGTAGCTCAGGCGGTAAGGCGGCTCGACTTCACCGAAACGGGTCGCAACCAGGCGGGCGATCGGGATCGTCATGTCGGTGCGCAGGGCCAGGAGCTCTCCCCGGTCATCGAAGAACCGGTAAGCGCCGGAATCGACTTCGTCACTGAGGTCGACCACGTCGGCGTATTCGATCGTCGGGGTACGGACCTCGCTGTAGTCGAAGCTCTCGAAGACGTCGAGCAGCGCCATCTGCAGACGGCGCAGTTCCCGCATCTCGTCCGGGAGAACGTCCCGGGTGCCTGGGGGGATCGGGTGGATCAA
>Ga0105048_10018593_pt1 | contig 10678 bp, 10 predicted proteins | sample MAT05_FD_78382 | JGI IMG/M metagenome (GOLD analysis project Ga0105048, IMG submission 78382) | Freshwater microbial communities from Lake Fryxell liftoff mats and glacier meltwater in Antarctica - MAT-05 | ecosystem: Environmental > Aquatic > Freshwater > Ice > Liftoff microbial mat | place...
AGCCGATCCATCTTGGTGGCGGCCACCAGAATGCGGGGCGGCGCGTCTTGCAGAAAGTCGAGCATCTGCGCGTGGTCAGGCGTGGGCCCGATCTCGGCGTCGATGATCGATACCACCACTTTGAGAGTGTGCCGCTCGTTGAGGTACTTGGAGATCATCGTCTGCCACGCCGCCCGCTCGGTCTTCGAGACCTTGGCGAAGCCGTACCCGGGCAAGTCGCACAGCCGAATCACCCGCTTGCGGCCCTTGTTCTCGAGCGTGACGTCGAAAAAGTTCAGGGTCTTGGTGCGGCCAGGCGTGTGCGAGACCCGAACCAACTTCTTGCGCCGAGTCAGTGCGTTGATCATTGACGACTTGCCCACGTTCGAGCGGCCCACGAAAGCCACCTCGGGCACCGGGTCGGTCGGGTACTGGCCGTCTTTGGTGGCGCTGGTGACGAACACTGCGTCGAGCACTCGAATCATTGATGACCGCCGACCGACATGTTCACTGAAGTGGGCGCCGGTTTGTGCAGCAACCCCAGGCGAAAAGGGGCTTTGGGCACAGTCACCGGCACGTCGGCTCGCTTCGCGCGCTCGGTCGACCAGTGATCCATCGCTTTGAGCTTGGGAGCGAACTCGAAGGGCTTGATCGACGGGCTCGCCGCGTCGTGACACGAGCGGCACTGCTTCTCACTCGGGTCGATCAAACCTACCAACCGCGACAGCTGGTCATCTTTCATCACGAAGCGGGCGGAGTAGTACTGGCCCCCACCGTGACAGGTCTCACACGACACGCCGGTCACCCGCTGGTCGACCTCGTTGGGCGAGTGGCACGACAGGCACCGCGCGTCTTTCTGCTGGGCCGACGAGAGCACCTCTTTCGCGCGCGCGTGAGGTGACGCCTTCCAAGTCGCCCAGGCGTCGGGGTGGCAGCTCTGGCAGCTTTCTGCTCCGAGAAAGTCGTGCCCGAGGGCGGGTGTCGCACCTGCACCCACGCCCAGAAAAAACACTACGCGAAGAAGCAGCGAACGCATCGCCAGTTGCGTACCATGCGACTTCTGACATGTCGCGCCTCCTGAATCTGGCAGTGCTGTTGGTCGCCACAGCGGCCTTCGCCAAACCGTGGAACGGCATGGACCCCGGCACCGCCAGCGCGTTGGACGTGATCGGTAAGTTCGGAGAGCCCACCAAACACTCCGCAGCGAAGGGCAAAGACATTCTGGTCTACTCCGGCGACCGGGCCATGACCGGCACCGTGCAGGTGCAGTTCAAGGTCAACCCGAGCACCCAGACCGTCGAGCGCATCGACCTCTACCCCGCCCCTCAAATCACCGCCGCCGACATCGAGAAATCGTACGGCTCGGTCTGCGACCCGCGCGCGCCCAGCGACCCCTGCTACTACCGCCGCGAGACCGCCAGCAAGCACACCTATTTTCTCTATCTCAAGCTCGGCCTGGCCATCTTCTTCAAAGACGACGGCGTGACGGTGCGCTCGTTCTCCTTCCTCCCCTCCGGCGCGCCCGCGCCCTGACCGATGCTGGTCTTCGGCCTCACCGGAGGCATCTCCACCGGCAAGAGCACCGTCTCCTCGATGTTCAGGGCCCTCGGAGCGCTGATCGTCGACGCCGACGTGGTCGCCAGGCAAATCGTCGAGCCCGGCCAGCCCGCCTTCGCCGAAATCGCCGAGCGCTTCCCTCAGATCATGGTCGACGGAGCCATCGACCGGGCCGCGCTCGGAGCTCACATCTTTCGTCAGCCCGAAGAGCGGGCCGCCCTCAACGCCATCACCCACCCCCGGGTGCGCCAGGCGGTGCTTGACCAGCTCAAGGCGCTCGAACAGGCCGGCGCGCAGCGGGTGCTCTACGACGTGCCATTGCTGTTCGAGAACCGCCTCGATGAAGACATGAGCGGGGTGATCGTGGTGACGGCGCCGCTCGAGATTCAGCGCCAGCGGTTGATGGCACGCAATGGCTTCACCGCCGAACAGGCCGATCAACGCATCGCCTCCCAGCTGCCGCTTGACGAGAAGCGCCGCCGCGCCACCTGGGTGATCGACAATGGCGGCTCGCTCGAGGCCACCCGGCGCCAGGTCGAAACGGTGTGGCAACAAGTCCTCAACGCTCCCACGCGCTGACGTAAGGTGCGGCCCCGTGAGCCACACGTACTTCATCACCGGCTACCCCGGCTTCATCGGCAAGCGTCTGGTGAAGCACATCGTGCAAGCCGACCCCTCCGGGCGAATCGTGCTCCTGGTGCAGCCCAAGTTCGTGAAGGAGGCCAGCCAGCTCATCGAGCGCCTGCCTGCCGCTCACGTCGAGATCCTCAGCGGTGACCTGGTCGACATGCACCTCGGCCTGGCGGGCGACGAGTACCGCGAGCTCACCGCACGGGTGACGCACGTATTTCACCTCGCCGCCATCTCCTCGCTGGGCATGGGCCGTGACATCGCTCAGAAGGTGAACGTCGAAGGCACCCGCAGCGTGCTCGAGCTGGCGCGCGACTGTGAGCACCTCGAGCGCTTCGTGTACTTCTCGCCCTGCTACGTCTCGTGCGATCGGGTCGGAGTGATCGCCGAAGACGAGCTCGAAGCCGGGCAGCGATTTCGAAACCACTACGAAGAGACCAAGTTCGAGGCCGAGAAGCTGGTGCAGAAGGCCAAAGCCCAGCTGCCGATCACCATCATTCGGCCCTCCAGCGTGGTCGGCGACTCACGTACAGGAGAGATCGACCGCTTCGAAGGCCCCTACTACCTCGGCATGCTGCTGGTGCTTTCGCCGTTGGTGCTGCCGCTGCCACTGCCTGGCAATGGTGTCGCCCCGCTCAACGTGGTGCCCGTCGACTTCGTGGTGGCCGCGACCTGGGCGCTCGCCCATCGGCCCGAGGCAGTCGGCCGCACCCTGCACCTGGTCGACCCCAACCCGATGAGCGCCCGCCGGGTGTACGAGCTCATCGCCGAGCGCAGCAATCGCAAGCTGCCCCGTTTCAATTTCTCGGCCCGCGCCGCCGACGTCGTGCTCCGCCTGCCCGGCATCGAGAAGTTGGCCAGGCCCCAGCGCGCCGCCATCAGCTACGTGAATCATCTGGCGCTCTACAACTGCCACACTGCGCTCGAGCTGCTCGATGGCACCGGCGTTCGCTGCCCACCGCTGCAGACCTACCTCGACAAGCTGGTCGACTTCGCCATCACCGCGTGGAAGCGGCGAGGCGCGGCCGAGGCTGAGCTCGACGATGACCCGCTCGATCGCCCGTCGCGCTAGAGCCAAGCGAGAGAAGAGCCATGACCACCAAGCGCTACGCCGTCGGAGACACCTTCACCCTGGTGCGGGAGTGCGATCGCTACCGGCCCATCTACTACGCGGCCGTCTCCGGCGACTTCAACCCCATTCACCTCGACCCCGAGGCCGCCGCCCTCGCCGGCCTCGGCGCTCCGATTTTGCACGGCCTCTGCACCTACGGCTGGGCCACCGAGTGCTTCGTGAACTACCTGGGCGACCCGGCCAAAGTGAAGCGGGTGAAAGTGCGCTTCTCCAAGCCCGTCGCTCTCGAAGACGTGATCACCTTCACCGGCACTGTCACCGCCATCACCGATGGGGTGCTCAGCGCCGAGCTGACCGCCAAGAACCAGCGCGGCGAAGACGTGCTCAAGGCCGCCGTGGTCGAAGGGAGGGTGTGATGGCGATCAACACGGCCCTCATCGGTCGCTCCTACGGCCCGTTCTCCTACCAGGTCGGCCTCGAGAAGATCCGTGAGTACGCCGTCGCGGTCGCTGGCGGCATCCCCTCCACCGGGTTCTTGAGTTCCGGGCCTCCCGAGGGGCTGCACCCGTGGCTGTATGATCTCGAGGCCGGCGCGAAGAGCCCGTACGGCAGCATCGTCGCCCTGCCCAGCTTCGCGGTGGTCTTCGCCATCGCGCCCTTCGGCACGGCCTGCGGCGACCCCGAGCTGAACGTCGATCTGCTGCGGCTGGTGCACGGCGAGCAGGAGCTCGAGTGGTTCGCGCCCATCAAACCAGGCGACACCATGACCACCACCGGCACCCTGACCGAGATCTACTCCAAGGCCGGCAAAGACTTCTTCGTGGTGATCTCAGAGACGCAGAATCAGCACGGCGAGCGAGTGGTAAAGGGCACGTGGACCGCGGTCGTTCGAAGCAGCGACGCCTGAGACCTACCCGCGGCTGATCACGCCTTCGTCGATCAGCTGCGCGATGATCCGCGCCGTGTCCAACTGGGACATGCCGGAGACGGCGAACACGTCGTCGAATGACACCGTGCCGTCGATCTGCGCCAGTACGAAGCCAGCGCGGTGATCGAGATTGAGCCAGATGATCTCGTCGTCTTTGAGCAACACCCGCGGCACCGCGTTCATCTTGCCCAGCTTCGACTCGAACATCGCCAGCAGGGTGCGCTCACTGCGTTCACGCAGCGACTGCACCTCGGCGTCATCGGGCGCGAGCACCTGCGCTTTGAGAATCAGCTCGACCGCGCCGGTGTGATCGTCGAGGTCCAGCAGGTCTCGCGCGCCACGCAGCAGCGATCGCACCTCGGCCGCCACCCGCGTGCCCGGGTTCGAGGGCGAGCTGACCACCGGGTGGTCGACGCCGACCAGCTCCAGCGCCTTGCCCTCACCCACCACGTTGCTCAGGCTGATGCCCGGGTTCGACTTCGCGTCCCACGCGGTCTGGGGCGCGAACCCAGGCGACGGCGGTGCGTTGGGAGGCCCACTCCTGGGCCACGGAGCCACCATGCCTTGAATCGGCGACGCCGCCGGCACCGGGTTGGCGGTGCTCGAATGAGGGCCCGACCAGTTCCACGCGGAGTCTGATGACCGGGGCACGCCGTGGCCCGACATCGAGGGTGTGTTCGGCGGGCTCGCCACCGGTACCGGCACCGGCGCAGAACCGGTGAACAGCGGCGGCGTCGAGCGCGGCGGCGAGGCCGGCGCGGGGTCACCCGAGAGCCGAATGGTGTTGGGCGGGTCGACGATCGGCGAGCCCGCATACAGAGGTGGCGTCGAGGGCGGAGAAACGGCCGGCGGGGGCGAGCCCGAGATCAACACACTGCGCGGCGTCTTCTCGAACTGCGGAGGAGTCATTCGGGGCACCGGCGTGTGCGACGACCTGACGAACACCGGCGGAGTCATGATCGGCTTGGGCGGCTCGATGTCTTGCCCACCGCCGATCACCACCGTCAGACCTCCCAGCGGCACGGTGATCTCCACCGGCGCGATCGCCGGAGCGGCCACCGGCTCTTCGAATGAATCGCTGCTGCTCCACACCTCTTCGCTGGTCGAAGGCGAGGCCTCCTCGAACAACGACGACTCGGTCACCGCGTCAGGCGGGGGTGCGGGTACCGGCTTCACCGGCGGAGGAAATGGCGCAGGCGATTCGAACCCTGTCGCCATGCCCCAGTCGCCTTCGACGTTGCCCCCCGCCGTCAACGCCTCGTTGCGCTCGAAAGGGTTGGTGATGCCTGAAGGTGTGCTGGCCACCGTGGTCGGTACCCCAGGCTGATGATCACCCGTGCCTTCAAGCAGCGTGCGCGCCCGCTCATTGCCCGGGTCAAGCTTCAGCGCCCGCTCGAAGAGCTTGTGGGCGCCGTCGAGGTCGCCCGACAGCTTCAGCCAGAGGCCGGCATCAATGAGCTGTGCTGCCCGCTCCTTCGACATCCCTGGGTTCACTTTCCTAACTGATTCGCTGCAACACGCCCTTGAAGAGCGTGATGGTCTTGGTGAGCGTATCGATACTCTCGTTGACCTTGCCCAGGTTCGCCGCGTCGACCGTCCGCTTCGCCACCTCGAGGGCCTTGTTCGCCTTCGCGACCGCGTCTTGACCAAACTCCGAGCCCGAGGTCGCCTTCTGCAGCTGGGGTATCAGCTCCTGCACTTCTTTCGCCAGCGCTGAGAGCTCGGCCTTGCGCTTGCCGAGCTCTTCGCCCGTGCGCGCCTCGAGCATCATGTCGGCCTGGTCTTCGAGAATCGTCTTCAGCTCCGACTCGGTCAGGCCGCCCGACGCGGTCACCTGAATCGACTGCTGCTGCCCGGTCTCTTTGTCGCGCGCCGCCACCGAGACGATGCCCTCGGAGTTGATCTCGAAGGTCACGTCGACCTCGATGTCACCGCGCTTCGACTGCCGCAGCCCGGTCAAGATGAATTCGCCCAGCAGCTCGTTCTGGTGCGCCACCTCGCTCTCGCCTTGCAGCACCATGATCTTCACCGTGCTCTGCAGGTCTTTCGAAGTGGTGAACACCTCGGTGACCGACGTCGGCACCGTCGTGTTGCGCGGTATCAGCCGGCGCACGTACCCACCGGCGATGGCCACGCCCAGGCTCTGCGGCGTGACATCGAGCAACACCACTTCGCTGTCTTCAGTGGTCAGCGCATCGGCCTGCACCGCCGCGCCCAGAGCCACGACTTCGTCAGGGTGCACGCCCTTGCACGGGTCGCGGCGAAAGTACGCCTTCACCAGCTCTTGAATCTTGGGCATGCGGGTCATGCCGCCGACCAGAATCATCTCTTTGAGATCGCCGACCTTCACCCTCGCGTCGCTGAGCACCTGCTCGCAGATGGTCACGCAGCGCGCCCCCAGATCGCCGCACAGCTCCTCGAGCTTCTCGCGGGTCAACGTCTTCTGCAGGTGAAGCGCCGAGCCGCCACCAACCGGCGTCGAGATGAACGGCAGGTTCAGCTGCGTCTCTTTGCTGCCCGACAGCTCGATCTTCGCCTTCTCTGCGCCGTCTTTGAGCCGCTGCAACGCCATGCGATCTTTGCGCAGGTCGATGCCGTGCTCTTTGACGAAGTCGAAGACCAGCCACTCGATGATCCGGTTGTCGAAGTCTTCGCCGCCAAGATACGTGTCGCCGCCAGTGCCGATCACGTCGAATACGCCGGTGCCGACCTCCAGCACCGAGACGTCGAAGGTGCCCCCGCCCAAGTCGAAGACCGCGATCTTGCCGTTCACCGCTTTGCCGAACCCGTAGGCCAGCGCCGCCGCGGTCGGCTCGTTGATGATTCGCAGCACATCGAGCCCGGCGATGCGACCCGCGTCTTTGGTGGCCTGGCGCTGACCATCGTTGAAGTACGCCGGCACGGTGATCACGGCCTTCTTCACCGGCTTGCCGAAGAACGCCTCGGCGTCGAGCTTCAGCTCCTTGAGCACCATCGCCGAGACCTCAGGCAACGAGTAGTCGGTCGGCCCCAGCTTCACCTTGATGTCGTCATGCTCGCCGCTGACCACCTGATACGGCAGCACCTTCATCGCGTCTTGGGTCTGCCCCGCTGAGAACTTGCGACCGAGCAGACGCTTGGAGGCGTAGACCGTGTCGGTCGGGTTGGTGATCGCCTGACGCTTCGCGATCTGCCCCACCAGCAGCTTGCCGCTCTTGGCCAGGGCGACCACTGAGGGCAGCAAGTTCGAGCCAGAGCGGCCGCGAATGACCGTGGGAGTGCCACCCTGCACGGTTGCGACGACGCTGTTGGTAGTGCCCAGGTCAATGCCGATGACGGGCTCACGATCAGCCATGAGCCTCGAACCTAGAACGGCCAGCGCCGCTTCGCGTACTTTTTGACGTCTGGGTGCTCAGGGTCGAGGCGAAGTGCCTCTTCGTAGTGCTTCTTGGCCAGCGCCTTCATCCCCGCGCTCTCCAGCAGCCGGCCCAACAAAATGCGGTATTCGGCGTTGGTCGGCACCGCCTCCACGGCCTTCTGGGCGTAGGTCGAGGCCTCTTTGGGGTCGTTGTGCTTGCGGTCGAGCAACACCGCGGCCTTGTAGGCCGCTTCGGCGTTCTTCGGGTTGTTGTTCGATGCCGACTTGAAAGCGGCGATCGCCAGATCGTCTTCGCCCCGGTCGAGCGCCTCTTTGCCACGCTTGAAGTCGTCGGCCGAGCGCATCTCTTCGTTCTTCTTGCGCACGTCGACCAGCATCGTCTTCACTTCGAGGTTGGTCGCATCGAACTGGGCGGCCAGGTTCACCTGCGTGAAAGCATGGGAGTATTCGCCCTTGGCGATGTGCGCCCGAGCCCGCGCCATCATCTCTTGCACCTTGCCCGACTTGGCCAGGTACGGGTGCCGCGCCAGCCGCGCCCGACGCTCGGCGTCACGTGAAGCCTCGTCAGCGGTCTTCGCCGCCACCTCCGCCACCGTACTGCTGGCGTTGGCCCTGATCGCCGCGCGAACGAAGGGGTGCGCCTCGAGGTAGGCCTTGAGCCGCTCGGGGTCGGTCAGCGTCTGGTTCGCCTCGACGATTCGCTTGAAGACCTTGTCGAGACGCCCCTTGAAGGTGCCGATGTTCTTGCCGAAGAAGCGGTCGGGGTGAAACTTCTTCGACATCGCGTGAAACGCGGTGCGAATCTCATCGGTCGACGCACCCGCCGGCACCCCCAGGAAATCGTAATGGTTGGTGGTGCCCATCTTGGCTTCGAGCGCCTCGATCTCGCGCTGCCGATCGGGGTCGATGTCGATGTTCTCTTCTGCCAATCAGGAGCTCCGGGAGACGGGCGATGTCACAGCGAACGCTCGAAGATGGCAAGGCCCTCGGCGAGCTGCTCCCGTGTGGAAATGTAGGCGGGAGCGAAGCGCACGGTCTTCTCGCCGGCCAGATTCAGCAGGAGCCCGTTCTGTCGGCAGCGCGCCAGCACGTCGGCGGCGCCGGTGTCGACCTCGATGCCGAAGAGCAGCCCACGGCCACGAATCGCGTTCACCCGCTCTGGCCTCCGCTGCATCAGCGCCGCACCCAGCTCGTGCAGGTACAGGCCCTTGGCCGTGATCTCCGCCAACATCGCCGGAGCGGTCGCCAGATCCCACGTGGCGCAGGCGGCCGCGGCGCAGACCGGGTTGCCACCGAAGGTCGAGCCGTGCGTGCCCGAGGGCAGGGCCTTGCTCACCAGGTCGCTGCACACCATCGCGCCGATCGGCAGCCCATTGCCCAATGACTTGGCCAACGAGAAGGCATCGGGCACCACACCCTCGTGCTGAAACGCGAAGGGCTTGCCCGTTCGGCCCACCCCGGTCTGCACTTCGTCGATCAACAGCAGCAGGCCCTGCGAATCACACAGCTCGCGCAGCGCCTTCAGAAAGCCAGGAGGCGCCAGACGCACCCCGCCCTCGCCCTGAATCGGCTCGATCATGATCGCCGCGGTCTTCTCGGTGACCAGTTTCTTCACCGCCTCCAGGTCTCCCATCGGCGCGTAGATGAAGCCCGCGGGCAGAGGCTCGAAGCCAGCGTGGTACTTCGGCTGCGCCGTGGCAGTGACCGTGGCCAGGGTGCGCCCGTGAAACCCGCCCTCGAAGGTGATGATTTCGAAGCGCCCCTTTTCGTGTTGGGAGCGTCGCGCCAGCTTGATCAGCGCCTCATTCGCCTCCGCCCCCGAGTTGCAGAAAAAGGCCCTCGCTCCGGGCAGACCGCTGGCGGCCGTCAATCGCTCGGCGAGCCGAATCTGCGGCTCTGAATAGAAGACGTTCGAGACGTGCCAGAGCTGATCGAGCTGCGCTTTAGCCGCGGCCACGATCTGCGGGTGGCAGTGGCCCAGGCAACATGTGGCGATGCCGCCGATCAGGTCGAGGTACTTTCGCCCCTCGGCGTCGAACACGTAAACGCCCTCGCCGCGCTCCAGCACCACCGGCTGCTGCTTGTAGTTCTGGAGCAGGTTCTGCTTGGCGCTTTCGATGAACGACTCCGACTTGGTCGGAGCCACTGCCGAAGAGACCGCCGCCATCGTCACTTTGATCGGGTTCATGGGGTCACAGAATGTACTTCGAAAGGTCTTCGTCTTTGACCAGCTCGCTCAGCTTCGCTCTGACGTAACCCACGTCGACCACAAAGTCTTTTTGTTGAAGCTCCGAGGCCGAGAAGCTCACCTCGTCGAGCACCTTCTCCAAAATGGTGTGCAGCCGCCGCGCGCCGATGTTCTGGCTCCGCTCGTTGACCTGGTGCGCCAGCTTGGCCAGCTCCTCCAGCGCATCGTCTTTGAAGCTGAGGGTCACGCCCTCGGTCGCCAGCAGCGCGACGTATTGCTTGATCAGCGAGTTCTTGGGCTCCCGGAGAATGCGCACCAGGTCTTCACCCCGAAGCGCCTCGAGCTCGACCCGAATGGGAAAGCGGCCCTGCAGCTCGGGTATGAGATCAGAAGGCTTCGAGACGTGAAAGGCGCCAGCGGCGATGAACAGCACGTGGTCGGTCTTCACCGGGCCGTACTTGGTGGTGATGGTGCTGCCCTCGACCACCGGTAAGAGATCGCGTTGCACACCTTCGCGCGAGACGTCGGGGCCACCGCTCGACTTGGGCCCACCGCCGCTGACGATCTTGTCGATCTCGTCGAGAAAGATGATGCCGTCGTTCTCGGCCCGCTTCAGCGCATCGCGGTTGACGCGATCTTGATCGATCAATCGCCCGGCCTCTTCGCCCTCGAGCAGCTTGAGCGCTTCGGGCACCGTCGCTTTGCGTTTGCGGGTACGCGAACCGAACCCGGGCATGCCCTTGAACAGGTCGCCCATGTTGAGCCCCATTTCCTCCAGCCCCTGCCCGGAGAAGTTGCGCACGAAGGTCATGTTGGTGTCTTGAACGTCGATCTCCACGTACTCGCCGTCGAAGGTGCCGGTGCGCAGCTGCGCGCGAAACTTCTCTCGCTCGCTCTCTGACATTCGAGGCGCCGACGCCGCGACCGTCGCCGGAGGAGGAATGCCGAAACCCCCGCCGCCGCCCT
>Ga0105048_10018595_pt1 | contig 10678 bp, 7 predicted proteins | sample MAT05_FD_78382 | JGI IMG/M metagenome (GOLD analysis project Ga0105048, IMG submission 78382) | Freshwater microbial communities from Lake Fryxell liftoff mats and glacier meltwater in Antarctica - MAT-05 | ecosystem: Environmental > Aquatic > Freshwater > Ice > Liftoff microbial mat | place...
CGGGTCGGTGGCGAGGACTAGGTCGGCGGACTTTTCTTTGGCGAGTTTCTCGGCTCGGTCCATGCACTCCGGGATTTCTGGGTTCGGCGTCTTGGTCACGTTCGGGAACTGGCCGTTCGGCTCTGCTTGCTCCGGAACCCCGATTGGTTTGAACCCCTGGATTTCGAGGACTTCGCCCGCACAGAACCCGCCGACGCCGTGCAGCGGCGTGTAAACCACGCGGATTTCATCGGCCTTCGGCGGCGGCACGAGGCTCTGCTTGCGGCAGAGTTCGATGTACGCTTCGTGCGGGGCCATATCGAGGAAGTGGACCTTGCCGCTCTTGAGGGCATCCATCCAGTTGAACGATTTGATCGCGGCGACCTGATCGACGAAGTCGCTCATGATCTGGTCTTCCGGCGGCACGGGCTGAGCGCCGCGTTCGTCGTAAAACTTGCTTCCGTTGTCGTCTGGAGGATTGTGACTTGCGGTCATGTTCAGCCCACCGTGGGCCGTCAGGTGGCGGATCGTGAACGAGAGTTCGGGCGTCGAGAGATACCGCTTCGTATCGGAGGGAAGGATGTAGGAGTGGATGCCGTTCGCCGCGTAAACCCCCGCGGCGTACTCGCAGAAGTTCCGGCTCGTGAGGTGCAGAACGGGGTTCGGCAAATCCTTGTTGTAAACCCCACGTTTGTCTTCGTACTGGCGAACGTCGTACGCCAGGACCACCCGCAGGGTACCGCCGCCGGGGAACCGCTGCTTCAAATATTCGCAGTTGCCCTGGACGCTCGCGCCAAGCGTCCAGAGGTTCATCCGATTCGGCCCGATGCCCACGGCCCCGCGACGCCCGCCGGTGCCGAACGGGAGCACCTGATAGAAGGAATCGAGCAGGATCGACCACTTCGCATTCGCGATCAGCCAGTCGATCTGCGGTTTGTAGCCCGCGTAGTCGGGGTCGGTGAGCCAAGTCGACAGGAACTTCAACGCCGAGTCCTTGATCGACGGATCGGCGTCGATGGTGGCGAAACCCGAGCGGAGGGCGGAGAGGGCGTCCATGAGCAATCTCCCGAGTAGCGGAACGGTCGAACCCGTCCGGCGAAGGGCCAGTCTGTTATCATGTTTAAGAGGTGCGGCGATCCGGGGGAGAGCGAAAATGGCGAGCGAGTTGATCCACGACCGCGGACGGGGGCCGGAACTTCGAAGTTGCCGCATCACGGTTTACGATCTCATCCCGTACCTGGAAGACAGTCGCTACGCGGACGGGATGATGCTCGATATTTGGCCGATCACGGTCGAGGAACTATCGGCACTGAAGCAGTACATCGCGGACCACAACGACGAAGTCATGGCGGTTCACAGGAAAATCGAGAAGCGAATTCAACGGGGAATGGCGGCGCAAGACACGCCCGAATTTCGGGAACGGACGCGCAAAACGCGCGTGGAGATGAAGTACTTTCAACAATACCTTGCTGAGCGTAAAAGTCTCGGCGAGATCGATTCGGCCACCCGGGAGGAAATCTGGGACGGTTTCCGAACTTGGCTCGAATCCCGTGCCACTCCGAACGGGGCTAAAGTGGCATGAACGGGATCGTGGCCGACGTGAACTTTATCGGGCAACTACGGCTAATAGGTAACGTACTCGAGGAATCCGACGTTGCCGAAATCTGGATTGGATTGAAACTACCGATCGAGCCCTTCTCGACCCTCGGACTTCCGGTCGAGGCACCGGATCACGAGGTTTGGAACCGCTGCCAGCAACTTCGACTCGTGCTCATCACGGGCAATCGAAACAACGACGGGCCCGATTCGTTGCAAGCGACGATCGACGACTCGAACTCGCCAACGAGCCTTCCCGTGATAACAATCGGTAATACCAACCGCGTGATGTATAAACGAGCGTTCGCCGAGAGGGTCGCCAGGGATCTGCTCGAGTATATGTTCGACTTATTGAAAGATCCCGAATCGCTGCTTGGTACTGGCAGACTTTACATTCCCAAACCCGCTCCGTGAACATGTCCACTTTGCAATTCCACTACGACGTCCTGGTCATCGGCGCCGGCCACGCGGGCACCGAAGCGGCGATGGCCGCCGCACGCCTCGGCATGAAAACGTGCCTGCTCACCATGAACGCCGATGCGGTGGGGCAAATGAGTTGCAACCCCGCGATCGGGGGCGTGGCGAAGGGGCAGATCGTGCGCGAGATCGACGCTCTGGGCGGCGTTATGGGCAAGTGCATCGACGCGAGCGGGATCATGTTCCGCATGTTGAACGCATCGAAGGGCCCCGCGATGCACTCGCCGCGGGCGCAGGCGGATAAGAAGCTTTACCAGTTCACCATGAAGCGGTGGGTCGAAGAGCAAGAGAACCTGACCTTGCGTCAGGAACTCGTCGAAGGGCTTTTGATCGAGCCGCTTGCGGCTTCGCGCGAAGTCGCAACCAACCGAGTTCTCGGCATCCTCGCCCGCGGGGGCACCGAATATCGCGCCCCCGCCGTGATCCTGACGACGGGCACGTTCCTCAAAGCGATCATGCACACCGGGGAAGCCAAAACCGTCGGCGGTCGAGCGGGGGACAACTCGGCCGAGGGGATGAGCGATAGCCTGACCAGCGCGGGCTTCGAATTGGAACGCTTCAAAACGGGAACGCCGTGCCGCCTAAACGGCCGGACGATCGACTTCTCGAAGTGCGAACGCCAAGTGGGCGACGCGCCGCCGCGGCCGTTCAGTTTTTCCACGGACAAAATCACCGTTCCGCAGATCGACTGCCATCTGACGACGACCACCGAGGCGGTCCACGAACTGATCCGTGCGAACCTGCACCGGGCGCCGATGTACTCGGGGCAGATCAAGAGTTCCGGGCCGCGGTACTGCCCGAGCATCGAAGACAAAGTCGTGCGGTTCGCCGAGAAGAGCGGGCACCAGATCTTCCTCGAACCCGAGGGGCTCAACACTCGCGAGTACTACTGCAACGGCATCAGCACCAGCCTGCCCAAGGACGTGCAGCACGCGATGCTCAAGTTGATTCCGGGTTTGGAGAACGCGGAAGTCATGCGTTGGGGCTACGCGGTCGAGTACGACTTCGCCCCGCCGACGCAGCTTCTGCCGACGCTCGAAACCAAGCCGGTCGCGGGGCTCTACTTCGCGGGGCAGATCAACGGAACGACGGGCTATGAAGAAGCTGCGGCCCAGGGGCTGATGGCGGGGTTAAACGCGGCCTTGAAGTTGAAGCAGCAGCCGCCGCTCGTGCTCGACCGCGGGCAAGCCTACATCGGCGTGCTCATCGACGACCTGGTGACCAAGGGCGTCGACGAGCCGTACCGGATGTTTACCTCGCGAGCGGAGTATCGCTTGGTGCTGCGCCACGACAACGCCGACCGCCGACTCACGCCGATCGGCAAGCGGATCGGTTCCGTGTCCGGTCCGGAGTGGGAGCGACTCGAGCAGAAGGAAGCGAAGATTGCGGAACTGCAACGGCTCTTGAAGTCCGCGAAGTCCGATGGCGAGAACCTCGCAACCTGGCTCAAGCGAACGACGGTCGAATGGAGCGAGTTGTGCGAACGCCACCCTCCGTTGAAGGAGTGGAACGCATGGCCCGATGTCGTGGAGCAGGTCGTGCTCGAATCCAAGTACAGCGGGTACATCGATCGGCAGGCGAACGAGGTCGAACGATTCCGGCGCATGGAAGGGAAGCGAATCCCCGCGGAGTTCGATTACACCGCAGTGCCCCAACTCCGCCAGGAAGCGAAGGACAAGTTTACGCGGGTTCGACCCGCCAACATCGGACAGGCGGGTCGGGTGAGTGGCATCACCCCGGCCGACCTGGCAGTGCTGTTGTTTTATTTGGAATGAGACGTTATGGGGGCCTTCGCCCGCCCGGGAAGTTCGGGTCGCCGGGGAACTCCCGACGGCTCAGAAACCGATGGGCCGACGAGCGACCGCGACCCGGCGAGAGGGTTTTGGCGGACCCCGTAATTGGCGCAGACTGGGCAAAGCGGACCGCTGAACCGAGCTGGGCCGGTAGTATTGACGTTCCCGAGTCTGCGAGGAATCCTTTTCCCACCAACGAGTTAAGCCGCAGTAGCCGCGGAACCTCGCGTTGACAGGAAAAAGTGCAGGGTTATAATCCTCGCGGTGGTTTGATTATCGAGATTCACCATCTTGCTTTGCCTCTTCAAACCTCGGGCTTGATCCAGCTCACCTGAATTTCCTTTTCCCGCGTCGTCGGGCAACGTCGTTCGTTGCCGTAGGCGAGCACGGGGCGTGGTTGGTAGTTGCCACGAACGGATTCCGTCCGCCCCAGACCTTATCGGTCGTTGAGGCGGATCTCCATCATGCGAGCCGGCCGGAGCCGGAAGGGTGGATCGTTATGAAGACGGTATTTACGACTGGCGAAGCCGCGAAGGTCTGCAAGGTCTCTCAGCAGACGATCATTCGCTGCTTCGACAACGGTCAACTCAAAGGCTTTCGGGTGCCCGGCTCCAAGTTCCGCCGGATCCCGCGGGAAATGCTCTTCAAGTTCATGAAGGACAACGGCATTCCGACCGATGCGCTGGAAAGCGGCAAGCGGAAGGTGCTGGTGGTGGACGACGATGTCGAAATCGTCGAACTGCTTCAGCGAGCTCTGGAAGACGACGGTCGGTTTGAAGTCCGCGTCGCCGCCAACGGCTTCGACGCGGGGATGATGGTTAAGGAATACCGCCCGGACATCATCGTTTTGGACGTGATGCTGCCCGATATTAACGGCAAGGAAGTCTGCCACCGGGTGCGGTCGGACAATTCCTTGGAAGAAGTCCGGATCATCTGCATTTCCGGCCTGGTGGAAGAAGACAAGATACAGGAGCTCAAACTCGCCGGAGCGGACGACTTCGTCCACAAGCCCTTCGAGGTGGACTACCTGATCGAGCGGATGTGCCAGCAGTTGGAAATGGAAGCGGCTCTCACGGTGTGATTTGCTGCTTTGCGAACTTGACCCAGGGATTAGGGGGTGAGCGGTGAGTGGGGTGTCGGTCGGGCAACGTGCGGTCGAACTGCCGTGGCTATGCCCGTCCGACGAGGCCTTGCTTGCCCTCGCCTCGGACCCACCGGGCGCGGCCGGTGCCCTCTCGGACATCGCCGCCGCGGTTCACCTGCTGCGGTTCGTGCGTCCCACGCCGGACCTCCGCAGGTACCACGCGGAAGAAGTGTTGGCGCAGCCGAGCCTCTGCGACTCGGCTGCGGCGTTCCTCGAACGGCCCGAACCGCTCGTACGGTTCGCCGTCGAAGCTCCCGAATTCTTGCCGATCCTTCGCCTCTCCACCGCGGCGTCCGAGATCGCTCGAGGTCTCGCGTACGAAACGGACGCGGGCCACCCGGACCTCGTAGCCGCCGTCGCTCGCTTGACGGTTCTGGGTTGGGTCGCCGTTGCGGCTGTCGAGCCCGAAGCCGCCATCCGCGTCCTGCAATCCTCGCACGACCCCTCCGCGATTCAGAATCGCGATTGGGGCCACGATTCGGCCGCAATCACGCGCCGGCTGTCCACGCGCTGGCGATTGCCGCAGTGGCTCACGTCCACCATCGGCTACCTCAAGCTCACCCCGTCGGACGCCGTCAACTTGGGTGCCGACGAAGAATTGTTCCGCGTCGTTCAGGCCTCCGTGGCGCTCGCGGAAGAACACTTCGGCTACCTCGGCTTGACCGACCCGCGAACGCGAAACGCCCACTCCGAACTGGACTGTTCGGCTCGTGCGATTCTCGAATCGTGGACCGAATCGAACCGCGATTTCTCGGCCGCGCCTCCCGGCCCCGAAGCCCCGCGGTGGCTGCTCGCGAAGTTGCTGCGAACCGCAGCCACGGCCCGGCGGGCGACCGGAGCGGTTTGGCTCAGTGCCGCCGAGGCGTCGATCGACCGATTGACAGAAAACTTGGGTGATCTGCGCGCCGAGTTCGACGCGGACCTCCGCGATGCGAAATTGGCCAGCGTCGCCGAGTTCGCCGCGGGAGCGAGCCACGAGATCAACAATCCGCTCGCGGTGATCTCCGGCCACGCACAACTCTTGCTCGCCGGCGAAGACGATCCGGACCGCCAGAAGCGGCTCGCGGTCATCGTGCGACAAACCAAGCGGGTCCACGAACTGCTTCAAGGGACATTGCAATTCGCCCGTCCCTCGAAACCCAAATCGGGCCTCGTCCACGCGGGCGAATGGCTCGACGACGCCGTGCGGCCGTTCCGACCGGACGCGGAGGCGAGAAACGTAACGCTCGAACTCGCATCGCCCGACGTTTTGGCGGACTGCTACCTGCGAGCCGACTCGACGCAGTTGAAAGCCGCGTTGGGGCATCTGATCCGCAACGGGATCGAAGCGGCCCCGTCTGGCGGGTGGGTCCGGCTCACGCCCGAGTTCGACGACGTGCCGCGGATTCTCATCGAAGACAACGGACCCGGCCCGCTTCCCGGAGAGATCCCGCACCTGTTCGATCCGTTCTTCTCCGGCCGCTCCGCCGGTCGCGGCCGCGGCTTGGGTCTCTCCATCGCTTGGCGGTTCGCTCGCCTCAACGGCGGCGATGTCCGCTTTCTTCCGACTGCCGACCGTGCGAGTCGCTTCGTCCTGCAACTTCCGCCCGCCGAACTCCCTCGTCGCTTCGCAGCGTGACCGATTGCCCTCGCGGCTCCTTCGGATACACCAGTTCCGAACGACGCGCGGAGGGCTTCGCATGTCCGATTATTCCGGCCGATTCAACCTTCAAACGCTGCGGTCCGATCTGCTCGATCTCGTTTGGCCGAGAATTTGTTGCCTCTGTTCAGCTGCAATAGAACTGCCAGACCACGACCGCTGCATTTGCTCGACGTGCCGAGTGCAACTCTTCGGCGATTCCCGAAACTGCTGCCCGCGGTGTTCCAGCACCGTCGGTCCGCACGCGGACGTTTCCAACGGCTGCCCGCGATGTCGAAAGTTTCGATTTCGATTCTCGGGTGTCGTTCGGTTGGGCGAATACGACGGACTCCTTCGAGATGCGGTTTTGCGGATGAAACACGATAGTGGAGAGTTGCTGGCCGAGCGGGTCGGGGAACTTTTCGCGGTCGAACGTCGCGCTGAACTCCTGGCGTCGAAACCCGACGCGATTGTGCCGATCCCGCTGCACTGGCAGCGACGATGGAAGCGGGGTTACGATCAGGCCGCGACCATTGCTCGGGGAATCTCGAGGATGCTTAACATCGCGAGCCACCCGGGAACGCTGGCCCGCACGCGGGCGACGGATTTGCAGGCCGGTTCCTCGGCTACAGCCCGCTGGGACAACGTGCGGGGAGCGTTTCGAGCTGTCCGGGCACACCGTTTGCACGGAAAGAAGATTCTGTTGGTCGATGACGTTCTGACGACGGGGGCTACTGCTGACGCGGCTGCGGAAGCACTACTCTCCGCAGGTGCAGCGCAAGTCAGTGTAGCCGTACTCGCTCACCGGTAACATTCGAAGGATTCGAAACGCCGCCGGCGAAAGCTGTGCGGCTCGTGCGAAGGATGAGTGCGGTGCCGACGATAGCGACCTCGCCACCGCCGTCGAAGAAAATCCGACAAACGATAGACTTCCCCTCAAGGTGGGGTCGGGGCGATAATCGAAGTGTTGCCAGGAATGCGACGGTCTCTCGAGGGGACGATCGTCGATCCGGCAGGGGGAGAGAGGGTTATGCACCGCTTACTCGTGACTACGTTCGTGGCGGTCCTCGCGACTGCCGGGTCCGCCTCTGCTGGGGCCCAAGATTTTTTCGCGGAAACCGTCAAGGATTTCGGGACGACCCCGCGGGGTCCCGTCCTGGTGCACTACTTCCAGGTACGGAACACTAGCCAGCAAACCGTATCGCTCGGGCAAACCCGCGTCTCGTGCGGTTGCGTCTCGTCGAAAATCGTCGGTAAAACCACGCTCGCACCGGGCGAAACGACCACGGTCGAAGCCCAGATGGACACCCGGCGGATTCCGCAGGCGAACGTCCTCAAGTCGGTCATCGTTTACGTTCCCATCTCCGGCCAGTTCTCGGAAGAAGTCCAACTCCGCGTTCAGGCGATCGCTCGGGACGACTTGGTCATGTCGCCGGATACGATTGCGTTCGGCACGATCCGCAAAGGGCAGGGCGGCAAAGCGACGACTCGCATCACCTTCTACAGCGACCCGAATTGGAAGATCGCGGAGATCGCGAGTTCCGGAGCGTACATCAAAGCCGAAGCCGCCTCGGCCGTCAAAAAGGGCAACGAAGTCAGCTACGAAGTCACTGCGACCGTCGAACCCGACTGCCCAGTTGGCAACTGGACGGCGGACCTGTGGTTGAAGACCAGTATCGCGGGAGTCGAAAAGCTGCGGATTCCCGTCACGGTCAACGTCGTCTCGCCGATCGTGGTAAACCCCGAGGCGGTGAAGTTCGGCGACGTGAAAATCGGCGAGAAGTCCGAGCAGAAAGTCATCCTTCAAGGCTCGCAACCGTTCAAGGTAATTGGTCTGAAGGGTTCGGAATCGGACCTCGAAATCGTCGCCGTCGCCGAGGGCTCGCGGCCAGTCCACATTTTGAAATTGTCGTTCATGCCCAAGACTGCGGGCGACGTGGTACGATCGATCGAGATTACCACGGACCACGCCGAGCAGCCCAAGTTGATTATCCCCGTCGGAGGCCGCGTTCTGAAGTAGGACTTCGGAGATTGTTCGCCACCTCGAAATCCCGCGACCCCGTCGCGGGATTCGTCGTTTCCCGACCCCTGCGAATTCCGTATTATCCCTGGGAATGCCTCTCCGGAAAGGTCCTAGTCATGCCGTCGAAGCCGATCAAAAAGCTCCTCGTCGCCAACCGCAGTGAAATCGCCATTCGCGTGTTCCGTTCGGCCCACGAACTCGGCATCCGCACCGTAGCGATCTACTCGCACGAAGACCGCTTCGCCCTGCACCGTTTCAAGGCGGACGAAGCGTACCGCGTCGGCAAGCCGGGCGAGCCGATCCGGGCCTACCTCGATATCCCCGGCATCGTCGCGATCGCCAAGGAAATCGGCGCCGATGCGATTCACCCCGGCTACGGCTTCCTCTCGGAGAATGCGGACTTCGCCCGCGCCTGCGAAGATGAAGGCGTGATCTTCGTCGGCCCGCGGTCGCAAGTCCTCGATCAACTCGGCAACAAAGTCACCGCTCGCACGATCGCCCAGAAAGCCGGCGTGCCCGTGCTCTCCGGCAGCGACGATCCGCTGAACTCGCCCGACATCGCCGCGAAAATCGCCGCGGACCTCGGCTATCCCGTGATCGTCAAAGCGTCGATGGGCGGCGGCGGCCGCGGAATGCGCGTGGTTCGCACGGCGGATCAACTCGCGACCTCCATCGAATCCGCGGCCCGCGAAGCCGGTCAAGCGTTCGGCCGCGCCGACGTCTTCCTCGAAAAGTTCGTCGAACGCGCCAAGCACATCGAAGTCCAACTCCTCGGCGACAAGCACGGCGGGCTCGTCCACCTGTTCGAGCGAGACTGCTCCATTCAGCGCCGCCACCAGAAAGTCGTCGAACTCGCCCCCGCTCCGAACCTGGACGTTGGCGTTCGCGATTCGATCCTCGACGCCGCATTGAAGGTCGGTCGCGCCGTCGGCATCGACAACGCCGGCACCGTCGAGTTCCTCGTCGATGTCGAGGCGGGCAAGTTTTACTTCATCGAAGTCAACCCGCGGATCCAGGTCGAACACACCGTCACCGAAGTCGTCACAGGCTACGACATCGTCAAAACGCAATTGCTCATCGCCCAGGGCGGGCACCTCGCCGACGCCGAAATTGGGCTGGGTGATCAGAATGCGATCCGCACGAGCGGTTTTGCGATCCAGTGCCGCGTCACGACCGAAGACCCCGCGAACGGCTTCGTGCCGGACTACGGACGGCTCTCCGCATACCGTTCCGCCGGCGGCCTCGGCATACGGCTGGACGGCGGCACCGCCTTCGGCGGCGCGGTCATTACCCCCTTCTACGACTCTTTACTCGTCAAAGTCACAGCCAGCGGCAATCGCTTTATCGACGCCGCCAAGCGGATGGAACGCGCTCTGCAAGAGTTCCGCGTCCGCGGCGTGAAGACGAATATCCCGTTCCTGCTGAACCTCATCACCCACCCCAGCTTCCTCGACGGAACCACCACGACGCGGTTCCTCGACGAAGCGAAGGAACTCTTCGACTTCCCGACTCGCCAGGACCGCGCCTCGAAACTGCTTTCCTACATCGCGGACGTAATCGTTAATGGCCACCCCGAGGTAAAGACCAAAGCGATTCCCGAGTTTACCGGCGATGCCCCCTGGCAGCATCCGTCCGCCCACCCGACCGCAGGGAAGCAGACCTTCGTACCGCCCGGAACGCGCGACCTCTACAAGAAACTCGGATCGGAGAAGTTCGCCCTTTGGGTCCGCGATCAAAAGCGATTGCTCATCACCGACACCACGATGCGGGATGCCCACCAGTCCCTCTTGGCGACGCGGATGCGAACTTATGACATGGCTCAGATCGCCCCGGAATACGCCCAGCGGCATTCGGACTTTTTCTCGCTCGAAAACTGGGGCGGGGCGACCTTCGACACTTCGATGCGATTCTTGAAGGAGTCGCCATGGGACCGCCTCGCCGCGCTCCGCGAGCAAGTGCCGAACGTGCTCTTTCAAATGCTGTTGCGGGCCGCGAGTGCAGTGGGGTACACCAATTACCCGGACAACGTCGTTTACGCATTCGTGAAG
>Ga0105048_10018596_pt1 | contig 10678 bp, 9 predicted proteins | sample MAT05_FD_78382 | JGI IMG/M metagenome (GOLD analysis project Ga0105048, IMG submission 78382) | Freshwater microbial communities from Lake Fryxell liftoff mats and glacier meltwater in Antarctica - MAT-05 | ecosystem: Environmental > Aquatic > Freshwater > Ice > Liftoff microbial mat | place...
CGGGACCGACCGCTGTTTCGAAGCGTATCAGCGACTGGTGGAGGACGGCCAGATTACCGATGACCCCGCCAACTATATCGTAAACGTACAGGGCGACGAACCCTTCATCGACCCCGTGCAGATTGACGAATTGGCCCGTATGCTGGATGGCACCGTTGAGTTGGCAACCCAGATGGCGCCGGTCGATTCGGCGGCCGTGCTGCACAGTGTGGGCGAGGCCAAGATTATCCTCAACGCGCAAAACGAGGCTCTGTACTTCAGCCGTCAGCCCATTCCGTTCCTGCGCCATGTGGCTCCTGAACACTGGCACGAACACCACGCCTATCACCGGCACGTAGGCCTCTACGCCTACCGCGCCGACGTGCTGGCCCGCATTACCGCACTGCCGCCATCTGCCCTCGAACGGGCCGAAGGGCTGGAGCAACTGCGCTGGCTCGAAGCCGGATACCGCATCAAACTCATCGCAACCACCTACCAGAGCCAGCCCGTCGATGACCCCGCCGACGTACAACTCGCCCTGAAAAGCGCGGGGTACTTGTAAGCCATGTCTTCCCACCACATTGTCCGCGACGAGCAGGAACCCGCGCTGCTGATTGCCAACGGCGAAGCCTGTCAGTATGAACTGCTTGGTCAGTTGCTGGAGTGGAGTCCCATTGTGGTGGTGCTGGACAGTGCCGTCTGGCGGGTCCTGGACCTCGGCATTAACATCGACGTGCTGCTGGGCGATTTTGACCGGGATTTAGACCTCGATGCGGTGCGGGCGCGGCAATATCCGCTGGAGATTGTTCACGCGCCCGACCAGAACAAAACCGACCTCGAAAAAGGCATCGAATACCTCATCGAACGTGGCATCCCGGCGGTGAATATCGTCTGGGCCACCGGTCGCCGGGCTGACCATAGCATTACGAACATGACCAACATTGTCCGCTACAAAGACCGGATTCGGATCGTGGTGCTGGACGATTATTCCAAAATCTTCCCGCTCGTGGGTCGCTTCGAGAAGTGGTACGAAGCCCACACGCCCCTGTCGCTCATTCCCGTCGGCACCGTTACGGGCATCGAAACCAGCGGCCTGACCTACAATCTGCACCACGAAACGCTGACCCTAGGCTACCGCACCGGCAGCAGCAACGAAGCCGCTCAGGACGGTTTCGTCAGCATCAAAGCAGCCACCGGAGACCTGCTCATCATGGAGTGTCAGGACTGAATGGGTTAGCTGTTCTTAACTTATTCCGGTAGCCGCCCAAATCTCTTATGGCTAAGCGGAGACACCTGCCGCTTAGTTGATTTATTTGGCTGGTTCAACGTTGATACGCTTCTTTACACATGTAATATACGCTCGCTTGCTGCCCGAGTAATCAAAAGGTGCTAATAATCAGCGATATATAGTTCCGCGAGTTTGCGTATAATAACGTGTTGGGTGAGGGGCCATGCTGTTTCCGGTCCTTTCAGAATCAAGATACAGGGGGCATAACGCGCCCTTTGCGTGACCCTTACGGTTGGTCAGGTGCAGCCGTTACAAGCCCGTGCGATGGCTTAGACCGCGCCAGCACGAGACACCATTGCCGATGCACCGTGTGGTGGAGCAACGGGGGATTGTGCTGGCGCAGAGTAAAAAAATACGTTTATGGCCTTGTGTGACCACAGGCATGCAACTATGGGGAGAAAGGTAATCGTTTGCGTGGAAGTCTTGAATGACCACGAACAGTACACAGATTTGTTGTTGTTGAGAAAGCAGGCTGATTCTGTCAATGTGAAGATGGAGGTTGAGCCCAAAGACCGGAAACACACTGAAGTCGGCAAAGTTGATTTTGAACACAACAATTCGGACAAGGGTTATCTTGAGTGCAGGCAAAATCTGATCCATAGGAGACGATATAGCTTTAATATATTCGTAAAGACATTCATGCAACTACCTTTGTTTCGCTTCGATTCATCAGGAGGGAGACACTGGAATCCAAAAAATGAAGAATTGTCACTACCCGAAAAGGCCGTAAAAACTCCTCATTTTCAAAAGTTCAATAAAGACGGAATAAGCATTGCTTATCGAACAGAATACTTAGAAGAAAATGAGGAAGAAATTTTAAACGATATCCAAACGAGTTTGCATGGTTATTGCAACGAGTGTAACTTGGAGACCAATATAGGAGGGCAGTTAACTATAATTCGTCAGATTAATCTACTTGACTATCTGCCCCCTAATGACCCACATTCTGACGCTAAATTTGAATAATGGAATCGCTCAAATCCATATATGATATCGTGAAGTCTGACTTTTGCAACTTACTTGACTATAAGTTGCACGGTAATACTATTGAGATTTTAACAGGAATACCCACGATAAATGAGTCAATGGTTTCTGTCTTTGTTAGTTGGGATGGGAAAAAGTACATTGCTTCTGATGGAGCGTGGATAGATGACAACGTTTACGATAGTGAGGAGGTGCTTGATGGGGACTTGGTAAACCGCGTTAGTCAACAATACAGAGACTATTATGCAATAAAAACCGTAGTCAACGGAAGCGGAAGTTTAATGTATTACAAGACCTGCAACGATGTTAGAATGGTTTCAGCTATAGTACATGAGGTAGGCAATTTTATTGCTATGTACGTGAATATCTCAAATACTAAACTTGTTGAACCTACTGACGAAATTATCAAGCAGAAACAATTCCAAACCAGTATAAACAAGACGCTAAGACATACCTACGGCAGAAAAAATGTACATACGAATTACCCTATTGACCTGACTAATAACAAGCGTGTGAAACTGAATGCGGTTGTAAATACAAGAACCAATCAGTCAGATATAATAAACTGTCTTATGTACATTACAGGCACTCGCAATGATATGTTCGTAAAGGACTTGACCAAGGCAACGGTTACATTTAAAGTCATAGCGCAAAACTTTCTACCTGAGTTAAAATACAGAAGATTTGCTATTATAAATACGTCTGCAACAGGATATAAAGGAGATTCTACCAACGTTTTCCTTGAGGAACTGCGCGAGTTTACTGACGCTGACTTAATTCTCGCAAAAAACGGGAATCTACTTGCTTCATTAAGTGGGGTTATACCTTACAATACTTAGATTTACGATCATCGCGAGGTTCTTTCATATCCCATCCAACACCCGCTCAACAATCCGCTGATTCTCCCGCGTTTCCTGTTCCGTCAACGGGGGCAAGCTCTGACAGTGTTTCGCAAGGTCACGGTTCCGGCTACAGTACCGGGCCATGAGATAGGTGTAAATTGCTTTGTTGTGCATAGTGTTGGTCCATTAGGTCGTGGGGGCAAGGACACCTTGCTGCTTAATTTCGTGATTTACGTCGGGCCATCTTAGTAAGACCTTTCAGAATCAAGATACAGGGGGCTTGGGGTAGAATTTCACGGATGCACCCAACAAAACGAGGACGCAAGTTTCGTTCCTCAACTTCGTCCGTCATTGGCGTTGGGTGGTCCATACAGACCTGGAGTTCTGCATATTCGATACGGACGCGAAACAGTGCGCTATTCAGACCGACCCCAATGGAGTGAAGCACTTCACAGTCGAAAATCCGACGGGACGGGACATTTTTTTTGGCTATCGACCATTGCTTATTTTCTGATAAAGACGCGACGCGCTGCGATTGTGCCGTTTTTGACGAGAAGACGTTTTGCTTCGTTGAAATAAAAGAAACGGATACTGCCGCCCGCCGGTCAGCCCACTACCAGGATGCAAAAAGTCAGTTGAAGGCAACCATTCGGCATTTCCAGAACCGAATGACATTTACCACGAAGCGAACTGAAGCCTATGCATGCGTTGGAAGAACCAACACCCGGCCCGCCAGTCAAACTACAGATTTGAACGAACAGGTGGAATTCGCGGACATGGGAGCCATTTTATATCACGGCAACGTAAAACGCTTTGCATAGAAGAAGCCGCTGACTCCTAAATCAGCGGCTTCTTCTATCTGAAAACCAAACTTACTCCACCACTACGCCCATTGCGCAAAACTTGTCGATACGCTGATTGATGCGCTCGTCGGGTGTCAGGGCGTTGAGTTCGGCAAGGGTGTCGAGAATGACGTTTTTAAGGTGATTGGCCATTTCGGAGTGGTCGTTGTGGGCGCCACCGAGGGGTTCGTCCACAATGCCATCCACGAGTTTGGCGGCCTTCATGTCGCGGGCGGTAAGTTTAAGGGCTTCGGCAGCCTGTTCTTTGAAATCCCAGCTACGCCACAGAATAGACGAACACGACTCCGGCGAGATCACCGAATACCAGGTATTTTCGAGCATCAGCACCCGGTCGCCGATGGCAATGCCCAATGCACCGCCCGATGCTCCCTCGCCGATGATGATGCAGATCACTGGCACGGTGAGCGTGAACATTTCTTTCAGGTTGCGGGCAATGGCCTCACCTTGCCCGCGCTCTTCGGCTTCCAGACCCGGAAACGCGCCCGGCGTGTCGATGAGCGCAATGATGGGCTTGTTGAATTTTTCAGCCAGTTTCATCAGCCGCAGGGCTTTGCGGTAGCCTTCAGGATTCGCCATGCCGAAGTTGCGCTGCTGCCGCTGCTTGGTGTTGCGCCCCTTTTGCTGGCCAATAATCATAACGGTCTGGTCCGGTTCGCCGTTGCGGCCAAGTTCGCAGAAACCGCCTACCATAGCCGGGTCGTCGCGCACGGTGCGGTCGCCGTGGAGTTCGATGAACTGATTGCACATCAGTGAAATGTAGTCCAGCGTATAGGGTCGATCGGGGTGGCGCGAGAGTTGTACGCGTTGCCAGCGGGTCAGGTTCTGGAAAATCTCGTGCCGTAGCCGGTCAATACTCTGCTCCAGCACGTTCACCGCTTCGCTGACATCGACCTTGCTGGTCTGGGCTAAGCGTTTGGTTTCTTCCAGCCGGGCTTCAAGGTCGGCAATGGGCTTTTCAAAGTCGAGGTAGGTTCTCATAGAAGAAGGGATGAAGGAGTAAAGGGACGAAAAGGAGAAGGGACAACAATCCCTTCTCCTTTTCGTCCCTTTACTCCTTATAGTTCAAAGCTTTCGCCTTTTTTCGGGATGACGACCTGTGGGTAACCGGTTTCGGCGAGGGTATCTCGGAAGGCTTCCATACTGCTGTAATCGCCGTGAATCAGAAAAATACGCTTCAGGGTTTCGGGCGACTGCATCCCCACAAAATTGAGCAGGTCGTTGCGGTCGCCATGACCGCTGAATACGTCGATTTTTTCGATGTTGGCCAGCACCTGATGGTCTTTTCCCTTGATGCTGAGCGTTTGCTGTCCGTTCAGCAGCCGCCAGCCCAGCGTTCCTTCAGCGCAGTAGCCAATGATAAGGATGGTAGAGTATGGGTTGCTGATGTTCTGCGCTACGTGGTACTCAACCCGCCCGCCCTGCACCATGCCTGACGATGAGATGATGATGCACGGTTCGCCGTAGTTCGATGCGGCTTTACTGGCCTTGGAGGTCTCCAGAAACTCGAAGTTCTCGAAGTCGAACAGGGCTTCGTGTTCCTTATAAAATGCCTTTGCTTCGCCACTCAGCATGTTGACGTGCTGGAGGTAAATCTTGGTACTCTCAAAGGCCATCGGACTGTCGGAAAATACCTTGATCGGCGGAAAATCACGTTCGGTATAGAGCCGATTGAGCGTATAGAGCAGAGCCTGCGTGCGGCCTACGCTGAACGACGGAATAATCAGCCGCCCCGGCATATCGATGCAGGTTCGCTGAATTACGTCGGCCAGCGCGTCTTCGGCACTCATCATGTCAACGTGGAGCCGGTTGCCGTAGGTGCTTTCGCAAACCAGATAATCGACCGGCGGCACTGGGGCGGGATCAACCAGCAACGGGTAATTTTTACGCCCGATATCGCCCGAAAAGCAGATACTTTTCAGTTCGCCGTCTTCCACGATGTTCAGGACAATGTGGGCCGCACCGAGCAAATGCCCGGCAGGTATGAACGTAACGTCGATATTATCGGCAATCTTGAACTTACGGTTGAAGGCGATGGCCACTACGTTCTCCATCGTGTCGCGCACCTGCCGGTCCAGAAACAAATCTTTCTGCATCTGCACCTGCTTGTCCTTTACGCGCTGCTTTTTGCTGGCGTTCAGCTCGTTGATGCGTTTCTGATTGAGGGAGGCTGCATCTTTCAGCAAGACGCCGGTCAGGGCAAATGTTGGTTCAGTACAGAGAACCTGCCCTTCGTAACCTTCACGATATAAATTGGGCAGGTTGCCCGAATGGTCAACGTGGGCGTGGGTCAGCAAAACAACGTTGATACTGGAAGCCTCGAAGGGGAAAAAGCCCGTTTGGGGCAGAGTGGCCGGGGTATCTTTATAAGCTAACCCAAACTCGGTCTGGTCGGGGCCGGGTACTTCACTGGAAGCCTGACCATTTGACGAAGCCGGTTGCCCGTTTGAAGCCGATCGTTCGAGGTTGGAACCGCAGTCGACTAGGATTCGGTAATCGTCCACTTCCAGCAGATACATACTGCCGGTTACTTGCCGGGCCGCCCCCAGAAATGATATTTTCATGCGTACAGCTTTAACTAATCGGTGTCAATGTTGATAATAGGCGGGTTGAAGGCGGTTTTGCAGAATTAGCGTCGTGCAATCTTTGTAAGTTTGCCAACTGTAGGACTGCAAAACGTGAGTTTGCAAAATTACACATTCGCACCCTATTTACCGTATCTACAGATAAACCCGTTCTATGGTGCCATTACTGCGTTACTTAGTGCTGTCGGCGGTTGCCACTGGTTCGTTTGTCTGCTCAGGTACCTCTTCAAACTCTGACCCCAGCGGGACGACTGTATTGGTCAACCCACCCGTTCGGGTACGCACTGCGGTTGATTCGCTGGCTACGCAGCAATTGTTACGGCAGGTGGAGCTGTTTCAGGCAAGTGAATCGGTGCGTTACGGTACGGTGGCTCTGTCGGTTCGGCGGGTGCAGGACGGGCAGGAACTCATTGGCTATAACGCCCGGCTTAGTCTGCCCTCAGCCTCTACGCTTAAGCTGATTACCACCGCCACTGCCCTGTCGGTTCTCGGCCCGGACTTCCGCTATACCACCACACTGGCCTACGATGGTACCATTAAAGACAGTGTTTTAACGGGGAATCTCTACATTCAGGGAACGGGCGATCCGGCTTTGGGTAGCTGGCGGTTTCCGGGTTATCCTGATGTGACTGCACTGTTCAAAATCTGGTCTATGGCGGTGCAAAAAGCGGGTATCAAACGCATTGCCGGGCGCATAGTGGGCGACGGTAGCTTGTACCCCGACCTTACTACGCCCGGCACCTGGCCCTACGGCGATTTGGGTAATTATTACGGCGCGGGACTGAACGCGCTCAACATCAACGAGAACCTGTACCGTATTTTCTTCCGGCCCGGCAAATCCGTTGGGGCGTCGGCCAGCGTATTGCGAACTGACCCGGCAGTACCGTTCCTGACGTTTCAGAACCTCGTTACTACCGACGCGCCCAATACTGGCGACCAGGTCAACATTGTGGGCGCACCGCTCCAGAATCAGCAATGGCTAACGGGCAAAGTGCCCAAAGACGCTCCCGCCAACGAATTCAGCGTAAAAGGCAGCCTGCCCGACCCGGCCTTTTTTGTCGCCTACGCCCTGCAACAACAACTCGCTCAGGACAATGTCAGCGTCAGCAGTCAGCCCGTATCCATTGGCGGAGGGCAATCGACTACCGTGTCATCTATGGGTAAACGCACCGTGCTGAGCGAACACCAGTCACCTCCGCTGACAGAACTTGCGATGCAAACCAATTACCAGAGCATCAATCTCTATGCCGAGGCCATGCTACGTACTACTGCCCTCAAACTCGACAAAACCGTTCGGACTACCGACGAGAGTGTGGATGCACTGACCGCTTACTGGAAAAAAAAGGGCGTTAATTTGGGTGGCTTCCGTCTGCACGACGGCAGCGGTCTGTCCACAACGGGCAGCCTGACCGCCAATAATATGACCGGTATTCTCAGCCAAATGACGCAGGAATCGGCGTTTCCGGCTTTCTATCAGACAATTCCGGTAGTGGGGCAGAGGGGCACTGTAAAATGGCTGGCGCGTGGTACAGCCGCAGCGGGTAACGTCCGGGCCAAGAGTGGATCTATCGAGGGTGTCCGGGCCTATGCTGGCTACTTCACCGCTACAGACGGCGAACGAATGGCATTTTGCGTGTTAGTCAACAAAATCACGCCCGACTATAACCGCGCCGTAACGAAAGAACTCGAAAAGATATTTGTGGGGCTGGTGGGACTTGGTGGTAAGTGAAGAGTGGAAAAAATTACTCATCTGTTTCGTACCCATAGACCGTAACGACGCTGAACCAGTATTGGCCGATGGTTTTGGTTACCTCGCTGAGCCGGTGGAAGGTGGTGGGCTTGGTAATAAAGCTATTGGCTCCGTTATAGTAAGAGGTCTCAATGTCATCGTGGGCGTCGGAAGTGGTCAGGATCACGATGGGAATATGCCGGAACTGGTCGTTGGCCTTCAATTCGCGCAGGACCTCCCGACCATCTTTGCGGGGCATGTTGAGGTCAAGCAGAATCAGTTCGGGCAGGCTGTGTTCGGCCCCGATGTAACGACCCTGGTAGTTGAGGAAATTCAGCAGGTCTTCACCATCTTCGGCAAATGAAAAGCGGGTAGCCGGATAGTGCTGATGGAAGGCCTCACGCGTTAAGTAGCGGTCGTCTTCGTCGTCGTCAACTAAGAGAATATGAATGGATCGCGGTTGAGTAACTTCAGACATGACCAGTAAAAAGGAGTGTTGAGCGTAGTGAAATCACCCTGACGGCCATGCATCGGAGCAGGGCATTACTTTGGTAACGAGGGCAAAATAGAACGCAAATATATTCAAAAGCTCAGAGTGTTTCGACCATCAGATTATGATTTGTGTAGATACAAACGTCGGCGGCAATGTGCAGACTTTCACGAACCATCTCCTCGGCAGTGAGCGCGGAAGCATGCTTTTTAAGCGCGTAAGCCGCTGATTGGGCATATACCCCCCCCGAGCCAATAGCCGCAATATCGTTATCTGGTTCAATGACGTCGCCCGTGCCGGATATCAGTAACAGATCATCTTTAGAGGCTACAATGAGCATGGCTTCGAGTTTGCGCAGGTAGCGGTCGGTGCGCCAGTCTTTGGCCAGCTCGATGGCGGCCCGCTTAAGGTTTCCGCCGTAGGCATCCAGTTTTTCCTCAAATCGTTCGATGAGCGTAAAGGCATCGGCGGTAGAGCCGGCAAAACCGGCCAGAACTTTTCCGCCCATCAGCACCCGTACTTTCTTTACATTGCTCTTAGCCACCGTGTTACCCATAGTAGCCTGCCCATCGGCACCGAGCGAAACCTGCCCGTTGTGCCGGATACCCACTACGGTCGTGGCGTGAATTGTTTGTTGCATTCGTTTTCTTGTTTGAAGGATAACGTCCCCTCTTTTGTTCAAAGTTCTTTTGGACAACTAAAAAGGAATGGGCCGGTTTACGCTTTCTTCAAGTGAGATAAAGGTTTCGGTGCGCTGAATGCCGATGACCTTCTGAATTTTGTCGTGCAGTACTTCACGCAGGTGCTGCGTATCGCGGCAGACAATGCGGGCGAAAATGCTGTAAATGCCGGTGGTATAATGAATATTGACTACTTCAGGGATCTGCTCTAACTGCGCGGCTACCTCGGCATACAGCGAACTTTTGTCCAGATAGATACCCAGAAACGCACTGATGTCCCAGCCGAGTTTGGTATGGTCGATGACCAGCTGCGATCCACGCACGATACCCATCTGCTTCAGTTTATTCATCCGAACGTGTACGGTACCCCCCGATACAAAAATACGCTTGCCGATTTCTGTATAGGGCATATTGGCGTCCTGCATGAGCAGATTCAGAATTCTCAGATCAGTGTTATCAATTTCTAAAATTTTCTCGCTCTTTTCCATTGTTATTTTGATGAGTAGCAACAAAAATACTTATTTGTTAAATACATTGTAAATTTTAAGAATATTTTATGTGAAATTTGTAAGTAATAACCATTCTGCCCTATATTTGTATTGTCAAGTTGATCGAGCGGGGTCACACGCCGGTCTTCTTGATTTAGTTAATCTCACCTTGTAGGGTGTCGAAATTGGCAGACGTGCCCTCCTGTCTCGGGGGTGATGATAAGGGATAAACGCAGTGTAATGCCGCTTGAAAGAGCGACTGGGGTTGACCACCAGATTATTGTACTGTGGCTAACTGCATCGTGGGCGGTTCGAGTCCCCCTCCTACAGCATCGCAGCGCTCTGACGCAGGTCAGCGCTCGATTAGTTTTTAGTTTGTTGATGAAGTGTAATTTGACACGCCGGCCTCGTCTGAGACCGGCGTTTGTTTTTTTATACCTTAACCCAGTTCCTGTCAGACTACCCGGCAATTGGCACATCAACCACAAAGCGCGGACTTTTTTGGCTATTTTTGCGGTTTACCAAGAAAGCTATTCTCCGTTTATACAGCGTGAATCATATCCGTAATTTCTGCATCATTGCCCACATCGACCACGGCAAAAGTACCCTCGCCGATCGGCTGCTCGAATTCACCAAAACCGTCGGCTCGCGCGACATGCAGGCGCAACTGCTCGACAACATGGACCTGGAACGCGAACGCGGCATCACCATCAAGAGCCACGCCATCCAGATGACCTACGTCCACAACGGCGA
>Ga0105048_10018598_pt1 | contig 10677 bp, 5 predicted proteins | sample MAT05_FD_78382 | JGI IMG/M metagenome (GOLD analysis project Ga0105048, IMG submission 78382) | Freshwater microbial communities from Lake Fryxell liftoff mats and glacier meltwater in Antarctica - MAT-05 | ecosystem: Environmental > Aquatic > Freshwater > Ice > Liftoff microbial mat | place...
AGACGACAGCCGCACCCGGGAACGCACACTGGCCAATCACCTGAGTTGGCTACGCCGCTTCGCCATCTCCCTCGTCAAACGTCACCCGGTCAACGACAGCCTCCGCGGCAAACTCCTCCGCTGTGCCTACGACACCGACTTCCTGACCGAAGTGCTTACGCAGCAGGGAAATTAATGTGCGCTGGCCGTGCTTCGTGTATCGAGTTTGATCCATCCGGTTTTATCCGTGTTCTCCGTGACATCTGTGGTCAAAAATGAACAACTGCATGCCTGCCTTTAACTGAGTATAATGGCGTCGCTCAAAATTGAGCGGTATTGCGGCTAAACTGTACGGTTGCTTGACTCCACGCTACCGGGCGGTCATTCCGCAGAGACAAACCATCAGGAGAATTCATCATGCGACTGCTGCTTCCAAGCATCCTGCTGCTGACCGCATCCGCCGCATCCGCCGGCGAGATTGACAAGAAGCTTCTGCCCTACTTTCAGGTGCCGACCGAGTACGCCAAGAACTTCGGCAGTTACCGGTCGCCGTTGAAGTTCACGGACGGCAGCGAGGTGAAGACGCCGGCCGACTGGCAGCGTCGGCGCGCGGAGATCAAGAAGGAATGGCATGCCCTGATGGGCGACTGGCCGGCGCTCATCGAGTCACCCAAAGTCGAATTCGTGGGCAAGGAAGCGATGGACGGCTTCACGCAGCATCGCATCAAGATCGAGACAGCGCCGGGCCGAATCGTCGACGATGCCTGGCTGCTGGTTCCGGATGGCGAAGGCCCGTTCCCGGCCGTGCTGGTCGTCTTCTACGAAGCTGACACGGGCATCGGCAAAGCGAAGAAGGAGTACCGCGACTTCGCGCTGCAGCTGGCGAAGCGCGGCTTCGTGACGCTGTCGCTGGGCGGCGACCCGAACACCTACTACCCGACGAAGGAAACCTGCAAGATTCAGCCGCTGTCGTTCCACGCGTACGAGTCGGCCAACTGCTGCAACGCGCTGGCGAACATGAAGTTCGTCGACCCGAAGCGCATCGGCGTCACCGGGCACTCGTACGGCGGCAAATGGTCGATGTTTTCGTCGTGCCTGTACGACCGCTTCGCCTGTGCCGTCTGGTCCGATCCCGGGGTCGGCTGGGATGAAAGCAACACCAACGTGAACTACTACGAACCGTGGTACCTGGGCTTCGTCCCCGGTGCCCCGATGCAGCGAACCCGCGGCGTGCCGAGCGACAAGAACCCGCGTACCGGCCCGTACAAGACGATGACCGAAACGGGCCGGAACCTGATGGAACTCCACGCCCTGATGGCGCCGCGACCGTTCCTGGTGTCGGGCGGATCGGAGGACAAGGTCATTCGCTGGAAGGAACTCAATCACGCCATCGCGGTCAACAAGTTGCTGGGGGCCGAGAACCGCGTTGCCATGACCAACCGCGTCGGCCATTCGCCGACGGCCGAATCGAACGAGCAGATGTATCTGTTCTTCGAGGAAATGCTGAAGAAAAAGTAAGCTCAGGCTGCACCCCGAGTTGCACGGCAGCCGGTCGATTTTCCGGGTGGGAATTGGGTTGCGTCCGCAACCCCGGATATATTAAACTCTCACTCGAAGTCGCCGAGGGTATCGCCGATCGCTGCATCTCTTCAGCCGTTGATCGCATTGATTCAAGGCAAATCGGGGACGAATTACCGGGGGGCGAGCGTGCGCGTTCGTCAGTACAGCAGTAACCGCTGTCGCGGTGCCGTTTGTATCCGATTGCGGCTTCAAGTCGGTTTTGCCACAACTGTGTGTAGTGAATCGTTCTGCTTCAAGGAGTGACTCAACATGGCGATGCTGTCCCGGCAAACTCTCCGCGGCGCTGTTGGAGTGCTGGCGAGCTTGATGCTCTTCAGTGCACTGTCGAATGCGCAGCCCAAAATCATTGACAAGGACGGAAGTGCGCAACCCAAGATCGCGGACAAGGATGGCAAGGGACCTGCGGGGTTCTTTGTTCCCATCGAACAGGCCAAGGACTGTGCCTATGACCACGTGCGGCAGCGACTTTATGTCACCACGCTCAAGCAGCTCGTCGTGGTCGACATGAAGGAACGCAAGATTGTCGAATCGATTGACCTGCTGGGCAACGTGCAGGGGATCGACATCTCCCCGGGGGCCAAGTTCCTGGCGATCGCCCCGATCGGCGGTCAGTTTGTTTACAAGGTGAAGCTGGATTGGAAGACCATCGACAACATGGAAATCAGCCGCATCAAGTTCAAGGCCGAGGGAAGTGAACCGGGTGTGTTTGCCGTCGGCATCGGTGCGGACGACTCGATTCTCTTCACGACGACGTTCGCCGGGTCCGGTGGCGTCAAGGCACGCCGAATCAACCCGGACGACACCGTGGACGAAATCGGCCGGGTGCAGATGAACACCGTCATCGCTCTGACGGGCGACCGGCAGAAGGCATTCCTGGGTGAAGGCAACATCAGCTCGGGTCCACTTCAGACGTATGACTTCAAGGGCAAGTCAATGTCGAAGCTGATCGACCTGCAGTGCTTTTATTACGAACTTGCATGTTCCGCGGATGGATCGCGGCTGGCCCGCCCTCAACGGGCAGGTTGTGATCTGTATGACGGTAAAGGCAGCAAACTCGGCACCCTCGAAGGTGCGCCGGTCATCGCGGCGACGTTCAACCCGAAAAGCAATTCGCTGTACGTGATGCGGCACGGTGAACTCAGCATCCAGGAATACAACATCGACGGCAAACTGCTTCCCAATTCGTATCCGCTTGATCGCCCTCTGGTTATCAAGGGAGATGTGAACAGCAGAGTCGTTGCCGATCTGCAACCCGTCGGGCGGGATACCGTCATCGCGAATTTCCGACGCATCGTGAATGTCAACTTCCGCGCGTACCAGTCCGGCCGACTGCACGTCACGGACGATGGAAAGTCGCTTTGCGCGGTGTTGCCCAACGGTGTCTACGTTTTCGACATCCAGGAGGCCCCGGCCTCAACGACCACGCCGAAGCCGAAGGTCAAAATCATCGACAAGTAAGTTTGAAATCCCGAAACTCGGGATGATCGGCAACGGCACGCCATGTCCAAGGCAGGGGTTTATATGACTTGAGCCGCGACCCTGCGAAGGTTGCGGCTCAAGTCGTTTCGTAGATTGTGTTGTCGATGCTTCGACGCATTGCCGACTCAGCGCGGTGCCGTATCCGGCGGGTTCCCCAACGCGGTGTACAACCGGTACTGGGCGCGGTTGAACTCGATCACGTTGGTGAGGTAGTTCAGCCGGGCCTGGTTCAGGAACTGGATCGCCTGCAACGGGCGCAGCGCGTCGAACAGGTTCTTGGCGTCCAGCACGTTCGTGGTGCCGTCCTTGCTGATGCGGTAGAGGTCCGTTGCTTCCTTGACGGCTTTCTCAGCCAATTCGAGTGCCTGCAATCTCGCCGCAGCCTGCTGGGCGGCTTCGACAATCTCGGCCGTGGCGCGGGCCTGCGTTTCCAGTGCCTGCATCTGGGCCTGGTCGAGCAGTGCCCGGCGTTCGCGCACTTCAGCGGCGTTGCCGAAACCGAGGTTGCGCAGTTCCCAGAACACCTGCGCGGACAGTGCATTGCGGGCATCGAATTGCTGCAGGTCGTCATTCACGCCGCCGCCGAAGGAACCGGTCTGGTTCGAGATCGCCACCTTTGGAAGCAACGGCCCGCTCTGCTGCCGACGCACGCGTGACCAGGCCGCCGCGATCAGTGCCCGGTTGGCCCGCAGGTCGGGGCGGTTATCGATGGCGATTGCCACCAGATCATCAAGCGTCGAGTTGGGATCGATCAGGCTGACGGGCGTGATGCCAGCATCGACAGGCACAATCTTGTTCATCGGCGGCAGCAGCAGTAGCCGACCCAGCCGGCCGCTGATCGCGCCGATGCGCCCTTCGATCTCCACGCGCTCGGTCTTGCGGAACAGCACTTCGGTCTGTGCGCGATTGACGTCGCCGGCGGTGCGGTCGAGCTTGGCTGCGGCGGCGTTGCGTGCGGCCGTAAGCATTGCCTCGGCCTTCTCGAGCGTGTCACGGTTGATGTCGAGATGGGCGTACCCGAACACCAGATCGAGATAGGAGCTGACGGCTTCAAACTCCGTGCCGATAGTGACCGACTCGGCACGCCAGCGCTCGGCATCAAGCAAACGGCGGTCGATGATGGGGCGGTAGATCGCGTCGGCGGTATCGACGGCCATCAACACGCCGCCGGAACTGAACAGGTTGGCCCTTGAGACGCTGAAGACTTCGCCGCGCTGATTCTGCGTCTGGCCGTCGAAGCGGTTGTAGGACGTCCCGCCCGACAGGTTCGGCACCCACTGCAGGTTCGACAGATCGAGCCGTGCCTGGGCCTCGGCAATGCGGGCGCGGGCATAGCCGATGGTGGGATTGTTGGCATTAACGAGACGCAGGACCGTAGGCAAGTCGATCGGCAACGACTGCATTCGCGCGTAAGCGGGAAGAGGGATAGTGCCACGCGGCAGGGGAAGGGCTTCGACCGCCTGTGCCTGTTGAATCTCTTGAGCAGGCCGGGGTTTCGCGGAGGTCCAGCTGGCTTCAACAACGACGGGGGTTTTGTCCGCCGCAGCGATGCGGATCGCGGGATGAACCACAGCCAGTGCCGCCGGCAGCAGCCAGAACGTGCGCATCCCGATCATTTCGTAAGTCCTTGTCGAAAACTCGGGGGTCACCAGTCGCTCAGGCCGGTGCGAACGGACGCACCTTCGCCGATCTCCAGTTGCCGACTGATCAGCACCACCTCGTTGCCGGTCAGTTCAGTCAGCATGTCGCGCGTTGTACCGTCCGCGTCCTTGCGGTAGGTCATCAGCGCGATGCGGACCGTTTTGCCGTCAGTCAGTTGCACCTTCACCGGCAGTTGTCGGGTCTTGTCGTCCTCGACAACCATGATGTAGTTCGTCCCGCTGCGGGAGAACACGGCCGTGCTGGGCAACACGAACGATTGGCCGAAGCCGCCAACCGTCAGTTTCATTGTCCCCGTCATGCCGGTGACCAACCGCCGGGGATCCGACGGATTGGTGAACGCCCGCACGGGGACCGGGTCATTCGGGCCTTTCATCGGCCGATCGGGCCCGGGTGACTTCATGTCCTGCAGCAGGCGTTCGAACTCTTTCTCGCTGCCGTTGAACAAATCGACCTCAACGCGCATCGTGCGGTCGGAGTTGTGGACAGTCGGGGCGAAACGGGTCACGCGTGCCGCGATCGTGACGCCGGGAATGTTATCGACTCTCACCTCGGCCGGGGTATTCGCGCCGACGAGGGGGGCGACGTTGTCCGGGAACTTGGCCGCGACGGTCACCAGATCAACCTTGGCGACCGAGATCAGCGATTCGCTTGCCCCGGTGGTCGCGTTCTGAACGAACGACCCCGGGTCCGCGGTGCGCCGCACGACCACGCCATCGAACGGGGCAAGGATCTTGCCGTACTCGGCCACCACGCGGGCGCGGTCGGCATCTCTACGGGCCACGACAATCTGTGCTTTCTTGAGGTCAATATCGGCCTCGGCCGCTTCCACCCTTGACTCAGACTCCGCAAAGTCGGCACGGGCACGCTCCACGTTCGCTTCGCTGCTTGCCAGCATTGCCTCGCTTGCCAGGAAATCGCGTTCCTCTTCATCAACAACGCTGCCGACCACTGAACCGCGCGTAGCGAGATCTTTGAATCGTTCGAATCGGCTCTTCTTCAGATCGCGCGTCGCGCGGGCACCCTGCACATCGGCCAGACGCTGCTTGATCGTCGCCAGCGAAACATTGCGCGCGGCGATGGCATCTTTCAGTTTCGCTTCGGAAACCTTCAATTCCTGCTTGCGCTGCTCGATGACTGCCTCGTTCTTCAAGGCATCCTGTTCCGATTCGGGCACATCGATTTCGACAAGCACATCGCCCATCGCCACGCGATCACCGATGTCGCGATGCACCTTGCGGACAATCCCCGACGCACGGGCACGCAAGTCAGCGCGGAAGTAAGGTTCAACTATTGCTATCTGCTCGACCGTGATCGGCAGCGACGATTCCTTGCGGGGCCGCACTGCCATGATCTGCTGGCTCTGTTCAACCGTCTTCGCATGGACTTCGGTTCGAGCGCCGTGCTTGAACGGGTTGCCGACCACGCCTGTCAGCATACCTGCCACGATGAGTGCCCCGCCAAGGCCCAGCGCGATCAGCAAAACGATCAGAGGCTTCCGCCGGCGTTTGACCGGGAGATTCGCAGTAGTGGTCATGATTGGCTTTCCTCAGGCAGGGTCGGGGCGGCGGGATGGCGCTTGTCGCGAACGACAAGCAGATACAGGATCGGGACGACAAGAAGCGTCAACGCCGTGCTGGTGACCAGTCCGCCGACGACCGCCCGGGCCAGCGGCGTCAGCGCTTCGCTGCCCCGGCCCAGGCCGAGCGCCATCGGCAGCAGGTCGAGGAACGTGGCCAGGAATGTCATCAGAATCGGCCGGAAGCGGGTGACCGCTGAGGTAGTGATCGCTTCGTAAACCGACTTGCCCTGCTTGCGCAGTTGATTGGCGAAGTCGATCAGGAGCACCCCCTGCGAGACGATGATGCCGACGAGGAAGATCACCCCCATCTCGGATTGAACATTCAGCGTCGTGCCGGTCGACCAGAGCATGATCAGCACACCGATGAAGCCGAGCGGCACCGTGGCCATGATGATCAACGGCATCACGAACGAGCGCATCAGCGGCACCATCAGCAGGTAGACCAGCACCGAGGCGAGCGCCAGGCCGCTGCCGAGGCTTTCAAACGATTCGGTCATGCGGGCGAACTCGCCCTTCAGTTCGACTTTCATTCCTGCGGGAAGCTCCAGGCCTTTGAGCCGTTCCTTGATATCCGCGGCCACGCCGCCAATGTCGCGGTTCTCCGTGTTCACCAGCACGTCGACCACGCGCTTCAGGCCGACGTGGTTGAACTCCACCGCCTGCGTCGACTCCTTCACTGTCACAAGCGAACTGAGGCGGACGGTCGACTTCTGGCCGGTCCCGGTGGCGAAGATGCTCTTCAGGTCATCAAGGCGGAACCTGGGATCATCGGGGTACTGTACGGCAATGAAGTACTGGTTGCCGCTCTTCGGATCGATCCAGAAGTTGCGCGTCAGCGCGATGCTCGAGTTCATCGCGGTGACGACCTGCATCACGACGTCGCGCGCGGTCAACCCGACGCTGGCCGCCTTGTCGCGGTCGATCTCGAGGATGAGGTAGGGGGCATCATTTCGCTGCAGCACGCGCACATCGGCCGCTCCCTGGACGCCGCGAACCAGGGCGTTCACCTTGCGTGCGATCTCGAACTTCTGTTCGGGCGTGCCGCCGGTAATCTGGATGTCGATCGGCGACGCAGCGCCGAAGTTCAGCGCGGCGGAGACCATGCCGCCCGTGTCGAAGCTGAATTCAAGGTCGGCATACTTCGACTCGGCCGCGAACGCCTTGCGAAGCAGGATGGCGTATTCCTGGGCGGATTTCGAGCGATCCGGCGACAACTGCACCCGGAGAACGGTGTCCTGCTGACCCGCGTTCTGCGAGTAGGCCGCCGACCAGTCGTTGTTCAAGCCGATCTCGGAAACGACCATCTGCAGTTCATGGCCGGGGATCACTTCGGCAATCGTCTTCTCGACGTCGATGATCCGGCGTTCCGTTGCATCGAGCCGAAGGTTGGACGGCGCCCGCACCTGAATCGAGATCTGTCCCGCATCGACGGCCGGGAAAAATTCCTGGCCGATCATCGGGAACAACGCCAGCGAACTGACGAACAGGAGCGCGATCGCACCAAGTACCACGAACGGCCGCGCCAGCGCCACGATCAGGATTCGGCCGTAGAAGGCGGTCAACGCCCGCAGGAACCCGTCGATATGGGCGTAGGTGCGGGCGAAGAAGCCGGGGGATTCGACAACGTCGTGGTGTTCCCGGGTGTGTTCATGCGCATGGCCATGTCCCCCGCGACCGTGGCTGCGCAGCATCTTGGCACACAGGGCGGGGACGAACGTCCAACTCAGGATCAGGGAAAAGATCATGGCGAAGCCAACGGCCATCGTCAGCGGTTTGAACAGGAAGCCGCCGACGCCCGGTGTCAGGGCCACGGGGCACAGGACGATGATCAGCGCCAGCGTCGCCAGCACGACCGGCAGGGTCAGTTCGCTGGTGGCGTCGAGCGACGCCTGGAAAGCCGACTTGCCCATGCCCATATGGCGATGGATGTTCTCGAGCACGACGATGACATTGTCGACCAGCGGCCCGATGGCAAGAAACAGGCCGCCGAGCGTCATGACGTTGATGGTGTTGCCTGTCAGCTTCAGGCCGATGATTGCCCCGAGGATCGACAGCGGCAGCGCCAGCGTCGCGATGACCGTCATGCGCCAGTCGCCCAGGAATACCAGGATCATGATGGAAACGAGGATCGCGCCGATGATCCCCTCATGCACCAGGCTGTCGATCGCCTTGCGGACGTAGTCAGTCTGATCGATCACGAATTCGAGCTTGCTTCCCGGCGGTAGTTCGCTTTGCATGTCCGGGATGGCGTTTTTCACGCCATCGGCCACATCAAGGCTGCTCGCCCCCTGCTGGCGATAGATCGGCACGAAGACCTGTTGCTTGCCGTTGACGCGGACGCGGGACTTCTGAATGACGGCATCATCGAGCGTGGTCGAAACGTCCCGCAGCAGAATGTGCCGGTCGCCGTCGAAGACGATCGGAATATCGCCGACGTCGTCGACGGTGCGGACCATGGCGTTGGTGTCGAGCGCGATCTGGTTGTCGCCGATGTAGGCCGTGCCCGGCGATACCATCATGTTGCCCTGATCGAGCGCCTTGACGATGTCCACCGGCGACAGGTTCCGCGACTCGAGTTTCTGCCGGTCGAGGTAGACCATCACCCGGCGGTCTTTACCGCCGACGACCACCGGTGCCACGCAGCCGCGCACCGAGCCCAGCCGGTTGCGCACTTCCACACGGGCCAGATCCTTCACCTCCTGTTCAGCCATCGAGGAATTGCTGACGGTCAGGATCCCCAGCGGCAGCGTGCCGGTCGGGTCGAACGGCAGCGACACCGGCGGCAGCGTATTGGTCGGCAGGTACGGCATGGCCGCCCCGGTCAGCGAGTTGGTCTGCGTCAGGGCCGTGCTGGGGGAGATGTCGTCCTGGAAGTAGAGCTTCACGACGCTGACGCCTGAAACCGAGCGCGACTCGACCGCGGCAACGCCGGGGGCCTGGTTGACCCAGCGTTCGACGCGATCGGTGATCGTGCGTTCCATGGAGCGCGCGGGCATGCCGTTGAAGTAGGTCAGCACCTGCACGGCCGGGGTGTTGAACTGCGGCAGAATGTCGACCGGGATCGACATCAGCGCCACTCCGCCGAGGATGGCGATGAACAACGCGGAGACAATCACCCCGTAGACGTTGCCGAGGGCAAGCCGGATCAGACCCATGAATCATTCCAATCGATTTCCTGCAGCCGTGGCAGGGCGGCTGGTGGTGGTCTGGCAGAGGGAGTGCGGCAAAACAGGAAGCCGCGGGGGGAACGGAGGATGTATTGTGCACAAATTACATCGAGCAGGCAACTGCGATTTCACATGGTCCTGACGAACCGACGAACGCCCGGCTGATGCCGGCAGAACGGTCGCCGTTCGCGCAACCGGGATAAAAGCACGATCATCGAATCGTTACGATACGCTCTTCCCGTGCGGAATCTCTGTTTGTTGTTCACATGTCCGTCATTTCATCAACCGCCCGACGCACCGGCAGTCGAAAATATCCTCGGCGAGGAGAGTTGCCCACAACCCCTTGCTTTGCGGATTCTTCTGTTTCCGGCCATCACACGAAGATGGGCGTGCATAGGAGACCGTGCGCGCCCCCGCATCCGCCAAAGCAAGCGTCACACGAACGACGCTCCGGAGTTTTTCCATCAATCTCATCAAGTCACTGAAGAGCGTCGCTCTCGAAAGGCGCATATACCGGTTCGCCGTCACTTTGCCGCGTATCGGCGATTGGCGGATTCCGTTTCTGAGCCTGCCGCATACGATCGTTTTCGTGGTTTTGATCGCGGCGGCCCTGTTCGTCGGCAACGGGTCCCGCAGCCTGTGGGATCAGGATGAGGCGGCCTATGCCGGGTTCGGCCGCACGATGCTGCGAACGGGCGACTGGATCGTGCCCACGTTCGCGTGGTCGGAAGTCCACCGGAAGACCCCGCTGTTGTTCTGGAGCATCGGTGCGTCGTTCGCTGTATTCGGCGAGAACGAATTCGCCCTGCGGTTGCCGACGGTCCTTGCCGTGATGCTGACGTTCGTTTCGGTGGCGGCCATCGGCGGCCCGCTGTTTGGCCGGCGGGTAGCATACCTCGCGGCCGCGATCCTCGCGACGATGGTGTTCATCCCCAATCTCGGGAAGATCGCCGTCACCGATTCACTGGTCCTGCTCTTCGAGACAGTCGCCGCCCTGTCGATGCTGCGGATCCTGCATCGTGACACAATCAATTGCGTCTGGCCCTGGGCGCTGCTCTTCTGGTCGTCCGTCGCGCTGGGAACGCTGGCCAAGGGGCCGATGATTCTGGTCGTTGCCGGCGGACTCGGGCTGTGGCTGACGGTGTTTCATCCGCGCCGCCGGCAATTGCTGCTGGGTCTGCAGCCCTGGTTCTTCCTGCCGGTGGCACTGCTTCCCGTCGCAGCCTGGGG
>Ga0105048_10018599_pt1 | contig 10677 bp, 11 predicted proteins | sample MAT05_FD_78382 | JGI IMG/M metagenome (GOLD analysis project Ga0105048, IMG submission 78382) | Freshwater microbial communities from Lake Fryxell liftoff mats and glacier meltwater in Antarctica - MAT-05 | ecosystem: Environmental > Aquatic > Freshwater > Ice > Liftoff microbial mat | place...
ACCCTCTGGACATCCCATTTCGTCAGATTCGCGCAGTCTTCGCTCGCTCAGTGTGCATCTTCGCGACTCCTCGTGGCCCGCCACCCTGCCGGATTGAGCAGTTACGCTGCGCGACATAGCGCTGATGGAAGGTACTCCGAGCGGTGCAGAGTAGAACCGATACAAGCCGGCGCCTGACCGCCTCCGCGTTCGGCCTGGTACTGAGTGCGGCGCTGGTCGCCACCATGACCAACGGTACGGGCCGGGTCGTCGCCCTGGCCGCCCTGGTGCTGGCGGCGCTGGCCGGGCAATCTCGTCGGGACTGGCGCGAGGCGCTGGCGGTGGGGCTGGCCGTGAGTGCCGTGGTAGCCTGGTGCAGCAGCAACGCGGGCCAGGTCGCCGCCCCCGTGGTGACGACGCTGTGCATCGTGCTGAACACGAGCGTGGCGGCCTGGAGCCGTCCACGCACCGCACCAGCGACCGCCCTGCCCTCGGCGCACGGCACGGCCGGCCGGATGCTGGCGTTGCCGGCTCCCCGAGCCGCTGTCCAACCGTTCAGCAGCCGCCGGTACGTCGCCGGTGATGCTGCCGACAGCCCGTTGCTACGCGGAGCCGAAGCCGCACTAGCGCACGCCCACCTGGAACCAGTCGCCCGCGAGCGCCACGCCCGCGTCGCCTAGCCTTGCCGCCTCGACACGGCACCGCGCGCTGCGTCCCCAGACCACTTTGCCGTCCACGTCGCCCGGCTGCCCGTACTCCCGCCGCGAATCCGCGCGCGCGGCCCGGCGAACGGTACAATCAGCAGCGGCGATCCTGGCGACTTCAGGTGTAGGGGCCATGGCGGTTCAGCGACGACGCATCCTCCTGGTAGACGACGAGCCTCGCATTCGCGACTCGGTCCGGATGAACCTCGAACTCGAAGGGTTCGACGTATCCGAGGCCGGCAACGGCGTCGAGGCGCTCGAAAAGGTGCGCCTGACGATGCCCGAGGTCGTCGTGATGGACGTGATGATGCCGGGCATGGACGGCTTCGAGGCGCTGCGGGAGTTGCGGCGCTTCTCGACGGTGCCGGTCATCATGCTGACGGTGAAGGCCGACGAGCGCGATGTGGCGCGCGGCCTGGAACTGGGGGCCGACGACTATGTGGCGAAACCGTTCAGCCAACTGGTGCTGACAGCGCGCATCAAGGCCGTGCTGCGGCGCGCGGAGCTGCCGCCCCCTGCGCCGCGCCAGTCCATCGTCGTGGACGACCGCCTGAGCATCGACTTTGAGCGCCGCGAAGTCATCGTTGACGGCCAGAAGGTGCAGCTACGCCCGACCGAGTACCGGCTGCTCTATCACCTTGCCAGCAACCCCGGCACCGTCCTCTCGCACGAGACGCTGCTGTCGCGGGTCTGGGGGCCGGAGTACCGCGACGCCAGCCACTACCTCCGGCTGTACGTCAACTACCTGCGCCAGAAGATCGAGGAAGACCCGTCCACCCCGCGCTACATCCTGACGGAGCGCGGCGTCGGCTACCGCTTCGTGGACCTCGCACGGGACCGCTGACCAGCCGGTGCGCCCCTCACCCCTCTCCCCCAGGTCGCGGGCGAGGGAGAGAGGCAGTATCGTGGCGAAGCCCGCACCTGACGCCCCTCCCACTGCAGCCCGCGCGCTACTACGAGGCGGGCGAGGCGGCATCCGGGCTGCCGGATGCCGCCTCGGGGCGGCCGCGCCCGGTGCCGGCCAGGATCTCCTCGACCTCTGTCACGACCTGCGTGATGTAGAACGGCTTCGAGATGACCCGCGCCACGCGCCGCCGAAGCGGAGCCTCAAGCTCGCGGGTGTAGGCTGAGATCACCAGGATCGGCACGTCACGGGTACTGTCGTCGTCCTGGAGTTCCCGCACGATGGCCCAGCCGTCCTTGCCGGGCAGCGCCAGATCCAGGGTGATGAGGACCGGTTGCAACTGGCGCACCGTGGCCACCACGTCACGGCCGTTCTCCAGGGCCACGACGCGATAGCCCTCGGCTTCGAGGACGAAGCCAAGCAACTCTCGGATTTCGTCGCTATCTTCGACGACAAGAATGCACTTGTCGTTCGTGTCGCCTGCTTGTTGTGTCATGGGATGTCGCCGTCCGCCGAGTGCTCGCGCCATCTGCCCCGCAAGAATCAGGCCCGCGCTGTGTCGTGAGTCGCCGGGCGGCGCTACCAATCGGTCGCTGCCCGCTTACCGTGACGCAGTGATGGCACCGCACGAATCATCGTCGCAAGGTGCCATCAACGGGGACAACATCTGCCGTGCGACAACAACCTTGTCGGGCGGCTCAGCTCCGGAACATGAACTCCACGCGCTCGGGCCGGGCCTCAACCAACTCCAGTTCGCCGCCGCGCTGGGTGAGCAGGACGCGCGGCAACTGGCTGCCCAGCTCGTGCGTGACCTGGAACGTCAGCTGCCGCTCGTCAAAGTCCGCCACGCGCACCTCGCGCACCTCGGCCATCGCCTTCAGCGACCGCTCAAGCGCCAGCGCCGCCTGGAAGTTGGGCACCGACTGGAAGATGAGCGTCTGGGTCACGGCACCGGCCGGCCCGGTCATGACTGGCTCCGCTGCCGGTTCTGCCTCGGCGGCCGGTTCAGCGATGGCCTGCTCGTCGTCCTCGTCCTTGTCATCCGTGGTCAGGTCCGGTGCACGGCGCATAAAGACCGGCTCATCCTGGGACATTGACGTGATCGTCGTCGGGCGCTCAGCCGGTTCCTCGTCGTCGTCACCGGCAGCCGTGGGCCAGACGGGCATCCCCGGCACCGTGGCGTCATCTTCGTCTTCGTCGGCATCCACGGTGGCCGGTGCCCAGAGTCGCCCCATGTCGGGCGGCGGTGCGTCGTCGCTGTCCGCCGACAGGTCCAGCGCCGGCATGATGCCGGTCGGCCGCTCGCCGTCGTCGGCCTCAGCAAGCGCCGCGTCGGCAGCCTCGAACTCCTCGGCCTCGGCCTCGTCGCCGTCCACATCATCAGCGACCACGACCGCCGGGAGTGCGGGCGGCGCTGGAGGTGCCGGTGGTGTGGGCGCCACGTCCTCTACCTGGCTGGGCGAGCTTGACGCGGCAGCGGCCACACCGGCGGCTCCGATTGCAAGTGCACCGACGCCAACGGCAGCGCCTCCGGGCGTCGAGAGCAGGCGGCCGACGCGCTCGGAGAGGCCGCGCAGACGCCCCTCGACGTTGCGCGGCTCGCCGGTGGAGGCGGCACCAGCGCCAGCCGCGCCACCAGACTGCGCTGCCGCACGCGCCCGAGCAGCGGCGATGATCTCGGCCGCCCGTGCCTCAGCATCTGCGACGATGGCCTCGGCGCGCTCCTGGGCCGCAGCAATGGCCTCGGCAGATTCGCGCTCGGCGTCTTTCTGCGACAGCCGGACCTCATCCTCGACGGCTTCGATGTTCGCCTGCACGTCGGCAACGCGCTGTTCAAGAGCAGCCTGCTGCGCCTCCTGCTCGGTGCGCTGCTGCTGCAACTGGCCGAGCATCTCGGAGCCGCGCGCCTGCACCGATTCGACGGCCGCCGAGATCTGTTGCCGCGCCGACGCGACGGCGGCCACCAGTTCGTCGTCGAGCGTTGAGAGCATCCGGCTGAACTCGTCCCGCCACTCGACCTCGTGTGGTGAAGCCGACCGGTCAGCCGCCGCGGCTTCCTCGGGCGACGTGTGCCGCGTGGGCTCGTCCACCATCTCGCTCCTCGTTCGTCCGGCTCTACGGATTATCGTAATGTGGGTGCTGGCGCCGGCACCGCGTGGGACGGAGACGGCAGCCGCTGGGGCGCTCGTCAGGAGTGCGCCTGCGACGCCCCTGGAGGATACATCGTTCTGGCGCGACGCGGCTGCTCTGTCGTCTCTCGATATCGTGAGGTTCGCGCGTTACGTCATGCTCCTGGTCAGCGGGTGGACCTTGCGTCCTCAGCAAGCAGCGCCGGCCCGTCCGTCAGCGACTGCAATGGCCCGTACACCACGTCTCGCACCGGGCCGCTGCCGACCAACGGCCAGAACGTGAAGGCCAAGAGACTCGCCGCGACGCCCCACAGGCCCAGGCGCTGAAACAGGTTGGGGCCATGCGTCCTGGCCGCCGGGCCGCGCATCGGAGCGCTGTTCTGCGAACGTTGGCCAGGGCGCGGGGCCGCCGCCGACGTTCCCAGGACATCCGCCACCAGTTGCGCCGTCTCGTACGGGCCGGCGCTCTCCGGCTGGTACACGTCGAGCGCGTGGTCAAAGCCCGCCGAGTCAGCGGTCAGCCTGGAGCGCGTGAAGATCACCGGCACCTGAGCCGCTCGGTCGCTCGGTCGGAGCGTCTCGTAGAGGCGCAGTTGCAGCCGGCCGGTGATGTGGTTGTCCAGCAGCACGGCGTCGATGCCCCGCGTCACGTCGATGCCCGCCCGGTTGGCGACCCACACCGAACTCTCCGTCAACGACAGGACGTCCACCGCCGGCAAGCACGGCTTCAACCGCGTCGAAAATGCGTCATCATCGCTTACCAACAAGACCCGCTTCCGGGACCGGCGCGGTGCAGCCGTCGTCATCGTGTCGTCTCCGCTCTCTCCCGCCCCGTCAGGCCATCCCGCCTGTCGCATCGTTGCGGAGGCACGCGCCGTTCGGGACTGATCGGTCATCCTCGTGACTGGCAGAACGGCCTCGCCGTGGCAAGGTTGCGCCAGAGTTTACCGTTATGTCTGCTTCCAACGAAGTTCGCCGGAGTTGGACAAAACGCGCGGAGGAGGCGTCGCGGGGAGCGTGAAGACGGTGATGCGGCCGTGATGGGCCGTCAGATCACGCCGGCGTAACAACCGAAGGCAGCGCCCAGGCCGTCTGCGCCGGCGCGACTCCCCGCCCGGTGGGCGTCGGAGCGGCATCCGGCACGGCGGTTGGGACCGCAGCCGGCGGCGTAATGGCCGGCGGATTCCACTCCAGGCGCACCAGCATCAGCAGCGCGCCGAGCACGAGCAGCACCAGGCCGATCCGCACGAGCACGACATACGTGCGGCGGCTCGGAGCCTCCGGCTGGTCGGGAGACGGGCCGGGTACAGGGTGCTCCGCTGCCGTCTCGCCAGGTCCGATTGCGCTGGCTGCCCCGGCCCCAGCGGCAACGGTACCGGTGTCAGGCGCACCGTCACCATCGGAGAGGATTGCAGGCTCCTCATCGGCCACCGCTGCACCAGGGGTTGTCGCGTGGTCAGCTTGCGGCGGCACATCGACAGATCGTGGCGCGTCGTCCGCCGCTGGCGGGTCCTCGTCGATTCCCTCCAAGACGACCGACGCGACGACCGGCACCTCGTCAACGACGGCCACGTCTGCCACGTCTGCCGTTCGGGCCGGGCTGTCATCAAGGCCGAGGTCAAGGGCCGGCGGTTCGGTCACGCCGGCTACCAGATCGCTGACCCAGGACGAGACGGTGACGGGAGACGGTTCGCCCGGCAGGAAATGGTCGTCCGGCCCGGTGTCGCCGTCCTGGCCGACGAAGAGCACCTGCACGTCGGAGCCGCCTTTGAGGCTGCGCGCCTGGCTGTAGAGTTGGAGCAACGCCAGGCGCGGCAGCCCGAGATCCAGCACGAGCACCTCAAGTGGCAACTCGCCGATCAGCGTCTCGGCCTCGGCGGTATCCAGCGTCGTACGGAACGGCACCTGGGCCAGCCCCAGTGCTGCCTGATACTGCGCGATCCGCTCCTCGTCGCTCCCGACGACAACCACGCGCGCCGCCCCAGTGAGTGGCGGCATCTCGCCGTGGCCGTCCTGCTCGGCGTCGCGTTGTCCGCTTGCTTCCAGCGTCACGCCGACCGCGCACGGGCGCGTATTCGGGCTGGCGAGCGCATGTGGCCGCCTCCATCTGTCAAGGTCGGGTAGACCCGGTCCGGGCAGGATCGACTCATCGTGCACTGCGGCCTGCACACAGCGGCACAGCCATCATGGTCGCCCGCGCCGGTCTCCACTGCTACGACGGTGAACGTGTGGGCCATGCGTCTCCCGCCGAGTCGTGTGTTCCGATTGTAGCATCGGGCAGATCACGGGATCGTTCGGGGGGTAGATCGGGACGGTGGACAGACGTAGAAAGGTCGTGCGGCAACGCGACGGCTGGGCGGCCCATCCCGCGGGTCACGCGCCGGTAGCCGAAGAAGATAATGAGCAGCCCGATCACCATCGGGCCGTACAGGAGATGATGGCCGTAACGGGTCAGACTGCCGCCGGTCGCGACAGTGAGCGTGCCGAGGCCGATCAAGAACACGCCAAGTGCCCGGCCACCGGCCCCCGGAGCGCCGCTAGCCCACTGCGAGTATGCCGACCCGAACGTACCGACCAGGACGACCATCGTGCCCAGGACGTTGATCGTGAGCGCGAGCGCACGGAGGCTGCCGTCCCGCCCAAGAGCGCTCCAGCCGGCCACCCGGATCAGTTCCGGGTCTACGTTGGAGCGCAGCACCAGGAATGCCATGAACAACGATTGCACCAGCACCACACCGAGGGCGACCAGCGCGATGCGCCGGGGCACCAGCAGCACCAGCGTCCCGAGCGCCAGGAACCCGACCGAGAGCGACGCCCCGGCCAGGTAGTAGAGGCGCACCAGCGCGGGCGTCCACCCGAAGACGATGGCGTAGGACTCCGCGCCGGCCGCCAGTGCGAACGCGGCGAACGTCCCACCCCAGATTAGCTCGTGCAGCCGGCGGCGCGCCGCGAACCGGCGCAGCATCGACCACGCCAGCGCGAAGCTCAGCGCCGCAGCGGCCCCCGGCAGCGCCAGTTCCATGGTCAGCGCATCACCAGGCCGGGAATACCCAGCAGGACCAGCGCGAAACTGATCGCGACTGCGATGGCAGTGGTGCGCGCGACGGCCTTGTCCGACTTCGCGCGCTTCGCCAGCACCAGCCCGCCGTGCAGCGCGACGACCGCCAGGATCATGATGAGCGGGTGCTCCAGGCGGTACGGCCGGGCCAGCGCCAGCCCGCCGAGGCCCAGCCAGATCACGATGCCCAGGAGCAACTGCGAGTCCAGCGCGATCACGTACAACAGCGACGCCCGACGTGCGGCCAGTCGAGGCGGCAGCGCGCCGAGCCAGGCTGCAATAGCCCCAACGAGGGCAACAACGGCCGCAATCGGGACGACAAAGTTGCCCCAGAACTTATGAAACGTTCGGATTGCCTCGACGATATCCACGGTATCTCCAGCAGTAGGCCCCGTGCAGGGCCGAAAGCGTGCAGCGATCGGGCGGGGAGGGTGGCGGCACACGCCGATTTGGGGACGCGCGCTTCCACGGATGCCCTCCCGATTCTACCGTGATACGCAGGGCACAGTCGGGAGTTGTCGGCGTCCCGGCCCGACGCACGGTGCCGGGCACAGCACGACGGGTCCAGCCATGGCCACGCGGACCCACAGGAACAGCACACACGAAAGCGCCCGCGAGAACGTCTCGCGGGCGCTGCTGTGCGACGCGGCAGGCCGCATCAGTGTGGGCCGAACGGCTAGACCGAGCCGCGCTTCCGTGCCAGCACGAGCGCGCCCGCCCCGAGCAGACCAACACCCGCGACAACGACCATCCACAGGCCGGCGTTCGGGTCAACCTCGCCCGTGCGCGGCAGCGCAGCCGGCGATGCGACCGGGCGGGGAGCCTGGGCCGGCGCGGCGACCGGCGACGCTGCCGCAGCCGGCGGGGCGGCCGGCTGGGCCGCGGGTGCAGCCGCAACCGGCGACGCAGCGGCCGGTGCTGCTGCCACTGCGGGCGCACTGACGTTGCCGCAGGAGGTGTAGGCCGGAATCTCCTGCGGCGACTTGTGAATGTTGATGGCGTGCGGTGCCTTCATGATGTCAGCGATGGAGGCGGCGACCGTCGTCTCGGACGTGCCGTTGGTGACGGAGGTCAGCGGGAACACAACTGCACCGGGCGTCGGACACGAACCGGCGTGAATGTGCGCAGGATGGGGGCCGGGCGCGTTCGCCAGCGTCAGCACGACTTTGGTACCTGCGCCATCCGGCGTGAGGACAGCGGTGCCAGTCTGGCCGGAGTTGTTCTGTGGCGTCAGGTTGATGGTGACGCTCTGCTGCGCCTGGGTGGTGGCCGGCAGGACGGCCAGCGATGTCATCGCGAGCGCGAAGGCCCCTGCAACGGGGAGCCAGAGTGCTTTCATGGAATGTCCCTCCCTCATGAGGTGGGCAACGGCACACGGTCTCGCCACGACCGACACCGCGACGCGCAGCCCATCTCCCGCGCGATGATATGCCGCGCCTCTGCGCCGAGTCCAGCCGTTCGTTCGCCCACGACGACTATTCTGGGCAGTTTGTCGTGAAGCCACGATTCCGCAAGACCGCACGGGCCGTCCGGCCGTGCGAATGCCGTGCAAATAACGGGCGCTGACCATGCATCTAGCCGTCAGCGACCGTCATTTGCCGGTCAGAATGCGACGTGGGTTGTCGATCAGCATGGTGTCGAGCGCCGCTGCTGGCACGCCGGCTGCGAGGAGGCGCGGCCAGATGCCACGCAGAATGTAGCCGTAGCCGGGTCCGCCGTAGGCGGTCAGCGCGTCGCGGTAGCAGACATCCTGCGCCAGCACGAGGTGCGGGGCTAGGCCGTCGGCGATCAGGCGCGCCAGGAGTTTGACGCGGTCCTCATCGCTCGGCATCGTAAAGTTGCGGCTCTCATAGTGCTTCGTGTTGCCCCAGGTATCCAAGGCCAGCACGTAGCCGCGCGCCGCCAGCGCCGCGAAGTCTCCCGGCCGCTCCCCGATGCGCGCTTCGCAGTGACTCAGGACGACCCGCGACGGGATCGCGCCTTCACCTTCCAGGATGTCAAGCCACGGGCCGAACGCCTCCGCGCTCCGGTGTTGCGGAGCCGGATGGACGACCATCGCTGCGCCGGTGGTTGCCTGCGCGCGGGCGGCGGCGCGCAGCACCACGGCTTCGGTGTTGTAGAGCGGGTCAGACGTCCCGATCTCGCCGATAACACCCGCGCGGATGCTGGTGCCGTCCATACCTTCGAGGATGTCGCGGACCAGCTCATCGGTGACATCCTCGACGCTGCGTCCTGCCAGCGACGCCGGGTGTGACGAGCCGACGTAGTAGCCCGTGCCCGCCACGATGTTCAGCCCGGTCTGCCGGGCGATCTGCTGCAAGCCGCGTACGTCTCGTGCTAGCCCGATGCTGGACACCTCGACAATGGTGCTACCGCCGGCCGCCTTGAACCGCACAGCTTCGGCAGCGGCCAGGGCGGCATCCGTCTGGTATAGGTTCTGGTGGCTTGCCATCGGATGCTCGCGCACCCACCAGAGATTGTCCAGCATCAACGGCTGTTCCATCATCGGCACGTCTGCGCGGTCGGGCGGCTCGTGCAGGTAGGTTTCCAGGTTGAACAGCAGATGCTCGTGCATCAGCGTCTTCCCGAGGCGGTCAGCCGGGACTGGCCCCAGCACGGTCATCACCTCGCCTGCCACGTTACTCGCGTTCCCAGCCATCGACACACCCTCCAATGTTGACCCGACCCGCACGCCGCCGGGCTTCGATCTAGAACAGCCCAGCGGCGTGCATGGACACCGACGCACACCATCAGCGCGATAAAACCTCGCACCTGCGCCCACGGCGGTTATATTCAGCAACTGGCGCACGACCCTATGGTAGTCGCAGGGCACCCGCCGCCCCACCCACGTGAGGCCACACCCGTGCAGCATGATCGCGGACCACGCCCCTACGATGTCACCAGCCGGCTGCTGATCGACACCGATCCGGCCGGCTGGCTGCGGTGGGCGGGCTTGCCGGTCGACGGCCCGGTGCAGGCCGTGGACTCTGAAGTCTCGACGGTGCTGGCGGAGGTGGACAAGGTGCTGCGGGTGAACAGTCCGTCACCGTGGCTGGCGCACCTGGAGTTCCAGTCCGGCTACGACCGGACGCTGCCGATTCGGCTGCTGCAGTATCACGGACTGCTGCTGCGTCGCCACGAGCTACCCGTTGAATCGACGGTGGTGCTGCTGCGGCCCCAGGCTGACGGCCCCGGACTGTCCGGCCGCTACGAGCAGTTCGGGCCGAGCGGACGCCAGACGATTGTGTTTCAGTTCCAGGTGATCCGTATCTGGGAACGCCCGGTCGAGGAATTCCTACAGGGGAGTCTGGCGCTGTTGCCGCTGGCCCCGTTGGCGCGCATCGAGCCGGCCGCGCTGACCGACGTGGTGGCCCAGATGGATGCGCGCCTGACCCGCGACGCACCGCCTGAAACGATCCCTGAATTGTGGGCCAGCACCCTGATCCTGATGGGCCTACGGTATCATGCAGACGTGGGCAGACACGTGTTACGAAGGGTGCGACAGATGCGTGAGTCGACAACGTACCAGGCGATCCTTGAGGAAGGCCGCGAAGAAGGCGTGGCGCTCGGCCGTCGGCAAGGCCGTAAGGAGGGCCGTGAGGAGGGCCGTGAGGAAGGTTTGGAGTCGGGGCGCGCACAGGAAGCGCGCCGGCTGATCATGCTCTTCGGCGCGGCGCGACTCGGGCAGCCGAATGAGGCCGTGCATGCACGCCTTGACACCCTCACCGACGCCGACTCCCTAGACCGGTTAGCCGAGCGTCTCCTCACGGCCGCAAGCTGGCAGGAACTGATGGCCGACGCCGAGTAGACACGCCTGCGGTCGAAGCGGCGGCAAAGCGGTTTCGGTCGCACCGTGACCAGGCTGCCTGATCAACGAACGAGGGGGCAGGACGCCGATTGCTC
>Ga0105048_10018604_pt1 | contig 10676 bp, 8 predicted proteins | sample MAT05_FD_78382 | JGI IMG/M metagenome (GOLD analysis project Ga0105048, IMG submission 78382) | Freshwater microbial communities from Lake Fryxell liftoff mats and glacier meltwater in Antarctica - MAT-05 | ecosystem: Environmental > Aquatic > Freshwater > Ice > Liftoff microbial mat | place...
CCGGCATCGGTCACTCGATCTTTCGCGAGGTTCAACTTTGCCAGCAGGCCAAACTCGGGGATGTTCTTAAGCCCTTCATCGGTAATCCGGGTGTTCTCGAGATTCAGGTGCAAAAGGCCGCTGAGTTTGGTCAGATCCTTCAATCCATCGTCGCTGATGCGTGTGCCCTGCAGGTCAATCCGTTCGAGCTTCGTCAACGGCGCGAGCTGCTTAATGCCGTCGTCGCCAATTTCGGTATCGGAGAGAATCAGGTAACGTAGCTGGTCGAACTTCGTCAGTTCCGCGAGTCCGACATCGGAGACTTTTGTTCGAGCGATGTTCAACGAAAACAGCTTCTTGAGCGGGGCAAGATCCTTCAATCCTGTGTCGGTCACGCCGCGACTGCCTTCGAGGTTCAGCGTTCGCAGTTCTTTTGCCAGCCCGAGATCGCGGATCCCTTCATCAGAAGCGGCCCGTGTGCGACTGACGTCGAGTGCCCGCAACTCTTTCAATTGATCGATCATACGCAGGCCTTCGACGCTGATGCCGGTGCCCGACAGGTCCAGGAATCGCAGTTCCTTGCAGCCGAAGATCTCCTTCAGTTCCTCGTTGCCGAACCCGCGGCGTCCGGCGACGCTGAGCATCTGCAGATTCTTGAGATTGCCGAGGAACTTCAGGCCCGCTTCGCTGACGGTGTCTTTCTTCGCCGCAGTGCCGGTACGGGGGAAGTGCAAATCGATGCCGATCACCGCGTCGGTTTTCGGCAACTTGGCCAGCACCTTGTCATCAATGGTCGCGAACTGGAAGACAGAGAACCTCCCCGCAGCGCCATCGAACTTCTCAATCTCGATGGCCGACTTTTCGTTGACGTCGAACGAGACCAGGACGGCGCCCAGTTTCTTCATCGCGTTGACGGTGTTTGGATCAACCGCGGGCGCTTTGACCTGAGCGCCACTGCGGGCGACGGCAATCATCAGAAGGGCGGTAGCGAAAAGGCCGGAGAGTGTGCGCACGTTCGAGGGCTCCCGGGAAAGGCGTTATGGGGGCGTCCCTATCGCCGCCCGCCTTCATCATTTCAACGAATTCGGCTGGCACCATGCAAACAGATTCCCGGGGATTTCATCAATTCATCGTTGCGCCGGGAGCATGTCCGCCATCCCGGCGTATAATCTCCGGAGTCACGAGTCACTCGAAAGGAACTACACGGGAATGCTGCTGGACGTGCCGATGGGGGCGGAAACTTGGACCCTCGCGATCGCGGATGACCGCTTGCTGCACGTGCCGCTCCCGGCGGGCGACACGATCGCGGACGTGCGTGCCGCGGTGCGTGCCGCCATGGAGCGCCCCCGCCGCGTGGATTTCCCCCTGCGCCGGGCGATGACGCCTGACGATCGCATTGCACTGGTCGTTGACGAGCAGGTGCCGAGCGTCGGCGAGCTGGTAACCGGTGTGCTCGAGTATCTCGCGAGCGCCGGGATTGGCCCCGATTTTGTCACTATTGTTACAACGCCCGGCTCCGGCCAGGCCGAGTGGATTGACGCTCTGCCGGACGAGTTTGCCGATGTACATACCGAAGTCCATCAGCCCGGCGACCGCAAGCAGATGAGTTACCTGGCTGCATCGAAGCTGGGCCGTCGCATCTATCTGAACCGCACGCTCGTCGATGCAGATCAGATCATCGCCATCAGCGGCCGACGCTACGATCCGCAGTTGGGCTACACCGGTGCAGAGGCGGGGCTTTACCCGGTCCTCAGCGATGACGAAACACGCAGAACGCTCGACGATCAGTTGACGAATGAATCGCCAACGCCTGAACCGAACGCCATACGTGCCGAGGCCGCGGAGATCGCATGGCTGCTCGGCTCGCCAATCTTTGTACAGGCGATTGAGGCGGGGGACGGCGGCCTGGCGGACATACTCGCGGGCCTGATCGACAGCAGCGCCGACGGCATTGCCGCGCAGGATGCCCATTGGAAAACGCGGGTCGCGGCACCGGTCGACATTGTGCTGGCAACCGTTCGCGGCAGGGGTGATACGTTTGAACAGATCGCAATGGCCGCGGCCGCGGCCGCTCGCGCCGTGCGCTCGGAGGGAATCATCGTACTGCTTACCGATCTCGACCCCGTACTTGGCGAAGGGATGGAACTGCTGCGGCAAAGCGACGACTATTCGCGAGCATTCCGGGTCGTCGCCGACAAGCGGCCACGGGATCGCGCGACCGTCGTGCAATGGATGGCGGCGGCCACACACGCGCGGCTGTTCCTGGCCAGCGGACTGCGGCCGGAGATCGTCGAAGAATTGTTCGCCACGCCGATCCTCTCGCCCGGCGAAGTGCAGCGGCTGCTCGACGCCGGCGGAACCTGCCTGTATTTGCCCGATGCCGACAAGCGCCTTGTCGTGGTCGACGAGTGATGGCGTTTTACCGTGGCGCTTCGCTCTGGTAAAGCATTGAATACTGACTGATTGCTTCTCTCCATGGATGCCAACCATGCGGCTGTTTCTTTCATTGCTGCCACTGCTGTTCACGCCTGCCGTCGCATTGACCTGGCGCTCGAAACCGATTCGACCCGCCTGGTGACGGTCTTCATCAACACCATCGGCATCGCCAACGATATCCCCGGCGTCTCGCACGAAACGCACTCGCTGACTCATCACGGCAATCGACCTGAGACTCTGGCCGAACTGAAGTCGATCGAAGGAATGCTGTTGAGCGAACTGGCGAATCTTCTCAAAGGCCTGAAGGCGTCGACAGAGAACGGGGCCAATCTATTCGACCAGACAATGGTGCTTTACGGCACGTGCACGGGCAGCGCCAATTCGCATTCGACCACCAATATGCCGATGCTGCTGGCCGGCGGCAGCTTCAAGCATGCGGGGCATTTGGTTTGCGACGCCAAGAAGAATTACCCGTTGCCAAACCTTTACGTGTCGATGCTGCAGCGGCTAGGCATCGAAGCGGATCAGTTCGCCAGCAGCACGGGCACTCTCCGCGGGCTGGAACTGGCATGACGGTCTCCTTCGGGCCGGACGCTTCGGCTCCGGCCCGTTCATTTTTCGCGTAACTTGCGACGACTCTGCCGGTTGTACGACCTCGGCAAGTTTGCCACAATTCTCTCTACTGGCAAACCTCGCACAACCTGCACAACCCGTTATGAACGGCTCTTTGGTGCGTCCGCGACAGGTAGAACGGCCGCAGTCGCGATCGCCCGCATCCGATTCCTACTCTCAGCTACTGAAATCCGCAGTCCAAGAACCGCATTCCGTCGTCCCCAACGACGAAGGGAACATCTGATGAAACCGATCCGTTTCGCCATCGCCGGCCTGCTTGTTGCGGTTGGGGGCGTCGCACACGCCCAGCAATCGTCGACCATTCCCGTCACATCAACTTTCGTTGAAGTGGAATGGAAGCGTATTGACCCGATTGTCCAGACCCGACACTATACGGCCGAACCCGAACGGATCCCGAACGCGGCACCGGTAACATTGCCGATGCCGACCGGTGTGCCGACAACATTGCCAGCCGTACGCACCATGGCTGAGCCGGGGAAGATTGCAGCCACCCCGGCACCGGTACCTGTTGCGGCGCAAGCCTCAGAGGGAAGCTGCCCCGCGATCGTGGCTGCTTGCTGCCAGCCGTGTGGCCCGCAGGGGCGTATGTGGTTCGAAGGCGAATACCTGCTTTGGTGGGCGAAAGGTGCTTCATCCCCGCCCCTCGCTTCCTTCAGCCCGGCGGGTACGCCGATCGAGCAGGCCGGCGTCCTGGGCACGCCCGGCGCAACCACGACTTTCGGTAACCAGCGCCTCAACAACGGCCTGCAAATGGGCTTCCAGACCCGCGCTGGCATCTGGCTCGACGACTGCCACAAGTGGGGTTTGGAAGGCGGCTTCATGCTGTTGGGCGGCGACAGTACCAACAACGTCGCAGGATCGCCCACGGGGGCGACCATCGTCAGCCGGCCGTTCTTCAACGCGCTGTCCGGCCAACCCGATGCCCAGCTCGTCTCGTTCCCCGGAGTTCTTAACGGCACTGTCTCGGTCAACTCGCAGATCTCGCAAATCTGGGGGTACGATGTTCTCGGCCGCAAACAGCTTTGCTGCATCGCCGATGATTGTGCTGACGCATGCGGAACAAGCGGCCGATTCAACAACTATCGTCGCTGGGACCTGCTCGTCGGTTACCGCCACTACGACTTCAGTGACGAGATCAACATCACCGAGAACTTGTTTCCGCAGGATCCGGCCGTAGTGCCCGGCACGCAGATCATCGTACAGGACCAGTTCCGCGCCCGTACCCGCTTCGACGGAATCGTTCTCGGCATTGCCGGCGAGCGTACTTACAACCGATTGTACCTGCAGGGAGCAATCAAGTTGAACGTCGGCCAGGTGACTCGCGAAGTGTCGATTTACGGTCAGACGACTGTCAACGTTCCGGGCGAAGGACAGTCGATTGAACCGGGCGGCCTGCTGGCGCTCAATTCGAACATCGGGACCTACCGCGACACCGACTGGACGGTGATTCCGGAAACGCAGTTGCGTGTCGGCTACCGAATCACCCAACGCATGACGGCCTACGCGGGTTACAACCTGATCGTCTGGCCGAAGGTGGCCCGGGCTGCGGAACAGATCGACCCGGCCGTGAACACGAACCTGATCCCGCCCGTGATCGACAACTCCGGCCCGGCCCGCCCGGCATTCTTCGGCCCGACGTCCACCCTGTGGATCCAAGGTGTCTCGCTGGGGGTGAATCTGCAGTTCTGACAGTTGAATCTGGACGAGTTCGCGGTTGCCTACCCGGCTGCCGCGAACTCGACTGCTTCCGGCGAAATGACTGGAAATTCAGGCTTGCATGTATCCAGTTCCGCCTGAAGCTCGGCGATGATGTCGTCGCAGCCTTCCGTGAAGATCTCGAAGTTGCGCATGTTCTTGGAACCGATGTCGATCCGGAGTGCCTCGCGCGCATGTTCGACCAACTCGATCTGACTGCGAACCAGATCATACTGTTCTTGAGTAAGAATCATGTCTGCACCTTAACCAGACCCTTGCTGATGTTCGCCGGCCGGTCGAACTTAATCTGCCAGTCTACTTCAACTCGGCTGAAGAACGTGATCCAGTCTTGTTCGCCGACACTTCCTCGGTTCACCGCGATCGCATCGAAGCGATACTCTTGCCGCACTCGCCGCTTTGAAATCAAGTTGTACTGCACGGGCTGCATTTCCACACGCAGGTCGAACTCCGGCGGCACAATCACGATCAAGTCAATGTCACCCGGCTCATCAACGATCGACATGACGAACGAACAATCAAGGATGACGCTGCTGCCAGGAATCGCCTGCTTCAAGTCGTTGAGAAACCGCTTCAGCGTCTCAAACAGCCGGATGCGTCGGTCGGAACGCAGGAACTGAGCGAAACAACGCTCGATCTCATCAAGCGTTGCCTCATGCACGCCGGGAGCCAGCAGTTGACGGTCGTCAAAGGCGAAGGGCATCGAGCGGTTTCCTCAACGTGCCGCCTTCTTCGGCTTCGCCACATGCGTTGCCGCGCCAAGAGCGAGTTCCGCGGCTTCCATGATCGTCTCACCCAGGGTCGGGTGCGGGTGGATGCTGTCTGCCACATCGCGCGCGACAGCGCCCATCTCGATCGCCAGCACTGCCTCGGCGATCATTTCGCCCGCGTTCACGCCGACGATGCCGACACCCAGCACTCGTTTCGATTCAGGGTCGACCAGCATCTTGGTCATGCCTTCGTTGCGGGCCAGTGTCGTCGCCCGACCGGATGCGGCCCACGGGAACGTCAACTTCTCGAACGGGACGTTCTGCTCCTGCGCTTCGCGTTCGGTCAGGCCTGCCCAGGAGATTTCCGGGTCGGTGAAGACGACGGCCGGAATGGCGCGCGGGGCGAATTCGGACTTTTCCCCCAGCAGCGTCTCGACCGCGGTCTTCGCTTCCGCCGTCGCTTTGTGCGCCAGGCCCGGCTCCCCGGCCACGTCGCCGATCGCCAGGATGTGCGGCTCGCTGGTGCGGCGCTGCGGGTCAATCTTGATGAAGCCCTTCTCGTCGAGTGCTACTTTGGTCTTCTCCAGTCCCAACCCCATCGTGTTCGGGCGTCGACCGACGGAAATCAGGACGCGGTCAAACGTCTCGCTTGCAGGGACGTCCTTGCCTTCCAGCGCTGCGACAATTCCCTGCGGCGTCGCCTGAATCCCGGCCACTTTCGTGTTCAGGTGGATGGCTTCGAACTGCTCGCGCAACCGCTTCTCCAGCGGACGCACCAGATCGCGATCCGCCGCGGGAAGTAGGCCGTCTGTGAATTCGACGACGACGACCTTCGTGCCCATCGCGGCGTAGACGGTGCCGATCTCCAGCCCGATATAACCGCCGCCGATGATCAGCATGCGCTTCGGAATGTCCGGCAGGGCGAGCGCCCCTGTCGAATCCATCACGCGCGGGTCGCCGATCGCGAACGCCTTCGGCATGGCGGGGACGGAACCCGTGGCGATGACGCATTTCTGGAACCTGACCGTTCCCGTCGTTTCACCTTCGAGCTTTACCGTGTTGGAGTCGATGAAGCTGGCGCGCGTGCCCTTAAAGACCTCGACGCCGCGCCCCTTGCACAGCATGCCGATGCCGTTGTTCAGTTTGCCGATGACTTTCGTCTGGATGAAGCCTCGCAGTTTGTCGATGTCGATCTTCGGCGGCCCGAAGGTGACGCCCCAGTCCTCCGCTTCGTGTGCTTCGCGGATCAGTTTAGCGACATGCAAAAGCGCCTTCGATGGAATGCAGCCACGATTGGTGCAGACGCCGCCCAAACCGGGTTCAGCATCAACCAGCAGGGCATTCAGCCCATGATCAGCGGCATGCAGAGCTGCTGGATACCCCCCGGGGCCGCCGCCGATGACGAGGAGGGGGACTTCACGATTGATTGCACTCATGCGCGGTAACCTGTCCTGCGAAACGAAATGTTAATCTTCGGAATGACCGAGCAACCCGCGGATCAGGCGAAACCCACCTACGATGATGAGTATGATACCGTAGATCGAAATGCGGTCGTTCGAGAGGGCCAAGCAAATCAGGACGATGCCAAACAGCAAACTTCCAAGTGCGGCGGAAACACCGGGACTCAAAAAAATCCGGGGTGGGCCGGCATAGCGATCTCCGGTACGCGCCGATTTCTTCTTTCTCGCCTTCGTTGTCCGCTCGGGCTTGAACTCAATCGCGGTCGGCTTCGAAACCATATCGACGCCGTATCCATCTCGTGCAGGCTCGAGTTCCTCTGCCGTGCGTTTCGAGCGAATGCCTGCGACTTCAGGAGTTTCATCCGACAGCAGAGCGGCCGCCGTCGCGTCATAGTCGATGATCGGCGTCGGAACCGTCAGCACCGTGCCGCAATCGGGACATTTGGCCCTCTTGCCCGCATATTTGTCGGCAACGGAACGATTCCAGCCGCACGTGCATTCAACGGGAATGGGCATCGCGAATCTCGCTGGGTTCCGGGGTCAACTCTCCATTAACAGCCGAATCGGATCCGAGAACAGTTGAACAAGCCTGGTCGTGAAGCGGGCACCGTCGGCACCGTCGATCACGCGATGGTCGTACGTGAGACACAGCGGCAGCATCAGGCGCGGCTCGATTCTGCCTTCCCGCACGACTGGCTGCAACGCCGAGCGTGCCATGCCGAGGATCGCGACTTCCGGGTAGTTGATGATGGGCGAAAAAGCCGTGCCGCCGATGCCGCCCAGGTTCGTGATGGTGATGCTGCCGCCACGCATTTCGTCGATGGTCAGTTTGCCGGTGCGTGCCTTTTCGGCCAGTTCGGCGATGTCGCGTGCCAGTTCGCGGATGCTTTTCTTGTCCGCATCGCGGATGACGGGCACCACCAGGCCGCGTTCGGTGTCGACGGCAATGCCGATGTGGAAATACTGCTTGAAGATCTGCTGTCCGTTGGCGACGTCAAGCGAACTGTTGAAGTGCGGGAACTCCTTCAACACCGCGACGACCGCCTTGATGGCCAACACGGTCATCGTCACCTTGGGCGAACCCTTGGGCAGCCCTTCGACGATTCGCTTGCGGCCGGATTCCAGATCGGTGATGTCCGCCAGATCGAACTGGGTGACGGCAGGGGCGACATGCCAGGAGATCGTCAGGTTCTCCGCAATCTTCTTGCGGATATTGCTGACGGGCTTCTTTTCGATCGGGCCGTACTTGCTGAAATCGGGCATCGGCGGAATCGTGATGCCGGACGATCCCGACGCTGCCGGCGGGGCCGTTATCTTCTTCCGTACAAAACTCTTCACGTCGTCGATGGTGATGCGACCGCCACGGGCACTGCCTGCGACTTCGTGCAGGTTGATCCCCAACTCGCGCGCGAGGCGCCGGGTCGCAGGCCCCGCGGCGACGGGCGGCTTGGGGGTGCCGTTGACGACTTCGACGGGAGCGGGAGCGGGTACCTTCGCGAGTGGCTTCTCGGGAGTCGCTTGCGGCGTCGCCTTCTGTTCAGCGGGAGTTGGCGACGCCGCAAGGGGCGAACCACCGGTGAACAATGCAACCACCGCGCCGACTGACACTTTGTCCCCAGCGTTCACCTTCAATTCGGTGATCACGCCATCCGCAGGAGCGGGCACGGGCATCGAGGCTTTGTCCGTCTCGATCGTGAAAAGTTCCTGATCTTTCTTGACGGTGTCGCCCGACTTCACGGAGACCGAAACGATCGTCCCGCCTTCGATCCCTTCGCCCAGTGCCGGAAGTTTGAATTCGGAACTGGTAGCGGATGGCGCCGACGCGAGCGGCTTGGACTCCGCCGCTTGCGGTGTCGCCTCAGGCGCGGTCGCCTTGGAAGCAGCCGCCTGCGGCGCGGGTGCTTTTTTCTCACCCGGTCCCCCGGAGAGAATCACCAGCACCTGCCCGATCCTGACCTTATCACCCTGCTTCGCTTTCAACTCGACGACGACACCCGGCGCGGTGGCGGGGATCGGCATGGCGGCCTTGTCGGTCTCGACTTCGAGAAGCGTCTGCCCGGCCGTGACCTGATCGCCGACTTTGACAGCGACGTTTACAATCGTCGCGTCGGCAATGCCTTCGCCCAACTCGGGCAACTTGAATTCCATCGGCTCTATCCCTCACGCACGGCTGTGGAATGTTCTCGCGTCGCGGATTCCATTGTCAAACGGTCCACGGGGCCGGGGCCTCGGCATTCAGTCCCAGGTCCTTGATCGCCTGCTTCACCACACCTATCTCAATTTCCTTGCGTTCCGCCAGCGCGTACAGCGTGGCGACGACAATCGATTCAGCATCAACTTCGAAGAACCGTCGCAGGGCCTGCCGGGTCTCGCTGCGGCCAAAGCCGTCGGTCCCCAAGGCCAGCAATCGGCCTTCCGTGTAGGTGGCGATCTGCTCGGGCAGGGCACGCATGTAATCCGAACTGGCGATGATCGGCCCCTTGGTTGCCCCCAGCATCTTCCCGACATGGCTGACGCGCGGCGCTTCGCCCGGGTGCAGCCTGTTCCAGCGCTCGCACTCGATGCAGTCGCGGCGGAGTTCCTGATAGCTGGTCGCGCTGAAGACCGTGCTGGCAATCTTGTACTTGTCCGCCAGGATCTTCTGCGCCCGCAGCACTTCGTTCATGATCACGCCGCTGCCCAGCAACTGCACCGTCTGCTGCGCCCCCTTGGGAGTGTTCGTGCTGAACGGGTAGAGGCCCTTGAGAATGTCATCCCGACAGCCTTCGGGCATGGCCGGCATGTCGTAGCTTTCGTTGTAAACGGTGAGGTAGTAGAAGACATCCTCCCCCTTTACGAACATGCGGTTGATGCCTTCCTCGATGATGACGGCCAGTTCGTAGGCGAAGGCCGGGTCGTAGGCCCGGCAGGTCGGTACGGTCAGGGCCATCAGGTGGCTGTGGCCGTCTTCGTGCTGCAGGCCTTCGCCGTTGATCGTCGTGCGCCCGGCCGTGGCACCCATCAGGAAGCCGCGTGCCCGGCTGTCGGCCGCGGCCCAGATCAGGTCGCCGACACGCTGGAAGCCGAACATCGAATAGTAGATGTAGAACGGAATCGTGTTGACGCCATGTGTACTGTAGGCGGTGCCCGAGGCGATGAAGCTGGCCATGCTTCCTGCTTCGTTGATCCCTTCCTGGAAGATCTGCCCGCTGCGGCTTTCGCGGTACATCGTCATCGAGCCGGCATCGACAGGCTCGTACAGCTGGCCAACGCGACTGTAGATGCCGAACTGGTTGTACAGGCCGGGCATGCCGAACGTCTGCCCTTCGTCAGGCACGATCGGCACGATCAGTTTGCCGACGTGCGGATCGCGCATCAGCGAGTTCATCAGCGAGACCCACGCCAGTGTCGTCGATTGGCTCTTGCCCGCTTGCGTCGCTTCGTGCAACCGCTTGAACGACTCGGGCTTCGGCGGGGAGCAGGGGGTGAACGTGTTGTTGCGGGCCGGCTGATAGCCGCCCAGCACCTGGCGATGCGCCTGCAGGTATTTCATCTCCGGCGAGTCGGGTGCCGGCCGATAGAACGGAATGCTTTCAATTTCATCATCGGCGATGGGCAACCCGAAGCGGTCACGGAATGTCTGCAGCGCGAGCAGTTGCTCTTTCTTCGACTTCTGCTCCGGCGTTAGCGACGGGTCGGCGGCGATCTTGACGGACATTTTCTTCAACTGGTGCGTGGTGTTCTTCGCCTCGCCCCCTTCGCCCGG
>Ga0105048_10018605_pt1 | contig 10675 bp, 12 predicted proteins | sample MAT05_FD_78382 | JGI IMG/M metagenome (GOLD analysis project Ga0105048, IMG submission 78382) | Freshwater microbial communities from Lake Fryxell liftoff mats and glacier meltwater in Antarctica - MAT-05 | ecosystem: Environmental > Aquatic > Freshwater > Ice > Liftoff microbial mat | place...
GCGCCGCCTGTTTGACGAGATCGCCTCGAAGAACAAACAGGCGGTCTGGCTCGAAGGGCGCAACCAGATCCAGTTCTACCAGGACCCGATGACCATCGACATGGTTGTGCCGCATCTCGCGCGCTTCTTCGGCCGCGTCGCGGCTTGACACCGCCCACTATCCACCGGCAGGCACAAGCAAATGAACAAGCCAGTGAACTCAACCCGACGCGCATTCTCCCTGTCCAGCATTGCCATGCTTGGCTGGGGGGGCGCGGTGGCGACCCTGCCACGCACCACGATGGCGCAGGTGCCTGTGGATCTTGACTCCCGCGTCAAGGCCTTCCTGGAGCAACGGCGCAACACCTGGAGCCAGGGCATCAACTACTGGAACGTGCGCTACGAAGATGGGCAAGCGTTGCATGACCTGGTGCTCAAGAACGGCTTCAAGCGGCTGCTCGAGGTGGGTACATCCACAGGGCACTCGGCAATCTGGCTCGGTTGGGCTGCCGCCAAGACGGGGGGTCGGCTGACCACGATCGAAATTGATCGTGAAAGGCACGAGGAGGCATTGCGCAACTTCCGGCTCGCCGGCGTCGAGGCCTTCATCGACGCACGCCTGGGCGATGCACACGATCTCGTGCGGCAACTCCCGGGCCCATGGGATTTCGTTTTTCAGGATGCGGACAAGGATTGGTACTTGAACTACTGGAACGACCTGAAGGCGAAGATTGCGTCGGGTGGGTGTTACGCGGCGGACAACGTGCTGCGTCCTGCCTCCCGCGCAGTGACGCAGTTTGTCGAGACGGCGAGGCGCGACCCGCTGTTCACCACGCGCATCGACGATCTTGGCAGTGGCGAAGGCGTGCTTGTCGCCTGCCGCAAGTCGATTCGGTGACACCGCCAGGCCGGATCGGTTCGGCATCAAGGGTGGAGGCGTCTTGCCGGGTGTCGATCTTGACGATTCTTCGGCGCTTCTCGATCTGATGGAAACCTGATTTGACTCTTCAGCGATCATCCGAATTGCGTGCGCATCGAAACTGGATCGCGGCGTTGGGATATCTTTACACGCCTTTGCACCGAGTCCGGGGTGAAGGGAAACTTCGTGCCTGATGCCTGCCTTGCGGCCATTGCGATCGAAGCAGGATGCGAGTGGGTGTCGTCCGATCGTGATTTCAGCCGTTTCAAGGGCTTGCGCTGGCGAAACACGTAGCCAGCAAACCCACCCTCGCAGTGGTCAGAGCACGCCCTGCTGCGCGAGGAACTTCTGCAGCACCTGCAGGCGCACGCCAGCGTCGTTGATCTCCAGCATGCTCTGCTTGATCGTCAGCGGCAGCGGCAGGAACTCGGCCAGCCGGTACCCCACCCACGAGGCATCGTCATAGTTGCGATGCTCCGGAAAGTTCTGCGGGCCGACGCGCGCCGCGATCAGTTCGAGCAGGCGGGCCAGTGGTTGGTATTCCTCCGGCAGCGGCATCGCGGGTTCGTCGGCGAGCGTCGATACCTGGCCTTCCACGAGACCGCTGCTGGTCTTCGCGTGGTCACGGACCTGGAAACGCGCGCCGCCTACCGTGGCGATTTGCAGGATGCCCAACTGCGGCATGTCCCAATCGGTGATCCGCGCCAGCGTTCCCACCATGGCAATGGCGGGCGCGGCACCCTGCGGCGCGGCCACTTCCTCGCCCAGCGTGATGTGGCACACGCCGAATGGTCGATCCTCGGCGATGCACGCCTTGGCCATGTCGATGTAGCGTTGCTCGAAGACCTTGAGGGGGAGCATCCCGCCCGGATACAGCACGGTTTTCAGCGGGAACAGCGGCAACGTGAACGGCTGGCGTTCGTGGCCGCGTTGGTCGAACGGCCACATCAGGCGTTCTCCGTGCCGGGCACCGGACCCGCGTCAGGCGTTTCACCCCAGCGCGGCACCAGCGTATGCGATACCCGCAACTGGTCGAGCACGCGCGCCACGATGAAGTCGACCACGTCTGCGACGGATTGCGGATGCGTGTAGAAGCCGGGCGCAGGCGGCAGGATCACCGCGCCGGCGCGTGCGAGGCGCGTCATGTTTTCGAGGTGGATCACCGACAGCGGCGTCTCGCGCGGCACCAGCACCAGCGGGCGGCGCTCCTTCAGCATCACGTCGGCAGCGCGTTCGATCAGGTTGTCAGCCATTCCCGCCGCAATGGCGGCCAGCGTGCCCATGCTGCACGGACACACGGCCATCGCGTCGGCGGGATTGGAACCCGACGCCACGGGTGCCATCCAGTCCTCGCGCGCATACACGCGCAACTGCCCGTCGCTGGCGCCGTAGCGCTCGCCGAAGAAGCGCTGGGCTTCACGCGGTTGCGTCGGAAACACGAGGCTGCATTCCTGCTTCGCCACGATCTGCGCGGCAGGTGAATACAGGAGATGCACGCGGCATCCGGCGGCCAGCACGCATTCAAGGAGCCGCAGACCGAACGGCATGCCCGAAGCGCCGGTGAAGGCGAGCGTGATCGACTTGGATGCAGGCATCGGCGGATTCTAGACGAGGGCTTTAGGCAACGACGCCTGGTCAATGCAGCGCCGGTGGGCGCTAATTCAACTCGCGATGGCGCACCAGCACCTGCTGCCGGCCGGCGAAGGCGCGGGCGAGGCGCTCGACAAGATAGACCGAGCGGTGCCGGCCACCGGTGCAGCCGACGGCGACAGTGAGGTAGTTGCGGTTGTCGCGCGCGTAGTCGGGCAGCCAGCTCCCGACGAATTGATGGATGTCCGCGTACATCCGCTCGACTTGCGGTAACGCTTCCAGGAACGCCACCACCGGCGCCTGCTTGCCGGTCAGCGGCGCCAGCGCCGGCTCGTAGTGCGGGTTGGGCAGGCAGCGCACGTCGAACACGAGATCGGCGTCGAGCGGCACGCCATGCTTGAAGCCGAACGATTCGAGCAGCAGCGTCAGCGTGGAGGGATCAACGGCGATCAGGTCCTTGATCCACCCGCGCAGCGCCGCAGCGGGGAGATCGCTGGTGTCGAATGCAAAGCCCAGTTCTCGCGCATCGGCCAGCAGGTGCCGCTCGTAGTCGATAGCTTCGGTAAGTGTGCGCTCGTCGCTGGAAAAGGGGTGCCGGCGGCGGGTTTCGGAGAAGCGCTTGACCAGCGTGTCGACCTTGGCGTCGAGGTACACAAAGCGTACGGTCCAGCCGGCGGCGCGGGCATGTGCGATCGCATCGGCGAGGCCCGGCAATCCTGGACCGGTCTTGACGTCGAGCGCGATGGCCACGCGTTGCTGCGCGCCCAGCGCAAGATGCACGAGCGTTGCGGCAATCAGCGGGACCGGCAGGTTGTTGACGACGTAATACCCCGCGTCCTCGAGTGCGGCCAGCGCCACGCTCTTGCCCGAGCCCGATACGCCGCCGATGAGCAGCAGGTCCATCGGCCGTCAGGCCCCGTCGTCCATCAGCTTCTGCTGGCGCTCGATGAATTCCTTGGTGCTGTCGATGCCGCGCTGTTTCAGCACGAAGTTGCGCACCGCGGCCTCGACGAGTACGGCGAGATTGCGGCCGGCCGCCACAGGGATGGTGACCTTGCGGATGGGCACGGCCAGCACATCCTGGTACGTGGCGTTGACCTGCAGCCGGTCGAGCTCGGCGAAGGCCTCGTGTCCATGGTCCTCGAGGTGGACGATGAGCTTCAGCAACTTGCGCGGTCGTACCGCGGTCTCGCCGAAGATGGTGCGGATATTCAGCACGCCGATACCGCGCACTTCGAGGAAATCGCGGAGCAGCGCCGGGCAGCGGCCTTCGATGGTGTCGGGCGAAATCCGGAAGAGCTCGACGATGTCGTCCGCCACGAGGCCGTTGCCACGCGAGATGAGTTCGAGCGCCAATTCACTCTTGCCGATCGCCGATGCGCCGGTGATGAGCACACCCATTTCGAGCACATCGAGGAACACGCCGTGCAGGCTGGTGGACTCGGCCAGCACACGTGCGAGATACAGCCGGAACACGTCGACCATGTGGGGCGACGGCTGCGCCGAGGTGAAGAGCGCAATGTGGTGCTGGTTGCACTGGTCGAGCAGGTACTGCGGCACCTTCTCGCCGTTGGCCACCACGATGGCCACGAGTTCGGGGGTGAAGAGGCGATTGATCAAACGCTGCAGCTCGTCGTCCGCCAGGCTGCCGAGATAGCTGCCTTCCGCGGCGCCCAGGATCTGGATGCGAAACGGATGGATCAGGTTCATGTGGCCCACCTGGCCGAGGGTGGGCTTCAACGCGCTGTCGCCGGTCAGCACCCGGTTGCCGCCCTGGCGGCCGCCTTGCCAGTGCATGCCGAGACGATCGCAGTTGTCGTCGAACACGCGCTGCACGCTGACCTGGCGCATGGCCGCCTCGTCGCTCATCGGCACGAGGGTAAGTGGCTTTGCAGGCCCCGCATCATGCCGCCGGTTCCCAGGTGCGGAACAATGCGCCAAGATCCTCGGCGCTCGTAGCCGTGGCCAGCTTGTCGCGAAACGCCCGCTCGGAAAACATCTGGGCGAGTTCGGACAGCAATTGCAGGTGCAGGTCCGTGGCCTGCTCGGGCACCAGCAGCACGAAGACCTGCGACACGGGCTTGCCGTCGGGGGCATCGAAGGCCACCGGTTGCCGCAGCCGCAGGAAAGCACCGACGGCGGTGCGCAGGCCCTTGATGCGGCCATGGGGAATGGCAATGCCCTGACCAAGTCCGGTGGAGCCCAGCCGTTCGCGCGCGCCAAGGCTGCCGGCGATCATGGGGGCATCAAGGCCGCCGCTGGCGGCAAACAAGATGGCGGCCGCGTCGAAGAGCCGCGACTTGGTGGTCACGTCAACGTCGAGCGCGATATTCGCGGCGGGCAGCAGTTCGGCGATCTGGTTCATCGGGGTACACCGGGCATTGAACGAATCCCGGCAATGAAACGGCGGGCGGTCAATGCTGTTGACCCCCGCCGGTCTGGTCAATGATTATACGCCCATCATTCAGCACCCGCAGGCGGCTGCGTGGCCGCCAGCTCGCGCTCGATCGCCTCGCGATCAGTGCGGTGGGCGGAAGCCTTTTCCTTGTACTTCAATACCTGGCGATCGAGCTTGTCGGCCAGTGCGTCGATGGCGGCATACATGTCGGGGTCGATCGACTCGGCGTGGATTTCCTTGCCGCGGACATGGAGGTTGGCCTCGCATTTTTGTCGCAGCTTGTCCACGGACAGGATGACGTTGACGTCGATCACATGATCGAAGTGTCGATTCACACGATCTATTTTGGCCACCACATAGGCACGAATGGCGGGAGTGACGTCAAGGTGGACACCGGTGAGGTTCAGGTTCATCAAGCTCTCCTGTCGCGAAAGGGCCACGGCCGCGGTTTCGATGCGCAAGGGGGCGGCCTCTACAGCGCCTTGCGCAGGTTGACGGGAGGAATGGACAGCGCCTCCCGGTATTTGGCAATCGTACGCCTTGCGACAATGATGCCCTGTTCGCCCAGCAGGTCGGCAATCCGGCTGTCGGTCAACGGCACGCGCGTGTTCTCGGCGGCGATCAGTTGCTTGATCAGCGCGCGGATGGCGGTGGCGGACGCCGCCCCGCCCGTATCGGTGGCCACGTGGCTGCCGAAGAAGTACTTCAACTCGAAGGTGCCCCGCGGCGTGAGCATGTACTTGTGCGTCGTGACCCGCGAAATGGTGGACTCGTGCAGGTCGAGCATGTCGGCAATTTCGCGCAGCACCATCGGGCGCATCGCGACTTCGCCGTGCTCGAAGAACCGGCGCTGCCGCTCGACGATGGCCTGGGTGACGCGCAGGATGGTCTCGAAACGCTGTTGCACGTTGCGGATCAGCCACTTGGCCTCCTGTAGCTGTGCGGACAGCTGCTGGTTGGAGGATTCGCGGTTGCGCGTGAGGATGTCGGCATAGATGCGATTGAGGCGCAGCTTGGGCATGGCCGCCTCGTTCAACGACGCAGTCCACTGATTGCGCACCTTACGTACGAGTACGTCGGGCACCACATAGTTCGCTTCGTCGCGCGAAAATTGGGAACCCGGCCGCGGGTTCAGGCTGCGGATCAGCTCGCGCACGGACCGGATGCAGGCTTCATCGCAATGGAGCACGCGCCGCAGCTTGGTGAGATCGCGGGCGGCCAGCAGCGGCAGGTGCCCGTCGACGATCTTCATCGCCTCGGCGCGAAACGGTGTGGACGCCGGCATGGCCTTCAATTGCAGTGTGAGGCATTCGGCGGGGTCGCGCGCGCCAACGCCGGACGGCTCGAAGCTCTGCAGGTATTTGAGACCGATAGCCAGTTCCTCGGGCTCGATCGCGTCGTTCTCCGAGAACAGCTCGGCGATTTCCTCGAGGGACTGGGGCAGGTAGCCGTCGTCGTTCAGCGCATCGATCAGCGCGGCGATGATCTGCTGGTCGCGTGGCGGAACGTTCAGCACCATCAACTGGCCGATCAGGTGGTCGCGCAGCGAACTGGTGGCCGCCTGTTGCGGTGAGAAATCGTCGTCCTCGGCGGCGCTGCCGCCCCCCCAATCGCCGTCGGTCGCACCGCCGCCGAAGTCGGCGAAGTCGGTGACGTCGGGAAGATCGTCGCGCGAGGGGGTGGCATCCGCGGCAGCGATGCCATCGCCGCCATCGCCGTCGCCATCGCTTTCCTCGCGGGTGGGACGTTCGGTGGTGACTGGGCCCGGTGACGTGCCGGACACCGAAAACTCCGGCGGAGGTTCCTCGTCGCCGTCCTCGCGCTCGAGGAGAGGGTTCTCCTGCAGCATCCGGTCCACCTCGGCGTTGAGCTCGAGCGTGGACAATTGCAGCAGCCGGATCGACTGCTGCAGCTGGGGGGTCAGCGTGAGATGCTGGGTAAGCTTGAGTTGAAGCGTCTGTTTCATCGCACCAGCGATTCACTCATAGCCGGAAGTGTTCGCCCAGGTAGACCTTGCGAACGTCCTCATTGTAGACGATCTCGCCGGGAATCCCCGACGCCAGCACGCGGCCTTCGTTGATGATGTAGGCACGGTCGCAGATGCCGAGCGTCTCGCGCACGTTGTGGTCGGTGATCAGCACGCCGATCCCGCGCTCTTTCAGGAAGCCGATGATCTTCTGAATGTCCAGCACGGCAATGGGGTCCACGCCGGCGAAGGGTTCGTCCAGCAGGATGAAGCGCGGGCGGGTGGCCAGCGCGCGGGCGATCTCGCAGCGGCGGCGCTCGCCACCGGACAATGACACCGCCGGAGCATCCGCGAGGTGCGAGATGGACAAGTCCTCGAGCAACGCATCGAGGCGGTTGGACAACGTATCCGGGTCGAGGTCCTGCAGCTCGAGGATGGCGCGTACGTTCTGCGCTACGGTCAGCTTGCGAAAGATGGAGGCTTCCTGCGGCAGGTACGACAGCCCACGGCGTGCCCGGCGATGGATCGGCAGGTGCGACAGATCCTCGCCATCGAGTTCGATCGCACCGCCGTCTGCCGCAACCAGCCCGACGATCATGTAGAAACAGGTGGTCTTGCCGGCACCGTTGGGCCCGAGCAATCCCACGACCTCGCCGCTGGCCACATCGAGCGACACGTCATGGACAACGGTGCGGGCCTTGTAGCGCTTCTGCAGCCGCGTGGCGCGAAGCTGGCTCAATGGTCCCCCCGAACGGCGCTGCGCGCCGCTCCCCCCAGGGGGCACTCGGCGACTTCTTTGATGCTGCACGGCAGGCGTCGCATCTTCGCGTCGGTCGCCGTCCACGCGCGCGGACGGGCCCTGCGGGCCTGGGCTTCGCCCCGCGCGCGTGGACGTCCTTGGGGCGGCCCGGCGGCGATCATGGTTCCCCCCGACGCGTCGATGCGCGCCGCTTCCCCCTGAGGGGGCGATCGGCTTGGGGCGGCCCGGCGGCGATCATGGTTCCCCAAAGCGCAGCGTTCATTTGGTGGCCGGAGCGAGCTCGCCGGACGATTTCAGGTTGAGCGCGGGCGCGCCCTTGCTGTCGCCCTTAGGTGCGGATTTGCCGACCGGTCCGTCGCTCTTCGGCTGGAACACGCCGCGTACCCGGTCATCGCGGGTGGCACCAGGGGTGGCCGATGATGTCGCCGACGGTCGGCCTTCGGCCTTGAAGAGTTCCGTCGCGGCGTTGTACGAGATGAAGTTGCTGCGAATCTCGTCGGTTCCGCGCTTAAGGATTGCGTTGTCGAAGAGTTCGAGCTGTTCTTTCTGGCCATCGTATTCGGCGCGTTGCGCCCAGCCTTCGTAGTAACCCTCGCTGCCGTCGCGCTTCTGGCGGAACGCCAGCGGGTTGCCAACGGCCGTGGCTGACAGTGAGTTGTCGGGGTTCTGCCGGAAGTCAATCCGGTCGGCCTTGATGGTGAGCGTACCTTGCGTGATCACGACGCCACCTTTCAGCACCCCGCTCTTCTTTTCGTAATTGACGTCGCCAGAGTCCGACGTGAAGCTGATCGGCTTTTCCTTGTCGGCCTTTTCGGCATGCAGCGGCGAAGCGAAGGACACCGCGGCGGCAAGGGCTGCGATCGCGCGCAGGGCAGGAGTTGACATGTTCATTTCGGGAGTGCCTGTGGCTGCATCGTGCCGCTCACGGCCGACTTGAGCTTGAGGGTCTTGGCCTTGTTGTCGAGTTCGAGCCCGACCGCGCGGATTATTCCACGTGGATCCTCGATCGTCACCGCTTTGTCGGTGGTCGCGGTTTCCTTGCCGGGGACCACGTGCAGGTATTCCGTGGTGACGAGGATGGGGCCGCTGCCCGTCTGGCCGGGAACCGCGGGCCCCGCGTCGCGCTGCGCGCGCACGTTGCCTTCGAAGAATACCTCCTCGCGGTTGCCGGTCAGCCGTGCCCGTTTGGCCGTGATGCGAAACGCCGGCTTGCCGGCTTCGGTCTGCGCGAGCATCGGGTCCTCGAATTCCGTGGTGCCATCGTCGCCGAAATGCACGGCGCGCTTGCCGCTGATCAATTGCGACGGCGCCCCGTTGGCGTCGAGCGTCACCGCGCGAAAATTCTCAACGATGATATCCGGGTCGTGCCGGTGTGATCCGTCGAGCCGCGGCAATGGTGTCTGCACCTGGGTGTCGAGCCAGTACGTGAGCGCCGCGAGCGCGCCCAGCAACAGGACCGGCGACCACATCGTGAAGCGGTCGAGCAACGTGCGGGGATTGGCGGTGGCGGCCATCGTCGAAAATCGGTCAGGCCGCACGCGGCGGCGGCGTGCCGGCGAAGTCGTGGCCCTGCGCGGTCAGGATGAATTCGGCCAGTTCGCGCACGGCACCGTGTCCGCCATCGCGCGCCGTGACGTAGTGGGCATGCTCGCGCACCGACGGCATCGCATGTGGGACGGCCACGGCGAAGCCGCAGCGAGTAAAGATCGGCACATCCGGCAGGTCGTCGCCCATGTGCGCGCACGCGTCGGCCTCGATGCCAAACTGCGCCCGCAACGCCTCCCACGGCGGCACCTTGTCTGCGGCATCGAGGATCACGTGTGAAATGCCGAGCCGGCGCGCCCGGTGCGTGACGGCGGGTGCCGCGCTGCCGGTGATCCACGCCACCGCGATGCCGGCTCGCGCCAGCATGTTGAGGCCCACGCCGTCGAGCGCATGGAATGCCTTGGTCTCGTGGCCGAGATCGTCGACGTAGATGCGGCCATCGGTCAGCACGCCGTCGACGTCACAGGTGAGGAGGCGCACGCGGCGGGCGCGGGCCAGCGTGTCGGTGGACATCAGACGATCCGCGCGCGGAAGAGGTCGTGCAGGTGCAACGCGCCCGCCAGTACGCCGGCGGCATCGACGACCAGCAGCTGCGACACCTTCGGCGCGGCTTCCATGACCTCGACGCAATCGACCGCCAGTTGCTCGGGCCGGATCGTGCGCGGCGTGCGCGTCATCACCTCGGTGACCGGGACGGCGCCGACATCGCGCACGCGGTCGAGGCAGCGGCGCAGATCGCCGTCGGTGAAGATGCCAGCCACGTGGCCCCCGGCATCGACCACCACGGTCATGCCCATGCCCTTGCGGCTCATCTCGACGATGGCGTCGCGGAGCGTCGCATCGATGGCGGACAGCGGCAACGCGGCGCCTGTACGCATCACGTCGGACACCCGCGTCAGCAACCGCCGGCCCAGCGAACCGCCCGGATGCGAGCGGGCGAAGTCCTCCGCCGAGAAGCCGCGCGCGTCGAGCAGCGTCAAGGCCAGCGCGTCGCCCAGCGCCAGCGCGGCGGTGGTCGATGCCGTGGGCGCGAGACCGAGCGGACAGGCTTCGGTATCGACCGCCGCATCGAGATGCACGTCGGCAGCCTGTGCCAGCGAACTTTGTTCGTTGCCGGTGATGCTGATGAGCCGCGCGCCCTCGCGCTTCAGGTGCGGCGTGAGTGACACCAGTTCGTCGGTCTCGCCGGAATTGGACAGCATCACGACGATGTCGTCGGGCGTGATCATCCCAAGGTCGCCGTGCGAGGCCTCGGCGGGATGCACGAAGAATGCGGGGGTGCCAGTGGAGGCCAGCGTGGCGGCCAGTTTGCGGCCCACGTGACCGGACTTGCCGATGCCGGACACCACGACGCGTCCGCGGCAATTGAGGATCAGTTCCACGGCGGCAATGAACGGTGGGCCGAGGCGTTCGGCCAGCGCGGTGATGGCCCTGGCCTCGGTGGCCATCACCTGCCGCGCCAGCGCCAGCGCGCGCGCGGGCACGACCGCGATGCGGTCCGGCGAACGCGGCACCGCC
>Ga0105048_10018606_pt1 | contig 10675 bp, 9 predicted proteins | sample MAT05_FD_78382 | JGI IMG/M metagenome (GOLD analysis project Ga0105048, IMG submission 78382) | Freshwater microbial communities from Lake Fryxell liftoff mats and glacier meltwater in Antarctica - MAT-05 | ecosystem: Environmental > Aquatic > Freshwater > Ice > Liftoff microbial mat | place...
AGGGCCGGCACGGCGTCCGTCCGCCCCTTTTTTCCGGTGCGTGCGGTTCGTCGGAAAGGTCTCCGGGTGCCACAGTTCGGCGAGGCCGCGTTCGATGGTGCGTCGGTGGCAGCCGAGAAGGGAGGCACTCCGAGCGATGCCGCCGTGCCCCAGCTTGAGGGCTTCCGTCGCGGCGCAAATCCGCCGGGGTCGTTCGCCGACAAGAGAGTAGGCGAGGCGCATCGCCTGGGCGACGTGTTCCGGGAGGGAGGTAGTCATTCGGCGTCCAGCCGGGAGTCGGGAAGCCTTGCCAAGGCTCGCCAAGTTACCCACCGAACCGCGTGCCGAAAAGTCCAACTGCGACAGTTAATAAACTCCACACCTTGAACCACAGAGACACAGGAAGGAAGAGAGAGTTGGAAGGCGTGCGACTCCTCACTTGTTCTCTCTGTGTCCCTGTGTCTCTGTGGTTAGTCCTTCTCGGTTTCCGTCACGTCACTTCGGCAGTTCCAGCTTGATCGGTGCCAGTTCCAGCGTCGGCTTGGCGGCGGCCGCCTCGACCGGGAACCCGGTGGCCCCCTCGCGGCCCTTGTGGAACCCGCCCTCATGCCAGTACACGAGCCGCCACTTGCCTTCCGGCACGCCCTTGATCTCGAATTTGCCGTCCTTGTCGGTGACGGCGAAGTAGGGGTGGTCGAACACGCGCAGGCGGCCGGCCATCCACGGGTGAACGTCGCACTTGAACGTGACCGGCGTGTTCTGCGCGGCCAGCGGCTTCTCCAACTTCTTCTCCGACGCCGGCGGGATGTTCACGTTGAAGCTCTCGATGTCGCTGCTGTAGTTCGTGTTGTGCGGAATGGTGGCGCTGTTCTTGAACACCAGTGTGTCGCCGGCGCGGGCGGCGAACACCCGCGGCTCGAACTGGCACTTCGGCTGATCGACCACGCGGGCGACCGGCTTGGCGTCCTTCAGCATGGCCGGAATCTTGTCTTGCGGGAAGTTCTCCCGCCGGTTGTCGCTGTCCGCCCGCAGCCAGACGACGACGTTCTTCACGCCGAGCGACTTCGGGTCCACGACCTGCTGCGTGTCGGCGAGGTCGCCTTCCTTGCAGCAGACGGCCTTGTCGGTGGTTACGTCCACGATCTTCACCGGCGGGGCCTTGTCGCCGTTGAACAGTACCTGCCCTTTGATGGTGACGAGTTTGTCCTGCGCGGCGGCGGTGCCGACGGCGAGGAGGAGGGCGAGTGTCGAAAGTTTTTTCACGGGTCCGGTCTCCGAAGAGGGGGTGAAACGGCGGCGGGCGAACGGTGTCGGCCGTCCGTCCTCAGTTTAGTCCCCGCCGGGCGGGTCCGGTGCGCAACAATTCCAGGGTCTGGTCGTGCAACTTACCGTTCGTAGCGAGGACATCCGGGCGGTGGATGGTGGGGGTGCCGTCCCAGTCGGTGAACCGCCCGCCGGCTTCCTCGACCAGCGCCTTCGTCGCGGCCACGTCCCACGGGCTGACGCCGTGTTCGACCATCAGGTCGCACGACCCTTGTGCCACCAGCACGAAGCCGTAAAAGTCGCCGTACCCCCGCTGCCGGTACGTCTGGTTGTACAGGTTCAAAAAGGTGTCGAGTCGGCCGGCGCGGGTGAACCAGCCCAGACTGGAATAACAGAGAATGGCGTCGGACAACTTCGGCACGTCCGACACGCGGATGCGGCAGTCGTCCAGGTACGCGCCGTCGCCCCGCAGCGCCCGGTACAGTTGGCGGAAGACCGGCAGGTACACGACCCCGGCGATGGTCTCGCCTTCGTACTCCAGACCGATGAGCGTGGCCCAAATGGGGACGTGCCGGACGAACGACTTGGTGCCGTCGATGGGGTCGATGACCCAGCGGAAGCCGGACGTACCGGGCTGGTCGCCGAACTCCTCGCCGAGGAAGCCGTCGGCCGGGAAGTGCTTCGCCACCATGTCGCGAATGAGCCGCTCGGCCCCCCGGTCGGCTACTGTCACCGGGCTGTCATCGGCCTTCCGGATGACCGCCATGCTGCGGTCGTGGAAGGTCTCGTCGTACACCCGCCGGGCCAGGTCGCCGCCGTTGCGGGCCGCCTCCACCGCCAAGTTGTACCGCGTCCGCCAGTCCGCGTTCATGACTTCGGCCCCTTCATTTTGCTGCGGGCGAAGGCGGCCGCGCCGACGATGGCGGAGTCGTCGCCCAACCCCGCCGGCACGCACCGCATGTTGGCCGTCGCGCCGGGCAGGGTGAACCGCTGGGCGATCTCCCACACGCGCTCGATGAACTGTTCGCCGATGGCTCCCGCTACCCCGCCGCCGATGACCACCACTTCCGGGCTGAGCAGGTTCACCACGCTGGCGATGGCAGCCCCGACGGCCCGCGCGGCGTCATCCACGACGGTGATGGCGACGGGATCGTCCTTCAGATACAACTCGGCGAGTTGCGAGCTTTTCACCTTGTCCAGATCGACCCCCTTCCACTCCTTGCGGACCCGCTTGGGCGAGTCGTCGAGGATCGCTTTCGCCCGCTGCATCTGGTATTTGCGGCCCGCGACCGATTCCAACGTCGTGCCTTTCCGCCAGTCCAAGACGGTGTGGCCGATCTCGCCGGCGTTTCCGTTGAAGCCGTTGTAAAGTTCGCCGTTCAGGATGAACCCGCCGCCCACGCCGGTCCCCACGAAGATGCCGAAGACGTGCCTCGCCCCCTTCGCCGCGCCGCTGGTGAACTCGCCGTAAGTGCCCATCCGCACGTCGTTTTCCAGCACCACCGGCCACGTCCATTCGGGCGGTTGCAACTCCGCCACGTTCACGTTCGACCAGGCCAGGTTCGGGGCGAAGCGGACCACCGGCTCGCCCGGCACGATCTGCCCCGGAATGGCGAACCCCATGCCGCGGATGTGGGTCGGATCGACGTTCGCCTCGCGGATCACCGCGTCCACCGCCTGGGCCACGCGGCCGATGACACTCACCGGGCCGGCCTCCGCGCTGGTCGGCTGCTTGTTGCGGGCCAGGAGCGTCAGATTGTCGTCGAACAACCCAACCAGGGTTTTCGTCCCGCCCAAGTCGACGCCGAGCCAGTGGCCGGAACTCATCGGGGTCTCCGTGACCGAGGATTTGAAGTGGCATAAGCCGTCACCCGAATGATTCTACGGAGGGGAAGGGGGGTAACAACGGCACGATCCGCGTTCCCGTTCACCCGGCGTCCGCCTCTCGGACGGCGCTAACGAATGCGCGCATTCGGCCGGCGTCCTTCACCCCCGGCGCGGACTCGATGCCACTGGCCACGTCCACGCCCCACGGCCGCACCTGACGGATGGCGTCGGCCACATTATCCGGCGTGAGTCCGCCGGCGAGGATCAGCGGCACGCCCAGGTCGAGACCCGCGAGCAAGTGCCACGGGGCGACGTGCCCGGTGCCGCCCATCTCCCCCGGCACGAACGAGTCGATGACGATGGCGGCGGGACGTTTGGCGAGCCGCGTCAGTGATGACGCGGGTGAACCGGAACCCGCGTCATCACTGACGCGGCTCGCCGAAAGGAACCCCCGCACCGCCGCGATCCCGGCTTCGTCCTTCACCCGGAAAGCCGGCAGCCAACCCAACTGCCCGAAGTCGAACTCCGACGGCGCGTCGGAGTACGTTTGTACCGCCCGCAACCCGGTGTATTCCGCCACGGAAACCATTTGAAATTGCGGCGCATTCACGAACAGCCCGACCGGGCAGACAAACGGGCCGAGCTTCGACACCAACCCCGCCGCGACCGGCACCGTCACGCACCGGGGCGACTTCGGGTAGAAGTTCAGCCCGACGGCATCGACGCCGAGTTCGGCGCATAGTTCAGCATCTTCCGCGCGGGTGACGCCACAGAACTTGATTCTCGTGCGGGTCATGGGGCGGCCAGCGGTTGCGACGCGGGTTCGCCGGGCAGTCGGAAGAATTCGCCGACGAGAACCGAGAAGCCGGGGAGTTCGGGGTCGCCACTGAGAGTGTCCGTCGCTTTCAGGATGATGAAAGCCTGAGTCGGCTTGTGAATCGTGACTGTCCGTTCATCCGGATCGATCTGCCACACGACGAGCGTTCCCGCGTCGAGATACTCACGCACCTTCCGGTTGATCGCCCCGGGTCGGTCGTTCGGCGATTGCACTTCGACCGCCAAGACGGGGGCGACATCGCCCCACTTCTCCGGCACTTCATCGGGCGTCGTCGCGTCGGTGTAGTACGCCACGTCGGGGCCGACGACGGTGTCCGGCTTCTTGCCGAGAATGACCCCGGCGTCTCCCGTAGCAATGTAGCCGGGTTGGCCGTTGCGCGCCCACGTGGTGACGGCGAAGGCGATGTTGTTGGAGACGACGCCGTGGATTCGGCTGGGGCGGGACATTTCGACGACCACTCCGCGAATGAGGTCGAGGTTGCGGTATTCGTTCTCCGGGCGGTGGCTGAACTCCCAGAACTCGTCGGCGGTCATGAGCGTGACGGCCGGCAGCGGGGCGGTGGCGAGTGTTGGCATGTGAGTTCCTCCGTTGCGGGTAGTTTACGCCCCCAGATTCTTCCGCGCCAACGCCAGCGCGCCGTGAATGACGACTTCCTCGCCCAGCGCCGCCGGCACGATGTCCGTCAGCCCCGCGAAGGGCGCGAAGCCGTGCAGCTCCAATCTTCTTCGCATCGGTGCGAAAAATATCTCCTCACCCATCAGCGACACCCCGCCTCCGATGATCACGCGACGGGGACAGAGTAAGGTACACATCGCGATGATCGCGCCGCTGAGAGTGTTCGTAACACGGTTTAGAATCTCAACGGCATAATAATCTCCAGCCGCCGCCGCGATCCCAACCTCACGAGCGGAGACAGGACCGAAGCGGGGCATGTGCGAAAACCGGTCGGCGAAGTGCATGTTCTCTTGGCGTCCTTTCACGCGCTGTTCGATCCCTCGGCCCGAAGCGATGTCTTCCACGGTCGGTGAAAGCCAATCCACGAAGTTCTCCATATTTAGATGCCCGATCTCCGCGGCCCCTCGGCCCACGCCCCGGTAGATTTCGCCGTTGATAATCAACCCGCCGCCGATGCCGGTGCCGACGGTGATGTAGAAGATCGGACTCAGCCCCTTGCCAGCCCCGAACAGCGCCTCGGCCAGCCCGGCTACGTCCGCGTCATTGCAGATGACCGTCGGCAGGTCGAGCAAGTCCGTCAGCCAGTCGGCGAGCGGGAAGCCGTCCCAGCCGACGATCTGATGCGAGGTGATGACCGTCTGTGAGTCGTCGTCGGTCGGACCTCCGAAGCCCACGCCGATGCCCTTCAGGTCCGACTTGATCATCCCCGCCGACGCGAGCAACTCCGGGAACGCGGCCAGGATTTGCCGGCGGATGCCTTCCCCGCCGTGCGCCGGGTCCACGGTGCCGCGCCACAACTTCACGATGGTGCCGTCCCCGGCCCCGATGCCGAGTTGCAGTTTCGTCCCGCCGATTTCGATGCCAAGGAACATGGGAGAGAGCCTTGAGCCGTGAGCGATGAGCCGTGTCCAGACAGGATACGGCATCGTCATCACGGCTTAAAGCTCTCGGCTCAAAGCTCAATCGTCGTCATCGTCGTCCTTGTCCTTCTTCGGCTTCACCGGCACGAAGAAGGCCGCCCGCACGGGGGCCGGCATTTTGCTGTCGGGGCCGCGCACCGACTTCCAGATGACCTCGTTGAAGAGGATGTCGTCGGCCGCGTCCTCCTTGCTCAGGTCGAACTCGGCCGACCGCTTCGCCCCCCACGCCCCGGCCACGTTCAGGGCGTTGATGTCCGTCTTCGGCACCTCGTGCTTGTATTGCGTGAAGTCCGGCTTGGCCGTGAAGCTGCCGTACATCGGCCGGGCGGCGGCGTCGAACTGGCTCATCGGCTTGAGGCCCAGGATCAACTCCATTGTGCGCAACATGCTACTGGTGCTATACAAGGTGCTATCCACATGGTTGCGCTTGGTGTACGGCGAGATCACCAGCGCCACGACGCGGTGCGCATCCACATGGTCCGGGCCGTTCTGCGCGTCGTCCTCGATGACGAAGATGGCCGTATCCTTCCAGAACTTGGACTTCGACACGCCTTCCACCAGCCGGCCGAGGGCCAGGTCGTTGTCCGCCACTTGCGCGGTCGGGGTCGGCTTGCCGACGCGAGTGCCGGACGTGTGGTCGTTCGGCAACCGCACGATTTGCAGGCGCGGCATCTCGCCGGCCTTCTCGAACCGCGCGAGCTCGCTCAGGAACCGCTCCGTCCGTTTCACGTCCGGGTAATCCAGGTCGTAGCCGCGGAACTTCGGGTCGAAGTGACCTTCGAGCGCCTTCACGGTGGCTTTGCCGTCCGCGAACGTGCCATCACGGTTCATCTTGCCGTTCGTCACCCACTCGCCGTAGTTGCGGTAGCTCACGCCGGCTTCCTTCGCCCGGTCCCACAGGTAGCCGCCGGCCGGCCGCGCGGCGGCGTCCACCGCCCCCTCGGACGGGTAGCCGAAGGTGCCCTTCGGGCTGCCCCGGTAGCTGAGCGGCCACAGCTTCTCGACGAAGTCGGTGGCGTAGGCCCCCATGCTCCACTCGTGTCCGTCGGCGCTCACTTCGCCTTCGACGTAGATGTTGTCGAGCAGCACGAACTCGTCCGCGATCTTGTGATGGTTGGGCGTGATGTCTTCCGGGAACAGGCAAATCGCCGGCGAGCCGTTGCCCTTCGGGTTCTTCTCGCGGGCGGCCATGTCGCCGAAAATCTGGTCGTAGGTACGGTTCTCCTTCACCACGTAAATGACGTGCTTGATGGGCGACTTGCCGCCCACCTTCAGCGGGATCGGGTTGTCCTTCTCCACGCCGGCGTTGTTGACGGCCGCGTCTTTCCGCAGCGGGGAGCATTCGTAAGCGGTGCGGCTGAACTTGGCCATCGTCGCCGGGTTCGGCACCGGGATCGCCGCGACGGTGCCTTTGAACAGCCCGCCGATGTACTCCAACAGCCCCCGCTCGAATTGCACGCCCGGCCCCGGCCCGTTCGGGTTCGCCTTGGGCAAGTTCCCCTTGCCGTTCGAGACGTAAATCGTCTTGTCGATCTTGTTGAACCGCACGCTCGTCGGGTACCAGCCGACGGGGATGAAGCCGAGCGGCTTGGCGACCTTGGGATCGGCCACGTTGAACACGGCGACGTTGTTGGCGTCGGCGTTCGCCACGAACAGCATCTCGCCGTCGGGCGTCAGGGCCAAACTACTCGGCGTGTTGCCGGACGGCGCTTGCGGGTAGAGCGCGGCGTTGATGGTCTGAATCGTCGCGCCGGTGGCCGGGTCCAACACCGTCACCACGGTCGAGTTGGAACACGAGACGTACAGCGCCTTCCCCTTCGGGTCCATCGCCATTTCGGTCGGGTGCGAGGCGGTCTTCCACACCGTGGCCAGCTTGTTGTTCTCCAGGTCGATGACCGCGACCGCCGACTTCGCCCACAGCGAGACGAACAGCCGCTTGCCGCCCGGCGCCGGGAGCGCAGTGTACGGATAACTGTTGTCGGGCGCGATGGCCGCGTCTTCGGCCGCCTTGGGCGGGTCTTTCTTCTCCTCCTTGCGGCCGTCCGGCGGGCTGGGCGGGTCGCCCAACTTCGGCAGGTCTTTCTTCATTTCCGGTGACAGGGCGAGCGGAATGACGACCTTGTTCGCCGGGTTCTCCAGCGGCACGCGGATGACCGCATCGGCCCACAGGGCGCACGCGAACAGGTCTCGGCCGGCGGCGTCCAGCACCACCCCGCTCGGCACGGTGCGCTTCACTCCGGGCACGCCGCTCACGTCCAGCGTGCGGTGATTGTGCAGGAACCCCTTGTCGAAATCCCAGACGTGGACGACATCGAACTCGCCACCGCTGGCGTACAGTTGCTTGCCGTCGGGCGACCACGCCAGGCCGTAGAACGCCTGCTCCACCGTCACCCGGCTGATGATCTTCCGCTTCTTCACGTTCAAGTCGAGGATGATGACCTCGTGATCCTTCAGCCCGCAGTGCAGCACCGCCGCGTACTGGCCGGTCGGGTGAAGCTGGATGTTCGTCGGCAGGTCGCCGACTTCGACGTGCGAGCCGGCCGGTTGCAGTTTCCAGCCGTTTGGCAACTGGACCGTGCCGTCTTTCTGGAGGCCGGGCCACACGGTCTTCGGCTTGGCGTCCTGGGCGGACGCGCCGGGTATCAGCGTGAGGCCGAGTGCGAGCGCGCAGATTGGCACGATGAGGGGGACGGTTCGGAACCGCATGGAGAGTCCTCCGGGATGAAGGAAAGCGTGGCTTCGCATCGGACGTGGCGGTATTATCCACACTTCCCGCCAGGAATCGAATGAAGAACTCGTGTGGAGGCTCTCCCGTGCGTACCGTCCTCGCTCTCTGCCTGCTCGCCGGCCTGTCGGTGGCGGCCGATAAACCTAAGCCGAACATCCTGTGGATCTCCGCCGACGACCTCGCCGCGTACCCACTCGGCTGCTACGGCAACAAGCTGGCGAAGACGCCGAACATCGACGCATTCGCCAAGTCCGGAGTGCGGTTCGACCGGGCGTATTGCAACTCGCCGGTTTGCACCGCGTCGCGGCAGTCGTTCCTCACCGGCCGCTACCCCCGGTCGGTCGGCGTCACGCAATTGAAGTCGGTCCTGCCGGCCGGTACGCCCACGCTGGCCACGATGCTGAAAGCCGCCGGGTACGACACCGCCGCGGTCGGCAAGATGCACTTCAACAGCGCGCTGAAACACGGGTTCGATGTGCTGTATGACCAACCGCAGGCGCGGCAGCAGGTGCGAGCACGCGGCGCGAAGCCGCTGCCCGACGGGGTGGCAGTGCAACCGCAGTGGAAGCCGTTCCGCGACCCGGCCCGCGTCTGGCTCAACGGTGCGAACCGGCCCTTCGCGGCGATGGACGCCGACATGCCCTGCACGATGTTCGCCGACAAGGCCACCGAGTACCTCGGCGCGAAGCACGAGAAGCCGTTCTTCCTCATGGTCAGCTTCTACGAGCCGCACTCGCCGTTCAACTACCCCGTGGACTTCGACGTGAAGTTCGATCCGAAGGCGTTCCCGGTGCCGAAGGTCGGGAAGGAAGACGACTGGCACATCCCGGCCATCTTCCGCGACCTGACTGACGCCGAGAAGCGGGGCATCAACGCCGCGTACTTCACCTCGATGGCGTACGTGGACCGCAACATCGGCCGGGTGTTGGACGCATTGAAAAAAGCCGGCCTCGCCGAGAACACGGTTGTCATCCTGACCGGCGACCACGGGTACATGCTCGGCCACCACGGGCGGTTTGAGAAACATTGTTGCTATGAACCGGCCATCCGGTCGCCGCTGATCGTCCGCGCGCCGGGAGTCACGAAGGCGGGGACTTCCACGTCGGCGCTGACGGAGTTCATCGACATCGCGCCGACGCTGTTGGACCGCGCCGGGGTGTCGGTGCCGGAGAGCGTGCAAGGGAAGTCGCTGGCGAAGGTGCTGACCGGCGAAGCGAAAACCCACCGCGAGCGGGTGTTCGTCGAGTACTCGGAGAACGAAGAGGCGTGCGTCTTCACCGACAAATGGAAGCTGATCTACGGCACCGGCGCGCGGGCGCGAGAGGACGGGTACGCCACCGGCAAGCCGCTGCCCGGCCGTACGGTGCAAATGTACGACTTGGCGAACGACCCGGACGAGACGACGAACCTAGCCTGCAAACCCGAACAGGCCGAGCGGGTGAAGGAGTTGACCGCGACTTTGGCCGACCACCTGAAGCGCACCGCCCGCGAACCGAAACTGTTGCCGAAGACCGACGACGTTCACGAACTACTGGCCTACTGCCTGCAACCCCACGACGTGCCATCCCCCGCCAGGAAGAAGTGACCCATGAGTACCCCGACCGCGATCCTACTGGAAGCCGTCTCCTTCGCCGCCCGCGCGCACCGGCACCAAATCCGCAAGGACAAGGAGACGCCCTACGCCGCGCACGTGTTCCGCGTCTGCTTGGTCCTTCAGCAGGTGTTCGGCGTCAGCGACCCGGCGACGCTCGCCACGGCGTTGCTGCACGACACCATCGAGGACACGCCGACGGACTACGACGACTTGGCCGAGCGGTTCGGGGAGACGGTGGCCGGGTGGGTGGCCATCCTGACGAAGGACATGCGGCTGCGGGACGACGTGCGGGAACCGGCGTACTTCGCCGCCGCCGCCGCCGCTCCGTGGCAGGTGCAACTGGTGAAGTTGGCCGACCTGTACGACAACCTGTGCGACTCGGCCCACCTGCCGCCGGCCACTCGTCAGCGATCTGTGCGGCGGTCGGGGGAGTTCATGGCATTCTTCCGCCCGCACGTCAAACCGGAAGCCCATACCGCCTTCGCCCTCACGGAGTTGAAGCTCCGCGAAGCGGCCGGGGGTTGACCGCACCGATCGACCTTTCGCCGGACGATGCCGCGGCGGTAGCCTGTTCCCCGTCGGCTCATGGCAACCGCGAGTCGGCACAATCGTCACCTCGTCGTGGTGCGTCATGCCTGTCGTCTCGCTGCCGGTACTACCTGCTGACGGTCTCCGTCTCACCCCCACCGACGTGACGCAGTTCGTACGGCACGAGCAGTGCGAGCGGCTGTTGCGGTTCCGGCTGGCGGATCGGGCCGGGCATGACTTCATGGCGGCGTCCGGCGTCACCCCGCAGCGGATCACGCCGCTGATGTCCCTGTCCGGCGACCTGTTCGAGAAAGGTATCGAGG